>Ga0302326_10001452_pt1 | contig 60442 bp, 55 predicted proteins | sample Palsa_T0_3_FD_202264 | JGI IMG/M metagenome (GOLD analysis project Ga0302326, IMG submission 202264) | Peat permafrost microbial communities from Stordalen Mire near Abisko, Sweden - Palsa_T0_3 | ecosystem: Environmental > Terrestrial > Soil > Palsa > Peat permafrost | place: Sweden: Abisko...
TTCTCTACGGGCCCGGGGGCGCCGCGGGAGCCACGCCGCTCGACGAGCCTCTTCACATTGCTCAGGGAAATGATTACCCGGCCGACATGACCGGTTTTATCTTCAATTCATGGCTTATCACGGACGCCCTCCTGCTCGAATACGCCGACGGAAAGCCCTCCGCTGACGTGGGCTGGGGTCGGGTCACCGGGCAGACCCTGACCGACCTCCTGGCGCTTCATGAGCTCTATTTCGACCTCGTCTGCAGGACGCGCTACATGGCGCAGGTCGAGGGCTCCAACCTTGCGAGCCATATTGTCGATACCCTGGAGCAAGGGGCGCTCGGCCAACCCGTCCCGGGGGCGCTGGGCCCCTCCGGCGAGCGCGTGGTCGTCATCGGGGGCCACGATGGGAACATCGCCAACATGGGCGGCCTGCTTGGCCTCAACTGGTGGGCTCCCGGGACGCAGGCGAACCCCATGCTCCCGGGCGGAGCCCTGATTTTCGAGCTGTGGGCGCGCGGCGGCCAGGCGGACAGGTTCTACGTGAGGACGAGTTACGTCTGCCAGACCCTTGAGCAGATGCGGGAGGCGACGCCGCTGACACCGGACAATCCCCCGTCGGTCGCGCCCATCTTCGTGCCCGGCTGCAGCGGCGCGACCCCGGGCTACGACGCCCCGCTGGACGCGTTCGTGCGGCAGGCTAGGCTGGCGATCGACCCATCGTTCGTCGCCGAGGAGCCCTGAGGCGGTTGCATTTCCGGCCTCTCAGCGCGAAGTTCGCCGCATGGTCACGATTAAGGGAGAATACCAGGGCGACCTCCATTGCTCGGCCGTCCACGGGCCCTCGGGGGGCGGCCTGTCGACCGACGCCCCCAAGGACAATCAGGGGCGCGGCGCGGCGTTCTCGCCAACGGACCTTGTCGCCACGGGCTTCGCCACCTGCATCGCCACAACGATGGCCATCGTCGCGCGCAAGCACGGCGTCGAGATTCCGGGCATTCGCTACGAGGTGACCAAGGAGATGGCCGCGGACGCTCCGAGGAGGATTTCCAGGCTAACGGCCCGGATGTGGATGCCGGCCGCGGCCCGGAGCGTTCCGGCCGGCGTGCTTGAGCAAGCGGCGAACACCTGCCCGGTTCACAAGAGCCTGGCGCCGTCGGTGGAGAAGGTCATCGATTTCATCTGGGAGTGACCGCGGTCGGCGGATCCGCGGAGCCCAGCAGCTCGTAGGTCGTGTCGTAGGTGATCGAAATCCTCCTCGTCACAAAGACCCGCACCTGGATGCTTCCCCCCGTCCTCCCGCTCGGGGACGCGTGGCCAGCGACCCTGCGTTCCTCGCCGTCCTCGTTGACGGCCCGCCCGGTGAAGTCGACGGACTGCCCGCTTGCGACGCGGCGGATCGCGTCGTCGGGAACCGTGATCCAAATCCGGCCGCTTTCGCTGTAGAAGTAGGGAAACACCCGCGCCGTGTAGGTGGACGAATAGACGCCGTTGTGGCGCACGAACGGCGGTATCGTCATGGTGACCGTGGCAATGTAGATGAACGCGGTCGCGGGCCTGATGGCCACCTCGCTGAACCGGGCCATATCGTCTCCCCCTGCGAGGGCCGGCGCAGCGGCGCAAAGGGCGAATGCGAGAGCCGGGGACAACCGTTGCACACGCCCAATCTGGGGCGCGGTCGACGCTGGGCAAACCGGAAAGCGGGCGGGCATCTTTCGCGTTGCGCCTGCGCGCCGCGGCGCGTCAGCTGTTTTCCCGCAATTCATGGCCAAGAAAACCCAATTCACCTGGGGCGGGCGCTTCCACGACGGGCCCGCCAAGCTGATGCTCGAATTCAGCGAGTCGGCCTCCTTCGACCGGCGCCTGGCTCCCTTCGACATCGCCGGGAGCAAGGCGCATTGCGCGATGCTTGCGAAGGTGGGGCTGGTCACGGCGGCGGAGAGCAACGCGATCCAGGCCGGATTGGACTCGATTCTCGGCGAAATCGCCAGCGGCCGCTTTGCATGGGACAGCAGGCTCGAGGATGTCCACATGAACATCGAGCACGCGCTCACGCAGCGCGTGCCGGAGGGGGCCAAGCTCCACACGGCCCGCAGCCGCAACGACCAGATCGCAACCGACATGAGGCTGTTCTTCAAGGAGGCGTGCGCGGTCCTTGGAGCCAAGGTGCAGGCGGCCCAGCGGGCGCTGCTCGCCGTCGCGGTTGCGAACCGGAACGTGCTCATCCCGGGCTACACCCACCTTCAGAGGGCCCAGCCGGTCTATGCCGCGCATCACCTGCTGGCCTGGGTCGAGATGCTGGGGCGCGACCGGGCCCGCTTCTCCTCCGTGGCCGAGAGCGCGAACGAATGCCCCCTGGGCTCGGGCGCCCTGGCCGGAACGACCCTTCCGATCGACCGGGAATTCACCGCGAAGCTGCTTGGATTCGTCGATGCCAAGGGCCGGGCCCGTGTCACCCAGAATTCGATGGATGCCGTCGCGGACCGGGACGTCTTCATCGAGTTCGCGTCCGCGTGCGCCCTCCTCGGCGTGCATTTCTCCCGGATCGCGGAGGACCTGATCCTCTGGAGCAGCGCCGAGTTCAGATTCGTTTCGCTGCCGGACGCGTTCTGCACGGGCAGCTCGCTGATGCCCCAGAAGAAGAACCCGGATTCCTGCGAGCTCCTGCGGGGAAAATCAGCCAGGCTCCAGGGAAACCTCCACACGCTCCTGACGCTCGTGAAGGGATTGCCGATGACCTACAACAGGGACCTCCAGGAGGACAAGCCGGCGGTGTTCGACAGCTTTGACCAGTCGGCGATCTGCGCGGACGTCCTCGAGGGGACGGTGAGCGCCATTTCCTTCAACAGGGAGCGCTGCGCCGAGGCGGTCTCGGATCCGGCGCTCCTCGCCACCGATCTGGCGGATCTCCTTGTTTCGAAGGGAGTTCCATTCCGGAAGGCCCACCGCGCGGTCGGCGCGATAGTGGCTCTCGCGGAGAAAAAGGGCTGCGCGATCACCGCGCTCACGACCGACGAGGTGCACAGGATCGAACCGTCTTTCGGCGACGACTGGGCGTCCGTCTTCGACCTCGGCCGCTCCATGGCGATGAGGAAGGGCACGGGCATGCCCGGGCCCGCGCAGCTTTCCCGCCAGTTCTCCCGCTGGACGAAGATCCTCGGGTAGCGTCCGCCGCGGCCGGTCTTCAACCAGGAATGGCCAAGGTCCGCATCCTCTCCGACAGGGTGGCCAACCAGATCGCCGCCGGGGAGGTGATCGAGCGGCCCGCCGCCGTGGTGAAGGAACTCGTCGAGAACGCCCTCGACGCCGGGGCTACCCGCATAGCGGTCCAATTCGCCCACGCGGGGCGCTCGATGATCCAGGTCGAGGACAATGGCCACGGGATGGCGCCCGACGACGCGCGGGCGGCGCTTGAGCGCCATGCGACAAGCAAGATAAGCGATGCGGCCGACCTCGACCGGCTGGCCACGTTCGGATTCCGGGGCGAGGCCCTCCCGTCGATTGCAAGCGTGTCCCGGTTCACGCTGAGGACCCGGGAGGTCGGGCTCGACTCCGGGATCGAGATAGCCGTGAACGCGGGGAGGGTCGTCCACCAGAAGGCGTGCGGCTGCCCTGTCGGGACACGGATCGACGTCGAGCACCTTTTCGAGCCGGTTCCCGCCCGGCGCAAGTTCCTGAAGACCGACCGCACCGAATCCGGGCACATCGTGAACTGCGTGCGCCTCTACGCGCTCGCGTGCCCGGCCGTCTCGTTTTCGCTCAGCGAGGACGGCCGCGAGGTCTTCCGCTCGCCCGAGTGCCCCGGGCTCCCCGAGCGCGTGGCGGAGATCTTCGGCCGCCAGGCCGCGGAGGGTCTCCTTGCAATCGATTCCGCGGAGCAGGGGATGAGGCTCTCCGGGCTGATAGGGGGCCCCGGCCTCGGGCGCGCGACGCGCCACGAGATGGTCGCCTTCGTGAATTCCCGGCCGGTGGACAGCAGGACAATCTCCGGCGCCCTGATCGAAAGCTACCGCGAGTCGCTTCCCCCGGGGCGCTTTCCGGTGGCGTTCCTCTTCCTCGAATGCGATCCGGCGGAAATCGACGTGAACGTCCATCCCGCGAAGCGCGAGGTGAGGTTCCGCAGGGAGGCGCTCGTCCGGGGATTCGTCATCCGCTCGGTCCTCGGGCGCCTGCGCGAGTCGGCGGGGCAGGACGCCGCGCCCGGACCCGCGCCCGCCCCCCTCGGAATTCCCGGCCCGCTTCCGGCGCCGTTTGAAGGCTGGGCCGGCGAGCCCGCCCAGGCGCCCGCGGAGGATTCCCCCGCGCTGGCCGACCCGCCCGCGCCGGCTGCCGAGGCGTCCCGCGAGCTCACGCTTGGATGGAGGTTTCTCGGCACGGCCCATGGCAGCTATGCCCTCTTCGAGACGTCGCACGGCCTCGTCCTTCTCGACAGGAGGGCGGCACACGAGCGGATCTGGTATGAGCGCCTCAGGCGCCAGTTCCGCGACGGCGGGGTCGCCGTGCAGCGCCTCCTTCTGACGATATCGATCGAGCTCAACCCCGTGGCCTCAGCCGTTCTCGGCGACCACCTCGGCTTCCTGCGCGCCCACGGCTTCGAGGTCGCCGAATTCGGAAGGAATTTCTTCCTCGTCGAGGCGCTCCCGGACTGGATGGAGCCGGGCGCGGCCGACGCCTTCATCCGCGACCTTGTCGGCGCCCTGCGTGAGGGAAGGCTGCCCGGATCGGACCTGGACCTCGCGCGCGACCAGCTCGCGCGCCTTGCCGCGTCGAAGGCGGTCCGCTTGGCGCCCGTGCCGGGCGAGGCCGAGGCCCTGGCCATGGTGCGCGAGCTTTTCGCGACCTCGCTGCCGGTTTCCAGCCCCTCGGGACATCCCACCTATGTCGAGCTCAACCACGGCGAGCTCGCCCGGCGTTTCCAAAAATAGGGTTGCGGATCAAATTTTAGCGTGACCGCCCCCGCGCGCGGCCCGAGTCTTGCATTGGAGTCCTTCCCTTCCCATGCCCAACAAGACCAAGGACGGCGTTTCCGGCGATTCCCAGGAGGCGATCATGAAGTCCCTCATCCAACGCCATCTCACGTCGACGCTTGCGCGTTATGCCCCGGCGGCGACGCCCAGGGACTGGTGGGTTGCATCGACCCTGGCGGTGCGCGACGCGATCCATGAGCGGATGATCGCGACCCAGATGGTCCACAACGCCCAGAACACGCGGCGGATCTATTATTTCTCGATGGAGTACCTGTTGGGGCGGCTATTCGAGAGCAACATGCTTGCTACGGGGCTCACGAGCGCGGTTCGGGGAGCCCTCGAATCGCTGCACGTCAGCTTCGACGCCGTGCTGGAGTCCGAGGTCGACATGGGCCTCGGAAACGGGGGCCTGGGGCGGCTCGCGGCCTGTTTCCTGGATTCGCTGGCGACGCTCGATTACCCCGCACTCGGATACGGGATCCACTATGAATTCGGCCTTTTCAAGCAGGAGATCGTGAACGGGAGCCAGGTCGAGCATCCCGACCGCTGGATGATCTTTGGAAGCCCGTGGGAGATCATAAGGGCCGATTACACGCAGGAGGTGAAGCTTTACGGGAAGGTCGTCAACGAGTTCGACAACCACGGGAATTCCAAGCCGAGGTGGGTGGACACGCGAACCGTGCTCGGTGTGCCCCACGACATTCCGGTCGCCGGATTCGGGACGAAGACGGTGAACCTCCTGCGCCTCTGGGCCTCCCGGTCCTCCGACGACTTCGACCTCGCCGCGTTCAACTCGGGCGGCTACGTCGAGGCCGTGCGCGAGAAGGCGATCGGCGAGACCGTCTCCAAGGTCCTTTATCCCAACGACAAGACCGAGAACGGCAAGGAGCTCAGGCTCGTCCAGCAGTACTTCTTCGTGGCGTGCTCGATTCGCGACATCATCCGGCGCCATTTCCGAACTCCTGGAAATTCCTGGGCCAATTTCTCGGACAAGGTCGCGATCCAGCTCAACGACACGCATCCGGCGATCGCCGTGGTTGAGCTGATGCGAATCCTCCTCGACGAATTCGAGATGGCGTGGGATCCCGCCTGGGGAATCACAACCCGGACGCTGGCCTACACGAACCACACGCTGCTCCCGGAGGCGCTCGAGAAATGGGGCGTTCCGCTCTTTGAGCGGATCCTGCCCCGCCACATGCAGATCATCTATGACGTCAACACGAGGGTCCTCGCCCTCTGTGAGGGAAAATGGCCGGGGGACAACGAAAAGAAGCGGGTCTGCTCACTCATAGAGGAGAACGGCGGAAGGAGGGTGCGGATGGCAAACCTCGCCGTGGTGGGATCCCACGCCGTGAACGGCGTGGCTGCGCTCCACACGGAGCTGCTGCGCAGGCACCTCTTCCCCGATTTTGACGCCCTCTATCCGGGCAAGTTCCAGAACAAGACGAACGGGATAACCCCGCGGCGCTGGCTGCTCGAATGCAACCCCCGCCTTGCCGCGCTCGTGACGGGGGTGCTCGGAAGCCAGGCCTGGGCGCGCGACCTGGACCTGCTGCGCGGGCTCGAGACATTCGTCGACGACGCCGAGTTCCGGCGCGAGTTCATGGTGATCAAGCGGGCCAACAAGGTGGACCTCGCGCACCTCATCCAGGAGGAATGCGGATTGACGGTGTCGCCCGACGCCATTTTCGACGTCCACATCAAGCGGCTTCACGAGTACAAGCGCCAGCACCTGAACCTGCTTCACATCCTGGCGCTTTACCGGCGGATCCTGCAGGACCCGTCGCTCGACATCTCCCCAAGGGTGTTCATCTTCGCCGCCAAGGCGGCGCCCGGGTACGATGTCGCAAAGAACCTGATACGCGCGATAAACGTGATCGGGGCCCGGATAAACTCCGACGAGCGGGTGGGGGACAAGATCAAGGTCGCCTTCTTGCCGAACTACAGGGTGTCGCTCGCCGAGAAGATAATACCCGCGGCCGACCTGTCCGAGCAGATCTCCACCGCCGGCATGGAGGCCTCCGGGACGGGGAACATGAAGCTGGCCCTGAACGGCGCCGTGACGATCGGGACCCTCGACGGCGCGAACGTCGAGATCCACGAGGAGGTGGGCGATGGGAACATCTTTATCTTCGGGATGAAGGTCGAGGAGGTCGAGGCGAGGCGCACCTACGGCTACAATCCCTGGGACTTCCACAAGGACGACGAGGAGATAAGGGCCGTCGTGGACTGGCTGGGAAGCGACTACTGGATACCCGGCGAGCACGCCCCGTTCGGCGCCATCCAAGGCACGCTCCTTGGCGGCGGCGACCCCTACATGGTCCTCGCCGACTTCAGGTCCTACAGCGACTGCCAGAAACGGGTCGACGCCGCGTTCCGCGACAGGGCCGGATGGGCCCGCAAGGCGATCCTCAACACGGCGCGTGTGGGAAAATTCTCGAGCGACCGCACCATCCGCGAGTACGCGGAGCGGATCTGGTCCCTGAACCCCGTGCCCATCCCATGAAGATCCTGCGCGCCATAGGGTTCCCGGCCCTTGCCGCGGCGGCCGCCTGCGCCGCCGCTGCCGCCGACTTCTCGCCGGCCATCGTCTACGACTTCGGGGGGAAATTCGACCGCTCGTTCAACCAGTCCGCCAGCGAGGGGGCCGCCCGCTTCACCAAGGGGACGGGGATCGCCGTGCGCGAGTTCGAGATCCAGAACGCGTCGCAGAGGGAGCAGGTCATGCGGCAGTTCGCCCGGCGCGGGGCCAGCGTGATCGTGGCGGTGGGCTTCACCCAGGCCTCGGCGGTCGAGACGGTCGCCCGGGAGTATCCCGCCGTGAAGTTTGCGATCATCGACGGGGTGGTCGACCTGCCCAACGTCGAGTCGATCAACTTCAGGGAGCAGGAATCCTCGTTCCTCTGCGGGATGGCGGCCGCGATGTCGACGAAGACCGAAAAGGTCGGATTTGTCGGGGGGATGGACATCCCCCTCATCAGGAAGTTTGCGGTGGGATACCGCGCCGGCGTGGCCTACGTGGACCCGAAGATCGAGGTGATCGAGAACATGACCGGCACGACGCCTGCCGCCTGGACCAACCCCTCAGCGGGGGCGGAGCTCGCAAAGAGCCAGTTCGGCCGCGGTGCCGACGTGGTGTTCCACGCGGCGGGAGCGACCGGGATAGGCGTCATGCAGGCGGCGGCCGACGCGGGCCTCCTCAGCATCGGGTGCGACAGCAACCAGGACTACCTCCACCCGGGAAGCGTCCTCACCTCGGCCGTCAAGCGCGTCGACGTCGCGGTCGAGACCGTGTTCACGGAGGCACGGGGCGGCACGTGGAAGGCCGGCCCCGAGGTGCTGGGCCTGGCGGAGCACGGGGTCGATTATTCGCTCGACGATTTCAACCGGAGGCTGATAACCCCGGATATGGAGAGGCGCCTGAACCAGGCCAAGGCCGACATCATCGCCGGCAAGATCATCGTCCCCGTATACAACTCTCCCTAGGGACGTGGAACCGGAGAGTCCAGCGCCCCAGGCTCCCGGAGGCGGCCCCGCGCCCGCGCTTGAGCTGCGCCGGATAGACAAGCGGTTCGGCGGCGTGCATGCCAACCGGTCGGTCTCGCTGACGGTCGCGCGCGGCTCCATCCACGGGCTCATCGGCGAGAACGGCGCCGGAAAATCCACGCTGATGAACATCGTCTGCGGGTTTCACGGGGCCGACAGCGGGGAGATCCGCGTCAACGGCAGGGCGGTCGAGATGGGCCGCCCGCGCGACTCGATCGAGGCGGGGATAGGCATGGTCCACCAGCACTTCATGCTCGTGGACAGGTTCACCGTCCTCGAGAACGTCATCCTGGGCGCCGAGGGCGGCCGGCGCCTCGGCGAGGGGATCGCGGCGGCCCGCGCCTCGCTCGAGCGGATGGGAAGGGAATACGGGCTCGAGGTGCCGCTCGACGAGGAGACGGGGCAGCTTCCCGTTGGGATGCAGCAGAGGGTCGAGATCCTCAAGGCGCTCCACCACGGCGCGGAGATCCTGATCCTGGACGAGCCGACCGCGGTACTGACGCCCGCGGAGGCCGACCAGCTCTTCCGGATGCTCGCGCTCCTGCGGGACCAGGGAAAGACCGTGATCCTGGTGACCCACAAGCTGCGCGAGATCATGGCGGTCACCGACCGTGTCACGGTCATGCGCCAGGGGGCGGTCGTCCACGAGACCGCGACCCGGGACACGTCGCCGCGGGACCTCGCCGAGCAGATGGTGGGGCGCGCGGTCCTGCTGCGGGTGGAGAAGCGGCCGGCGCAGCCGGGCCGCGTGCTCCTTGACGTGAAGAACCTCGAGGTGCGGGACCGGCTTGGCGTCCTGCGCGTCAAGGGGGCGACGTTCGCCCTCAGGGCGGGGGAGATCGTGGGTATCGCGGGCGTCTCCGGCAACGGCCAGTCCGAGCTGCTCGAGGCGGTCGCGGGGATCCGCGCGCGCTGCGGGGGCGAGATCCTCGTTGAGGGGCGCGACATCGCGGGCTCCGACCCGCGCGGGATGGGCGTCGCGCACGTCCCGGAGGACCGGCTGCGCATGGGCGTCGTCGCCCCCTTCTCCGCCGAGGACAACGAGATCCTGGGGTACCACACGAGGCGGCCCTTCAGCAGGAATGGATTCCTCAACCGCGGCGAGGTCCGGCGCGACTGCGGGCGAAAGATGGCGGACTACGACATTCGCCCGCCGACCCCGTGGCTGCGGATAACGCTTTTCTCCGGGGGCAACCAGCAGAAGCTCGTCATGGCGCGCGAGATCGACTCGAAGCCGCTCGTGCTGGTCGTTGGGCAGCCGACGCGGGGAGTGGACATCGGGGCGATCGAGTTCATCCACAAGAGGATCGTCGAATTGAGGGATTCCGGCAAGGCGATCCTCCTGGTCTCCGTCGAGCTCGACGAGATCATGGGGCTGTCGGACCGGATCCTTGTCATGGCCGGCGGCGAAATCGTCGGGGAGGTCCCGAGCGCGGAGGCGACCGAGAAGGCGCTCGGCCTCATGATGGCGGGCGTGAAGGGGGAGCGGAAGGAATGAAGGCGCCGGCCCGGCTTCCGCGGTGGGCCGAATTCGGCCTACTGCCCCTCGTCAACCTGTGCGCGGCGCTCCTCATCTCCGGGGCCATCATTCGCCTGATCGGCGAGAGCCCGTGGGAGGCCTTCAGGCTCATGGTCACGGGCGCCTTCGGGGCCCAGGATTCGATCGGGTACACCCTCTTCTACGCGACGGACTTCGTGTTCACGGGCCTTGCGGTCGCCGTCGCGTTCCACGCGGGGCTCTTCAACATCGGGGGCGAGGGGCAGGCGTACATCGGCGGCCTCGGCGCCGGCCTCGTCTGCCTCGCGTTCGGCTCCTGGTCCCCATGGATCGTTGTCCCTCTCGGCATCGCCGCCGGGTGCCTGTTCGGGGCCGCCTGGGCACTTGTGCCGGCGTGGCTCCAGGCGCGGCGCGGCAGCCACATCGTGATCACCACGATCATGTCGAACTTCATAGCGTCGGCGCTGATGACCTACCTCCTCGTCAATGTCCTCATCAAACCCGGCCAGCAGTCGCCCGAGACGAGGGAATTCGGGCCGGGGGCGGTGATGCCGGCCGTCGACGTGGTCCTCGGGAAATTCGGGATAACCTTCGCGCCGTCCCCGTTCAACCTCGCGTCACTTCTCGCGCTTGCGGCGTGCCTCGCGGTGTGGGTGTTCATCTGGCGCACGCGCTGGGGCTACGCCCTTAGGGTCGTCGGCCAGAACCCCCGGGCGGCCGTGTACGCCGGGATATCGCCGGAGCGCACGATCATCGTCGCCATGCTGATCTCGGGCGGCCTGGCGGGGTGTCTGGGCGTGAACGAACTGATGGGATCCCAGCACCGCATACTCCTTGATTTCCCGGGCGGCGCCGGGTTCGTGGGCATCGCGGTCGCCCTCATGGGGCGCAACCATCCCCTGGGGATCCTTGCCGCCGCGCTGCTCTTCGGCGCCCTCTACCAGGGGGGCTCCGAGCTCTCGTTCGACATGCCCCACGTGAACCGCGACATGGTGGTCCTCATCCAGGGCCTGGTCATCCTCTTCTGCGGCGCGCTGGAAAATGTTTTTCGGGCCCCCCTGGCCTCGCTCCTCGGCGCCGCGAGGAAGGCGCCGCTCACCTGAATGGACGCCTTCCGGGAGCTCATTCTCCTCCTTGCAGCCACGATCCGCGTGGCGACGCCCCTCGTGCTGGCGGCCCTGGCCGGGCTCTTCTCCGAGCGCTCGGGCCTCATCGACCTGGGGCTCGAGGGCAAGATGCTCGCGGCCGCGTTCGCCTCGGCGGCCGTGTCCGCCGTGACGGGCTCCGCCTGGCTCGGCCTCGGCGCCGGCATTGCGACGGCGACGGCGCTCGCGCTCGTGATCGCATTCGCGTGCGTGACCCACCGGGGCAACCAGGTGGTCGCCGCGATGGCGATCAACATCATCGTCGCCGGTCTCGGGCCGGCGCTGGCGCTCGCTTGGTTCGACCAAGGGGGCCAGACGCCGCAGCTCGAGGGGCCCGGCCAGCGCTTCCTGGGGATTGCCTGGCCCGGGACCCAGCTTGCACGGCGCCACCCGTTCCCCGGCCTCGTCTACGCCGAGCTCCTGAGCGGGCACAATCTGATCGTCTATCTTGCGGCCGCGCTCGTGCCGGCGAGCGCGTGGGTGCTCTACAGGACCCGCTTCGGCCTGCGGCTGCGCGCGGTCGGTGAGAATCCCCTGGCCGTCGACACGGCGGGCATCTCCGTGAACGCCCTGCGCTACCAGGCGTCCCTCATCTCGGGGGTGCTCTGCGGGGTGGCGGGAACCTACCTGTCGACCGCGGCCAGCGCCGGTTTTGTCAGGGACATGACCGCGGGCAAGGGCTACCTCGCCCTCGCGGCGCTGATTTTCGGCAAGTGGCGGCCCTATCCGACGCTGTTCGCCTGCCTGCTGTTCGCCTTCGCCGACGCCGGCGCCGCGCGGCTCCAGGGCGTCGCCCTGCCGGTCGTGGGGGTCATCCCCGTGCAGTTCATCATCGCGCTCCCCTACATCCTCACGATCCTCCTCCTGGCCGGCTTCGTCGGCGAGGCGGTGGCGCCGAAGGCGATAGGGGTTCCGTATTCCAAGGAGAAATAGGAGGCCCGCGGGTCGACGGCGCGGCTTTCACGGTTGCATGCGGGCCGGTTTCTCCAGGTATTGTGGCCGGCTTCCCCGGGCGATTTGGCCGGCCAAAGGCCTACTGGGAGGAACGGGCCGCGCTGGTGGCGCAGGTGAGGCGGCGCCGCGCCGATGAACTGGCATGCGCCTCGCTCTGGAGGCGAATCTCCGTAAATTGGGAGATCGAGCGCGAGGTGAGGGCCGCGCTGGAGAAGAAGTATCCCAGGTGGGCGCTTTACGCCGCCCGGGGGCGCTTCTGAGGTCGCGCGGGTTTGGCCTTCCTCGCGGAGAGGATCTCGGCGACCCACCTGCGGTGCGGCCCGGAAAGGACAATTGAGCCCAGCCGGCCCGTGGGGACCCAGACGAGGCCCGGGCCGGGCCGTCCCCGGGGAGCGCCCGCCGGATGGATCGACTCGACGATCCTGAAGCGCGTGATTCCCCGGGACCGCCTTGCCAAGAGGGGGCCCCGCGAGACGCGCTCGGGGTCCATGCCCGCCTCTTCCGCCGTCGGAAGCTCGTGGAGGCCCGCCAGCCGCCTCGCCTCCGGGCCATTGCGATGGAGGAGCAGCGCCCCCGCGCGCTCGCACCAGACCCTGACCACGGAGCGGCGCTCGGTGGACCTCTTCCCAAGCCTCGGAAAGGACCCGGGGTCGCCCGAGCGCGCCGCCCCGCAGAATTCGCGCACGGGACACAGGGGGCACGAGGGCCCCTGCCTGAGGCAGACCGTCGCCCCGAGCTCCATCATCGCCTGGTTGTGGTCCCCGGGCGCGGCAGGGTTGACGAGGCGCTGCGCCAGGGGCGCGAGCGCCCTGGACGCAGCCGCGCTGTCCCGGTAGGGCGTCGCGTCGCGGGTCAGCCTGGCGAGGATGCGGACGACGTTTCCGTCCACGCAGGCCCTCGCCTCGCCGAAGGCGATGCTCGCGATGGCCGCGGCGGTGTAGGGGCCGACGCCGGGCAGCCCCGCCAGTTCCTCCGCCGTCTCGGGCAGCCTGCGCGGCGGGGCGACGGCCCCCGCCAGCCGGTGCAGGTTCCTCGCCCGCGAATAGTATCCGAGGCCCTCCCAGAGCTTGAGGACGTCCGACTCCTCCGCGGCCGCGAGGGCCGCGAAGTCGGGGAGGGCGGCCATCCAGCGCCCGAAGTAGGGCAGCACCGTCGAAACCTGGGTCTGCTGGAGCATGAACTCGCTGACGACGGTCCCGTAGGGAGACGGCGCCTCGCGCCACGGAAGGCGCCTGCGGTTCGACCGGTACCACGACAGCAGGGCCCCCCGGAACGCCGCGCCCCGCGCAGCGAGCCGGTCCCCGGCGGAAGATTTGCGTGTCATTGGCGGTAAATTTGCGACACTGGGTCCCTCATGCCCAAGCGCGGCCAGCACGACGAGGAAAAACCCAAGAAGCTCAGCACCTACTCGCTCAAGCTCGACGACTCCCAGATGGAGAAGCTCCGCTCGGTCCTCAGCGGGCGCGGCTGGGAGGCCTTCGATGTCCCCTACGCGCGGTACGCCTTCAAGGGGCGCGACTGCAACGTCACCGCCTACGAGAGCGGCAAGCTCGTCATCGCCGGCAAGGGGACCGAGGAGTTCGTGACGATGACGCTTGAGCCCGACGTGACGATGGCGCCGAAGCTCGGCTACGACGAGGTGCTCCACCCCGACTGGTTCGAGCTCCACGCGGGCCTCGACGAAAGCGGCAAGGGCGACTTCTTCGGGCCGGTCGTCGCCGCCACGGTGATCGCCGACAAGACGGCCGTCGAGGGCTGGATCAAGGCCGGCGTGAAGGACTCGAAGAGGATCGTCGACTCCCAGATCATCAGGCTCGACAAGCTCATCCGGGAGACGCACGGGGTCGCCGTCGCCACGTGCCTCTGCGGGATGGCCAAGTACAACCTCCTCATGTCCCGGCCCCGCGCGAACCTGAACCGGCTCCTCGCGTGGCAGCACGCGACGGCGCTGGCCCAGGCCCTGTCCAGGAAGAGGGCGCCCCGGGGCCTCCTCGACCAGTTCACCAAGCAGCCTCTCGTCCAGCGGGAGCTCGCCAAGATGGGGGTCAGGGACTTCGATCTCGCCATGAGGACGAAGGCCGAGGAGGACCCCGTGGTCGCGGCGGCCTCGGTAGTCGCGCGCGCCGAGTATGTCCGCCAGATGCACGCGCTCTCGAAGCAGTTCGGCGGCCCGCTCCAGAAGGGCGCGGGGCCGCTCGTCAAGGAGCAGGCGGCCCAGATCATCGAGAGGTTCGGCGCCCGGGCGCTCGGCACGTTCGCAAAGCTCCATTTCCGGACGGCCTACGAGGTCGTGGCCGCCGCGGGCAAGCTCGGCGAGCTCCCGCTTCCCGAGCCCAAGGAGAGGACGGAATGGGGCGGGTGAGGGGCCCCAGGACGCCCGATGCCGAAGCGCCGCCAGCTCCGCAGTTTCGATCTGAAGAAGATCGAGGGCTTCGAGAGCCTGATCGGCGTTGACGAGGTCGGCCGCGGCGCGCTCGCCGGGCCCGTCGTCGCGGGCGCGGTCCTCGTCACGCGCGCGTTCCTTGAGGGCCGCTGGGCCGCCACCAAGGCCGGCCGGGTGAACGACTCGAAGGTCCTGTCGGGCGCGGAGCGGGAGTCGCTCTGGGAGGAGTTCGAGGCGCTCTCGGCCCAGGGCCAGATCCACGCGCACTACGGCTCGGCCAGCGTCGAGGAGATCGAGGAGCACAACATCCTCGGCGCGACGAAGCTCGCGATGCGGCGCGCCATGGAGGGCATCTACCCGGCCTCCGCCTTCCGCAGGAACGAGGAGCCCGACCTCTTCTCTTCAATCGAGGAGAGGGAGTCGTTCGTCCCCACCGTCTCGTGCCGCGTCCTCGTGGACGGCCTGGCGCTCAGGGGCTTCCCGTACCCCCACACGCCCGTGGTCAAGGGCGACGGGCGGTCGCTCTGCATCGCGATGGCCTCGATCATCGCCAAGGTTGCCCGCGACCGGATGATGGCCGATCTGGACGCCCGCTACCCGGGTTACGGGTTCGCCAAGCACAAGGGCTACGGGACGGACGACCACAGGGACGCCGTCATCCGACTGGGCAGGAGCCCGATACACAGGGAGATGTTCCTGCGCAAGGTGCTCGCCCACCGCGCGGACCCGGACCAGATGGATTTCCTTCCCGGCCGTTGACCCGGGGGGCCCGCCGGGCCACAACGGCCGGTGATGCCAGGCAAGAAACACACCTCGCTCGACCGCGTGCTGGGCCGGCTGGACACGCTCGACCCGGTCAACCTGGCGAACCTGGTCCAGAAGCTGGCCAAGGAGCGGGCGCTCTTTGAGCAGATCTTCAGGACGCTCCAGGAGGGCGTCCTCGTCATCGCCTCCGACGGGAACATCGAGTACGCGAACGAGGCGGCCGAGCTCCTCCTCGGGCTGACCGGCGAGAAGCTCGCCGGCCAGACGCTCTGGCGCCTGGTACCCGGCCTGAGGCCCTCGCTCGACGACGGCGCGGGCGCCTCGGGCCACGTCCTGGCGCGCGAGTTCGAGCTCTCGTACCCCGAGGCGCGCACGGTGAGGTTCTACATGGTGCCGTTCCTCGACGGCGAGAGGGGCGGGGACCAGCGCCACGCGGTGATCCTGGCCGACGTGACCGGCGAGAGGCTGACGACCGCCCAGCGGATCGAGGATGAGCGGACCTCGTCGATCCTTCTCCTCGCGGCGGGCGTCGCCCATGAGCTTGGCAACCCGCTCAACTCGCTGACCATCCACCTGCAGCTGATCGCCCGCAAGCTCAGGAAACTCAAGGAATCCGCCGAGGTCTCAGCGATCTCGGAGTCGGTGGGCGTCTGCCGGGAGGAGGTCGCGCGCCTCGACGGCATCATCACCCATTTCCTGGAGGCGATCCGCCCCAGCCCCCCCGACCTTGCCGAGACCAACCTCTCGGAGGTGCTCGCCGAGGTCCTCAAGTTCCAGAAGCGGGAGTTCGCCAACCGCGGCCTCGTCGTGGAGGCGGAGACGCCCGCGGCCCTCCCGACGGTCATGGCCGACCGCGGCCAGCTCAAGCAGGTGTTCTTCAACATCACGAAGAACGCGATGGAGGCGATGCAGCCCGGCGGCAGGCTCAAGATCAAGTCGCGGGCGGACGACGACTCGGTCTACCTGCTCTTCGGGGACAGCGGCTCCGGGATTCGCCAGGACGACCTGCTCAAGCTCTTCCAGCCCTACCACACGACTAAGCCCGGCGGGCACGGGCTCGGGCTCATGATCGTGCAGAGGATCATGCGGGCCCACGGGGGCCAGGTCGGGATTGAAAGCAAGGAGGGGACGGGGACCGTGGTCACGCTGCAGTTCCCGCGGAAGGACCGGCGCGTGAGGATGCTCGGCAGCGGCTGACGGGGCCTACTGCGCCGGGGCCGGGCCAGCCGGCTTGTCGATCGCGTCCCTGACGTCGATCCTGTGGGTCTCCTTCTGGCCGGCGACGATCAGGGTCACAGTGAACGGGATGTCGTCGGAGGATACGCCGAGCTGCGAGACCATGGGCGTCGGCTCGGCCGTCTCGCCCGGCGCAAGCGCGATCACCTCGGGATCGACCACGAAATTCCCGAGCTCGGACTCGAAGTCGTCGATGGTGACCGAGAGCGGCCCCGGGCCCGAATTCGTGAGGACCAGGTGGAGCGTCACGGGGGGCAGGGGCGTGCCCACCTCGACCTTCATGTCGGTATTGGCGTAGTCCTGGTAGGTCTTGCGTTCGTCGTCCTGGCGTTCCGAGTCGCCCCCGCCCCTGCGGCCACCCTTCGCGAGGCCGTGTCCGATCCCGCGGCCGACCGTGACCCTTGCCGCCAGGATGCCTCCAAAATATTCGCCGGAGCCCGCCATCATGATCTGCTTCTCGCCCGCGACGACCGCCTTCGTCAGCTCGTCGTTCGACCTGTTCACGCATCCCGTTCCCGCAAGCGCCCACGCAAGGGCGCCGGCTGCCATGCAATGGGCCAAGCGGCTGGTGGGGGACGTCTTAAAGGGCATGTCGGCGCGGGAGGTTTGGGGGGCTTGCGGGTGCGATCGGGGTGGACACCCCAATTGATCGAAGGTTGCATGGGGCATGGTCTTGCGCCAATTGAAAAAGCGCATCTTTCCGACCCGACCTGCGTCTGGTCGCTCAATAGTGCGATGCAACATGCATGGATGAAAGTTCAACGAGCTCGCTGGGCGACCGGGTGCGCCGGGCGCAGCGCGGCGACGAGGCCGCCATGCGCGACCTCATCGTATCCTACCAGCACCGGGTCGCCGGCTTTGCCTATGCCATCACGGGCCGGAGCGACTCGATCGAGGACCTGGTCCAGCTCGTGTTCATCAAGATGGCCCGCGCCCTCACCCGGCTCAACGCGCCCGACCAGTTCGAGTCGTGGCTCTTCCGCCTGGCCCGGAACACCTGCATCGACTACCTGCGGCGCCAGAAGCTGCGCCGGATCTTCACGCCCTTCGCGCCCGAGCACGAGAATGTGCCCGAGCCCTCGGGGGCGGTCGACACCGAGGAGCTCGACGCCCTCAGGCACGCGCTCGCGCAGCTCCGGCCGAAGGACCGGGCTCTCATCGCCCTGGTCCAGGAGGGCCGCACCCACGCGGAGATCGCCGAGACTTTCAGGACCACCGTCGCCGCGGTGAAGGCCCGCCTTCACCGCGCCAGGGAGCAATTACGCCAACACTACCAAACCGATGAACACTGAACACCAAGCATGGACGCAGCTGCGCGAGCGGGCGGCGTCCCTCATTAGCCCAGGATTTCCCGACAGGGTGATGCGCGCCATCCGCGCGCGCTCCTCGCCGCTCCTGGTTGCCAACTTCGCCATGTGCGCCGCGACCGCGGCCCTTTGCCTGGTCGCCGTCGCGATCTACCGCGCGCGCCTGTCGACGGACGAGAACGACCAGAACCTGGCCGGCTGGAGCGAGATCTCGGCGCAGGCGGACGAATTCGGGCAGGGCCTATGAGGGACCGCGTCCTCGCAGCGCTGCTGACCCTGGCCGTGTTTGCAGTCGGCTTCGGAGCGGGGACATGGGCCGAGCGCCACCGTCCGTTTCCGGCGCCTCCGGCGACGTTCATGAGCGAGTTCGGGTCAAAGCCGTCGCCCCCCGCCCCGGCGCCGAATCCCCCGGTCAACCGGGCGCAGCTGCTTGAGCAGATCGAGAAGATTCGCCCGGAGATCGACTCGTTTAGGGAGCGCACGGACGAAATCTACGCGCAGTTCGACCGCGACATGCTGACGGTGCTCACCCCGGAGCAGGACGCGGTCTACCTGAAGAAATTCCGGCCCCAGCACGCGCCCCCCCAGCCGCAGGACGAGGCCAAGCCCCTGTCCGACGAGGAGATCGAGCGCCTCCTCCAGCGGCCCTTCCGCACGCTCGCCTATTTCGTCGTCCTGCCGATGACGCTCGACCGGATGGTGATGGAGCTCAAGCTTGACGACGCGCAGCGCGACAAGGTGAAGGACTTCCTGCGCGTGCGAAGGGAGAAGTTCATCGAGCTCGTGGACAGCGTGTCCCCCCCGAGCATGATGCTCAGCCGCCTGGCCCCGGTGGCGCAGCGCCTGAGCCAGCCCCCCAAGCCGTAGGTCGCTGCCCGGGCTTGACCGCCCGGGCGGGTCGCTTGAAATGGGAGCATGGTCCCCAGCGTCCTCATCGTCGACGACGAGAAGCACACCCGCGAGGGCCTCAAGCAGGCGCTTTCCGAGAGCTACGACGTGGCGCTGGCCGCGAGCGCGGACGAGGCGTTCAACCTGATGGATTCCCAGCCCTTCGACGTCATCCTGACCGACCTGCGGATGCCGGGCAAATCCGGCCTCAAGGTGATCGACCGCGCCCTGGCGCTCTCGAACAAGCCCGCCGTCCTCATGATGACGGCCTACGGGAGCGTGGACACGGCCGTGGAGGCGATGAAGCGCGGGGCCGTCGATTTCCTGACGAAGCCCGTCAACATCGAGCGCCTTGACGTCCTGATCAAGCGGGCGCTCAAGACAAAGACCCTCGAGGTCGAGGTCCAGCAGCTGCACGAGCGCCTGGACAAGAAGTTCGACCTCGACGGGATCGTGGGGGACTCGCCGCTGCTCAAGGACGTGATCGAGCGTGTGAAGAAGGTCGCGCAGTCCAAGGCGACCATCCTCATCGAGGGGGAGTCGGGCACCGGCAAGGAGCTGATCGCGCAGGCGATCCACCAGTCGAGCCCGCGCTCCCTCGGGCCCTTCATCGCGGTGCACTGCGCCGCCCTCTCCGAGACCCTGCTCGAGAGCGAGCTCTTCGGCCACGAGCGGGGCTCATTCACGGGGGCCACCGAGCGCAGGATCGGGCGGTTCGAGTCCGCCGACGGCGGGACGCTCTTCCTGGACGAGATCGGCGAGATATCGGGCTCCATCCAGGTGAAGCTGCTCCGGTTCCTCGAGACCAAGTCGATCGACCGGGTCGGCGGATCGAAGACGGTCGAGCTGGACGTGCGCCTCGTGACGGCTACCAACCGCAACCTCGAGCAGCTCGTGCGGGAGGGAAAGTTCCGGGAGGACCTGTTCTTCCGCCTCGATGTCGTGCGCTTCCTGATGCCTGCGCTCCGCGAGCGGCGGGAGGACATCCCGGCCCTGCTCGCGCACTTCATCAGGATATTCTCAGAGGAGAACGGCGTGCCCCCGCTGGAGGTTGAGCCGGGCGCGATGAAGACGCTGCAGGCCTATTCCTGGCCGGGGAACATCCGCGAGCTGCGCAATTTCTGCGAGAACGCAGTCGTGCTGCGGAAGGGGGGGAAGCTCTCGGAGTTCGACCTGGATCCCCGGTTCCGCTCCGCCCCGGCGCCCGCGGGTTACACGCCCCAGCCTGGGGAGGGCGGGGGGCCGGGCTCGGCGCCGACGCTCTCCGTGGAGCAGAACGAAAAGCGGATCCTCAGGGAGGCCCTCATCAAGTCGCGCGGGAACCGGACCAAGGCGGCCGAGCTCATGGGCATCAGCAGGCGGACGCTCCACCGGAAGCTGGCCCAGTGGCCCGAGCTCGACGTAGTGGATAAATGAGCGAGCGACCGCGCACGGCGCAGGAGTTCATCCACTGGCTCGAGGCCGGAAGGGGCGCGCGCTGGGTTCTCCTGGGGGCGCTGCTGGTCTGCGGCTTCGCCCTCTCGATCCGGGTCGCCTGGATGCAGTTCCACGGGGCCGCAAACGAGGCGACGCTCGCCCAGGCCGACATGGCCCGCCAGATCGCGACGGGCCACGGGTTCACGACGCAGGTCATCTATCCCCAGGCGGTCGCCTTCTTCAGGACGCAGGGCGTCCGCTTTGACCCGGCCGTCCCCTATCCCGACGTCTACCAGGCCCCGCTCTACCCGATCGTGATCGCCGCGCCCATGTGGGTTTTCATCCACCTCTGGCCGGGCGCGCTCTTTGGGCCGGCGCCCTCGCCCCCGTACGGCTACGCGGCGGATTATTTCCTGCTCGCGCTCAACCTCGGGCTCTTCTGGCTCGCGATCTGGCTGGCCTTTGACCTTGCCCGGCGCCTCTTCGGCGTTCCCGCGGGCTGGATGGCCGCGATAGCCCTGTTCGTTTCGCTGCCGGCGTGGCAGCAGGTTGTCGCAGTCAACGGGACGGCGCTCATGATGGTGCTGGCCCTGGGCGCCTTCCGGGCTTGGTGGCTCGTGGAATCGGCGGAGGATTTCTCCGTGGCGCGCGCACCGATCGCCGCCCTGGGCGCCCTTTGCGGGGCCCTGTTCCTCACCGAGTACTCCGCGGGCTCCCTGCTCGCGGTCGCGGCGTGGGGCGTCGCCCGGAGGTTCGGCGCGGCGTCCCGGTGGCGCGCCCTCGGCGTGCTGCTCGCGGGCTTCGCCGTCGTCTCCGGGCCCTGGGTCGCCCGAAACCTTGCCGTCACCGGCTCCCCGGTCGGGCTTGCCGTCCAGAATATCGCCCTTAAGTCCGGCGACTTGACCGCGGAGCCCTCCGTTGTTCGGGCGACGTTTTCCGCGCGGCTGCCCAAGATCGATCTCAACAAGCTCGGCAACAAGACGCTCACCTCGATACAGGAGAACCTGGCCTCGCGGGTGTGGTCGGGCGGCGCCATGTGGTTCCTTGCCTTCTTCGTGGCCGGCTGGCTCTACGTCTTCCGTTCGGGGCCCGTCAACAGGCTCCGGTGGCTGTTCGCGGTCTCACTCCTCGCGATGGTCTTTGCGCAGGCGGTCTTCAATTCGGGCGACAGCGAGAGGCAGGCGGCTGTGTGGCTGTCCCCGCTCATCATCGTCTTCGGGGCGGGGTTCTTCTTCGTCCTGCTCGGCAGCCACCCGGTCCTCTCGGCGTGGCCCAGGGCGTGCGCCGCCTCCCTCCTCATCCTCCAGGCCCTGCCGCTCGCGCACGACGCCCTGGACCCGCATTGGCTGCACTTCCAGTATCCCCCCTATTTTCCCCAGCTCTTCCAGGGTATGCGCCGCGAGCTCGACGTTTCCGACGCCTCGGGGCGCTTCGGCCTGATGGCGGACGTGCCCGCCGGGCTCGCGTGGTACGGTCGCGCGCGGGCCTGGGCCCAGCCGGCCACGCTCCATGACTTCTACGAGGTCCAGGTCGAGCAGCCGACGGGCGAGCTTCTCCTGACGCCAAGGACGCTCGACAGGCCCTTTTTCTCCGATCTGAACGCGCGGCCCAAGGTCCCCGGGTTCCTCACGGCGACCATCTCGCACATCGGCGAATGGGGAGAGGTCTACGGCGGGCTTCTCACGGGCTCCCTCCCGAGGGAGTTTCCGCTCTCGGCGCCCCAAAAACTCGCTGAAAACCTCTATGTGCTGGTGAATCCGTCGCTGCCTGCCCCCCGGGCAAGGTAGGGCTGTGCGATTCCCGAAGGAATTGGTCTTGCCAGTGTTTAGCAAAATGGCAGCTTGGCGGTCGATTTCCAGCACCGTGATGAGAGTATCGCGAATGATTGTCGTCGGTTCGTTCCTGGGTCTTGGCGCGGTAGCGCGGGCCGTGTATGCGCCTATCCCGGACCAGCAGCAGGGCAAGGACATCTCGATTTCCCTCGAGGGGGGCATCACCTACAACAACAACATCTTTGGCGCGGCCTCCGGCGCGGTCAGCAGCCTTGTCTTCGAGGTCTCCCCGAAGCTCGCGTTCAATGCCTCGCTTTCGGAGCAGACCTTCTTCTCGGCGGATTTCCACCCGACGCTCGATTATTTTGACAGGCGCCCCGGCACGAAGACTCTCTACAGTCAGGCCGTCGACGCCCGGATCGCCCACTCCTACTCTAAGACCTCCGTCCTGGACGTGACCGACTCCTATTCCTACGACCAGAACCCGGAGGCGCTCCTAAACGGCGCCCCGGTGAACACCGACCAGACGCTCCAGAGCAACGAGATAGACGGCCGGTACAGCTTCGCCCCGACCGAGAAGCTCGGCATGGTCCTGAAGGCGCGCAGCGCCTACTACGACTACATCGACCCCGTCCTCGGCAGCGAGCTGAACAGGTTTGAGAACCTGTACGGGCTGGAGTTCGACTACACGCTGCTTCCGGACCTCAAGGCGGCCGGTGAATTCAGGCACCAGGACGTCGATTATTCATCGAACCCAAGCACCAACAATAAGCACTCCGATTTCTTCATGGCGGGATTTGACTACACGGCGGGGCCGAAGCTGACGGCGAGCTTCCGCCTGGGCGCGGAGTACAGGGTGTTCGAGGGGCAAGGCCTCCCGGACACCACGACCCCCTATGCCGAGTTCTCTCTCAGGTACGACTATGCCAAGGGGTCCTTCATCAGCGCCGGCTACACCTACGACCTCGAGGAGACCTCCGACCCGGTGCACTACTCCGACGAGAAGGTGAACCGGATGTTCGTAAACGTTCAGCACCAGTTCACCGCCCTGATCGTGGGATCGGCCTCCATGGACTACGAGCCCTCGACGCTCATCGGGAAGCCCGGGCAGTCGGGCGACGTGAGCGAGGACTCGACCCACGCCGGGGTGGCGCTGACCTACCTGCCGGCAAAGAACTGGTCGATCACCACGTCGTACGACTACGATTTTGTCGATTCCGGCGTCTCGTCGCGCGGAATGAACAGGTCGCGGACCGGACTGAGCGCGACGGTCGTATTCTGAGACCGAAAACCAGGGGCCGCGAGGGGTCCCGTTTGAGGCGATCTAACGGAGCACATGGCATCGTCCGGAACCAAGGAAAGCGCATCGCTGGCCGACCTTTTCAGGGTCCTTAAGCTCCGGCTGGCGCTGATCGCGCTCATCACGGGCCTCGTGCTCGCGACCACGCTCGTCGTGACGGCCTTCCTGCCCCGGTGGTACCTGGCGACGACCAAGGTGAAGGTGGAGAAGCCCGAGGGCGAGGTGAAGCTCTTCCAGGCTGCGACCAACACGGCCTACGACCCCTACTTCCTGCAGGATCAGTTCAAGATCATGCAGTCGGAGAAGATACTCTACCCGGTCATCGACAGGCTGGGACTCAACACAAGGCTCGCGGCCTATGTCGGGGCGCCCGGGGGGACCCTAACCTCGGACCTCACCTACCAGTACATGGTGAACAAGATGCTCAGGGTGGAGTCCCAGAGGAGCTCCTCCCTGATCGAGATCAACGTCTACGCGCAGGACCCGGCACTGGCTGCGGACATCGCCAACGAGATCGCGCACGTCTACTCCGACGACCGGATCGAGGTCGCGACATCCCAGCAGACGGAGGGCGTCGCGGAGCTGCGCAAGCAGCTGGCCGACCAGGAGGAGGTCGTGAAGAAGCAGCGCGACGCGGTCGAGACCCTCCGCAAGGACCTGAACATCTCCGGCGTCGACCTCAACGTGAAGTACTCCGACATGGAGATCGAGACGCTCAGGCAGATGCAGAACTCCCTTATCGCCCTGCGGGTGGACGCGATTGGCCGGAAGACCCGCTGGGAGCAGTTCAGGAGCATACCGCTCGAGGACCGGATGGGGCTCGTCAACTCCGAGCTGATCCCCGACCAGAACATCCAGAACCTGCTGCAGGCCTACCTGGTCGCGGACCAGAAGGTCACCCAGCTGAAGGCGCGCCTGGGCGAGGCGCACCCCGACCTCGTCTCGGCCATCGAGAACCGGGCGAAGATCAGGGAGCAGCTCGAGTCGCTGCTTCGCGGCTACGAGAGCGGGCTCGAGATGGCCTACCACGAGGCGCAGGCGAGGGTGGAGGAGCTCCAGACCCAGCTCGCCCAGGCCAAGGTGGACCAGATCCTCTCGGCGCGCGACAGGATGCGCCCGTTCGACGAGGCCGCGCAGAGGCTGGACGACGAGACGCGCCTCTACACGACCCTGAGGCTGACCCTCCGCCAGCGCGAAATCGACTTCCAGGTCCCCAAGCACACGATCGAGATCCTCAACACCGCGGAGCCCCCCCGGCGTTTCAGCCGCCCGAGCTGGATCCTGAACATCGCGAGCGCGATCGTATTCGGGCTCGTGCTCGGCGTCGGCGTCGCGCTCACGCTGGAGTACTTCGACACGAGCCTGCGGGATGTGGCCGACATCGAGGACCGGCTCAAGATACCGGTCCTGGGTGTCATCCCTCACCAACCCGATCCCATGGGCCCCCTTAGGGACGAGCCCGAGAACGCGGAGCCGTACCGGGTTCTCCACACGAACCTGAACCTCGCCGTGAAGCCCGGGCAATCCGCCGTGTTCGTCGTCTTCTCGGCCGGGCCCGCGGAGGGGAAGAGCACGACGATATGCAGGCTGGCGCACCTCATGGGCGCCTACGGCGAGCGCGTGCTCCTTATCGACGGCGACCTTCGCCGGCCGGCGCAGCACCACCTTGCCGGATGCCCCAAGGCGCCCGGCCTGAGCGACGTGCTCACGGACAGGTGCGACGTCGACACGGCCATCCGGAAATCCGTGGCCCCCGGGCTCGACCTGCTGACGAGCGGCGGGATGCCCGGGTTCACGCTGAGCCTCCTGTACGCGAACCGGCTGCGGGAGCTCCTTGCCTCGCTCCGGGGCCGGTACGACCGCATCCTGCTCGACTCGCCGCCGATCATCGGCGTCAGCGACTCGAGCCTCCTGGCCGGGCTTGCGGACGGCGCAATCCTCCTCATCCAGCACCGCCGCAACCCGGCGAGCATGGTCCTTCGGGCCCAGCAGATCATCGGGGGCCTCAAGGTTCCGATACTCGGCGCGGTGCTTACCCAGGTGCCCCGGGGGTCGGGGGAGGACTACGGCTACTATACGCAGGCCTATTCGTACTACTCAAAGGGCGACGGCGAGGGATCCGGCCACGGTGGAAAGCGGAAGGACCACGGAAAGCCGGGCACTTCGCCCGACAGCATCAAACTCAATTGATGTTGACGGGGCGGACGCCGGGCAATCTGATCCGACCCCTTACCTGCGGGCGTAGCTCAGTTGGTAGAGCACCACCTTGCCAAGGTGGACGTCGAGAGTTCGAGTCTCTTCGCCCGCTCCATTTCAAGGAGGCGGCCGGAAGCAAATCCGGCCGCCTCTTGTTTATGTGGGTTGCATGCGGACCTGCAGGCTATGAGTCATATGCTCTGCTCAACTGCTTGTCGTCGGAACCCTTCGCGCCAACCTTTCGGATGCCATGCCGCTGCTCCCGACGCTTGCAGAAATCGACTCGATCTCCTCCGCGGTGGATGCGGTGGTCCCGCCGACACCCCAGTACTCCTGGCCGCTCCTGAACGAACGCGCGGGATGCGAGCTGTGGGTCAGGCATGAGAACCACACCGCGGTCGGGTCGTTCAAGATCCGCGGGTCCCTGGCCTACGTCGGCCGGCTGGTCGCGCGCGATCCGCGCGTGCGGGGCATCGTCGCCGCGACGCGGGGGAATTTCGGCCAGTCCCTGGCCTTCGCCGCGTCCAGGCACGGGCTGACGGCCACGATCGTCGTTCCCCATGGCAACAGCGTCGAGAAGAACAGGGCGATGCGGGCCCTTGGTGCCGAACTGGTCGTGCACGGGGCGGACTTCCAGGAGGCGCTCGTGCACTCGGAGGCCCTTGCCGCCGAGCTGGGCCTGCACTGGGTGCCGTCGTTCCACCGGGACCTCGTCTTGGGTAACGCCGTCTCGATGCTCAGCTTCCTGCGCACCGCCCCCTCGCTTGACTGCGTGTACTTTCCCGTCGGCATGGGCACGGGAGTCTGCGCGCTCGTCGCCGCGCGGGACGCCCTGGGGCTCGCCACGCGGATTGTCGGGGTCGTCTCGGAGAAGGCTCCGGCGACCGCCTTGTCCTTTGAATCTAGAAAGGTGGTCGTTCACGCGGCCGACACTAGGATTGCCGACGGCCTCGCTTGCTCGACGCCCTATCCCGAGGCGCTTCAGGCCATCCTCGCCGGTGTCGAGCGCATCGTGAGCGTCACGGACGACGAGGTCGAGGCTGCCATGCGCGCCTACTTCTCGGACACGCACAACGTGGCCGAGGGAGCCGCCGGCGCGGGGCTCGCCGCCGTGTTGAAGGAGAGCCGGCGGGTTGCCGGCAGGCGCGTGGGCACCGTGTTCACGGGCGGAAACGTTGACGCGGGCGCGTTTTCGCGGGTGCTCGGTTCCAAGGGGCAGGGGGCATTCTGAAAGAAATCCCGCTCGGGGCGAAACCCGTGGGCACAGAATGGTGTCTCAGCGTGCCGGATCCCATGAAGGTCACGCTCTCCTACCTCCTCGCTCTCTGCCTGGCGGCCTCAATCAGGGCCCAGGCTCCGGCCACGGAGTATGCGCCAGAGCAGCTTGACCAGCTGGTGGCACCGATCGCGCTCTACCCCGATCCGCTGATCGCGTTGATACTTCCTGCCTCGAGTGCGCCATCCGACGTGGCCCAGGCCGCGCAGTACCTCGCCTCGGGCGGCAATCCGGCCGGGATCGACTCGCAGAATTGGGACCCGAGCGTGAAGGGGCTCGCCCACTATCCCGAGGTCGTGAAATGGATGGCCGCCAATACCGATTGGATGGACACGCTCGGCGCTGCATTCTCGGTGCAGCCGGCCGACGTCATGAAGTCGGTGCAGCAGCTCCGCGCCAAGGCCAGGGCGGCCGGCACCCTTGTCAACACCCCCCAGCAGCAGGTCGACATGGAGGGAGACGATATCCGGATCGTGCCGGCCCAGCCGGACACGATCTATGTCCCGGATTATGATCCCGACGTGGTATACGATGCCTCAGAAGGGGACACCGGCCCCTATATCACCTTTGGCGTGGGGTTTCCCGTGGGCGCGTGGCTCGGATTCGAGTGCGACTGGGACGATTACGGGATCTGGACCGGCCCGTGGCGCCCAGGCTGGGACTATCGGAGGGACTGGCGCGACGCGCGCTGGGGCGGCAGCCGCTGGCACTCCGATCCAAGCCGAGAGCGCCAGCTTGTGCGCAACTACTACAGGCCAGAGGCAAATCTGCCTGCCGCCCGCTTCGCCGGCGCCCAGAGGGGGCCGGCCCGCGGCTCCGTTTCGGTATACCATCCTTCGCCGGCGCCGGCCGGGCCCCGCCTGGATTACCGCGGGTATGACGGAGCGCAGTTCCGGCCCGCGACGCGAGCGCCCTCGGGCTCGGTGTTCGGCGGCTACGGCCGGGGAACGCAGGTGCGCACCTACAGCAGCCGGGGCCAGTCGAGCCGCCAGGCTCCCGTCAGGGGATCCGCCCCGTCCGGCGGAAGGGACCGGCGTTGACATCAGACCCAGAGGATTCCGGCACAATGAACTCTCCCAACGACATACTTCGGCCCCTTCGCCTCATCGCCGCGGCGCTCACCCTTTGCGCAGGCGCGGCCGGCCCCATCCTCCGGGCGCAGCCGAGCGCGCCGCAGCGCGGTTTCAGCTCGCCCGACGAGGCCCTGTCCGCGCTCAAGCTCGCGACCAAGGCGGACGACATGGCCTCCATCGACGCGATCTTCGGGCCGGACCTGAAGGACCTCCTGTCGGGGGACCCCAAGCAGGATTCCCTCGAATTCGCCTCATTCGCAAAATCCCTTGGCCAGTACGCCACGTGGGTCCGCAAGGCCGACGACCGCTTCGTCCTTGATATAGGCGACCAGAATTGGCCCATGCCCGTCCCGCTCGTACGGAAGGGCGGCGCCTGGCTGTTTGACACCGCCGCCGGCAAGGAGGAGGTCCTCAACCGGCGGATCGGAGAGGACGAGCTCAATGCGATCGGCGTCTGCAGGGTCTACGTCCAGGCCCAGCGCGAGTACGCCTCCGAGGACCGCGACGGAACCGGCATGCTCAAGTTTGCGCAGAGGATAAAGAGCTCCCCGGGAACGAAGGACGGCCTCTATTGGCCTGTCGCGGCGGGCGGGGACCCAAGTCCCTTCGGTCCCCTCGTGGCCGACGCGCATGCCGAGGGCTACGGCGGAAAGACGGCCGAGGGCACGCCGCAGCCGTACAAGGGGTACCGGTTCAGGGTCCTCACGGCGCAGGGCCCATCCGCGCCGGGCGGGGCCTACGGCTACATCATCAACGGCAACATGGTCGCGGGCTTCGCCATGGTGGCCTTTCCGGCGCACTGGGGCGAGTCGGGCGTCATGACCTTCATCGTGAACCAGTGGGGCAAGGTCTATCAGTGCAACCTCGGTGAACAGAGCGCCGACGTAGCAGGCGCCATGGCGAGCTTCGACCCGGATTCCAGCTGGACCCCCGTGTCCGAGCCGTGAGGCGGGCGTGAGCCGGGCCCATGGGGGCCTCAAAAAGCCGCTGTCAACCGGCGGGTTTTTTGTGCACTCTCTCGGTCCCTTGAAGGCCTCAGATTTTTTCTCACTACCCGATTCGCTGGCCGGGTTCAGGCCCTACTTCGGCGGCGATGCCGCCCCATGGGAATGGCTGGGAGAGATCGGGCGGGCGATTGCGGCGCAACGAATGGGCCCCGGGCACTCGGCGATTCCGGCCGGCGTGCACATCGAGGGCCCCGTCCACGTCGATCCGAGCGTATCCTTTCCCTCGCACGCGACCCTCATCGGGCCCATCTGGATCGGCGCCCGCACGGAGATTCGTCCCGGCGCATTCATCCGGCCAAACGTGATAGCGGGGGAGGGGTGCGTCCTCGGGAACTCCTCGGAGTTCAAGAACTGCATCCTGATGGACGGGGTCCAGGCGCCTCATTTCAACTACGTGGGCGACTCGATCCTTGGGAACCGGGCCCACCTGGGGGCCGGGGCGATCTGCTCCAACTACCGGCTGGACCACAAGACGGTGGTCGTTCACCTGCAGTCGGGCTCGGTTGACACCGGGCTCCGGAAGTTCGGGGCGATCCTGGGCGACGAGGCCGAGGTCGGCTGCAACGCCGTCCTGAACCCCGGCACCCTCCTTGGCCCGAGGTCCCTCGTGATGCCGGCCATCGCGTTCGGGGGCGTCCTTCCCCCTTCGACGATCGCGCGCGTCCGCCAGCAGGTCACGCTCGTGCCCCGGAGGTCCTGACCATGCGAACCCTCACGGGAATCACCCCCTCCGGCACGCTCCACATCGGCAATTACTTCGGGGCCATGCGGCCCGCGATCGAGGCGCAGGCGAAGGGCGACTGCTTCTATTTCATCGCCGACTACCACTCAATGACCTCGGTGACCGACGCCAGGGAGCGCCGGGAACACACGCGCGGGGTCGCGGTCGACTGGCTGGCCTGCGGGCTCGACCCGAAGAAGAGCGTCTTCTGGCGCCAGAGCGACGTGCCCGAGGTTTGCGAGCTCACCTGGATGATCGGGAGCCTGACCCCGATGGGGCTCCTCGAGCGCGCGAACAGCTACAAGGACAAGACCTCGAAGGGCATTTCTCCGAACTTCGGCCTGTTCGCCTACCCGGTGCTGATGGCGGCCGACATCCTCCTCTACGACACGAACGCGGTTCCCGTCGGCCAGGACCAGAAGCAGCACCTTGAGATGACCCGCGACATTGCGATCAAGTTCAACCAGGCCTACGGGGAGACCTTTGTCGTCCCGGAGCCCGTGATCCGGCGCGAGGTCGCCATCGTCCCCGGCCTTGACGGGCAGAAGATGAGCAAGAGCTACGGCAACACGATCGAGATTTTTGCGGACGAGAAGGTGCTCCGGAAGAAGGTCATGTCGATGATGATGGACAGCCGGACCCCGTCCGAGCCAAAGCCCGACGCCGAGCGCAACCTCTGCATCCAGCTCCTCCACCTGGTTGCCCCATCCGACGTGGCGGCCGACCTCGAGGCCCGGCTTCGCGCCGGGGGACTGGGCTACGGGGACCTCAAGAAGGCGCTGATCGAGCACTGCTGGAGCTTCTTCGCGCCGGCGCGCGCCCGCCGGGTGGAGCTCCTGGCGGATCCCGGGTATGTCGACCAGGTCCTGAAGGAAGGGGCCGAGCGCGCCCGCGCGGTGGCGTCGGTCGTCATCCGGCGCGCGCGCCGTGCCGCCGGCTTCGACTGAGACTAGATCACCCGGACGGGCGGCGGCCCGATCCTGGCGATGGCTTCCATGATCCGGGCCGCAGTCCGGGCGTAGCGCTCCTTCCCGTCGCCGGGGTGGTCGAAATCCGAGGGGGCGAGCGGAGTACCGTAGGTGACCGAGATGGGCGAGCCCGGCCGCAGCCTCCCTGCCTTTCCGAAGGCCTCGAACGAGCCGAATATCCGGGCGGGCACGACCGGAACATGGGCCTTGCACGCCAGGAGCCCGACGCCGGGCCTGGGAGCCTGCAGCGTGCCGTCGGGCGAGCGCGTGCCCTCCGGGAAGACGATGACCGCCCGCCCGTGGGAGAGGGAGCGCAGCACGCGCTTGATCGCGTCGAGGCTCGTCCCCCCGTCGCGATCGACCGGAATCGTGCCCACGGCGTCCAGCCACCAGGCGGCGACGCCGGGCTTCCACAGCGTCTTGCGCGCGAAGAAGCTCACCTGGGTCTGGAGGAACTGGCCGACTACCGGGGGATCGAGGTGGCTCGCGTGGTTTGCAGCGACGATAAAGCCGCCCCTCCTGGGGAGGTTCTCAAGGCCGGCGACGTCCCCGCGGAAGAACATCTGGTAGACGAGCCGGCTCAGCCCGTGGAACAGGCCGTAGACGGGCTCCATCTCGCAATGGGTGTCCCTCATGTCGCTTTCAATTTGGCGGCGATCACCAAGGCCATGAGGTCCGCAACCTCTGACACCGTCAGGCGGGTGGTGTCGATGTGCGTCGCGCCGGCCGCCTGGGTAAGCGGGGAGGCCTTCCGCGAGGAATCCAGCCGGTCCCGCTCGGCCACCTTGTCCTCCTGGCCCTGCCTCTCCCTGCGGCGCTCGCGCTCCGAGCTGTCCGCCGAGAGGAAGAACCTGAAGTCCGCGTTGGGAAAGATCGCGGTGCCGATGTCGCGCCCCTCCATGACGAGGCCCGGAAACCCGGCCTTCCTGGCGATGTCGGCCTGCCCGCGCTGGTACGAGAGGAGGGCCGCCCGGAGCTCCGGGATCGCGGCGAAGTGGGAGACCGCGTCGTTGACCTCGCGGCTGCGGATCTCGTCGCCGGGGGTCCGCCCGGAGATCTCGATCAACGCGGAGCGGCCCGCGACCCGCGTTCCGAGGCGCATCCCGGCGATGGCGGCCTTGACCGACGCAAGGTCCCCGGCCGACGCCCCCCGGCGCAGCATCTCCGCGGTCACGGCGCGGTAAAAGGAGCCCGTGTCGGCGTGGAGGAGGTTGAAGCGCTCGCTCAGCGCGCGCGCCGTGGAGGATTTTCCGGCGGCGGCGCCTCCGTCGATCGCGACGATGATGAAGGGTTTGCCAGGCATCAGGGCCTTGCGGAATAGCTGCGGACCCCGTCCAGCACGTCGAAGAACGCGGGGAACGTCTTCGCGCAGCAGCCCGGGTCCGCGATCGAAAGCCACGGGCTGCCGTCTCCCCTCAGGTCATGGCAGCCGAGGACGGCGAAGCTCATGGCAAACCTGTGGTCGCCGTGGGTTTCCACGGAGGCGCCGGCGCCGAGCGGCGCCGGGCGGATCTCGAGCGAGTCCTCCGTCTCGAGGACGCCCTGGCCGAGTCGCTTGAGCTCGCTCGCCATTGCGGCCACCCGGTCCGTCTCCTGGCTGCGCGTGTGGCCGATGCCCGTGATCCGCGTCGGGCCGTCCAGCAGCGGCGCGATCGCGGCGAGCGTGAGGAAGGTGTCCGAGAACCCCGAGAAGTCCTCCGCTACGCCGACGCGGCGGCCTCCCGGGGCGAAAGCGACCAGGATTCCGCCGCTGCCGGTCGACACCCTCGCCCCGCAGCGCGCCAGCACGCCGAGAAACCGGACGTCTCCCTGGAGGCTCACGTCGGCAGGCCTCAGACCGTCGAGGCCCAGGGATCCGCCCACGACGAGCGGAAGCGCCGCGAAATACCCGGCCGAGGTCGCGTCGGGCTCGATCGCGCAGGTTCCGGGCGAGCGATAGCGGCCGCGACCCACCGCGATCGAGCCGTCCGCGCCCGCGCCCGGCTCGGCAACGCCGAATTGGGCCATCTGGCGCGCCGTCATCCGGACGAAGGGCATGCGGACCCCGCCGACGGGCGTAACCGTCACGGGACCCTCGGCGAGGGGCGCCACCATGAGTAGCGCCGAGAGCATCTGGCTGCTCTCGCGGGAGTCGATGGCGACCGCCCCCCCGCGCAGACCGCGGGCGCGGACCTCCAGGGGAAGGAAACCCTCCTGTCCGAGGCACCGGATGTCGGCCCCAAGCAGGCGAAGCGCGTCGATGAGGCCCTTCATAGGCCGCTCCCTCATCCGCGGCGCCCCGTCCAGCCGGAATACCCCCCGCTTTGCGGAGGCGCAAAGGGCCGTGAGGAACCGGGCCGCCGTGCCGGCCAGGCCGACGAAAAGCTGGGCCTCGGGTGCGGGAATCTCCCCGCCGCGCCCGTCGACCCTGATCTCGCGCCGGGCCGCGTCCTCGGCCACGCCAATGCCCAGGCGCCGCAGGGCCTCCGCCATGACCCGCGTGTCGTCGCTGAAGAGGGCGCCCGAAAGGGTGACGGGGCCGTCGCAGAGCGACGCCAGGAGCAGCGCGCGGTTCGTGAGGCTCTTTGAGCCCGGGACGCCCACGCTTCCGCGGACGGGCCGGGAAAACGGCCTCACCGCCAGGAGATCGGGCAGGGGAGTCACGGCGAGGGGCGGAACTTGTCCCGGTAGGCGCGCCCCCGCTCGAGGCGGGCCGCGACCTCGATGTAGTCGCGGTTCGCGAGCGCGGCCTGGAGCCCCTGGAGGTCGTCCTGGAAATTCCTCAGGGCGCGAAGGACCTCGTCCCTGTTCTCCTCGAGGATCGTCTTCCAGAGCTTGGGATCCGAAGCGGCGATGCGGGTCGTGTCCCTGAGCCCCCCTCCCGCGAAATTGCGCCATGAGGGATCGCGGGTGGCGAGGAAGGCGCAGAGCGACGAGGCCAGGACCTGCGGTAGGTGGCTTATGTGGGCCACGATCTCGTCGTGCTTGTCGGGGTCGATGGTCACGACCTCCGCGCCCAGGTCCGTCCAGAAGCGCACTACCGTCGCCACGGCAGCCTCCGCGCTCGCGCCCACCGGAGTGACGAAGCAGGTCCGCCCTTCGAACAGGTCGGCCTTGCTGTGCTCCCAGCCGGTCTTCTCGGAGCCGGCCATCGGATGCGCGCCCACGAAGTGGGCCGTGCCATGAAGGGCGTCGTGTCCAAGGCGGGAAATCTCGCCCTTGACGCTTCCGACATCGCAGACGACGGCGCCCGCCTTCAGGTGGGGGGCGATCCGGCGCACCAGGTGAAGGATCTGGTCGACCGGAGCCGCGATTACCACCAGGTCCGCGCCCTTGACGGCCTCCTCGGGCGTCTCGCAGGTGGCGCTGCACCACGCCTGCGCGCCCAGCGAGAGCCTGGTCTCGGGTCTCCTCGCCCAGATGACGATCCGGCGCGCGGCGCCGCGCGCCCGTGCGGCGCGGGCCACGGAGGCCCCTATGAGGCCCGGGGCGAGGATGGTAAGCTGCTCCAGCATAGGCGAAAGGACGCAAAATCCCACCCTGCTGTCGAGCCGTTCGTGGGATTGCGTTTTTTGGTTCCGTCGGGTTGCCTGTGCGCCTGCAAAATGGACACTGAAACCCCGACGGCCGCCGCTAGTGACGCCCGCCCGCGCCGCGCGGTCACGATCCTGCTCATCGTGACGGGCGTCTTCATCGTCCTTCCGTTCGTCCTCTACATGCTGACCGGGAGCGGCTCCGCGCGGCCATGAACAAGACGCTCCTGCCGATACGGATCGTCTTCATCCTCCTGTGCACGGCCGGCGGCTGGCTCGTGTGCTACACGGTGCGCGAGTGGGACAACTACCGCGTCACGGCGTCGGCGGTCGGCTTCTGCATCGGGGCCCTCGTCGTCCTTGTGGACGTCATGCTCAAGGGGTTCTCGCTCCGGGGGCTCTCCGCCCTGACGTTCGGGATCGCGGTCGGATCAATCATCGCGAGCCTGGTCGCCACGTCGCCGCTCTTTGCGGAGGGGGACCCCGAGATGGTTTTCCTCGCGCGCCTCGGGCTCTTCCTGATCTGCCCCTACCTGGCGACCGTCATCGCGCTTCGCGGCAAGGACGAGTTCAACCTCGTGATACCCTATGTGCGGTTCGTCCCGCATGAGGTTGACGTCCCCCTGGTCGTCATCGACACGAGCGTCCTCATCGACGGGAGGATCGCCCGGGTCTGCGAGACGGGCTTCCTGAGCGCCGCCCTGGTCATCCCGCGCTTCGTCCTCAACGAGCTCCAGACGATCGCCGACTCGACCGATCCCCTGCGCCAGGCCCGGGGCCGGCGGGGCCTGGACGTCCTGAACGCCCTGCGCGCAATCAAGACGCTCGACATCCGCATCACGGAGAGCGAGGTGGCGAAGAGGGAGGACGTGGACGCAAAGCTTGTCTTCATCGCGCAGTCGATGAGGGCGAAGCTGCTCACCACCGACTACAACCTCGCGAAGATGGCGGAATTCCAAGGGGTGCCGTGGCTCAACCTGAACAAGCTCTCCAAGTCGCTGCAGCCCGAGCTGATGATCGGCGAGAGGCTCGAGATCGAGCTCGTGAAGCCGGGCAAGGAGGAGGGCCAGGCGATCGGTTACCTTCCCGATGGGTCGATGGTGGTCGTGACCGGGGCCCGCCAGCACATCGGCCAGAATGTGGGCGTCGAGATCATCAGCCTCCTGCCCACGGGCGCTGGGAAGATGATCTTTGCCCGGATGGGCAGCGAATCCGACCACGCCCGCACGGCCTAGCGGCGACGGGAAGATTGGTGTGGACTTGCCGTCCGGGGATTTGAGATAAGTTCCCTTCCCCACGGGGCAGTAGCTCAGTTGATAGAGCGCGTCGTTCGCAACGACGAGGTCGTCGGTTTGATCCCGATCTGCTCCACCATCCTAGAATCAGATCTCCACCGTAGGACGGGGGCCGAAGTACCGTTTTGGATCGGATCTAGCGCACAAGGCCGATCGTTCTAACGGCATCGTCGGACGAGCCTAGCGTCCAGAGCAGAAGTCCAGGAGTGGTTCAAATGCGCCGCTATCCGCCCTTCTCAAAGCTTCGATGTAGTGGTGTCGAGTCGTGCCGGCGTACACGAGGTCGGAACGCGCGCCGCCCCACGGCAGTTCTCTATTTCCGCGAGAAACCATCAAGACATCAGCAATCAATCGAGCGTGCCTTCCGTTGCCATTGGACCACGGATGAATGGCCACAAGGTGATAATGGAGCCTTATAGCCGACTCTGTGACAGAATAGGTGTCGTGTTTCAGCCAATGCCGGGCGTTGTCGAAAGCGACCCTCACCCCTTCGGTTATTCGGTGCGGTTCCCAGCCCAAATTTCGTTCGGTTGTTCTGTATTTTCCCGCCCATTTCCAGATACTGGAAAACATCCGTCGATGAAGCTCCCGAGCAAAAACGTCGGTGAGCAGGTCATCTCTCTTCTGGACGTTAGAGGACATGGCCCAGTCTCGGGCAGATGCTGTGTTCAGCAATTCATACTCGTTGAGCTGCGAGCGCGTGACTAGGCTCGGAATCAGTTCGAGCTTTTCCCTTTCGTCCAGATCGGTTTGGCCCGGCCCGGCCTTCCAAAGATGGTCGGCCATGACTAAACGGGGAATCGCAGCACCGGATGTCTTATGCCGATCGCTTTCAAAAGCCTTATGAATCCCGTCCGAACATACAGCTCAAAGAGTGCAGGCCCGACATCGAGGAATTCTTCGGAGATTAGGCGATAGAACCCGTCGGCGAAGGTGTAGAGGGCTTCAAGTTCCTCGAAGGACGGGAGGGTCCCTAGCTCGAAATTGTGTTCACTATGACTCGCAAATTTGTCCCGGAACCTTCGTAGGCTCGAGAATCCCTCCTCATGGGAAACGGTGAACTCAGAAAGAAGCTGTGCCAGGTATTCCTTCGGATGTTCGCATTCTTTGCGCATCCCTTGTTTTTCTGCGAAGCGTTCGACTGAACGTAGTTGTCCTTGCGTGTATCGATTTCCCTCAGGGAGGGCGTTGATAATGCCGACAATTGAGTTCAGCTCATTCCGCTTCTCCTCTTCATAGATCTTACATATCGTCACGGCGATCGCCTCCATCGCCAACCTTTGGAGATGGCTAAATAGGGCTTCGCTCGCTCCGACTGTCTTTAAATTCCCAACATTCACCGAGATTAGCTCGTAGAGTTCGAGGTTCTGGCGCAGCCAGAATATCATCTTTGCCAGCCCGATGTTCTTGTCATCGGTCTTACGTAGGCTGCCTTGCCCTTCGAGAACCATTGAGTGTTCGGCAGCCTCAAGGTTTCTCGTTTTCGAGTCCTCCTTTGCAGCGAGCTCCGTGAATGTCTCCGTGTCCGGTGCTTGCGGCACAAGGAAGTATATCAACTCGCATTTTAGTGCGGCAGCAGCGCGGCCAAGATTTGCTATCGAGATCTTCTCACGATCCTCCCGTTGCTCTATTTCGGAATACGCCTGGCGACTGATTCCGATCTCATTGGCAACGGCCGCGTGGCTCAGGCCCAGCGATTCGCGAATCGCCTTCAGCCAGCCACGACTTGGGCGTATAACAGCGCGCCGAGCGGCCTGCATCGGCTGGATTGCCGAATCCAATCCCTTGAGCAGCGAAGGGCGTAGATCAATGGTCATGCATTGTAAAGCATGACAATTGAAGTATAATGTCAAGGTATACCATGACATGTCTGGATGTGAGGAATTGGCTTCTTGAAAGACGGATATAGACGGTGTGTTTTATTACCGATTAAAAATCAACAAGATGTGGCTCCATAATCTTGAGCTCCTCTCAAGGTAAAATATTCCCCCGGCATTCGCGCTGGAACAGCATTGCCGTCCCCTTTGGACTCGGTTTAGCGCCTTCGGAATCTAACCGCTGATCGCCAGGAATCGATGGATTCTCGAAAGCCGAGGGAGCATGGGCGTGTTAATTGAAGTTGGAATGGGCCCGATGTATGGCACATCAAAGACCATGAAATCTGCCCGTCCCCTCATCTTTGGCGCAATTCTTGGCCTTGCTGGAATCCTCGCCTGCGCGACCCCTGCCTCTGCGGCCGGAATCGACGACAACGCGGCGGTCCTGGCAAGACTCGACGCCGACTGGTCGAATTCCGCGGTTAAGAGGAACGTCGAGGTCCTTGCCTCGTACTATTCCGAGGATGCCGTCGTCTATCCGCCGAATGACATGGTCATCGTGGGTCGCGTGGCTGCGAAGAAATTCTGGGCGTCGGGCTTGGCCGACCCGACATACTCGATCTCGTGGAAGACCGTGAACACCCAGGTTTCGAGCAGCGGGGATCTCGGTTTCACCGGCGGGACATACGAGGAGTCTTACAAGGGGACCGACGGGAAAACGGTAAAGAACACCGGCAAATACCTGACCATATGGGCCAAGGACAAGAACGGGGATTGGAAGGTCATCCACGACATCTGGAACGCCGACAAATGACCGCGGGGCTCCCCGCGCTTGGGCCAGAATTGTTTTGGCGATAAGGCGCTCTTTGCCCGTCAGCAGGCGCCGTTTCCCCGAAGCGCCTATCGGCGGCACGCCCCGCGTTCTGTCTCTCTCAGGGCGCCTTCGTCCGCGAGATCCGGAAGAAGGAACACTTTTCGGGCCAATGGGCTGAACAACGTTTCGTTCCTATACCGGGCGCGGATCATGCCCATCTCGCTGTCGAGAAGGTCGACATTGGCCTCGGCGAAGGCGTCCCAACTCCCCGGTCTTGTCCGGGTGTGGATTCTCTCGAAGACCGTCGCCAGGTAGAACCACGTGATCGTCTCGTGATATTTGGACTCGGCACCGATATGTCTGACGAAAAGGCGGAATTTTTCGCAGAACCGGGAGGCCCCGGCTGCAAAGTCCGGGTCCTGGAGATAGATCCAAGCTAGCCGAACGTGATCCCCGTGGCGGAATTCATTTCCCGGAATGGCAAGTCCCTCGAAGGCCGCGAGGAATTCGGCGTCGCTCATGTCCGATGTCCTCATGTCGGAAGACGGCGCCTCGCGATCGCGAGCAGGAGGACCGCAGCCAGCAGAAGATAGAGGCTGGTCGGCTGCATGCCAAGGGACAGGTGCACCGCGATGGCGGCCACCAAGTCAATCAGCAGCACGAGAGCGCCAAGGGGAAGCGTCCGCGGGATCACAAAGAGGACGGCTCCGAGGATTTCCGGCAGCGCCACCGTCAGCCGCATCCAGCGGGGCAGGCCGGTCGCGTTGAATTCGTCCGCGGCCGTCTGCGAAAAGGCCAAGACCGCGGCCGGGACCAGGAGGCGGGCGGCAACGATCACCGAGATGACGGTGAGCGCGGGCCGAACGACTTTCCGCAGGGACGGGCTCCAGGCGGTCATTTCGATTCTTCCCTAAGCTGATGGCTGTGTTCCGCAGTGAGCGTCAGCCCGTATACCTTCTTCAGGTTTCCTATCTGCAGGAGGGTATCCTTGCTGAACGGCGACTTGCCCTCGTAGACATGCAGGAGGATTCCCTCGAGGAGATCGCCGACCGTCAGGTCCTTCAATTCGGCAATGGCCTTCAGGACCTTGAGCGTGCGCTTCTCGATCCTGATCCCGGTCTGAACCCTTTGTATGATGGTGGAATTGCCGGAGCTCATATACCATGGTACATAAGTACCAATATACAGCGTGTCAATACCCGAACACGCCGTTAAGGATTTTCACGCGTCTCCTGGATTCGGAGGCGGTCCCCGAGCCGGGTCCCTCGATTCGAATTCCGCCCTGCAACCAAGGTCGTCCGAACCATGAAGAAATTCCTCATCGCGGTGGTTGTCTTCTTTGGCGTGGTCCAGGCCTTCAAGGAGTTTCGGCCGGCGCCAAGATTCACGTCGGCTCCGGATTCGCTCCACGTGGAGCGACTTGGCGACGATGGGTCCGTGGTCCGGGAGGATTTCCAGCCCCGTCTCGCGCCGTACCTTGCGGTCTACCACGGCGCCGGCTGGTGCCAGCCCTGCCAGCAGTTCTCCCCCCGCCTCTGCGAGTTCTACCACGATGCGGACAAGACAAGGCACAGGTTCCAGCTCGTCATGGTCAATTATGACCAGTCCGACGGGGACATGGTCGCCTACATGCGCCAGCACCGCATGGAGTTTCCTGCGGTCATGCGCGGGGACGCCGGCTCATGGGGTACCGCAACCGGAAACGGGATTCCCAACTTGGTCATCATCGACACGGCCACGGGCAAGGTCGTTTCATCGTCCTTTGACGGCTCGACCTATCAGGGCTGCGACGTGCCCCTGAACGTCCTGAGAACGATCGTGGCGCAGGGGCGTCCGTGACGCTCTCCTTGTCCAAATTCTGGCTTCGGATTCCCCATTCATCCGCCTAGGGCGCCGATTGTAGAAACTTTCCGGCGGGAGCCGTGTTCTTGGGTTAACTCAAACTTAATCAGAACATGAAATCCAATATACTCCCAATCAGCGCAGCGCTCGCCACGATCGTGGTCGCGGCCCTGCTTCCCGTCAGTGTCAGCGCCGCCGGCATAGCAGCCACCTTGATAGGCCTGCTCGCTATCCTCCACGCCGATTACGGCCGCAACGTGCAGCCGCTCCGGCCGCAATGCCAGGTGGCTTCGTTCGAGGTCGCCAATTGCAAGCAGGTCGAACTGAACGAGGCAGCCTGATTATCGGGATCAGAAGGCTCAGGGGAGCCTTCGGGATTTGCCCTTGGTACCGCGCAGCGGGCCGTCGTTAGCTCATTTCAAGGCGCAAGTATTTATGTCCGACTACCCGGCAAATAAAAATCACAAATCGTCCTGTTGGACCCTCGCGGTCTTGGTGGCATCTGCCGCCGTCTGTCCCGCCGAGCCGATCCTGACAGAGTCGGGTTTGATCGAGGGCCGGCAGGAGCAATCTCTTACCGTCTTCAGGGGCGTGCCCTATGCGATGCCCCCCGTCGGCGACCTGCGTTGGCGGGAACCGCAGCCGCCCGCGCCGTGGGCGGGCGTCCGCGAGGCGGATCATTTTTCACCCGTCTGCCCGCAGCAGGGTGCCTCCGTTCCCGGAGCCGCGCAGGAGCCGACAAGCGAGGATTGCCTCTATCTCAACATCTGGGCACCGGCCCACCCGCGCGGGTCGAAGCTTCCCGTCATGGTGTGGCTCTACGGAGGGGGCTGGACAACGGGTTCGGCCTCCATGCCTCTTTACCGGGGGGACCAGCTCGCGGCCCGCGGCGTCGTTGTCGTGACGGTCGGCTACCGGGTCGGCGCATTTGGATTCCTGGCGCACCCTGAACTCACCCAAGAGTCGCCCCATAGGGTGTCGGGGAACTACGGCCTCCTGGACCAAGTTGCGGCCCTGCGGTGGGTTCAGCGAAATATCCGGGCGTTTGGCGGAGACCCTGCCTGCGTGACGATCTTTGGCCAGTCCGCGGGCTCAATGTCCGTATGCCTCCTCATGTCCTCGCCCCTTGCAAAGGGCCTCTTCCAGCGGGCGATAGGGGAGAGCGGAGGCGTGTTCAGTCCGCCAGCCGCCGTTCCAGGATCAAGCGTGCTCTTCCTGCCGGGCGCCGAGCAGATCGGTCTGGCGCTCCAGAGGCAACTGGGGGCGTCTTCCCTTGCGGGGATGCGCCAGGTTCCCGCGTCCGAGATCGTGAAGGCCGAGCAGGATCTTCCGTTTCTCTTTACCTTCGACGGATACGTCCTGGATCGGCAGCCCTATGATGCGTTCTCGAGCGGCCTCCAGAACGACGTCCCCTTGCTTGTCGGATCGAACGCAGACGAAGGGCAGCCCTTCCTGGAGGGCGCCCGGGTCACGGCGGCCAATTTCAAGTCGGGTTTGGCGCATTCCGCCTTTTCGAAGATCCCCGAATCGGTGCTGGCTCACTACCCCTACGCCTCTGACAAGGAAGCGTTCCAATCGCGGGCCGCCCTTGAGAGGGACGTCAGATTCGGATGGGACATGTGGACCTGGGCGAGCCTTCAGGCGAAGGCCGGCAAGGCCCCGGTTTACTACTATAATTTCGACCACAGGCCTCCTGCTCCTGACGGCTCCCCTTGGGCGCGCTGGGGCGCGGGTCATTGGGCGGAGCTTCCCTACGTGTTTGGTCACCCGGCGCAGGCGCCCGGTGCATGGACAGGCGCCGACCGCGCCCTTTCCGGGGCGATGATAGGCTATTGGACGAATTTCGCGAAACGCGGGGACCCGAACGGGCCGGGCCTCGACGAATGGCCTGCGTTTTCAGGCGCACAACCGCAGGCGCTTCACTTCGACAGCGCAATCCGCATAGGAGGCGTTGCGAACCTGGAAAAGCTGGAGGCGATCGATGAATTCTTCGCGTTGGCCCGGCGCTCCCCGATTGCAGTGCAGCGTCAAGCCATGTTAGGACTAGTGACCTCAGGGGCCATGAAGCCCGCCTCGGGAGGCCCCGTCGGGTCGAATTAGGCATCAAACCACCATCTTGAAGTCCTGGAAATTGATCACGAGCCCGAGGATATTGCTCCGCCTGGAGGGCCTCGCCGTGCTGATCGCGGCATGCGTCCTGTATCACGAGGCGGGCTACCCTTGGGGCAGGTTCTTCATGCTGTTCCTTCTGCCGGACGTTCTCATGGCGGGGTACCTGTTTGGGGCTGGAATTGGGGCGAGCATATACAATGCAGGGCACACCTATGCCGCTCCCATCCTCCTCCTCCTCCTTTCAATCCTGGCCCATCTGCCGTCGTTGCTGCCGCTGGCGCTCATCTGGACCTCGCACATTGCATTCGATCGCCTCTTGGGATACGGCTTGAAGTACGCCACGGCATTCAAGGACACGCACCTCGGAAGGGTATAGCCGGCCCGTGAGGGTCTTCTCACTGGGATGGCGCCCTCCGCGGATCGAGCGGGTCCGCTTTGCGCAGAGAGCAGCTGAACAAATGCCAAAGGAGATGCCCGCATGAAAAACGAGCGCATTCTGGTCGCCAAGAAGGGGGACCCGTCGGCGATGAAGTTCGTTTCCGACGACGTGGGTCCGCCTCGCGACACCGAAATCCTCATTCGGGTCAGGGCGGCGGGCGTCTCGTTCGCCGACGCGCTGGTGCGCTCGGGAATCTATCCCGGGGTCAAGTTTCCGGTGACGCCGGGCTACGACGTGGTGGGCGAGGTCGAGGACGTCGGCGCCGAAGTGCGGGATTTCCGGCGGGGGGACCGGGTGGCCGCGATGACGATCACGGGCGGATACACCCGCTATTTCTGCGTGCCGGCGAAGCACGCCGTGCATGTACCCGACGGACTTGAGCCCGGAGCGGCCGTCAGCCTGGTCCTCAACTACCTGACCGCCTACCAGATGCTGAAGCGCTGCACGCATGCCGCAGCGGGCGACCCGATCCTGGTCCACGGGGCCGCCGGGGGAGTTGGAACGGCCCTCCTGCAGCTCGCGAAGGTCGAAAAGCTGAAGGCTTTCGGGACGGCGTCGGCCGGCAAGCTCCAGCTTGTGGAGCGGCTGGGAGGGGTGCCCATTGACTACGCGAAGGAGGACTTCGTGGGCCGGGTCCGACGCGACACTCCCGATGGCGTCGAGGCGGCGTTTGACTTTGTCGCGGGCTCCCACGCGAGGCGCTCCTACGAGGCGCTGCGCTCCACGGGCATCCTCGTGTGCTACGGCGTCCAGGGCGCGACGAGGAACGGGCGGATCGATCTTGTGAGGGCCCTCCTCACCTTCCTCGGCGATCCGTCCTTCAAGCCGATGGCCCTCCTCGGCACCAACAAGGGTTGCGTGGGCTACAACGCGCCCCGGTGGCGGGACGCGCGGCCCGCAATGTATGCCGAGGATCTCGCGACACTGTTTGGCATGCTCGGGGGCGGCCAGATCGCCCCCGTCATCGGCGCGCGCTTCCCGCTGGAGAAGGCCGCCGATGCCCACGTGCTGCTGAACAGGAACGGGGCCACCGGCAAGATGGTGCTCGACTGCTGATCGCGCGGCGGCCGGAGGCCCAACCGAACGGGCGCGCCTCAGGCCGCCGCCGGCGCTCCGTGGGGGGAAGGGATGTCGGCGGGCGCCAGGTCGTAGTGGCAGGCCACCGAGTGCTGCGCGGCCCCCTCCCTCGAAGTCTCCCTGAGGCGGGGAGTCTCGCGCTTGCACAGGTCCGTCGCAAACGGGCAACGGGGGTGGAACGCGCAGCCCGGCGGCGGATTGATCGGCGAAGGCAGGTCGCCCACGGCGAGGGCGTGCCTTCGCCTCGTCCGCGGATCCGGCTCGGGGATCGCCGCTATCAGCGTCCGGGTGTACGGATGCCTGGGGCACGCGTAGAGCTCGTCGGCGCCGGCCAATTCGACGATTCGCCCGAGGTACATGACGGCGATGCGGTCCGACACGTGCTTAACCACGGCGAGGTTGTGAGTGATGAAGAGGTACGTGAGGTTGAACTCGCGCTGGAGGTCGACGAGGAGGTTCAGCACCTGGCTCTGGATGGACACGTCGAGCGCCGACACGGGCTCGTCGCAGATGATGAGCCGGGGCTGGAGCGCCAGGGCGCGCGCTATCCCGATCCTCTGGCGCTGGCCTCCGGAAAACTCGAAAGGATACCGGTCTACCGCGCCGCCGGGCAGCCCGACCTTCCTGAGGAGCTGGTCGACGGAGGCCCGGCGCTCCGCGGCGCTGCCGATCCCGTGGATGATGAAGGGCTCGTCGAGGATCTGGCCCACCGTGTGCCGGGCGTTCAGGGACTCGGCGGGGTCCTGGAAGATCATCTGCAGGTGGCGGCGGATGGGCTTGAGCTCCCTGCGGCCGAGTGTCGCCAGGTCCGCTCCCTCGAACCGGATCTTGCCCGCGGTGGGCGCCAGGAGTCGGACGATCGACTTTCCGAGCGTCGACTTCCCGCAGCCGGACTCGCCGACCAGGCCAAGCGTCTCGCCGGCCATGAGCCTTAGGCTGACGCCGTCGACCGCCTTGCAGGTCGCGACGGAGCGCAGCAGGAGGCCGCCCTTCACCGGGAAGTGGGTCTTCAGGTCCTCGACCTCGAGGAGGGGCGTCGGTGCGCTCACGGTCTGGCCCCCGCGAAGAGTTCAAATGCCGGGAGTTCGCGCCAGCGCAGGCAGCTGACCGCGTGGCCCGCAGTCACCTCCTCGAGCGGCGGCCGTGCGTCGCGGCAGCGCTGCTCGACGTAGGGGCAGCGGTTCTGGAAGCGGCAGCCAGCCGGCATCTCGCTGAGGCTCGGGACCGTTCCCTCTATCGTCGGCAGCCGGCTCTTTCGGGCCGTCGTGAGGCGCGGGATCGAGGCGAGGAGCCCGCGGGTGTAGGGATGCGTGGGCCTCCTGAAGATCTCCTCGACGGGTCCCTGCTCGGCGACCCGGCCGGCGTACATGACGACGACCTCGTCGCAGACCTGGGCGATCACCCCGAGGTCGTGGGTGATGAGGACGATCGCCATCCCGAGCTCGCGCTGGAGGGAGAGCATGAGGTCCAGGATCTGGGCCTGGATGGTCACGTCGAGCGCCGTGGTGGGCTCGTCCGCGATGAGGAGGGAGGGATTGCAGGAGAGCGCCATGGCGATCACGACGCGCTGGCGCATGCCCCCGGAAAGCTGGTGCGGGTACTCGCCAATCCGGACCTCGGGGGAGGGGATTCCGACCTTGCCGAGCAGCGCCACGGCCTCGACCAGCGCCTGGCGCCGGGTGATCGGCTTGTGCAGGAGCAGGACCTCCGCCATCTGGCGGCCGATCGTCTGGACGGGATTGAGCGCGCTCAGGGGCTCCTGGAACACCATGCCGATGCGCCCGCCCCGGATGCGGTGGAGGTCCGGCTCCCCCGCGCGCGCCAGGTCCTTTCCCTCGAACAGGATGCTCCCCCCTTCGATCCTGCCGTGCGGCTGCGGCAGGAGGCGCATGATGGAGAAGGCCGTGACGCTCTTTCCGCAGCCCGACTCGCCCACGATGCCCAGCGTCCGGCCCCTGTGGACGTCGAAGCTCACGCCGTCCACCGCCCGGGCGATCACGCCCCCGGACTCGAATCCGACGGCCAGTTCGCTGACCCTGAGCAGCGGATCGTCGCTCACGGCTCCTTGAATTTGTCGTAGGTCAGGATCTGCGGGGGCAGGCTCCGGCCCTCGGCCTTGGCCGCGAGATCGGCCTTCTGCTCGTCCTGGTCAATCCACATCAGCCAGTACTGCTCGAAGTCCAGGCTCTGCATCGGGTTGAAGTCCCCGGGCCACTTCACCCAGGGCCGGTATCCGACGCGGTAGAAGGGCTGCTTCCAGCCGTTCACCCAGACGGCATCGTCATAGATCGTCTGCTCGATCTGGGCGGCAAGGACCTTCACCTGGTCCATGGTCTCGGTCTTGTCGTAGGCCGTGATCAGCTGGTCGAGCTTGTAGTCGGCGATCGAGCACAGGTTGTTCGTGCTCACCTTGATCTTCCGGGCCGGGTTCGGCGAGCCGTCGGGCAGATAGGGAACGTCATACGCGTTTGCCCCGGAATAGCTCTCCCAGTAGCGGGGGTACATGTCCACGGTCCGGTTGAAGGCGGCAAGGGCGATGTCGTGCTTCTTCTCCTGGGTCTTCTGCCAGCCGGTCGTCTCGTCGAGGACCTCGATATTGAACTCGAGCCCGGCCTTGAGGGCCTCCTGCTTGAGGATCACGAGGACGTCCTGGTACTGGCGGTAGGTCGTCGTGATGGTCAGGGACAGCCGCTGCCCCAGCGCCGTCGTGAGCACCCCGTCTGGCCCCTGCTTCGTGAATCCCGCCTTTGAGAAGTACTCCCGGGCCTTGTCGGGGTCGAAGGGCCGGGGTTTCACCGCCGGGTTCGGGTCCCAGCCGTACCCGTCGGAGACCGTCTTCTGGACCGTGGCGTCGCCCCTGAAGTACTGCTTGCAGACCAGGTCCATGTTGGTCGCGTAGAATACGCCCAGGCGGACGTCGAGGTTGTCGAGCGGGGGCTGGGCCTCGTTCAGCCACAGTGCGAAATCCGGCGGCGGGATGCGGTTGTAGAACTTCGCCTTGACCGTGAAGCCGGAGGCCACGCTCGGATGGTTGTCGGGCAGCTTCACGTACCACAGCTGGGTCCTCAGGGGGAAGACGTCGACGTCGCCGTGGACAAAGGCCTCGAACGCCTTGTCCGGGTCGCGTATCACCTCCAGGCGGATCCTATCCGGGTTGAAGCGGCCCCTTGCGAAGGGCTTCTCCTGCGCCCACCAGTTCTTCACGTGGCTGAGCGTGATGGAGGTGGTCCGCCTGACGTCCTCCTCGCGTATGGTGTAGGCACCGGTCGTGGGCTGGATGCGCCAGTTGTACTTACTCACCCAGTCGGGGCCGAAGTCCTTGTAGAAGTGCCTCGGGAAGGGCGGCATGGCCGCGTTCGGGTCGCCCACACGCGCGACGATGTCCGGCCTGAGCTCCTTGAGCGTCGCTGAGAAGGTATGGGCGTCATAGATCGTGAGGGCGGTGAAAGTCTTCGTGAAATAATCGTTGATCCACGGGTCGTTGAGGAGCGGGCTCCTGAACAGATACCAGCTGAAGAGGATGTCGTCGGTCGTGAACGGGACCCCGTCCGACCAGCGGGCGTCGGGATCGAGCCGGAAGTAGACGGTCCTTTTTGCCTTGTCCACGGCCCACGAGCTCGCGAGCTCCGGGCCGATGCGCCCGGGCTGGTCGGGATAGACCCTCACGATCCCAAGCAGGGTGTAATCCGAGAGGTATTCGCGGAAGCTGGAATTCGCGTCCGGCCCGATCGACCGGAAGGTCCCCGGGAAATCGGGGATCCAGAGGCTGAGCGTGCCCCCCTTTTTCGCCGCCGGGTCCGCGAAGCTGGGTAGGTCGGAGCCGTCCTCCCAGGCGAGCCCCTGCGTGTCCTTCGCGAAATCCCCCGGGCTCTTGAAGAAATAGAACGAGGCCTGCTCCTTCACCGTGCGCGCCAGGTCCGCCTCCATGCCCGGAAAGGCGTCGGCGGGCTTGGCGTCGGTCGTCGCCGTCTCCGGGGCCGGTTTCCCGCATCCGCCCAGGCAAAGGACGGAGGCCGCGAGCGACGAAAGGAGGAGGGCGCGAGTGTTTTGCGTCATTTTGAACGGGTGGCGGGCAAAGCGGCCTAGCGGTAAATCGTGAACTTCTTCGGGTCGAAGGCCTCGCGGATGGCCTCTCCCACGAACGTGATGAGGATGAGGAGCAGGCTCAGTGCCGAGAACGCGGAGGCGACGATCCACGGGGCGTCGAGGTTCCCGGTGCCCTGCCGGAGCAGCTCGCCCCAGCTGGGCATCGGGGGGGGAAGGCCGAAGCCCAGGTAGTCCAGGGCCGTCAGGCTCCCGATGGCGGCCGCGCACGTGAAGGGAAGGAAGGTGACCAGGATGGAGAGGATGTTCGGCAGGATGTGGTGGAAGAGGACGCGGGCCGGCCCGGCGCCGAGCACCTGGGCCGCCGCCACGTAGTCGCGGGCCTTCTCGCGGTAGGTGGCGCTGCGCATGTAGTAGGTCATCCCCGTCCAGGCGAACAGCACGACCACGAAGAGCAGGAGCCCGAGGCCGAAGGCCATGCCCGAGGGCAGGGCCGCGCGCACGATGATGACCACGAGGAGAAAGGGCAGGAGCGACCATATCTCGATGAAGCGCTGCATCCCGAGGTCGAACCAGCCGCCGAAGTACCCCATGGCGCACCCGACCACGATGCCGATCAGGAAGACGAGGGCCACGAACCCCGCCGAGAAGAGGAGCGAGTTGCGCAGCCCGTACACGAGCCTGGCGAGGATGTCCCGGTTCACCTGGTCGGTGCCGAGGTAATGGCGGCTCGAGGCCTCTGGGGGCCGCGGCGTGTAGGTCTCGCCCGGGTAGCAATCGTCGTTGGGCCCGTAGGGCACGACGGGCATCAGCACCCAGTTGCCCCGACCCTCCCGGGCGAACTTCGACCTGAGGGCCCGGTAGTCGGCCTCGTAGTCGTAGTCCAAGCCGAAGTCGTGGCCGGGATGGATCGAGCCGTAGATCGGCATGTAGATGCGCCCGTCGTATCTCACGAGCAGCGCCCGGTTGCTCACGACCAGCTCGGCGAGGAGCGCCAGGGCCGACAGGAGGACGAGCATCAGGAACGATCCGTAGCCGCGCCGAAGCGAGCGGAACCTTCGGAACTGCATTCGGGTTTGCGGGGAAAGGCGCATTTACTTGAAGCGGATGCGGGGATCCACGAGCGCAATCACGGCGTCCGTGAGGACGTTGCAGCCCAGGAGGAGGAGGGCGTCGATCATGAGGACGCCCATCACGACCATCGGGTCGCGGTCGACGACCGCGTTGTAGAACAGGAGCCCCATCCCGTTCAGGTCGAAGATGGTCTCGATCAGCACGGACCCGATGACGATCGCGGCCACCTGCTGGCCAAAGTCGGTGACGAGCGGGATGAGCGAATTGCGGAAGGCGTGGCCGAAGACGGCCCTCCTGAAGGAGGCTCCCTTGGCGACCGCCGTTCGCACATAGTCCGCCGCCAGGTTGTCGAGGAGCTGGTTCTTGGTCAGCAGCGAGACGAAGGCGAAGCCGCCGAGGCAGTAGCAGGTGAGGGGAAGGACGGCGTGGCGGACGAAGTCCAAGGCCTTCTGCCCTGCGGACAGGTCCGACCAGTTCTCGCTCACGAAGCCGCCCATGGGGAACCAACCGAGGTGCGCCGACAGGTAGACGACGAGGAGAGCGCCGATCGCATAGCCGGGAATCGCGTAGCCGACAAAGATCACGACCGAGCTTGCCGAGTCGACCAGGGTCCGGTGGCGCATCGCCTTGATGATTCCCAGGGGAACGCTGACGCCGTAGGTGATCACCAGGCTCAGCACCCCGTATACAAGGGTCACGGGCATGGTCTCCCGGATCACCTGGGTCACGGGCTCCCCGTACCTGAACGAGTCGCCGAGGTCCCCGTGCAGGAGGCGCACGAGCCAGTGGCCGTAGGCCACGAGGGGCGGCTTGTCGTAGCCGAAGTACGCCTTCAGCTGGGCCAGCTGGTCATCGGAGAGGGCGCCCCCGCCCGGTCCGCCCCTTGAGGATCCCCCTCCGACGGCGTTTTCCGCCGTCTGGGCGCGCATGATCGCCTGCTCCACGGGGCCGCCCGGGGCGAAACGGGTAACGAGGAAGACGAGGAGCGTGACACCAACCAGGGTGGGAACCAAAAGCAGCAGGCGTCTGAGAAAGTAGGCTCGCATCAAGGGTGCCGTCCAAACTGTACGAATGGGCGGTGATACAACGAGAGGAAAAGACGCCGGCATGGGAGCCATGGCGCGAGCCTCGGTCCGCGGTTCGGGCGCCGCGCGCCCATCCCCCTATTCCTGGGTCAGTTCGTACCCGCGGTCCGCGTTGAGGACATAGGGCCCCGGCGCAAGGGCGGATGTCGTCGTGAGCATGATGCAGCCGGGAGCAACCTCCCTGACATAGGCGGACAGCCGCGCGTAGCCGAAGCGGACTTTGTCCCCAAGTCCGCCCATCACCTCCACCCGGCGCTTGCCGTCCTTCGTGGTCTCGGCTGGCGCGAGCTCGAGAACCGGCGCCGCCTGCGCCTGCCCGCCCACGAAGAGAACAACAATGGCCAGCCCGCTCGACACAGGCCGGGGATCGGTTCCGTCAAACCTGAGATACGAGGCCTTCCGCTTCTCCTTTTGCTTCGCGATCTCGTCGAGGCCCTTCTCCACCGCGGCGGAAAAGCTCGCCGGCAGCTGAAACTCGCTCTTCGGGCCCTCGGTCTCGACCACGACATGGCCCAGGTTCGTTGGCAGCGCCGACCAGGCTCCCTGTGCCAGAAGGTAGGCGCCCGGCGCCTTGGGAAACGCCGGAAACACGCCTCCGTCCGCGGGAGGCGAGTCGGGATCCTGGCCTTCCGTCGGCACCGAAAGGAAGGCGCCCGCGGGAAACTCGAACACCCAGCTCGGGTCGCCCTCTATTCCTCCGGTGATCGAGCTGCCCGTCAGGTCCAGGTGCACCGCCGCCGAGGCTGCCGACTTGAAGAGGGGAAGGTTGAAGTCGTCCCCGGTGTCCAGGACGCCCCGTCCCGTTGTGTCGAGCATGACGGATCCGCCCGCCGGGTCGCAGGTGCCGAGAAGCTCCCGGAAGACGCCCGGCTCCGACACGGAACGAATGCGCGCGGAGACCGAGCCCGTTCGCCGGTCGATGCGGACGATCTCAAGGCGGCCTCCGGTGACGAAACCCTGCTCCTCGTGCAGGATGCCGTCGAAGGTGATGCCGCTCCTGAAGGCCCCTAGGAAGCGGCGGGCCCGCTCCTCGCCCTCGGCCGCCATTCGTCGGCGCTCGGGCGCCCCCGCGACCGCGAGCTGGTAACTGAAGCGCTCGTCCTCGCCCGCGAGCGACCCGGAGTCGAGGCCGAGGCGAAGCTCCAGGTCCTCCTGGGTGCCCAGGACCGAGGTGGGCGGGGCGTCCTCGACCGCCTCGCCGGACGCCGTGCGCAGGACGATGGGCCTGCCGCCCGAACGCCGGGCGTTTGTGAGGACGAAGCCGCGCAGCGGCCTCTTCCACGACCGGGTTGTGGACTCGAGCCTCGCCTCGATCGATCCGCCACCGTTCGGGCGTCCGGTGAAGCGCAACAGGACCGGCTCGGATGCGCCCGACTCCCGGGAGGAGGCCGTCCCGACGTAGAGCTGGTCGGGTTGCGTGGCGGCGACCGAGGACCGAAATTCCGCCTCCAGGCGGAGTCTCAACGCGGAAGCCTGGTCGGGGCCGATCGGTTGGAACTGATACTGGACGGTGCCGTTGCGCTCGGACAGCCCGCCCGTCGGGTCCGCGCGGAGCGCGAGCGTCCAGACCTGGGTGTTCTCCAGGAACGGGCCGCCGTTCCGAACCGCCTGTTCGGGCGAGGAGGTCAGGTTCAGGACGGGATTCTCAAGGTCCTCGTCGGAGCTCCAAGCTCCCTGGAAGGCGCGCGCGGCGCTCCAGCCGCCGTCGTTGCGGAGAAGCGCCGTCACCTGGTCGTCCCGCGAAAGCCCCGTGATTTCAAGATAGAGCGGCGTCCCGATCTGGCTCCCGGCCTCGAGCGCCGTTCCGCGAAGGACGCTCCCCGGCGAGATCTCGGCCAGGAACGCATCGCGGCGGCGCGCGATCTCCGCGGCTTTGGCCGCCCGGATATCCCCCTGCGCCTTGGCGACCCGTGCGGCAAAGGCCTGGAAATCCGAGGCGAGGGCGCGCAGCTTGGCTTCATCGCCCGGGTCGGCGGCCTCAAAGGAATTGTCGCCGAATGCAGACCGTGGCCGGCCCTGGGGGGCCGCACCGTCAAAGGAGCCCGACACCAGGGAAAGGCTCCAGGCCCCGGCGGCGCGGTGGGCGGCGAGGACGCCCCGGAAGCTGAACGGGGCGCCCCCGGGGGAATCCAGGCGCAGGATGGTCGTGTCATACGGATCGGCTGGGATCGGTCCGGCACCGGCGAGCACCGGGTTTTGCACGGAACCGCTGCCTGAAAGCAGGAGATGCGCCGCCCCGGTCAGGTCCGGGTCTATCTGGAACGTCCGGCGCAGGTACCCGGACGAGTCCACCCGCGAGTAGAGAGGCATGAGGCTCCGTGCGGTTGCCGCAAAGGTCACCTGCAGGTCGCTGTCGCCGAGGCGCAGCTCCGAGGATCGCACCACGGAAAACTGAACCAGCCCGCCTCCCACATTCCTGTCGAGGAACCCCTCCAGGTCCTCGGCCGGGATCCTGGGCCGAACGTGCCACCAGGCCAGCAGGCCCCCGAGTACGAGCGCCAGGATGGCGAGCCCACCGAGGAGCATTCGCTTGGAACGAGCAAGGGGTGGCCGGCTCATTTGGCCCCCGACCATGATCCAACAATCCGCGCGTGTCCAGACGCACCCCAAAGTCCCCGGGTTCCGGAACGCACCCGCGCGGCAATCCGGGCGCCTTGGGCGGACATGTCCGGGCAATCGCATGTGTTGCGGTCGGGGTGTTCTTGTCGCACTAGACTGGAGCCAGACATGGCCGAGCCCAAACCAAGCGATCCCCTGCATGGCGTCACCCTCGAACGCCTGCTGACCGAGCTGGTGGCGCATTTCGGCTGGGAGGAGATGGGCCGGCGCGTCGCCATCCGCTGCTTCCTCTTTGATCCGAGCATCAAGTCCAGCCTCACCTTCCTGCGAAGGAACCCCTGGGCGAGGGCAAAGGTGGAGTCCATCTACGTGGGCTGGAAGGCGCGCGGCTAAGATACTTCCGAACCGCGTCTCCCATCGCCTGTCCAGTGCCTCACCGTTGAGCGCATTGGCCGCGAGCCTCCGTCGATTTGAGCCATCCTGGATCAAGGTGGGCAGGGTGCACAGGCGCATCTGCTTCCTGCGGTCCGAGGGAAGGGACGCGGAGGCGGGGCAGGTCGCTGACCGCGAGCTGGCAATCGCCGTCGCCGACGCCCGGCGGGATTCGGAGTCGGGTGCCGAGGCCGATGCCCTTCTGGCGGCGCTCTTTGCCGAGGGCGAGGCGCGGGTGGCGGACGCCGTTGCCTTCGCGGAGGTTCTCCTGCCGATGCTGGCGCAGCAGCTCAGGCCGGCCTCCCCGCCGGTCGCTTGGGCGCCTGAGGGCGCCCCTCAGGCCAGGCGGAGCGGCCGGACGCCCGGTCGGGCACCGGACATAGCCGACTTCATCGATGAAATGCTGGCGCAGGACCGCGCCGGCATCCGCTGATTCTTGTTCTGAAACCTCAACCCATTGGAGACCAATATTATGCCAATCGCCACAGCTGAAAAACAACCCGCACTCCTCGACAGCCCCTTCACCGCCGCGCCGGGACCGGCCTCGTCCCGGCCGGCCGCCGGCAAGGCCGCCGTCCTTCTCATCGGCCTCGATCTCGGCACCAACAAGTCCTGCGTCCTCTCCGGGGCGCCCGGGTCATCCGACATCGCCGTCAGCAAGGTGGTCCCCTCCGTGGTCGGCTACGTGAAGGACGGGATCGTCGACGGCATCATCACGGGCAACGCGCGGATCCTCTACGGGGAGGATGCGCTCCGCCAGATGCTCCACGTCGACCTTGCGGCCCCCCTCGCGGAGGGCGTGATCGCGCGGCCGGAGGCGGCCCGGGACTTCCTGCTGCACATCCGGGCTCTCGCCGACCCCACAGGCCGGGCGGACATCCGCGCCGTGGTGGGCGTCCCCGCGAACGCGGGCGAGCCGGCGCGCGAGATGATCCGGCGCTCCGCGCAGGGAATCTTCTCGAGGATACTGCTGATTCCCGAGCCCTTCCTGGCGGCGCTCGGGTTCCGCGACGACTCCCGCGTGAAGCAGCCCGGCTACGTGGACCCCGTGGTCAACTCGCTCTTCATCGACATAGGGGGCGGCACGAGCGACCTCTGCCTCGTTCAGGGCTATTTTCCGACCCGCGACGACCAGGTCAGCATCCCCTTCGCGGGCGACGCCATTGACGACATCATCTTTGGCGAGCTCAACCGAACCTATCCGAACAACGGGCTCTCCCGCATCACCGTCCGCGAGATCAAGGAGGCCCACGCCTACGTGGGCCCGAGCCGAAAGCCCCTCGAGGTGAAGGTGGTCATCGGAGGCAAGAGCCGCACGCTCGAGCTCGGGGACGCCATCGGCAACGCCTGCAATTCCCTGATGGACAGGATCTATCCGGCGTTGACGAGCCTCATCGAGGCCGCGTCGTCCGACTCGGTCGTGACGCTCCTGCAGAACATCATCATAACCGGGGGCGGCTCGCAGATCCGGGGCATAGACACGGTGCTCCAGAAGAGGCTCTCGGACGACGGCTACGAGTCGCCGAAGGTCCGCCTGGCGGGCCAGGACTTCAGGCGCTACGTGGCGATCGGCGCGCTCAAGGCCGCTCGCGCGGCGCGCGAGAACCAGTGGCAGGTGCTGCTGGCCTAGCCCCTTCGCCTATGCGTCGACGCGGATGGGGAGCACCACGAACGGCAGGCTGGAGAGGAAGAAGCGGCGCTGGAGCGTGAAGACCGTGTGGTTGTGCAGCCAGCGCGTCAGGTTGGTCTCGTACGTGAAGAGCAGCTGGCCCGCGAAGAAGACCTGGTTCGGGAACTCGTTGGCCGCCTCGCGCGCGAGCTTCATCACCTCTCCCGTCACGTCGTAGCCGATTCCCGTGAACGCCTTCGAGCCGTACCCGCGCGACTCGGCGAAGTGCACGTAGCGGGCCGCCTCGGACTCGGTGTGCGCGCGCAGGGCGTCGATGTCCGCCGCGCCCTTGAAATTGCCCGCGTCCACGGAGCCGACCTGGATGAAGACGAAGTTCCGGAAGGTGTTGCCGAACATGCGCGGGACGTTGAGGATCGTGTGGAGGCCGAGGCCGTTGAAGCCGTTGACGAGGATCACCGCCGTCCTCGCCTTGTGGTCGGTTGCCGGCGGGGACCCCGGATGGTTTGACGACTCTATCTGGGCGGCCTCGACGATGCCGTCCAGGCGCCTGAGCTGCAGCCCGACGCCGTTGTAGTGGCGCTTGATGCCGAACGCGGCGAACACGAGCAGCCCGGTCACCAGGAGCGTCACCCAGCCGCCCTCGAAGAACTTAACGATCGTCAGCGAGACGAGGATCGACGCCGTCAGCGCGAATCCGAACCCGTTGACCGCGAGCTTGTGCAGCCAGCCCTTGTCCGTCGCCCGCTCCTGCCACCAGTGCCGGACCATCCCCGCCTGGGAGAGCGAGAACGTGATGAAGACGTTGATCGAGTACAGGATGACGAGGAGGTCCACCGATCCCCGCGTGACGAGCATCATGAGGAACGCCGACGAGCCCATGAGCAGGATCCCGTTCATCGTGACAAGCCGCTCGCTCAGGTTCGCGAAGCGCGACGGGAACCAGCGGTCGAGCGCCATGTTCGCGAGGACGCGGGGTCCGTCGAGGAAGCCGGTCTGCGCGGCGATGATGAGGAGCGCCGCCTCCGAGAACAGGGTGACGATGACAAAGGCGTTCCCGGCCCCGTGGCTCCATCCGGACGTCATGCGCTCGAAGAGAACGGCGTTGAGCGTCTTGTCCGGGTTGATCTCCACGTTGTAGAGCTGGTAGGCGACGAGGAGCCCCGCCACCGTGATCGCAAGGGAGGCGCCCATGTAGACCATGGTCCTGCGCCCGGTGCGCACGCGGGGCTCGCGCAGGATCGGCAGCCCGTTGCTCACGGCCTCGATCCCCGTGTAGGTGCCGGCCCCCATGCTGTAGGCCTTCAGGAGCAGCGCCATCAGGCCGAACCATCCGACGGAGGCGCTCACGGCGTGGACCTCGTGCAGGGTCCCGCTGCCGATCCCCGCCATTCCGGAGCCGTGGGTGGCCATGGCGTAGATGATCGCGAAGGCGTGCGTCAGGACGAACACGGAGAAGATCGGAACCCAGATGAGGACCGACTCCTTCACCCCCCTCAGGTTGATGACCGTGAGGCCGATCACCCCGGCGACCTCGAAGAGCAGCTTCCACTGCTGCGCGTTCGCCGGGAAGAGGCTGAACAGGGCGTCGCCGCCGCTGGCGACCGAGATCGTGACCGTCAGGACGTAGTCGATCAGGAGCGCGCAGCCGGAGACGACCCCGGTCGCGGGGGAGAGGAGCTTGCTCGCCACCAGGTAGCCGCCGCCGCCCGTCGGGAAGAGCGAGATGATCTGGGAGTAGCTCGCGCAGATCGCGACGATCGTGATGACCGAGGCGAGCGCCACGAAGAGGCTCAGGTGCGTGAACCCGCCGAGCGCCTTGAAGGTCTCCTCGGGCCCGTAGCAGGACGACGAGAGCCCGTCCGCCCCGAGGCCCACCCATGCGAAGACCGCGATGAGCGAGATGCTGTGGAATAGGTTCCGGTCGGACAGCGACTTCTCGCGGCCGAGCACGATTGATTTGATGGACATTGAAGTGGACTTCGCGGCGCAGCCGCCCCCCCGGGCCGTCCGCCAAACCGTCGCACGATGAAAGATGGGACGTTGCGGGCAAGGAAGACATTATTAATAAATCATTAAGCGGCCCGTAACCGCCTTTTGCGCGGGCGGATACCGACCCCTGCGGCCCGTACGCCCCCTCGGGGCGCCCTCTTGACAGCCCGAGCGCGGGATCGCTATCTCGATGCTCCGCATGGAGGCAGCCCTCGACCAGCCGGTGCTCGTTCTGAACCGCCTATGGCAGGCGGTTAACGTCGTTGGCGCCAGGCGGGCCTTCGGGCTCCTCTCGCGCGGCCACGCCCACGTCGTCCACCAGCAGGAGGACGACTTCAGGATGTTCTCCATGATGGACTGGATCGACTTCTCGGAATCCAACCCGCCGATGGCCGCGATGGAGTCCGTCCACACGCCGACCCGGACGATCCGGCTGCCGCGGGTGATCCTCCTCACCTTCTTTGACAAGCTCCCCTGCAAGGAGCTCAAGCTGACGCGCAACAACGTCTTCGAGCGGGACAAGAATTCCTGCCAGTACTGCTCGCGCGCGTTCCCGCGGGAGCAGCTCAACCTGGACCATGTGATCCCGCGCGACTACGGCGGCAAGACCACCTGGGAGAACATCGTCTGCTCGTGTATCCGGTGCAACACCCGCAAGTCGAACCGGCTCCCGCACGAGGCCGGGATGCGCCTCATCCGCAAGCCCTCCCGCCCGAAGTGGAGGCCGGTCATCTCCATGGTGCTCGGCAACCAGCACCGCGAGATCTGGAAGGACTTCCTCGACATCGCCTACTGGAACGTCGAGCTGGAGGAGTAGCGCGCCCCGCGCTATCCGCGCGCCGTGGGCAGCGCTATCCGCATCGTCGTCCCGGCCGGGCTTGAGCGGACGAGGTGGATGTCCCCGTTGTGGCCCTGGAGGACCCGCTTCGCGATGGCGAGCCCGAGGCCGGTCCCGTCCGGCCGGCCCGTGAGGAACGAGTCGAAGATCCGGTCGCGGACGGCGTCGGGTATCCCCGAGCCCGTGTCCTCGATGTCCAGGACCGCGAAGACGGTCGCCCCCCGCGCCTCGGAATCCAGGCGGATCTTGATCTCCCCGCCCTCGGGCATCGCCTGCATGGAATTTATGAGGACGTTCAGGACGACCTGCTGGAGCTGGCCCTTGTGGCCCTCGACGATGACCGGCTTGGACGTCGGCTCGAACGACACCCGGATCATGCTCTGGGCGAGCTTGAGCCTGATGAGCAGGAGCGTGTCCTCGATGATCTCGGTGACCTGGTGGCGGGAGTGGAGGCTTGTCGGCGCCTTTGCGAAGTTGAGGACCCGGGTCACGATCGCCTCAAGCTGGTCGAGCTTCTCGCCGATGACGCGCACGTCCGTGCTCCTAGGGTCGACCTCGCTGAAGTCGAGCCCGAGGCCGCCGTGAAGGAGCTTGAGGACGGTCAGCGGGTTCCTGATCTCATGGGCGATCTCCGCGGCGAGGAGGCCGAGCGTCGTCAGGCGCTCGTTCTTCCGGAGGGACTCCTCGCTCATGAATACGCGGGCGTAGAGCCGGGAATTCTGCAGGGCGACCGCCCCCAGGCTCGCCAGGGCGCTGCACAGGCGCTTCTCGTCGTTGTCGAAGCGGCGCACCCTGTCCGTGAAGACCGCGAGGACCCCCATCACCTCGCCCTCGAAGATCATCGGCGCCGCAAGGACGGAGCGGATCTTGGGATCGCGCGGGAGGTCGGCCAGGTCGAAGAACTCGGGCGACTGGATGTCGGCGAACGAGACGGGCTTCCTCGTGTGGACGGCCGAGGCCGAGAGGCACGAGCGCAGCGGCAGGTCGCCCTCGGGCGAGAGCGTCTCGGAGTCCCCCGTGTACGCCGCGAGTCGGAGCGTCGACGCGACCGGGTCGTGGAGGAAGAAGGCGCACGTGCGGGCCTGCAGCATGGAGGCCGCGTCGCGGGTGAGAGTGTCGAAGAGCTCCCGCTGCTCCAGCTTGCCCACGAGCGCCTGGCCGGTGGCGATCAGGGCCTCGAGCTGCCTGGCCTTCCCCCGGAGGTGGCGCGTCTCCCAGAGCCTGTGCAGGACGCGCGACGCCTCCTCGGCCAGGCGGACGAGGCGGTTGAGGTCGCCTGCGCCGAAGGCGCCCGGGAGGTCCCTCTCCAGACCGATCACCCCCTGAACGCGGCCGTCCGGCGTGAGCATGGGGGCGGCCATCTCGCAGCGGGTGTCCCGGCGCAGCGGCTTGCTGCGGAGGTCCGCCGCCGAGTCGGGGACGAGGAGGGGCTTCGCGTGCCATGCGACCCAGCCGGGAACCCCCTGGCCGGGCGCGAAGGAGCGCTCCGCGTCCGAGGGAAGGCCGAGCCCCGCCTCGATCTCGAGCTTGCCCGACTCGGGGTTCTGGAAGGCGACGACCCCGCATTCCGACTCCAGCGTCGACGAGATGAGCGCCAGGATGTCGCTGGCGGCCGCCGCGGGGTCGTCCGGGCCCGAGGCCAGGGAGGCGATGGCGTGGAGCGCCGCCAGTTCCGCGTCGTCGGTCATGCCCCAATTCGTGCAGGCGCGACCGGCCCGCGCAAGGGATTACGGGGACCCCGGCGGGGCGGGCTACCGGGTCTCGGCCACCGGGACCTGCGTCGGGGAGATGACCTCGGTAAGGGCGTTCCTGAGGCCGCGGAGCCTCTCCGTGTCCTCCACCGGCTCGTGGTTCGCGCTCTCGATGTAGAACGTGTCGATGGCGACGCCCCGCTCGGTCCCGATCCGCGCAAACGTGATGTCGAAGCCGAAGTCGAAGATCGCCTTCGCGAGCCTGTAGAGGAGCCCTATCTGGTCGCGGGCCTGGACCTCGACGATCGTGCGTTGCATCGAGATCTCGTGGTAGACGTCGACGGTAGGCGGGAAGGAGCTGTGGAGCGCCTCGCCGCCGTTCGAGTAGAGGTAGCGCGTGGCCGCGATCCTCTTGGCCTGCGCCAGGATGTCGGGATAGAGGTCCGCGTTCGAGACGAGCGTGGACTCTATGATCCTGGCAAAGGCCTCCTGCGCCGAGAAATTCTGAACGACGCCCCGTCCGGGCTCCACCACGTAGAACGTGTCGATCGCGATATGGTCGGTCCTCGAGATGACCTTGGCCCCGAGGATGTTCAGGCCCGCGGCGCTGAACGCCCCGGCAAGCTTGTAGAACAGGCCGGCGCGGTCCCACGTCACCACGTTGACGACGGTGAGCGAGCGGTTCAGGTCGTCCTTCCAGTCGATCACCGGCCGGAGCGAGCCGACCGAGTCCGTCGCATTGATGGACTTCAGCAGCTTGTTCACCATCTGGATGTGGAGCGTGATCTCGCTCCCGTCCGTGTGGATGAAATAGCGGTCCGGCAGCAGGCTGAAATGGGCTGCTATCTCGTCGTCGCTTATGCCGGGGATCCGTCGGGCGATCAGTTCTTGTTGGGTCATCTTGCGCTTCTCATCATGGCTGGCTTCGGTGGCGGCACCGAGCCTCAGCCTCTCAAGCGTGTTGCGATAAAGGGTGGTGTGGAGCGTGTCCTTGTAGCTGTTCCAAAGGTCGGAGGACGTCCCGCGGGAGTCGCAGAAAGTATGGACGTAGAGGCACCTGAGGCGTTCGGCGTTGCCGACCAACTCAGCGAAAATGGCAGATGTCTTGGGATCATCTACATCCCGCTTCTGCCAGAATCGTGCCATCGCGAGATGATTCTTTATCACAAATGAAACAAGTTCGCGCCCCCTGGGCGAGACCTCCAGCCGTTCCATAATTGGCTGGGCCAGACAGACTCCCGCCTCGGAATGGTTCTGGATTCCCTCCGCCTTTCCGAGGTCGTGGAGGAGGAGGGTGAGGTACACGAGCGAGGGGTCCTCGATCTCGTGGAGGACGCTGCGGTACTTCAGCCGCATGGGTTCCGCCTCCGCGTAGATCAGGTCCAGCTCGCGGATGGCATTAAGTGTATGAATATCAGCTGTATATCTATGATAAAACTCATGCTGGACGAGGCAGGTGAGCGCGTCGAACTCCGGTATGTACCGTCCCAGGACACCCAGCTCATGCATCTGCTGCAGGACGGGGAACACGGCGCCGGACTCCGAAAGGATCGCCCGGAAGGCGACACCTGCATCGTGCGACTGCGCGACACCGGCCATCAGTGGAAGCGACTCCCGGATCAGCTGGGCAAGGTGGAAGTCGAGGCTGCAGTCGAGCTGCTGGCAGTGCCTGAAGACGCGTATCAGCCTCACGGGGTCGTCCCTGAACACCGCGGCCGACTCGCCGGCGAGCTCCCTTCCGCGGACGACAAAACCGTCCACCCGCTGGGCCTTGCGCATGCGGGCGATCTTCA
>Ga0302326_10001453_pt1 | contig 60437 bp, 63 predicted proteins | sample Palsa_T0_3_FD_202264 | JGI IMG/M metagenome (GOLD analysis project Ga0302326, IMG submission 202264) | Peat permafrost microbial communities from Stordalen Mire near Abisko, Sweden - Palsa_T0_3 | ecosystem: Environmental > Terrestrial > Soil > Palsa > Peat permafrost | place: Sweden: Abisko...
ATTGTCCAATATGGGCGACCGTTGGCGCTCTGGTACAGTTTCAGACCTTTTGGAGCGTGCCCCCGGCACGTTCCCCGGGCTGAAAGGCGGCTGCGGGCAAGATTGCCCGCCCTCCAAGGCAAACTGGCGGTGAATCTTATTTCGCGTTTAACCACTCCGGCGACAGCAGTGCCCGGACCTCGGGTTTGTCGAGGTCCCCCCTTACGATGACCTTGACGGGAAGGTCGAGACGTCTCACGGGTGTTCGGCCCTTGAGCTTCTCAGCCAGCGATTTTACGGCTTCGTATCCGAGGCGGAAAGGGTCCTGCACCAGCATGACGTCCACCGTCCCATCCCGAAGCCCTTGCAAATGATCTTCGCTCGAATCGAAGGTGACCAACCTGATCTTGCCGGATAAACCCCGGCTTCGAATGGCGTGGATAGCCCCGATCGAACTCGCCTCGCTGGATGCGAAAATACCCGCCAGAGCCGGCTGCGCCGTGAGAATATTCTCGGCGGCCGCCCTGGATTTGGCGGGATCCGCCATCCCGAACTGGCGCGCGGCGATCCGGATATCCGGAAACGTCTTGGTCATGGTCTCCTCAAAACCCTGCTCGCGCAGAACCGTCGAGGTGCCACCTGGTTTTTGCATCAGCATGGCGACCGCGCCCTTTCCGCCTATGAGTGAGGCGAGGATCCGTGCCCCGGTGCATCCCGCCTGATAGTTGTCCGTGGCAATGAAGCTGACGTAATCCTGGATATTCACTCCCGAGTCGAAGATGGTGACCGGTATACCCGCCCTGACCGCGCGTTCGAGGGGAGCAACCAGGGCGCGCTCGTCTGTCGCGGAGATTGCCAAGCCGTCGACTTGGCGCGCAACCATGGCGTCCACGATCTGGATCTGGCGGGTGTAGTCGGTTTCATCGGCGGGACCATTCCACAATACGTTTACCCTCAGGTCGCGCGACGCCTGCTCGACCCCGGCATGTACCGACACAAAAAACAAGTGCGTCGTGGCCTTCGGAACGACGCCGATGACCTTGCCTTGCGGCCGCCGGCAGGCGCCCAATAAAAGAAGCGCTCCCGCCCAGGCCAGTTGACGCCTCGGATACAGGCGAACCGTGGGAAGCGTCGAAGGCATCATGGCAACCTCACGCCGGCTGCACCGGCGCTCCCCGCTCCTCGGTGATCATGGCCCGCATGCCCGCCGCGATCACCTCTTGCGCACGCAGGCCGTCACGGTGGCACGCGGGGAACGGCGCACCGGTCCGGCAACAATCGATAAAGGCGGCGAGTTCGGCCTTGTACGCCGGCCCGAACCGATCCACAAATTCGGGCAGTGGACGCCCGTAGTCGCGCATGTGGAATGCGCGAGATGCCAGCGGCTCGGCCCGGCCGCGGCGGCCATAGGCTTCCACTGCTATCTCGAAGGGTTTCTGGTCGAAGCGTCCGACGTGGATCTGCCCCTCCTCGCCGAAAATCAGCGTTTCGACACGATACCCGGAAACATGATTACGGCCCACTTGCACCTGCGCCGCCATCTCGCCGGCGAACCAAAGATACAGAAACGCATCGTCGAAGTCCTCCTGGCAGGTGGTGTGCCGATGACTGTAAATTCGGGACCCCACAGCGAGAGCCGTGCGCGGCATCTGTCCGCTCAGCCACAGAATTTCGTCGACGTTGTGGATCGCCATGTCCGGCAGGAGTCCGCCGCTCTTATATCCATCGGGAGCGGGATTGGAGTCTTCCATCGCTGAATAGATCTTGAAAATGCGGCCGATCGATCCGCTATCCATCAAGTCTTTCGCGTATTGCAGCGGCGCGTCGAACCGGCGCTGGAACGCCAGCATGAGGCTGTGCGGCGCATCGCGGTCGAGATCGGCGGCGAATCCGCGATCCGATTCCACCGCGCCGGTCAACGGCTTTTCGAGAAGGACGCGGTGTCCCATCGATATCAAAGCCGACGCAGTTTCGCGATGGGTCTGGGTTGGGGTGACCACCACCGTCGCATTGCAGACGCCGGCCGCGGCGAATTCCTCCACGCTGGAGAACACGGGAATTTGCAAATCCAGCTCCGCGGCAAAGCGGCCGGCGCGTTCCAGGTCGAGATCCACCAGCGCGGCCAATGAACACGGCCCACCCTCGTGCGCGAGTTCGCACAGGTGCAGCGCATGCACCACTCCCATTCGCCCCAGGCCAACCACCGCAACTTTCAAAGGTTCAGACATAGTGTGCCAACTGACAGTATCGCTCTTGTCCCTGGAGGGCGGGCAATCCTGCCCGCAGCCGGCTTTCAGCCGGCTCTGGCCGCCTCAAAAGGCGGCTGCGGCCAAGATTGGCCGCCCTCCAAAGGTTTCATCACATTTGTGGCGCCATCGAACCCAGTTCCCAGCTACCATAGTCAGGATGCTCGCGAAGTCATCTCTTGCTGAACTCAAAAAAAAGGAATTTGAATAACCGCATAACATCAACGTAAATTCCTTCGGCGCAGTCCGCGGACGCCATACACAAGAAGGGCAAAACGGATGCGACTAGGCTCAACGTAACGGGTTCTGGAGTCTCCGAGTGAAACCGGTTCGGCGAACGCACGGCGCATCTGGACGCCTGTGTGGAAGTCGAGGCAGCCTACCACGGGGGCAGCCGCCCGGCTGGATCGGCCAGCGCATCCCGTGCCGCGGGATCTGCGATTGGTGCGACTGATGCACCCGGAGGCTGACCTCGTGCGCCAGCCACGCCACCCTCTTAACCATGATGCGGCTCACGTCATCGATGCGGCGGCGGTAGAGGGCGAGCTCATGCCGGAGCGCAACTCTCTTCATACACCTGACGAATGATCTCAACCGCCTTGTCGTGATCGATTCGTTTGAGATCGAGAGCCTCTGGAAGAATACCAACCCGTCGAATCTGATCCGACCGCTTTGAGTTGAAGTCCTGAACGGCCCTGAGGAGCGCGGAAAGCACCAATCGTAAATTGTATTCCGGGGTCTTGGGATCATCATCGGACGTGGCCACACCGACGATTCCGTATTTGGGCATTCCGCGCTGTAGCTGAGATGGCGGCGTCTCTAACACATGGGCCTCATGGAGTGGGAAAGGAGGGACTGCGCCGAATAGCTCGGCACCAACCATTGGCGTTGCCCATAGCGCGTCCAAGCTGGCCTTCGCAACAACCTGGGGTCCGTACCCTCCTTTATAGCTGACGTAGGGAAGCGCGGCCGAAGATCGCTTCAGGTTTTCCAGTAAACCTGCATCCGTCCCAAACAGAACCAATTGAATATTCCCAGAGGTCATTTCGATTCCCTTTTACTCCTTCGTTAAAATCAAAAAGGAAATCCTGCGCCATCCCTTCGTTGCGAATGATCATCCATGCACGCATGGCATCCTGCGCTTGAATAATGGCTTCAAAGACCTGCGTTCTAGACCATATCTTGGAATTGTCGTAGTCTGCGCTGTGGCGTTCCTGCTGGAGGGTAACGAAATTATCCGCGACAAGTTTCAGGTTCTCGAAAATCGTGACTAAAGCGGGATCAGTTGGCGCTTTTTGGTTCGAGATTTTAGAAGATGCATTCTTCATCTTGGCATGGTCGAACATTCTGGCGAATCGAGCTTGCTGGTTGATGTTTTTCCAATTGCTGGCAGCTTCGCTCGTCAGGAGGTGAAAGAGAGCATAATAGGCTGCGGAAACTGCTCGCCGCATGTCGGCCTGACACGGCGGGTGTGGTAGCGTGGCAAGGAACTCCGCGTGCGTTATAAGCTCATCATGGTAAGCCATCGCTTACCCAAAAACTTCTTCCTTGAGCGCGGCTTGCTCCGACTGGCTGCGAAAGCTGATATAGGGGATGAGACCCCACTGTCCTCTCGGATCGATCCGCTGGGTGACGATACCAGTAATGTACTTGGTTATTTGAGCTAGATTCTGGGGTTTCGCCGCCTCGTCAGAGAGCGTAATCCACAAGAAAAGAGACGGATCTCCACTCCAGTCGTCATCGACAGTGTACCGCCAATTCACGACCGCCGGGGGAAGGAAAGGCTGAAGGGCACTCAGACTCTTCACTAACTCCAACGGTTGTGCGACGCCCTTGGGCAAGTACGGCATTGGTGGCCTCCCCGCTTCAAGAATACCACCTTCGAAAGAACCGATGTATTCCGTACAAACACTGAACGCCCTCCAGCCGCCTTGCGATTCCCAATGGTGCCATCTGCACTGCGCGCACCATGGACCGCCATCGAACCCAGTTCCCGGCTACCATGTGAGGATGCTCGCGAAGTCATCCCTTCCCGCTCTGATCCTGTCGCTGGTAGCCGCGGCGGCGCAAACCATTCCGACCCCCGAATCCGTCCTGGGCCACAAGCCCGGCGACGATTTCTACCTCGCCAACTACGACGAGTCGCGCGACTACTTCCACAAACTGGCGGCCGTCTCCGATCGCGTCAAAGTGATCTCGGTGGGCAAGACCACGCGCGGCCTGGATTGGGAAATCGCCATCATTTCTTCGCCGCGGAATCTGGCGCAGCTCGACAAGTATAAGGACATCGCGCGCCGCCTGGCCCAAGGCCGGGGGCTCGACGACGAACAAGCCAAGGCGTTGGCCCGCGAAGGCAAGGCCATCGTCCACATCGACGGCGGGCTGCACTCCACCGAGGTCGCCGGCGCACAGCAGTCCATCCTGCTTGGCTATAAGCTGGCCGCGACGCAGGGCGATCCGGAAGTGGACGCGATTCTCGACAACGTCATCCTGATGCTGTGGCCCACGCTCAATCCGGACGGCCAAAATGAAGTGGTCGCGTGGTATCGGAAGAACCTGGGCACGCCCTACGAGGTCAGCCCGCTGCCGGATCTCTACCAGGAATACGTCGGACACGACAACAATCGCGACGGCTATATGAACAACATGATCGAGTCGCGCGATGTCACCCGCGCCGAACTCGAATGGAATCCGGTGATCTTCTACTGCCACCACCAGAGTGCGCCGTTTCCCACGCGTATCTTCATTCCGCCGTTCACCGAGCCGATCTCTTCGAACATCAATCCCTTGATGGCACGCTGGCTGAACGTGTTGGGCATCAACATGGCGGCTTACCTGGACGAACACCAGATGCCGGGCGCGGTGCATCGCGTGGGCTTCGACAACTGGTATCCCGGATTCCTCGATTTCACGCACATTTTCCGCAACAGCATTTCGTTCTTCACCGAAACCGCGCTGTATCGCTACGCCACGCCGCACTTCTATACCGTGGACGAATTTCCCAAGGACCACCAGCAATTGACCGCGGAAGTGTTCTACAGCAGTCCGTGGAAGGGCGGCTGGTGGCGCCTGGCGGACGCCGTACGCTACATGGAAGGCGGGTCCATGGCGGTGCTCGACACGGCGGCGAAATATCGCGAAACGCTGCTCTATAACCGTTATCAGGCGGCGCGCGACAACATCGAGCGGTTTCGCAAGGAGCCACCCTTCGCTTACGTCATCCCGCGCGAACAGCGCGATCTTCCCACCGCCGCGACGCTGGTGGAGAAGCTGCTGATCGACGGCATTGAGGTGCATCGCGCCGAACGGCCTTTCGTGGCCAATAGCCGCGAGTACAAAGATGCCTGGGTAATCCTGATGGATCAGCCGTTCTCGCCGCTGGTGAAGGAACTGTTCGAGCCGCAGCGATATCCCGACCTGCGCCAGACTCCGAACGGGCCGCCCATCCGCCCCTACGACGTGGCCGGTTGGACGCTGCCGATGCAGATGGGCGTGGAGGTCGCGGTGGTATCCGAGCCGTTGACGGATAGCCAGCGCGCCAGTCTCGCGCGCATCGAGCAGGTAACGCCCCCGCCGGGCGGCGTGCAGGGAACGGGTTCGGCATACGTGTTGAGCCACCAGCCGAATGCCGTTTTCGCGGCCGTCAACGAGATTCTCGCGAGTGGCGGCCAGATCGGCTTTTCCAAATCCGAGATCGCCACGCCCAGTGGGACGGAGCCGGGTGCAGTCGTGGTCACCGGCATGGATCGCGAGCGGCTGGCGGCCATCGCGCGGAAACATTCGGTCCAGGCGCTGGCCATTGCGGCCGCGCCGCAAGATGCCGTCTTCACCAAGAAACCGCGCGTGGGTCTGTACCGCTCCTGGACCGGGAACATCGACGAGGGATGGACCCGCTGGATTCTCGAGAACTACGGGTTCGCGCCTGTGACGCTGCGCAACGGGGACATTCAAGCCGGCCACCTGCGCGAGCGCCTGGACGCCATCGTCATTCCGGATGCAGGCTCCAAGCAGATCCTGGATGGCTTTGCTCCGGGCACCATCTCGGGAGAGTATGCCGGCGGGATCGGCGACACGGGCGTGGAGGCGCTGCGCGCCTTCGTACGCGCCGGCGGAACGTTGATCGCTTTCAACAATGCGTCCCTCATGGCCATCGCCAGCTTGGGGCTGCCGGTGACGAATGTCCTGGAAGGCCTGAACAACGACCAATTCTATTGCTCCGGATCGCTCTTGCGCGTGGAGCTTCGCGACATGCATCATCCCGCCGTGTGGGGAATGCCGCGCGAGCCGATCGTGATGTTTGAGCGCGGGCCTGCCTTCGACACCAAGAGCGGCTTCCGCGGCGTGATTCTGGCGGCTTACTCAAAGGAGCGAAACCCGCTGGCGAGCGGATATCTGTTGCATCCGGAACGCATCCAGGGGAAGGCCGCGGCGGTTGAGGTTTTCGAGGGCGACGGGCGCGTCTACCTTTTCGGTTTCCGCCCGCAATGGCGCGGACAATCGCACGGCACTTACAAGCTGGTGTTCAACGCGATTTACGATTCGCCGAGTATGGCGAAGCCCACCGTCTATCAGCGTCCCGCGGAGCCGCCGAATGCGCCGCTCGAGAGCTGGCGCGCGGCTACCGCCAAGGTGCGCGGCGATCTCACGCTGCTGCTGGCGGACAATCGGGCGTTCTTCGCGGCCCGCGGTCCGGCCGCCGTGGAGGCGCGCAACAAGCTGGCGGCGACGGTGGATCAATTCGAGAAAGACCGGATTGCGGAAGTGGACGATGCCGGCGCCGGACTCGACGATGCCGCCCGCAGAAAGGCCGCCGAGTACGTCCGCCAGTTGCGGCGGCTGGCCGCGGACTTGCGCGGCAAGGAGTTCGAAGCGCCCGTGGATGCCGATGCTCTCGCGGAGCGCTATCGGTTGGCGGTCATCGAGCAGGAGATCGCCGCGCCTGCCGCCAAACCCAAGTGAAGCCGGCTTCGCCCGCAAGGCGATGGCGTTTCAGCCGTGCGATATGCTCGATCGTGAAGGAGTTTGAATGAAGGTTGAAGAGCAGTACCTGGATGCGCTCCAAAACATCGAGTCTGGCATCATGCGAGTGTTCCGCGCCGATCCTTCCATACTGGACCTGGACGCAAAGGACGCCGTTGCGGCCCTCATGCGCCATTATCGGGCGGAGCAAGAACAGCGCACCCCGCCGGATATGCGTCTGGGCGGCCAGGCGCAGCGGATTTTCGACAGTGTGCTGCCGATTTGCGAGTGGCGCATGGGACGCAACGGCGCTTCGGCGCCGGCGGAATTGGGACCGGCGCCGGCCCACCCGAATACGCTGGACGACATCGGCATCTGCTTGAACCACATCCGGAAATCCATCGACTTCTGGAACAAGCGCAACGGGCGTCAGGGATACTTGTACTTCGTGGCGCAGTACGTGGCCTGAGATTTGCTTCTCCATCGGCTTTACGCCGAAACAAAATTAGTGCATAATGTTTTTATGCCGTAAGGCGAAGGAGCTTGTGCATGAAGTATCATCCCATCGGCGACATGAAGTGCCCTTTCTGTGGACGACTGAATCTGGTCTACAAGCGCCCCGGGCTCAGCGGCGACGTCTACCGTTGCGCCGCGGAGCTGGGCGGCTGCGAACGCACCATCGTGCACCGCAGACGCAAGGGAGATTCGCGGTGCGGCGTTGTAGCCGTGCTGAATTTCGGGCACGTGGGCCAGTGGAATCCGTGCTTGCAGGCCGGCCAGACGGCTGAGACGGGCGCCGCAAAGCGCTAATCCCGGCATCGCCAACCGTGGTTTGCTAAAATTGAATTGCAATGACGCTTGACGAGTTGGAACGCCAGTACATCCCCCTCCGCGAACAGGCCTTGGCTGTGCGGAGGTATCTTTGACGCCCCCGCGCTGAAATCCAAACTCCAGGAAACCGAAGAGCAGACCGCCGCGCCCGGCTTCTGGAGCCAGCCCGAGAAAAGCCAGAAGATCATGCAGCAGCGCAAGCGCCTGGAGGAGAGCCTCGCCAACGAGCGGCGCATCGCCGCGCTTACTTCCGATCTCGATACCCTATTCGAGCTGGCGCGCGAAGGCGAAAACGTCAACGGCGACATCGACCGCGACCTCCAAACCTTCGCGCAGTTCGTCGATCGCGTGGAAACCGCCATGCTGCTCTCCGGCGAAAACGACCAGCGCAGCGCCATCATGACCATCCATCCCGGCGCGGGCGGCACCGAAAGCCAGGACTGGGCCGAGATGCTGCTGCGCATGTATCTGCGCTGGGCCGAGCGCGCCGGCTTCGCCACCGTGATCACCGACCGGCTGGAGGGCGAGGGCGCCGGCATCAAGTCCGTCACTTTCGAAATCAACGGCGAGAACGCTTACGGGATGCTGCAGTCCGAGATCGGCGTACACCGGCTGGTGCGCATCTCGCCCTTCGACGCCAATGCCCGCCGCCACACCTCGTTTGCGTCCGTGTTCGTCTACCCGCAGGTGGACGACGAGATCAAGATCGATATCAAGCCGGACGATTTGCGCATCGATACGTTCCGCTCCGGCGGCGCCGGCGGCCAGCACGTCAATATGACCGATTCCGCGGTGCGCATCGTGCACCTGCCCACCAACATCGTGGTGCAGTGCCAGAATGAGCGCTCGCAGCACAAGAATCGCGCCAGCGCCATGAAGCAGCTTCGCGCGCGTCTGTACGAGTTCGAGCTGGAGAAGAAACGCGTGGAGGCCGCCGAGACCGAGGCCACCAAGCTGGATATCAATTTCGGCAGCCAGATCCGCAGCTACGTGCTGGCGCCTTACCGCATGATCAAGGACCACCGCACCAAGCTGGCTATCGGCGACGTGGATCGCGTGCTGGAAGGCGATCTGGAACCGCTGATCCACGCCTACCTGGTGTTCCGCAAGACGGGCAAGACGGCGGGCGACGACGGCAAGGACGAACTGCCGGAGTGAGCAGGGACGCGGAGACACGGGGACGCGGGGACGCGGAGACGTTGCGGCGCGCGGCGGCGCTGATTCGCGGCGGCGGCCTGGTCGCGTTCCCCACCGAAACGGTCTACGGGTTAGGCGCCAATGCTTTCGATGCCGCGGCGGTGGCGCGCATCTTCACGGTGAAGGGGCGGCCGCGCCAGAGCCCGCTCATCGTGCACGTGGATTCGATCGATATGGCGCGGGCATTGGTGCTGGAGTGGCCCGATGCAGCCGATCGCCTCGCGCGCCGCTATTGGCCCGGACCCTTGACCTTGGTCCTGCCGAAGCAGCCGTCGATTCCCGATATCGTGACAGCCGGCCTCGCCACCGTCGGCCTGCGCGTGCCGTCCCATCCGCTGGCGCTGGCGCTGATTCGCGCGGCCGGCGTACCTATCGCCGCGCCCAGCGCCAATCCGTTCACCGGGCTTTCGCCCACCACGGCCGACCACGTCCGCCAATCGCTGGGCGATGCGATCGACCTGGTGCTGGATGGCGGACCGGCCACCGTGGGCATCGAATCCACGGTTTTGTCTCTGGCGGGTGCGGAACCGGTGCTGCTGCGGCCCGGCGTGATTCCGCTGCCGGAAATCGAGGCGTCGATCGGCCCGGTGCGCATCGCGGAAGGCGCGGCCGCCGGCGCGCACGCGTCGCCAGGGATGCACCCGCAACATTACCGCCCGCGCACGCCGCTGGTGCTGCTGGCCGCCGGCGATCCTCCGCCTGCCGGCCGTGGAGAATGGTTGCGCCTCGGCCGCGAGTTGCCCGCGGCACCCGTAGCCTATGCCGCCATGCTCTACGCCGCGCTGCATCGCCTCGACGCGCAAGGGCTGGACTGGATCGCCGTCGAGCCTCCGCCAAACACGTCCGAATGGGCCGGCGTCCTCGATCGCCTCACTCGCGCGGCGAATCCACGAAATTAATTCGCACCCGTAAGATGGAACACGGTACCGCAGCCCTGGCCATACTGGCAGGCGAGCGCGCCACCCGCAGCCGTGACGCCATACAAGCTGCCGTCCGGAGCGCCCGCCAGTCCGGTTGGTCCAACGCCACCGAAGCTCGCGGTCAGCGAGTAGAAAAACGAATACAAGCTGCGCAGGCCGCCAGTCAGGGTCAACTCGAAGATGGTCCCGCCCCCGAGCACCCCGCCGCCGGTAGTGCCAAAGAGCCGTCCGTTTCCGGCAGCCAGGTTCGCCGGAGCGCTTCCCGATGTGGAAGCCGAGAAATTGTAGAGCGTGGTCAGGGCGCCGCCGGGAGCTAATTGAAAGACCGTACCGCCGCCCGCGCTGCCGCCGGTGGAAGTTGCGCCGTACAGGTTGCCATCCGCGAGGATCAGGCTCGAAGGACCGCCGCCATCGGCTTGTCCCGTGAAATTGTACAAAGTGGTTAGATTTCCGTTCCCATCGAACGAAAAGACCGTGCCCTTTCCGCTCGACCCGCCGGATACCGTAATGCCATAAAGCGTACCGTTGTGCGCCGCTACCAATATCGACGGAGCCGACCCATCCGCGCCGCTAAACGAATATAAAGTCTGCAGGCTGGCGCCCGAGAAACGGTAGATCGTGCCGTAGCCGTTGGCGCCCGCAGCCGATGTGGTTCCATAAAGGACGCCGCCGGATTCCACTACACCCGCCATTGGAAACTCGCCGTCGGCGTGGGCTTTGAACTCGTAGAGCTGGGTGTATGTTCCGCTGGGAGTGAATTGGAAAATAGTACCGCAGCCGGAAGCGCCTTCGGGGTCCGGATTGCAGATGGTGGGCGACTCAAGGTATCCTCCCTGCTGGCTGGTACCGTAAATGTTGCCGTTGCCGGCCTGAAACAGCGCATTCGGATAAGACAGATTTGCAGCCAAGGTGGTGAGCGCTCCTCCGGGGGTGATTCGAAATGCGGTCGAATTGGGGATGCTCCAGTTCGTTGTGCCGTAGAAATTGCCGTCCGCGCCCAGGATCAGGCTGTTCGCGTTCACGCCGTCCGGGCAATAAGGGAACGGGCTTGGGTTGGCGGGGCAGAAGTCATAGACCGTGGTGAGCGACGGGCCGATTTCGAATGGCGGTATGCTGAGGGCGCTGCCGTTCGGCGTTGTCACGGTTATGGGATATGTGCCGGCTCCCGTGGGTACCTGCGCGTCAATCTGAGTATCCGACACCACTGTGAACGCGGCTGACGCTTTGCCGAATTGGACGCTCGCAGCTCCGGTGAAGTTGGCGCCCGCGATGGTCACCTGTGCGCTGGCCGGCGCACTGTTCGGCGCGAAGCTGGCGACGCTGGGCGACTGCGGGCCGAGCTTCTGCAACTCCACGATGGCGCCGCAATCGACGCACGGGCCCGTGGGCAACCCGCCACCCGCAGTCGTGGCATAAAGGTTGCCATCGCGCCCGGGCAGGATGCTGGTGGGGGTGGCGCCTTCATAACTTCCGGTAAGGTTGTATAGGAAGCTAAAGCCGCTCGAAACGGAAACCTCAAAGACGGTCCCAAGGAAATCGGTTCCGCCGCTCGCCGAGGCGCCATAGACATTCCCGTCCGGGCCGGTGCGCAGGATGTAGGGAGGGTCGCCGTCGGTATAGTCGAACTCATGCACGACTTTGAGCTCTTGCGAGTCGAAGTGCAGGACGCGTCCGGACCCATAGGGATCCGAATTTGCCGTGAAGTAGAAGGTGCCGTCACCCGCCAGCGCGAGGTTGCCGGGGTACGCGCCCATGAAATAGCTATAGATCGAAAGAAAAACTGTTTCGGCTCCGGATGGCGTGAGCTGAAACAATTCGCCCTGGCCGACACTGCCGAACGTGGGAGTCAGGCCAAAGAAATCGCCGTTCGGAGATTGAATCAGGCTGGCAATGTCGCTCGCGACCGGGCAGTCAGGCGGCGAGCAAAATGAATAAAAAATGGAGAAGGTTCCAGCCGGGGTGAGTTTGAAGACGGCGACGGGTCCGGCCCCGCCGATAGCTCCATATAGGTTGCCATCCTGGCCTTGCAGAAGATTGGCGGGAGATTGGCCGTCCGCCCCGGAGAACGCATAAAGCGTCGAGAAGCCGCCTTGTGCGTCGATGTGGAAGACCGTGCCGCAACCCGAGGGGCAAGCGCTGTTGCCGCCCTGCGTGGTTCCGTACAGGGTGCGATCCCTGGCTTGGATCAGGCCATTGGGAGACGCGCCATCGGCGCCGGTGAACCGATGCAGCGTGATGAGTTGCCCGTTCGTCTTCAAATGGAAGACGGTCCCATAGCCGGAACCGCCCTGCGCGGCGACGCCGAAAAAGGAGTCATCGGAATCTTGCACCAGGGCGACGGGGTCCTGGCCATCCTTTCCGGCAAAGCTGTGCAGCGTGATAACCGAATAGCTCTGGGCCGGCGCCGCATCACAGGCCGCGAGCAGCAGCAAGACAGCGAGTGCCATTCGCATATGGGGGATTATTATATCAAGCGCTCTCAAACCCGCTGCGCGGTCCACCGCGCCTGCCCATACTCGCCCAGCTTCACCACGCCTTCCATCCGGCCGCCCGCCACGTCGCCCGAGAATTCGTAATGCAGCGTGGCGCCTTCGATGCGCTGCCCGCTGCGGATGGTGACGCGGCGGCCTTCCACCGCGCCCGTCAATTTTCCGGACAATACATCGCCGCGATGCAAGCCGCTGAGATGGCCGTCATGTTGCTCGATCGTGAAGTGGTGCCGCGAGGATCCCGAAATGAAGGTCAGGTCCGCGACCCACTCCCCGGTGACGTCCACGCCGGCCGCCTCCGGCTCCGGAACCGTGATGTGCGGCGGATTCGCCAGCAGCTTGCGAATGGCCGCCGCCGCGATCTTGTCGTCCCCCGGCATCATCATGTAGGGCATGATCGTGAGGGAACTCGGAGCGTTGTCGCGGCGCGAGCCGCTGCCCTCGTTCACCGCGATGCGCGGCTGCCCATGCCACAGAATGTCCTCCGCCTCCGTGCCGGTGATGCCGATCCGCGCCGTATCCCAATTGAGCCGCAATCGCGGCGCATGGTTCGAAAGATCTTCCGGCTGCAGAATCTCGCTGGTCACGCCGGGCACTTGCGTGGCCTGCGCCGCGACATAGTCCAGCCACCCTTGCCACTGCTTCCACTCGGCGTCATGGTCGCGCTTCACCCACATCTCAACCGCCGCCAGCATCCCCATGATCTCTTCCTTGCCCACCTTCAGCGAGCGGCCGAACGTGTGATGCGGCGCGCTGTTGATCCACGCCGCGCGCACCAGGTCCTTTTGTCCCAGCAGCAGACCGCCCGCCTGCGGACCGCGCAGGCATTTGCCGCCGCTATAGGCCACCATGTTCGCGCCATGCTGCAAGTGAATGTTGGGGATGGTGAGCGTCTCGGCGGCCGCATCCACGATCACCGGAACGCCTTTGCGCCGCGCCATCGCGCAAGCGTTCTCGATCGACAATTCGCCCTTCTCCGCGGCCGGGCAGGAGAGGATCATCACCATGGCCGTCCGCGGCGACAGGGCCGCTTCGAACTCCGCCGTCGTTTCCACCTCCACCATCTTCACGCCCAGCATGCGCACGGCATGGTCGTATTCGTTGCGCGAATAGCGCGGCACGACGACCTCGTTCTTCAGCCCGGTCAGATTGGGCACCCGCTGCATCTTTTCCGGGTCGCCGCCGCAGATGCAGGCGGAAGTGGCGTGCGTCAATGCCGCCGCGCATCCCGCCGTGACAATCCCCCATTCGGCCTTGGTCAGTTCCGCCAGGCGCTGCCCGACGGCCTCCATCAGCTCGTCCATGTGGACGTATGCGTGGGACGCCTCTTCCATGGCGCGCTTCACCTCGGGCAGGGTCTGCGATCCCGTGATGATCGTGTACGTGCCCCGGCAGTTCACGATCGGCGTGACGCCGATCGATTCGTACAGATTGCCGCCCAATTCAAGCGCGGGCGCGGCCAAAGCGGGTTTTGGCATGGATGCGGACACTCCCGCGGCAGCCAGCGCTGCCCCAGATCGGAACAGCCCGCGGCGGCTCATTTTCCTTGATGGCATGGAAGCCCCTCCACTTACGTGATGCTATACGGTGGAGGGGCGGAATGCAAGGCGGCTGATTCGCTCGTACAGCCACGCCTCCAGGCGGTCCGCTTGGAGGAAGAAGGTCAAAGGAGCGGGCGCTGGCCGCCTGGCGGCAACTCGCTCAGACCAGCCCAAGCTGCAACGTGTTCCTCCGGCTGGCGAGCATCACGCAGGAACTTGGCTCATTGATGAGGCCGAACATGCGCTGAAACGGGCTCTGAAGATTGATGAACGCTCATCCGTGGCGCTGATGTCGCTCGGGGTTCTCGCCATCCATCGTTATGCCTACGAGGCCGCCGAAGCTTATTTCGAGGGCTTGCGAAATAAAGCGCGAACATTGAATCCGCCGTTGTGGAGTTTTGGATTGCCGAAAAACTGGCGCCAGCCTGGACCGTTCCACTTTGGTCCCTGAGCAATATTTATGAAGCTGAATCGAGAGACCTCGATTTAGCCCAATCGTTCTTCGAATGAGTGCTCCAGTTGGATCCGGAGGACAAAATGGCCGTTAGGGGCCTTGGCCGCGCATTCAAGAAGCGCGGAAAATCGATCTGGCGAGGGAATATCTGGGCGGGACACTCCAGCAAAATCTACGCGACGAGACGCACTGGCCGCAGGATCTCGAAAATCACACGCTCAAAAACCGGTCAAAATCGGTCAAAGCGCCTGTGGGGGCTGTAGCGCGTAGATCGCTACGTTCACCTGGGCGCTATCGAGCAGGCGTGAAGATGCCGGGAGTATCCGGCGTTAGGGCGCGCAAGGTTTCTTCTCAATCCTTCCGTTCCGGGCCGGCGTTGTGGATTGCCCCCCTTCGCCTCCTTTTACGCATGTCGGTTGAGGCCCGATGCGGGCCGCTGAAAAGGAGACGCCATGAAAAAGATAGTGGAAGTGGCAATCGTGCTGGAATCTGCCGCCGTGGTGGCGGTTGTGGGCATGGCTTACATGAGTATATGGATCACGTTCAGCCTCGTGAATTCCATGATCAATGTCTTAAGTCTTCTTTAGGACGCCACGTGGGTGCATGGTGGACGGAAAAGGACATCGGTGGACAGCTTAACTCGCTTAGTACGGCAAATACGAGGTCGAAGACGTGTTGACGCAGAATCGTTGCGAAAACCCGGGAACCAGCGGTCACTGCGTGGCCAAAGTACTCCATTCACATCTTCCACCTCCTGGCCGTGCCGCGGCCACCCCGGAGCGCGTGCCCAGCTTGCGAGCCAGCGCCGGCAGCCCCTCGAAGAAGCCGTCTTTTTGGACCAACGATGTGAGCTATTTCGGGGTTGGTCGGCCAATGGCCCCGGCGCTGCCCGGCGTGGGGTTCATAGGCCTCCAGACGATCGGGGTCGGGTTGCGTCACCTCACCGTCCTTGATGAACAGTAATCCCATCTTGCCGGTCGGCATTCGTGTGACGAACGCCTCGGCTTCGTCAAGAGCCTTGCGTAGCCAGGCTGAGACCTCCTTGGGATCGACCGGCTCGGTTGCCCATCCTGATGGTAGGTCTGCGGTTCATCCCGGTGCCGGGCGTGGGGGCGGGAGTTTCAGTGGTCGAGAAAGCGGTGGAGAAGAAGATGGCGAACGGAGCTGCGGCGAACCGGGCCGCCGTGGTGCTGATGATGGGACCGGAAAACGACGCGGAAGTGGTGGCCACGCTGGAGCATGCGCTGGTGGATAAGAACGCGGCGGTGCGGGCGGCCGCAATCCAAGCCCTCGGTCGGGGCGGCAATCCCGCGATGGCCAAGGACGCCGAGGCGCTAATGGGCGACAAGAACCCTAAGGTACGGCTAAGCGCCGCAGCCTGCTACTTGCGGCTCAGCTCCATCGGTTCCGGCGATGCGGCGTCCGTGACCGGAGAGTAGAAAAACCAGCGGGAGCAGGGTGTAGGTGCTTGCGGTTTTCTCAGCGCACGCCTGTTCCTCAAACAGGCGCATATACGCTTCGTGCACCAACTCAGTCGCCTGCAGCGTACGATCCGCGAAGGAGGCGGCGTCGCGGGCGGAGGAGGAGCGGAAGAGGGTCGAGGCGCAGACGCTGGCCGAAGGGACCAGCAGGAACGGGGGAGCGGAAAGGGATCGAGGCGGAGCGGAAGGTAGCGGGCGCCGGCCCGCGCGACCACAGAGCCAACCGGCCTTTCCCACATAACGTGCCCGTTTCGACGCTGCGACTTGGCAGAGGATTTCCCCCTTTTTCCTCGATCTCACTTTTTCTGCCACTCGGCGGCCTTCCCCGGCTTGCCCCAAGCCCGATAGAGTTGCACCAGCCATTCGTGGGCGCGGTCCAGATAATACCCGTCGGGTACGTCGATCAGGTGCTTACGCTCCAGCATTCCCTGGTAACCTTCGAGCAAAAGCGGTTCGGCTTCGGCGTATTTCTTCTGTCCCGCGAGGCTCGCGCCCAGCAGGCTCTCGGCGAGGAATCGTTGCCAGTCGTCCGGCTGCTTCTTTTGGAAGACCTCCACCGCCCCGCGCGCGAGGGGTTCGCTCTCGGCGAACTTCCCTTGCGACAGGTTGGCCAGCGCCAGGTCGGCTTCCGACCCCATCGTGTCCGTGTCCTCGGAGCCCAAGGCGTGCTGCCGCCCGGCCAGAGCCTGTGCGGCATAAGTCTCTGCCAACGCGTATTTGCCTTGTCGTTGGTACATCCATGCGAAATCCGAAAGGGCGCCAAGAGTTCTGGGATGCTCCGGCCCCAGGACGCGTCGCCCGATCTCCAGGACTTGGCTGTAAAGCGCCTCGGCCTGCGCGTACCTGCCCCGATCGGCGTAGACGCTGGCCAGACCGCTCATGGAATACAGCGTTTGGAAATGCTCCGGGCCCAGCACGCGTCGCCGGATCTCCAGGGTCTGGCTGTAGAGCGCCTCAGCCTGCGCGTACCTGCCTTGATCGGCGTAGACACTGGCCAAGCTGTTCATATACCACAGCGTGCCGGGATGCTCCGGACCTAGCACACGGCGCTGAATCTCCAGGGTCTGGTTGTAGAGCGCTTCGGCCTGCGCGGACTTGCCCTGATAGGCGTAGACGTCGGCCAGTGTGCCCATGGAATCCACTGTATCGGGATGCTCCGGACCCAGCACGCGACGCAGGATTTCCAGCGTCTGTCTGAACAACGCCTCGGCCTGCGCGTACCTGCCCTGCGCCTTGTAAGCGTTGGCCAGGTTGTACATGAAATTCAGCGTTTGGGGATGCTCGGGACCCAGCACGCGGCGGCTGATCTCCAGGATCTGACCGTAGAGCGCGCCGGCCTGCGCGAATTTGCCCTGGAAAAAGTAGACGTTGGCCAGATTGTCCATCGAGTCCAGCGTGTCGGGATGCTCGGGACCCAGCACACGGCGCCGGATCTCCAGGGTCTGGCGGTAGAGCGCCTCAGCCTGCGCCTGCTTGCCCTGCGCGCTGTAGGCGTTGGCCAGACCGTTCATGGAATGCAACGTGTCGGGATGCTGCGGACCTAACACGCGGCGCTGGGTCTCCAGGGTCTGGCTGAACAGTGCTGCGGCCTGCGCGGACTTGCCCTGTAGAAGGGCAATCGATCCAAGACGGCCGGTGGTTTTGAGGGCCTTCGGATTCTGTGCTCCCAGCGCCCGGCGGTGCAGGTCCAGAGCCCGCTCCAATTGGGTGCGGGCCTCCGGATATAGCCCAAGGTCCGTATACGTCTGCCCAATGGTGTCCCGAATGGATGCCTCCACCTCCGGCTGCCGGTCGAACTTTCCCGTGATCCGGGCGGCGGCGCGGTCCAGCGCCGTGCGCACCTTCAGGTCCGGATCGGGCTTCGCGTCAGGCCCCGACTGGGAGGCCGCGCTGGCCTGCGCCAGCAGATCGTTTTGCAGAAAATCGTTGACCGCCTGGGCTGCTGCGGCTTCCCTATCGGCGCGGTCGCGCTGCTTCGTCGCGCGTACGCTCTGCCAGATGCTGACGGCGGCGGCCACGATCAGCACCAGGGCGAAAGCGCAAGCAGTGGCCAAGGCCGCGCGGTAGTGCCGCGCGAACTTGCGGGCGCGGTACGCAGCCGACGGCGGGACTGCCAGCACCGCTTCGTTGTTCAGGTAGCGCCCGATGTCCGCGGCGAAATCGGAGGGCGAACCGTAGCGGCGGGAACGGTCTTTTTCGAGAGCCTTCAGCGCGATGGAATCCAGTTCGCCCCGCATTTGCCTGGCCAGTGTCAGCGGCTCCGTCTGGCGCTTGCGAGCCACTTCCGTCGATGTTGCGGGGTCCTGCGTACGGATTTTCGCGCTCGGCTTCGACGGCTCTTCCTCGCGCAATCTCCGCAGGAGTTCGTCAAACGCGATTTTGCGCAGATCGATCGGCGGCGCGCCAGCTAACAACTCGTAAAAAATAACACCCAGCGAATAGACATCCGTGCGCGTGTCGATATCCTCTCCCGAGGAGTTAGCCTGTTCCGGGCTAGCATACTCAGGGGTGCCGACGATTGCCCCCACCCGTGTGAACATCGTCTCGGCCGTCAGTTTTTGGCTTAGCGCCTTAGCGACTCCGAAATCGATAATCTTAGGCGCGGCCCGGCCATCCAGTTCGGTGACGAGGATGTTGGAGGGTTTCAAGTCGCGATGAATAATCGCTTTCTGATGCGCGTGCTGGACTCCTTCGCAGACGCGCACGAATAGTTCTAACCGCTCGTGGGTACTGAGCCTGTGATTGTCGCAATAGGTGGTAATCGGAACACCGGCGACGTACTCCATGACGAAGTACGGTGCGCCGTCGGGCGTGGTGCCGGCATCGAACACTTTGGCGATGGCTGGGTGGTCCATCAGCGCCAACACCTGGCGCTCAGATTCGAAGCGCGCCATCACTTCGCGCGTGTTCATCCCGGCTTTGATCAGCTTAAGCGCCACACGGCGGCGGACCGGCTCCTTTTGTTCCGCCAGCCAGACCTCGCCCATACCTCCCTCCCCGATTTTTTGCAGGAGGCGATAGCGGCCCAGGCGATCGGCGATTTTGCGGCCAAGCTGAAAGATGGGAAGATCCCCGCTCTCAGTGGAAGCTAGAGGATCGGCCGCGCTTTCCCGCTCATCGGCCGCGAGCAGATTCCCGACCCGTTCGCGCAAATCGGCGTCGCCCCCGCAGGCCAGTTCCAGATAGGCATTCCGCTCGGCGCCGGAGAGGTCGGCCGCGGCCTCAAAGATCCGCTGGATTTGCGCGTGGCGTTCCGGAGTCATCGGACTCGATTCCCATTTCGGTTTTCAACCAAGCTTTCGCGAAGCGCCAATCGTTCTTGACGGTCTTGACCGATACGCCGAGCACCTCGGCCGCTTCGGCTTCGGTCAGGCCCGCGAAGGAGTGCAGTTCTACCACCTGCGCCTGCCGCGGATTCAGTTGCGCGAGCCGCTCCAAGGCGTCGCCCAATGCGATCAACTGGGGCAGATCCTGGCAGATGCCGGGGCCTTGCTCGTCGAGCGAGACCTTGCGGTACGCGCCGCCGTGGCGCTCCGCACGATGACGGCGCGCGTGATCCACCAGGACGCGGCGCATGCTACGCGCCACGGTGCAAAACAAGTGCTTGCGGTTTTCCCAAGCGCACTCCTGTTCCTCGAATAGGCGCATATAAGCTTCGTGCACCAAAGCGGTCGCCTGCAGCGTGTGATCCGCGCGCTCGCGGCGCATGTAAGCGTGTGCAACCTGCCTCAATTCGTTGTAGACCTGAGCGAACAGCGCTTCTGGCGATCCGGATCGCGACTGATACGCTTCGACGAGGGTTTGTTCGGCTTCGGTCCAATCCGGGCTCTGGGGCATGGCAGCCTCCAAGCGATTATATAACAGTGTGCGCCCCGTTGCTCCATTTTGGCCGAACGCGAACCCGCCAGCGCGTACCGTTGCCTCGCGACCAACCAGAGAAAACCGGCTCGCGCCCGGATCGACTCGCTCTCCGGACGACATGGAGGGTGCGGCGCCGGCCATTAGCCCCAGTCTGACTTCTGCGGGAGGGGACATGGCCAAGACCCGAGCTGTGATCGAGCTGGTGGGTTAGGCCGAGGCGGTGTGGACGTACAAAGGCCCTCCGACGAGGCCGGAGGGCCCGAGGTATCGAATTACTGCTGCTGCTACTGGTCATCGCCGCCGTCACCTGCTTGGTCGTCGCCTATGTTGTGCACATAGGTAAGCTGGACTGCCACGTCGGGAAATTGCGCGTCGTACAGGTAGTAGTTCCCATCGTCGCCTATATCGATATAGAGATAGTCGGTCTGGAAGGCCCAATTTCCAGGCATTTGGCCCATAATGCCAAACCAGCCGCCACTCCGGTAGAAATACCATTCCCCGCCGAATACCACGCAGTCGCCAACACATGGCCAACCTGCGTAATTCGTGAAATGGAGCCTGTTGGCATACCCATACTGGGCCGCGAAGTACTCAGGATCGATATGCGTGGCGCCCGGACGGGAGTTGTAGGTCATAGCGTGCCTCATGGCCGGAGAGATGACCGTCGGCCTGAGAACGGTCGTGTTCGGGTGATTTACTCCGGCATTGGAGCGGCTCTCCGGTTGGACATTGTTGTACGCGCGATTCTCGGGTGGGTCGTTGTTTGTGGTGGGGCGCTCTACCATATTTTCAGGCTCGGGCTCGCGCCCCCGTCGTTCAGATTCGGGTTCCGGGCGCTGTCGTTCAGCCTCAGGTTCTGGGCGTTGTCGCTGAGCCTCAGGTTCTGGACGCTGCCGTTCAGCCCCGGGTCCCGAGCAGCGCTGTTGAGGCTGCACGCGAACTTCCCGGGCTTCCATCACTCCGGTCGCCGACAGGATCACAGTCGTTAATGCTACTAACATTCTCTTCTTCATCGTCGTTTCTCCTTTTTCTGGGCCGTTATCTGCCGGCCTCGCCCTGACATGCGCAGGGCGACCGGAGAAAGGGTAAAATTGCCTTCAATTCCTTTCCGCTCAGGTCGTCAGCCGATGAAACCATATCAGGTAAAACAGGGACGAACGGGGAAATTCAGATCGTCGCTAGACACGGCAGGCGCGTTCGGACTACTGGGATTCCGTAGTATTATGGGGATTGAAGTTTGAATGGCACGACGCCAAAGCCGAGGCCAACCTGCAAGCGCATGGCATAAGCTTCGATTTGGCAAGAACGGTGTTCAACGATGTGTTTGCCCTTGAGCGTGTTGATGATCGGGAAGATTATGGCGAGGAGCGTTTTGTCATCATCGGCATGGCGAAGGGTCACATTATGCTCTATGTAGCCTACACCGAACGCGACCAGCACATTCGCATTATTTCCGACCGGAGGGCAACGCAACGTGAGCAAGACGACTATTTCCGGCAAAATGCCAATTCCACCCAGACCAATGACCGTCGACCAAATTGAGCGAGCCGCACGCGCAGACCGCGACGCCCAGCCGCTTTCCGAAGACGACCTCAAGCGGATGAAGCGAACTCCACAGGCGAAAATCATCCGCCGGGCCTTGGAATTGACGCAAGAGGAATTTGCCGCCCGCTATCACATTCCCCTTGGTACGCTACGGGACTGGGAACAAGGCCGCGCGGTACCCGATCAGCCCACGCGGGCCTACCTGATGCTCATCGCCCGGGATCCCGACCATGTGAACCGAACATTGAACGTGAAAGAACTTCTCGTCATTCCTCATGACGGCGGATGGGCGGTGAAGCGGCCGGATGCCGAACGTACCAGCGCCGTTACAGCGACCCAGGCCGAGGCCATAGTGCGTGCTCGCGAAATAGAGCCGAGCGCCACAATCCGCGCACAGAACCGGCACGGCGAGTTCCGGCGTCTGAATCCAAAGGCAAGCTGAGGACAGCCCACGCGAACGCTTCGCCGCCCGCATACCCCCAACGCAACGAATCCCCCCGTTCCCCCGTCTGATAAACTACACGGAGAAGTGCGCGTGAAAGTCCTATTTTTCGGGATACTTAAGGACATAGCGGGCCGGGCGGAAGACCAGCTCGACCTGGAAAATAGCGCCACCGTGGGCGGCGTTTTCGACCATTACTGCAGCCAATTCCCGCGCCTGCGGGAGATGGCCGGCAGCATCCTGCTGGCCCGCAACCAGGAGTTCGCCGGGCCGTCCGCGCCGCTCGCCGAGGGCGACGAAATCGCCTTTCTCCCGCCCGTCAGCGGCGGCTCCGGCTCTCCGCGCGAGATCTCGGAAAACGGGAACTTCTTCGCCCTGACCTGGCATCCCATTGTCGCGCGCAAGATCGCCGACCAACTGCTGCGGGGAGAGGATGGCGCGGTGGTCACGTTCGAGGGCGTGGTCCGCAACAATACCAAGGGCCGCCAGACGCACTACCTGGATTACGACTGTTACGAGCCGATGGCCCTCAAGCTGATGGCCCGCATCGGCTGCGAAATTGCCGCGAGCTACGCCATTCACAGGATCGCCTTGGTGCACCGGCTGGGCCGCATCCTGATCGGGGAGACCAGCGTGGCGGTAGTCGTGACGGCGGCGCATCGCAAGGCGGCCTTCGAAGCCGCGCAGGAGGGGATCGACCGGTTGAAGCGTGTGGTGCCCATCTGGAAAAAAGAGCACTTCGCGGATGGCGAGGTCTGGGTGGAAGGAGAGTGGGACCGCGATGCTACCGTCGCTCAAAGCCTGGTTCAAGGCGGTTAGCGCCGCGCTGGCGCTGGCGGCAGCCTTAGGCGCGCAGATCCGCGTTGACGTACGCCTGGTGCGGGTGCTGGCCACCGTCAAAAACCCCGCCGGCGAACTGGTCGGCGCGCTGAACAAGGAAGATTTCGAGATCCTGGACAACGGCGTCCCCCAGCAGATCGCGATCTTCGAGCGGCAGACCGAGCAGCCCCTTTCTGTGGCCACGATGGTGGATGCCAGCGGATCCACCGCCAAGGACCTGAAATACGAAGTGGATTCGGTGGCGCGCTTCTTCAAGGCGCTGTTTGCCGAAGGCAACCCCAAGGATACGGTGGCGCTGTACAGCTTCAACTACCAGGTGACCCTGCATAACTTCTACACCCATAACCAAGCCCCGCTTGAACACTCGCTGCGGTTGATCCAAGGTGAAGCCGGCACGTCCCTCTACGACGCGATTTTTCTGGCTTCCCGCGAATTGGAGACGCGCGATGGGCGCAAAGTGATGGTCATCGTTACCGACGGGGGCGACACCACCAGCGTGAAGGACTTCCACGCCGCGCTGGACGCCGCGCAGTTGGCCAATGCGTCGATCTATCCGGTGCTGGTGGTGCCCATCACCAACGATGCCGGCCGCAATCTGGGCGGCGAGCATGCCCTGACCACCATGGCGCTGGGCACTGGAGGCCGCGTGTTTGAGCCCACCCTGGGAACGGCGCTCGATACCGCGTTCAGCGACATTATCAAGGATCTGCGCACGCAGTACCTGCTGGCCTACTACCCCAAAGACGTGCCGCCGACCAAGAATCGCTTTCATCGTTTGCAGGTGCGCACGCGCCGTCCGGATTTGCGGGTGACCGCGCGCAACGGCTATTATGGGGAGGCAGGGAATCAGGAGAGCCAGCCACGTCCAGACCAGGCGGAAAACCCGGGAATCGCGCTCCCGAACAAACCTTCGAAGAAGTGAGATACCTCAGGCATCTCATCGAGGCGGAAGTCCCCATACGCGTGAAACTCACCGATGGCGAGGAGGTTTCGGGCACCATCGAGTATTACGACAAGTCCTTCATCCGCCTGACGCGCAAAGACGGTCCCAATCTGTTTATCTATAAACACGAGATCAAGTATCTGGTGGAAGGCGGGTAGGACAGGCCGGTAGGACAGGCCTCCTGGCCTGTCTATCGAGCCCCTCTACGTAACCATGCCCTCCCACCTGGAAGCCGCCATAGAAATCGCGCGTGAAGCCGGCGCGCTGCTGGCCGCCTACTTCGAGCGGCGCGTGCCGTTCGAGTTGAAGGGCGAGTTCGACCTGGTCACCGAAGCCGATCGCGCCTCCGAAAAACTGGTGGTCGAGCGGTTGCAGTCCCGCTTTCCGCAGCACGGCATCGTGGCCGAGGAAGGCGGCGGCCATACCAGCCCTTCGGAATACCGTTGGTACGTGGACCCGCTGGATGGCACCACCAACTTCGCGCATTCCTTTCCCATCTTCAATGTGACGCTGGCGCTGGAGCGCGCCGGCGAGATGGTGGTTGGAGTGGTTTTCGATCCGATCCGGCAGGAGATGTTCACCGCGGAGCGCGGTTCCGGGGCGTGGCTGCACGATGGGCTGAACGATGGCCAGAACAACCGCCGCATCGGCGTTTCCTCGGTGAGCCGCCTGGATAGCAGCCTGCTATGCACCGGCTTTCCCACCCGGCGGCGCCACCTGAACGTGAACGTGCACTTCTACCATCAGCTTGCCATGGCCACGCATGGCGTGCGCCGGACCGGCTCGGCCGCCATCGACCTGGCGTGGGTGGCCTGCGGACGCCTGGACGGGTTTTGGGAATTCGGACTGAAGCCTTGGGATATGGCGGCGGGCAGGCTGCTGGTCGCCGAAGCCGGCGGTCGGGTATCCGATATGCATGGCAGGCCGCACGATTTCGACTCGCCGCATCTGTTGGCGGATAACGGCCACTTGCACGAGCAAATCGTGGAGATCTTCGGCGAGGTCTTCGAGGGCCGCTACCGCGTACCGCTGCCCGTCATTTCCCGTTCTTCGGATTCCGCTTGACGAAGTCGTCCAGCCAGCCGATGAGGCCGTTGAGCTTGTCGTCGAATTCCTTCATCACCAGCTCGTGGTGCGACTTCCTCATCCCCCGGACTTTCATCAATGCACACGCGGACGGACCGGTTACCGGCAAGCTGGTCATGATCGAGACCACCGGGGAAAGACACGAATATCATTTCACCTCGGGCGGCAAGAAGGAAAGCAAAGGGCCATTGCCAGGCTTGGCTTCCGATCGTAATCTGGGACCTCACGGCGACGACCCCCTGAAGCCTCAAGCCGTGTATGCCATACGTGACAGAGTACCAGCCAGATGTTTATGACCAGCGATCACGACCCGCGTTACGGATACTTCTATCCCATTAAATGTGACAACGTGATCGGAAGGGGCAGCTTCGGCATTCATCCCAGCGGCGGAGACGGGACTACCCCGTTAGGGTGCATCGGGCTTGAGCCACCACTCAGCGGGATACCGACCCGCCAAACTGGATCTCGTAGACGCTATTTGCGCAACTTAGCCAGCTCACCCTTCGCGTGCTCATTGTTAGGATTCAACTCGACAGACCGAGCATATGCCATACGCGCATCTTGGATATCGTTCGTCGCCTCGTAACCATCGCCAAGGCTGTCCCATGCATTCGCGGAATCGGGATAGGCCTTCGTGTTCAATTTGAACAGCACGACGGCTGACGACGGGTTCTTTTCTTGAAGGAAGGCATAGCCAAGGCTATTTATCATCTTCTCTTCGCCGATCGTGTAACGGTGCATGGGATCGGTAGTGAAGCTCTGGAATGCCTTCCACGCGCTCTCTTCTCCGGTCCGAGCTGCGGATCGCATTATCTCGGCAAACGACTTCGGGCTGAATCTGATTTCCATGATGTGCTTGGGGACGCCGTTTTCAGCGGGAGTTCTCCCCAGAAGCGCTTTCGCCGGAGCGTTATGCTTGACGTAGGCATTCAGAAACTTAAGCATGTAAAGTGCAACCCACGAATAACTTGTATTTGCCTCCTGCCGTCCATAATCTGCGACCTGATCTTCCGCGAATGTTGCGGCGTTCTTCGTGCGCTGAAACATGGAACAGAATTCAGGATGGGACATGCCCACCATGTTTATAGTTGTCACATCTCCGTGTGTCCATGCGTTAAGAACGCTGCGTCCTATTCTGTCATTCGATGGGCCGTGGTAGTTCTTATCAAGATCTTCAATGTAACTCATATCGTTTGAGGTAAAACATAGGAGTGGCATCTTCAACTGCTCTGGATGAATATCTCCAGCCTCTGCCACAAGTCCTGGATAATAGCGCATGCTGCCGTCCATCTCAGCCAAGACCTGAATGCGGGGGTCGCGCGCAGCAGCGAACAAACTCGATATTCCTCCCCAGCTAAAGCTCACCACAGCGACCTTCGATGAATCCGTATCAGGCAGCCTAGCTGCATAAGAAATAAGAAATGAGATGTCGAGAGCCTGCGTATCGATCCCCGCTAAGTCGTCAGTCATATCACGCGTTGACGCTCCCATTGAAGGACTAGCAATAACGAGATAGCCATAGCTTGCAAGGTACTCGCACAGGTCGGCGTTCTCCCATGCGATGGATGAATCGCTGGGAGCGTAAATGATAACCGGGTAGCGTGCTTCAACCGGTTTCGCGTCGCGCACTGCCCACAGAGAAATATCGAAGGAACTCTTCAGCCGCCTACGCCATTTGTTGTGCTCTTGGTCAGGCGTGTCGAAGTGAATCTCTCTATCCGCCAACGCTACATAATCTCCAACTGTCATTGGCTTACTCCTGCTTTGCAGCGCTGGATACCAGATGAGCGTTTGCAGAGGACGGCTTCCTTGCCGTGCAGGCGCTTCGGTACGATCAGGTGTGGCGGGAAACGTTCGTGAGGGATCGTATTGATTCACCACCTTCAGGCCCACGGGATAAGGCCCGGGCTTTTGCAGAAATTGGAACGGAGGAAACTGGGAGAGCGCTACTCCCGAGCCGATGAGTAAAAAGAGTATGAGAGCTGTCGGTGTGCTCGCTTTACAAGTCATAAATTCTCCTGTTTATCCGTTTGTTGTCTTCAACTAAGCCATGCCAGTGAGGACGGAGACTCCTCTAGCCAATGATGCAACGCAGCCGGAAGTGATCCGTGAGGTTTGTGTAGTCGGCGAGTTTCGTACCAGCCTCTTTCCCTCTCCTGCACCTCCTCCTTTACTGCCTGCGGCGCTATACCTCCTATTGCCGCCGATGCGAAGTGCTGATGACTCCACGCCTCGTGCTGGGCCTTCCACTCTTCGCCGCGCTTTTTCTGTTCGATCTCATATTGAATCTGATCCGAGATAAACCCGTCCCAAGCCTCAATCCTGGCCGTTTGCCGGCGTTCCATGGCGGCCATCACGACCATGGTCCTCCAGGTGGCGGCGAGATGCTTCCAGCATTTTGAGGCGCTTCTCATGGTCGTGCAGAAGGGGGTCGAACGTAGCCATAGCCAATCTTCACTGTAGGATAACAAGTGGCGCACGCACTCGTGCGTGCCGCGTCGCCACTCGTGGCGACGCCTGCTAAACTCCGTCGATGTCCGAGCTTTCCAACACCTGTTTCACCGCCCCGTGTTGAGCAACCTGGATCATTGCCAGTCCCATCCGCTCAGTGGTCGTCACGTACTTCGGAAAAACCGCGCGCAGCAACGGAAGCAGCGGCCCGATCGCCGCGTAAGAGATCCTGACAAGCTTAGTCTTCGATTTGACTCCATGCAGCGGCACAATCGCCCCGGGACGAAACATATAAGCCGCCTTAAACGGCAGCCGGAGCAGGTCGTTTTCAGTCTTGCCCTTCACCCGCGCCCACATCGTGCGGCCGCGCTCCGAACTGTCCGTGCCCGTGCCCGAAACATACACAAACGTCATGCCGGGGTTGAGCCTGGCCAGCACCCGCGCCGCCGCCATCGTGAAATCGTAAGTGACGCGCCGGTAATCTTCCTCCTTCATTCCCAACGAGGAAACGCCCAGGCAGAAGAAACACGCGTCGAAGCCCGACAGTTCGTTTTCAATCGGAGAGAAATTCAGGAAATCGCGATGCACCAGTTCGCGAAGTTTCGGGTGCCGCTGCCCGCTCGCACTGCGTCCGATCGAGAGCACACTTTGCACATCCGGATCGAGCAGGCATTCGCGCAGAACGCCTTGTCCCACCATCCCGGATGCCCCGAACAGAACCACATTCATCGGTTCACCCCCGCCCCGCCAACCTCTCCGCGATGTCCGAATTTCCAAGCTCGCGCGCCCATTCGGCGGGCGTCCGGTTCATCTGCGCATCCACCAGAGACGCATCCGCGCCTCGGGCCAGCAGTTCCTCGACCACCTCGGCGCGCCCTATGTACGCCGCATAGTGCAGCGCGGTTTGGCGGCAATAGGGCGTCGCATTCACGTCCACGCCCCCATCCAGCAACGCGCGCACGGTCGATAGCCGGCCGTGCATAGCCGCCACAATCAGAGCAACCTCGCGCGCGTCGGCGTCCCGAGCGACTGGAAATGAGAATCGGCCGGCCTGATCGTCCGTCCGGCGCACGATCCTGTCAGTGCCCGTGCCGTTGGCCAGCATGTGGCGGACGAGGTCCGTACGGCCCAATCCCGCGGCGTAGATCAGGTTGTCAACGCGCGCGCCGCGCAGCACCAGGCGTTCGGCCGCGTCCCTGTACCCGAAGAGCAGCGCACACCCTAGAGGCCCGCCGTCGTCCGCCACGCCGTCGATCTTGGCGCCATAATCGGCCAGCACGTCGACCAGGCTTGCCTGCACGCCCGCCAGGTACGGGTGGACGCTAGTGACCGTCAAGCACAGTGTCGTGTCGGAAGGACCGTAAATGCGCGCCAACGCGTCGGCCTCCGCGCCCGCTTCCAAAAGAACGCGCGCAATCGCGGGCGCGTTCTTGGGCGAACGCTGCACCTCCACGCCGTTGGCGGCAACATAGTGCAGCAGAGTGGCTCGGTGGGCGAACGGCGCGCGCTCGTGGACCAGCCCGGCATGCGCGTGCAGCAGCGCGCGAAGGCCGGACTCATCCCCGGTGACGATAGCCTCTACAGCCTGCGAAAAAGGTGTGGTGGCAGTCACTGCGCCGGCTCCTCGATCGCCAGAATCTGGTCCGCCGCCACGTTGTGCAACACCTGGTGAATGCGGCTCGGCCACTTGATATCGATCTCCCGAACCGTTTTCGACGCGCCCAGCCCGAAGTGTACACGCGAGTCGCTGGCGCAGGCATAGCCCACGGCGGTGGTGACCTCGTTGTACTGCTTCGCGCCATCCTCGCCCGTGATGCGGATCTGCGCCCCCAGCGCCATGCGGTTGCTCTTCTTGCCGGTCAGTTTCAGCAGAATCCAGTGGTTCGCGTTCTTCGAAATATTGTGGAAGTACTCTACTGGGCCGTTGAGCACCGAGACCACCGCGTCGATTCGTCCGTCGTTGTCCATGTCGCCGAAAGCCACTCCGCGATGCGCCGCCGCCCTCTGGAAATCGGGACCGGCCTCGCTACTCACATCCTGAAACTTGCCGTTCCCCAGATTGCGGAAAATGGCGTTGGGCTCCTCGTATTTGCGATTGGAGAATTGCGCCACATTGTCCAGCACATTGCCGCGCGCCACGAACAGGTCCTTCCAGCCGTCGTTATCGAAATCGAAAATTCCGTTCCCCCATCCGGACATGTCGCGCGTCCCCATCAAGTGCATTTGAAAGGTGCGCTCCCAGAACTGCCCGCCTCCGCGGTTTTGAAACAACGGAAAGGACTCGTTTTCCACGGCGGTGTGCCAGATGTCCGGCCGGCCGTCGTTGTCCACATCCTTGAAATCCGCGCCCATGCCGGAGATGGCGCTGCCGCTTTGCGTATACGCGACGCCGGCTTCCAGCGCGACCTCCTCGAACTTCTTGCCGCTCAGATTGTGGAACAGGAAGTTGGGACGATTGTCGTTGGCCACGAAGATATCCATGAACCCATCGCCGTCGTAGTCCGCGATCGCCACCCCCATCCCCTTGCCCGCGTACCTGGCGATGCCCGTTTGGGCGGACACATCCGTGAAAGTGCCGTCGCCATTGTTGCGGTAGAGCGTGTTCGGCAAGTCCGCGTAATTCTTCGGATGGCAATACGTGCGCAGGTTCGGTCTCGGCCCGCAGATAGGGTCCTTGTTCACTTCCCACTTGCAGTAATTGGAGACGAACAAGTCGGGGAGGCCGTCGTTGTTGTAGTCCACCCAAGCGGCCGAGACGGACCACATCTTCTTGCCATCCAGCATGCCTCCGCCCACGCCCGCCTTGTCCGTGACGTCGGTGAACGTGCCGTTTCCATTATTGTGGAAGAGCTGGTTCTTCCCCGTGTTGAGCACGTAAATATCGGGCCAGCCGTCGTTGTCATAGTCGCCGATCGCCACGCCCATGCCGTAGCCCTGGCCCGCCACACCCGCTTTTTCGGTGACGTCGGTGAAGGTCCCATTCCGGTTGTTGTGGTACAGGCGATTCCAGTACTTGGGGCTATCTTTGGTGAGCGACGGGATCGCCGCGCCGTTCACCAGGTAGACGTCCAGATAGCCGTCGTTGTCATAGTCGAACAGAGCCACGCCTGCCACCATGGTCTCGGGCTGATTCTTATTCGGGGTGGGAGAACTGTCGGTGACGAAAGTCAGGCCGGAACGTTCCGCGATCTCTTCAAAAACGATGGGACCCGCGCCGGAACCGGCCAGAAGCGCGCCGGCTCCGATTACAATAGGGATGAAAGCTTTCACGTCTCTTGAAAACCCCAGTCTATCAGGTGCATGTAGCGCGCGCACTCGTGCGCGCAGTGCCGGCACTCGTGCCCGCGCCTCTTTACGGGATCGCCCCGTACCTGTGCCTGACCCTCCTCTGCGCCCAACCACCCAAACGCCCCACCTTCATCGACGTGGCCCCCCGCTCCCGCATCTCCTACAAAAGCAACAACAGCCCCGACAGCCGCAAGTATTTTCCAAAGCCGATGTGCGGCGGCGTGGCTCTCTTCGATTTCGATAACGATGGACGCATGGACCTCTTCTTCACCAACGGCGCCAAACTCCCCGAATTGAAGAAGACGGACCCCTCCTATTACAACTGCCTGCTCAAGCAGCGGGCCGACGGCACGTTCGAGGATGTCACCGCCAAAGCGGGCTTGCTGGGCGAGCGCCTCGACTTCAATTTCGGCGTGGCCGTGGGCGATTACGACAACGACGGCTACGAGGATCTGTTCATTTGCAGCGCGGGCAAAAACGCGCTGTACCATAACAATGGAAACGGCACGTTTACGGATGTCACGGCCGCTTCGGGCATCGGCGGCAAGCCGCCCAATACGCTCAGCGTGGCCGCCGCCTGGTTCGACTACGACAACGACGGCCTGCTCGATCTCATCGTCTCCAACTACACCATCTGGTCTCCGCAAACCGACCAGCGTTGTACCGCGGACAACAAGGAATTCTACTGCGATCCGCGCCGCTACCAGAGCGTTCCGCCGCGCCTCTACCACAATCTGGGCCACGGCAAGTTCGAGGATGTAACCGAAAAATCGGGGCTGGCCAAGTCGCCCGGCAAAGGCATGGGCATCTCCATCGCGGATTTCAACAACGACGGGTGGCCGGACGTGTTCATCGCCAACGACACCGAGCCCAATTCCCTGTTCATCAACCAGGGCAACGGCAAGTTCGAGGAAAAAGGGCTGGAACTGGGAGTCGCGTACAACGACAGCGCGCGCACCGGTTCTTCCATGGGATCGGACGCCAAGGACTACGATAACGACGGCAACGTGGACATCTTCTACAACAATCTGATGGGGCAAGTCTGGCAGCTTCTGCGAAACCGAGGCAACCTGTTCATGTTTCCATACGCCTCCAAGATTCAGACGCTAAGCCTGCCCTTTTCCGGCTGGAGCAACGGATTCATCGACTATAACAACGATGGGTGGAAGGATATTTACTCCGCCAATGGCGACGTAGACGAGGTGAACGAGAAATCGGCGCAGCACGACACCATGTTCGAAAACGTGGGCGGAAAGACCTTCGTGGACGTTTCCGGGGAAATGGGCAAGGACTTCCTCCGCAAGGGCTATCAGCGCGGATCGGCGTTCGGCGATCTCAATAACGACGGCGCTATGGACATCGTGGTCACCTCGCTGAACGAAACTCCGCGCATTCTGATGAACAGCGCCGATAGCGGCAATCACTGGCTGATGCTGAGCCTGACCGGGCACAAGAGCGCGCGCGACGCGGTGGGCGCGAAGGTCAAGCTGACCACGGCTTCCGGCCGCGTGCTCTACAACCACGTCGCCATCAGCGTGGGCTTCATGTCTTCGAGCGACAAGCGCGTGCACTTCGGGCTGGGCGAGGAAACCAAAATCGCCTCCATCGAGATCCGCTGGCCCAGCGGGATTCAACAGGTGCTGAAAGACGTCGCCGCCGACCAGTTTCTGAAAGTCGACGAACCGCACTAACTTCGTCTGAAGGTGGGGCGGGCGCCCTCGCCCGCGTCGGACCCCCTGGTCCGACAGCCGAGCCAGGGGGCTCGGCACGGCTCTCAGCGAACTATAACCATGTTATGCGAAGCTCCATAAGTCCCCCCTCGCGACCCGCTCGTGGAGTTTGGCTATCCTCCCAGCCTGCGCTCTTCCAGGCGTTAAAATAGCTGTAGCACGGGCAAATCGGGGCACCGGACAGTGCAGCATGAAAGCATGCCCTGAAAGGAGCGCCGATGACGATCACCGTTGACATTACACTTGAGCTTGAGGTCGAACTCGCGCGCCAGGCCGCCGCTCACGGCCGCGCCATCGAGGCCTATGCCGCGCACATGCTCGAAGAGGCTGTCCATCCTCCGGCCAGAAACGCAACCAATACCGAAGAGGAAGAAGGGGAGGGACCCAAAACCTTGGTGGAGGTTTGCGCGATGGTGAGAGGCCTGACAGATGATCTGGACTTCAGTCGCAACCCTGACACCGGACGCCCGGCTGACTTGTCATGAGCGGCTTTCTGCTCGATACTAACGTCCCATCCGAACTGACAAAGCCCGAACCTGAATCTCGAGTAAGGGATTGGGTTAACGCCCCGACCAACGGTTCCTTGTACTTACTGTGCTTCCGCAAAGCAGGCGGCGAACGCAGTTGGAACAGTGGTTTGAACAGTAACCCATTCCCTTGTTTGGCGGCAGAATCCCGCCAGTCACTTAAAGCGAGGGTAACCGCCGGGGCGTCCTAAGCGGTGAACGCCGATTAAGCGCAAACATATACTTGATTCAGGTGCAGACCGCTTGGTATCGTGAAGTGTGTACGTCGAGACCGTCACGCGCCATCCGTCCAGTCTGGTTGATCCCTACCTAAAAACCACCAGGGCGAAGGTACATCTTGAAGAGCTGCGGGAAGAACTCTCCATTTTCAAGTATTCTAAGCCCTATTCCATCAGTACCGAGGATGATGTTGAACGGGACAGATTCAGAATCAAGATAGACTCGCATGAGATCCCCGACAAGGTCTCTCTAATCGTCGGGGATCTGCTATACTGCCTGCGGTCCTCCCTCGATCAGTTGGTTTGGTCTTTGGCCAAATTGAACGTCCGCGATCCCAAGAGAACCCAGTTTCCCATCTTCGAAATCGACAATAGGGAGACCCGGCGAAGCTTCAAACAGCAGACGGCTGGAATTCCCGCGTATGCAGTCAGCATCATCGAAGGACTTCAGCCGTACCATGGACCGGACGCCGCAGCAATCAGGAGCCGTCTTCTGTGGAGGCTCAACGCCCTCTGTAACATCGACAAGCACAGAAGAATTCCGCTCCACAGTTCTGCTCAGGACTTTAACTTTCCCAAGGTTAGGAAGTCCACTATTGCCCTGATCGAATTCCATCAGGGCAACGTGGTGTCGGTTCCGTTGCGCTGCAAGTGTGATATGACACTCGATCCAGAGGTCGCCATGGAAATAATCTTTGGCGACATAAGCGCTGGCGTCGGGTGCAGCTTTGATGGGATCGAGAGAATATACAATTTTGTGACAGATAGCGTGATACCACGATTTGGGCGATTCTTCAAGTAGTAGCGCTTCGTTGCCACAACGGAAGTTCAGCCGGTCGTATTGCGAGCCGAAGGGTTCGATTGGAAAGTTGAACAACGGCTTTACCGGCGAGCGGATGCTTTGTATTTCCGGAACCGCTTGTAGGCTGCCTGGAGTTCTTGGTTCGGCGCGGGCGGATCCGTCAGCGCGCCGATGAAGACTTTCTGCTGCTCCTGAGTGAGCTTCCAGACGGCGTGCTCCGCAATGGCTTGCTTAGCCGCCTCCTGCAAGGCGCTGACCACAAAATCGGTTACGGTCCGTCCTTGAACACACGCGGGCGCTCGATCAGCTCTTTTTGATCCGGTGTAACTCGTACTTCGAGACGTTGATTCCGCTGACATACTGTCGCTGGCGACGCCATTTTGTAGTGACACCGCCCCCCGTGGGGCGCCCTCTCTATGATGGTACGGCAAATGGCCGGTTCCCTGCGCGCCTATTGTTACGACGATCGGGCGCCTTTGTCCCCTGCCCGGCCGTAGCGATACAAAAGGTGCGAGCCGGTCTGCAGCAGTCCCGCGAAAGCGAACCACACCTGCCAGTGCGAGAGCAGACCCTGGCGGATGACGAAATCGCTGGCCCAGTGGGGATCTTCCGCCAGGCGCCAGATGCCCAGAGCCGCGGCCATCACCGCCGCCGGCGTCAGGAACGAGGCGAACGCCATAGCCACCCGCCGGTTCTTGCGCCGTTTGCGGCCCACTTTCGGGCCTTTTCCAAAGCGGAGGCGGACCAACATCGTGCATACCATTCTATCGGCAATTGGGTTAAATTGGACTTTGCTTGTGGGCAGGTTAGCAACCTGCGGGCCGATTGTGAATCGGCCCAACCAACTCTTCATAAACGGAGGCAATCCTAATGCATAAATTGAAGGCCGCGGTCTTCGGCACGGGTTTCGTGGGACGCGTGCACCTGGAAGGCATTCGCCGTCTGGGCAACGTTGAAGTCTACGCGCTCGGCGAGAGCCGGGAGGACAAGGCCCGCCGCCTGGGCGAAGAATTGCACGTCGCCAAGACCGCCGGCGACTACCATGAGATCCTGGACGATCCCCAGGTCGATGTGGTCCACGTATGCACGCCAAACGCGCTGCACTTCGCCATGGTTACCGACGCGCTCAACGCGGGCAAGCACGTGATCTGCGAGAAGCCCTTGTCCACTTCGGTCGAAAACGCCCGGAAGCTGGTCTCCCTGGCCCAGCAGAAGAACCTGCGCAACTGCACCTTTCACAACCTGCGCTTCTACCCCATGGTGCAGCAGATGCGCAGCATGCGCGAGGCGGGCGAACTGGGCGAGATCCTGGTGCTGCAAGGCACATATTCGCAGGATTGGCTGCTGTACGACACGGATTGGAACTGGCGCATCGATTCCCAGCGCAACGGCCCATCGCGCTGCATGGCGGATATCGGCTCGCACTGGTGCGACATGGCCGAGCACGTCACCGGGCAGCGCATCACCTCGGTGTGCGCCGATCTGCAGACGTTCCATAAGACCCGCAAACGGCCCAAGAAATCCATCGAGACTTTCGCCGGCAAGACGCTCAGCCCGGAAGACTACGATGAGGCGCCCATCGACACGGAGGATTTCGGCGCGGTGCTGTTCCGCATGGGCGGCCGTACCCGCGGCGCATTCACCGCCAGCCAGGTCAACGCCGGACGCAAGAACAGCCTGAGCATCGAAATCTACGGCAGCAAGGCTTCCGTGGCCTGGAACCAGGAACGGCCCGACGAGCTGTGGATCGGACACCGCAACACGCCCAACGAGATCATCGTGAAGGACCCGTCGCTGTTGCTGCCCGCCGCGCGTCCCTACGCGGATCTGCCGGGTGGCCACAGCGAAGGCTACGACGACACCTTCAAGCAGTTGTTCCGCCGTTTCTATCGCGCCGTGGAAGATCCATCCGCGCCCATCGAGTATCCGCAATTCGTGGACGGCCTGCGCCAATTGCAAATCCTCGAAACCGAGTTGTCCAGCGCCGCCGCGCACGCCTGGATGGACGTGCCGGCGGCCCCGTAGGACGGGCCTCCGGGCCTGTCCGTAGCCATGTCGATTACGGAACCGACCGTAGCACTTTGGTTAGTACTGCTAAAACTCATGGCAGGTATTAAACTAAGCGTAGGTCGTCACACTAGATGGAGGCCATAAATCCGTATGACAAAATTATCCGATAACAAAAGGGAACTCCTGGTCCGGTCGATTGGAGGCCTTTGGCGGGACGAAACCGGCCAGGATCTCATCGAATACACGTTGCTAATGGCCTTTGTGGCCCTATCTTCCGCCGCTCTGTTCATCAGCGCCGGAACCAACGTCAGCAAGATCTGGAGCGTCAGCAATACCACCCTGAGCACGGCCGCGGTCAAGGCCGCCAGCTAAGGCCGCGGTCAGTTGCAACGCCTCGCGGCGGCGGTCGGCGTGATCCTGCCGGGCTTAAAGCCATCCGTCCGCAGAAGTCTCCCCAACTCCACGAAATCCCCGAAACGGGGTGATACAATCGTCTGTGCGATATGCGAAGGATCTGGCTGCTGGCGCTCGCGGGCGCGCTGGCGGTAACGCTCTCGTCCTGGGGCAAGAAGAAAAAAGAGGAAGAGACGCAGGTCCTTCAGCTTCCTAAGGACCCTCCCAGCGCCCTTACGGTGGAGACGCGCCGCTTGGTATTTCAGGTCACACCCCTTTCGGCCAAAGGACTCCTTTCCCAACAAACGCGCGATGCGCTGAAGTGGCTGCTGCATTCCACGAACGGCGCGGCCGTGGTGAAGCTGCGCGCGTTCGTGGCCGGCAGCGGGGATCTCCGCCGCGTGCGCGAGTTGGTCGCCGAAACCTTCACTGAGCACCGGCTGGCCCTGCCGGTGCTGAGCGTGGTCCAGGTGGGCGCGTTGCCGCTGGCGGCGGCGCAGGTGGTGGTGGAAGCCACGGCCGTCTCGAAGAAAGAAGTAAACCAGTATGGGCTCGTGTATATCTCGGGCCAGGGAGTTTCCTCGGGCGAGCCGCTCGATCCGGTGCTGCCGCTGGCGGAGCAATCGCTGGCGCGCCTGGCGACGGCCGTGAAGGCGGCCGGCTCCCAGCCGGACGATGTCGCGCGGGTCACCTGTTTTCTGAGTTCGCTGGGGCAGTTCGCGGACGTGCGCCGGCTGGTGCAGGCCAATTACTCCGGCGCGGCATTGAATTTCGTGCAAGTGCAGCGGGCTCCGGCGCGCGCGGTGGCCGAGTGCGAGGCGGTGGCCAGGCTGCGCTGGAATACCGGCGCCGCGGTGCGCATGCTCAATCCGGAGGGACTGGCGCAATCGCCCCAGCTTTCCCAGATTGCCTTGATCGGCGCGCCACAGGTCATCCTGACCGGAAGCCAGCAGGCTTTCGGATTCCAGGACGCCGACGCCCGGCTGGCCTTCGAGCGCCTGCAGAAATCGCTCTCGCAGGAGGGCGGCTCGTTGCGTGAGGCGGCCTTCACCAGCATGTATCCGCTTTCCGCCAGAATATCCGAGCAGGTGCGCAAAATTCGCGGGGAGTTCTACAACGGGACGCGTCCGCCGGCCGGGACCATGCTGCCATTTCAAGGCCTGCCTTCCATGGACGCCGGATTCGCGCTCGACGTGGTCGCGGTCAAAGAAGATGCAGTGGCGGTCAAGGAATGACTTCCGCAACAGAATTGTGGGGCGGTCCCCCTGGACCGCGCGGGACGCCCTCGTCCCGCTGAGTCGAACCAATGTTCAAAACCACGGTTACATTCGGCGAGATCATGCTGCGCCTGGCGCCGCCCGGATTCGAGCGCTTCCTGCAGTCCCCGCAATTCGTGGCGACCTTCGGGGGCGGCGAGGCCAACGTGGCGGTGGCGCTGGCCGCCTTCGGGCTGCCCGCGCGTTATGTGACGCTGCTGCCGCCCAACCATCCCATCGCCGACGCGGCGATCGGCGAACTGCGGCGCTTCGGCGTGGACACCTCCCGGATTGTGCGCGCGCGCGGCCGCATGCCGGTCTACTACGTGGAGACGGGCGCGAATCAGCGGGCGTCCAAAGTCGTCTACGACCGCGATTACAGCTCCGTCGCGCTGGCTAAGCCGGGCGATGTGGATTGGGATGCGGCATTCGAGGGCGCCGGCTGGTTTCATGTAACGGGCATTACGCCGGCCATTGGCGCGACCGCCGCGGACCTGGCGGTGGAAGCGGTGCGTGTCGCGCGCCAGAAGGGCATCACGGTATCCTGCGACCTCAATTACCGCAAGAATTTGTGGAAGTGGGGCAAGCCCGCGAGCGAAGTCATGCGCGAGTTGGTGCGCTTCGTGGATGTGGTCCTCGCCAACGAGGAAGATTGCCAGATGGCTCTGGGTATCGCCGCCCCGGTGGATGTGCACGCGGGCAAGCTGGACCCCGCGCATTATGCCGCGCTCACCGGCCAGGTGCTGGCGGAGTTTCCCAACTTGCGGAGCATCGCGGTGACCTTGCGGGAATCCCACAGCGCTTCCCACAACGGGTGGTCGGCCTGCCTTAACGACGGCCATACTTTCTTGGTGAGCCGGCACTACGAGATCACCCACATTGTGGACCGTGTGGGAGGCGGCGACGCCTTTGCGGGCGGGTTGATCTACGGGCTGCAGGCGCTCGATGGCCCCCGGGAAGCGCTCGAATTCGCGGTCGCCGCCAGTTGCTTGAAGCACTCCATCCCAGGCGATTTCAACCGTTTCAGTGTCGCCGAAGTGCAGCAATTGCTCGCCGGCGACGGGTCCGGGCGTGTCCAGCGGTAGACTTCCGTCTTCTGACTTCCTGACTCCTTCTTCACCCTGCTAAAATGGAGATCAACGGTAATCTCTATGGTGGCACGCATTCCTTTGGCGCTGGCGCTGGGCGCGCTGGCGCTGGCGCAATCCGATAATAAGCAGCCGTCCAAGCCTATCAAGGTGCAGGTGAACGAGGTGATCGTGCCCGTGACGGTCACCGACTACAAGGGACGCTACGTCTCGAACCTGGAGGCCAAGGACTTCAAAATCTACGACGACGACAAAGAGCAGCGCATCGAGTTCTTCAACCACGACCGCAATCAGCCGCTGGTGGTTGGGTTCCTGATCGATCTGAGCAACGACAGCCGGGTGCACTGGAAGAATTATCAGGACGCGGCCATCGACCTGGTGCTCAATATCCTGACGGGAGATAAGAAGTTCAGCGGCTATCTCATTTCGTTCGCCAACGAGCCGGAGCTGCAGGTCAACACCACCACCGAGGCGGACAAGATGGTGGAGAAGCTGCGCAAGATGAAGACGGGCGGCGGCTCGTCCCTGTACGACGCGATCTACATGGCCTGCATGCACCGGCAGGTGGTGGAGGGCGAGCCCTACGATCCGCGGCGGGTGCTGATTGTGATCGGCGACGGGCACGATAATGCGAGCAAGAAGAGCCTGGACGAAGTCGTCGAAATCGCCCAGCGCAGCCTGGTGACCATCTACGCCATGAGCACGGTGTCGTTCGGGTTCACCAACGAAGGCGAAGAAAATCTGGAACGCCTGACCACCGAGACCGGCGGCCGTGTGGAATACCCGCTGGACAATCTGTATTCCGACGTGGATGGTTACCTTTCGCATCCTTCCGACGACGGCAATTACGCGCTGGCGGTGGGTTCTGGCGGATATGCTTCGGAGGTTTCCGCCGGCATTTTCCACGCCATCGCGGCCATCGTGGGCGAGGTGACCACGCAATACATTCTGCGGTACGTGCCGGATACGGGAGCCGCGGATACCAAGCAGTTCCGCAAGATCAGGATCGTGGTGCCGGATTTGCCGACCGCCAAGGTGCGGTTCCGGACCGGGTATTATCCGTTTGCGCCCTAGCCTAGCCGGGTGCGAAAAAAACAAATGGGCCGCCGATGAACGCGGATAAACGCCGATGGAAAGCAAAGAGCTTGGTTTTGTCTTATCCGCGTTTATCCGCGTTCATCAGCGGCCCATTTGTTTTTTTCGCGGCCCGCGCAACTTTGGACGATAAGGAATTGTATGGCCCCGGTCATTCCGATTAGCGCGCGGGCATCGTCAAGCCGGGGCGAGTTTGTCCTGTTGCAGCTTGCGTTGCCGGGGCAGCCGGTACACAACGTGGGGGTGCTGCTGGTGGATGCGGACCCGCATTCCGGACGGCACGCTTTGCGGTTGCGCGCGCACTGGGAGGATTTGGCCGGCCCGGAAGACGCGGCCTATCTGGCGGCCCTGGAGCGGGATTTCCAGGATAAAATCGCCGAGATCCCGGAGTTGGGGGCGCGGCGCTTGCTGGAGTCGTGGGAGGATTCGCTTTCGCACATGTTGCGGGTTTCGGAGCGGGAAGCCGTGGCCGTGGATTCGTTTTCGCGGGTGGCGGACCGGATTTTCGAACGCCACGTGGAGAAGTTGACGGTCCAGCCATTTCGCACGCACTTGCCGCTGTATACTTTGCGCGCGGCGGCGGGCAAGTTCGGCGCCGACGAACAAGTGGACACCGAACCCGAGGATTGGGTGCGCGCCCCGGAGGGCCTGCGCCTGGCCGAAGGGATGTTTGTGGCCCACGTGGAGGGCCGCTCCATGGAACCGCGCATCCCGGACGGCAGCCTGAATATCTTCCGCGGGCCGGTGGTGGGTTCGCGCCAGGGCAAAATCGTGCTGGTGGAGTTGATCGGTGTGCATGAAAGGTTCACCGTCAAGAAGTACACCAGCCGGAAATCGTCCGGTGGCGAAGATACGTGGCAGCACGAACGCATCCGGCTGGAGCCGCTCAACCCGGAGTTCGAAGCCTTCGACCTGACGCCGGATCAAATCAAGTACGTCGTCGCCGAGTGGATGCAAACGCTCGCATGACAGGGCCGTCCCTCGCGGGCACCGTCCTGCGCTGGTACGGCGCCGGGCACCGCGATCTCCCCTGGCGGCGCACCCGCGATCCTTATTGCATCTGGGTTTCCGAGATCATGCTGCAGCAGACCCGCGCGGAGGCCGTGATCCCTTATTATCAGCGATTCCTGGAACGCTTTCCCAGCGTGGCGGCGCTGGCAGCGGCTTCCGCGGAAGAAGTGCTGGCGAGCTGGAGCGGCCTGGGCTACTATTCGCGCGCGCGCAATCTGCATAAAGCCGCGCGCCTGATGGACGGCGTTTTTCCGGCCGGCTACCAGGCCATCCGGGAGCTGCCGGGCGTGGGCGACTATACGGCCGCCGCGATTTCGAGCATCGCCTTCGGGCTGCCGTACGCCGTGCTGGATGGAAATGTCATGCGCGTGCTGGCGCGGGTAACCAACGATCCGGCGGATATCGGCGCCAGCCGCACGCGCGCGCGCTTTCGCGAGTTGGCGCAGCATCATCTGGATGGGCTGGACGGCCGGCGGGCTGGCGCGTTCAACCAGGCCATGATGGAACTGGGCGCGACCGTGTGTCTGCCGCGCGCCCCGCGCTGCGGGATCTGCCCGTTGGCGGCCATGTGCGCAGCCCGCCGCGAGGGCCGCCAGCAGCAGTTGCCGGTGAAGCTGCGGAAGACGCAGCCGGTGAAAATTGCCATGACAGTCGCGGTTGTCGAACGGCGCGGACGCCTTCTGCTATGGCAGAGGGCCGGGGATGCGCGGCGGCTGGCCGGCTTTTGGGAGTTGCCTTCACCCGAGCAATTGCCGGAGTTGGATGCGACGCGCGAGATCGGCACGTTTCGGCACACCATTACGCATCATCGTTATGAAGTGACGGTCCGGGCGGGGCGCCTGGCGCGGAAAGCGCCCGCGGCGCTGCCCCTGCGCTGGATTCCCATCGGGACGCTGCCCTCATTGCCTGTGAGCACCACGGCCCGGAAGGCGTTACGCCTGGCGGGGATTCCGCCCGCTTGACGTCTCGCGCGCTCTTTTCCGCAATTGGAGGGCGGGCAATCTTGCCCGCAGCCGGCTTTCAGCCGGCTCTGGCCGCTCCAATCGATGCAGGCGTCGTCTTACTTTACCAGCGCCAGGAACTCGTCCCGCGTCTCTTTCTGGTCCCGGAAAGCGCCCAGCATCGCACTGGTAACGGCCCCGGAATGCTGCTTCTCCACGCCGCGCATCATCATGCAGAAGTGCCGCGCTTCGCAGATCACCCCCACCCCCACCGGATCGATCAGCTCCTGGATGGTCTGCGCGATCTGCTGCGTCATGCGCTCCTGAATTTGCAGGCGCCGCGCGAACACATCCACCAGGCGCGGCAGCTTGCTCAGCCCGATCACCCGGTCGCGGGGAATATACGCCACGTGCACCTTGCCGAAAAACGGCAGCATGTGATGCTCGCACATGCTGAAGAACTCGATGTCCTTCATGATCACCATCTCGTCGTACTTCACCGCGAACAAGGCGCCGTTAACCACCTTGTTCACGTCCATGGCGTAGCCGCTGGTCAGAAACCGCAGCGCCCGTTCCACGCGCTCGGGCGTGCGCGCCAGGCCGTCCCGCCCGGCATCTTCGCCCAGGCGCTCCAGGATTTGTTTCACCAGCGGCGCGATGGGCTGGTTCACCAGCGCCGCGTCCGCTTTCGGAGTCATCACTTTTACGGTAGCTTTATTCGATTTCATGGGCTGACACTTCAAACGCGTTGCGGCTGGTTTCGGCGACGGCCACACATTCGAGACGAGGCTCGTCCGCCGGAAACACCGCATGCCAATTCTGTTTCAACCGCCGGACCACTTCGCGCCCCAGGTTCTCCGAGGTCGGAACCGCCGCGCGAAACGCTTCCACCTCCTCGTTGAGGTTGCGATGCTCGAACGGCTCCAGCACCTGGCGCCGCACCAGGCCGTCCAACAACTCGAGATCCACCGCGCGCCCGGAACGCGCCTCCACCGGGCCGCGCACCGTCACGGCGATTTCGTAGTTGTGGCCGTGCCCGAAAGGATTATTGCACTTGCCGTACAACTCGCGGTTCCGCGCATCGTCGAGCTGCGCCGCGTGCAGCCGGTGCGACGCCGAAAAGCGGTACTTGCGCGTGACCAGCATCACTCCGCGTCTCCAAAATAGTCCACGTACAGGTCCGGCGTCTCGTAGATCCGCACCCCGTGCAACCAGCCGCGCGGCCCGCTCAAATGCGGCTGCAGGCGATTCCAGATGTCGATGGCGATGTTCTCGGGCGTGGGAATAACATGGTCGAACGGCGCGACTTCGCGGTTCAGGAAACGGTGATCGTATATCTCGATCACTTCGCGGTTCAGGGTTTCCTTGAGCGCCTTCAAATCGAGCACCATGCCGGTGACCGGGTCCGGCGTACCCTCCACGGTGACTTCCAGCACATAATTGTGGCCGTGCCCGTGCTGGTTGGCCGCCGCGCCGAACAGCGCCCGATTCTCGGCCTCCGAAAGCCCGGAATTGCGGCAGATGTGGGACGCGGAGAACTCCGCCTTGCGGGTGATCAGCATGGAACCTGTTTATTGGATGCAGCAAACGGACTGAAAGTACACTAGAATTATAGTTCCAGTATGCACAGCGTCAAAATCGATCGATTCCTGAAGGGCGGGATCGTCGCATTGCTGATGGTCCTCGTGTTTGTGCTTTACATCTCCCTTCACGAACCCATCATCGGCGTGGGAGACTCCGCCCCGGATTTCAGCATCACTGCCGACAACGGGCAAGTCATCACCAACTCGAACTTTGGCGGGCGTTTGCTGGTGTTGAATTTCTGGGCTACCTGGTGCCAGCCCTGCGTCGAGGAAGTACCCTCGCTCGACCGGTTCGCGAAAGAGATGGAGGGAACCGGCGTGGTGGTCCTGGGCGTCAGCGTGGACAAGAACCCCAAGCTCTATCGCGACTTCCTCGCCCGCAGCCACGTTTCCTTCATCACCGCCCGCGATCCCGACGCCAAGATCAGCGGCGATTACGGCACTTTCAAGTATCCCGAATCCTACATCATCGACGCCAAGGGCAAGGTCGTTCAAAAAATCATTGGCGCGACCGACTGGACTGACGCCGGCATGATTAACGAGGTAAAGTCGTTCCTTTGATTGCCCAGCAAGATCGTCACCGCCGCACGCGCGCCACGTTTGAATACGCCGATTCCCCGCCCTCGTTAGCCGCCCGCACCCGGTAGCACACCACCCCCGCCGGAGCGCTGCCATCCGCATACTCGGAGTTGGCGGACGGTTGCGTGGCGATGCGGGTCCACTGTCCCGTGTCGCCGGCGCGGCGCTCGACGATGGCCTTCGCCGGATCGCCGCCATGCGTTTGCCACCGCAGCCGCACCGTATTTCCCGCCACCGCCGCGGTCAGCGAACTGGGCGCTTCCGGCAGCACCGGCCAATCGAAGTAATTCTCATCCGCGACGGCCAGCACGCTGTCGCGTATGGGCAGGTTCGGAAAGACATCGCTCGGCTCGGGCTTGGCGATGGGCTGCATTGCGCCGGACACCACGTCGATGAGCACGGGATGCCGTATCCCGGTGTTGGCGATGGTCAGGTCGGCATGGAAGGGCGGGAACGCGCCGCCCGGCACGCTGTGCGCCGCCAGCCAATAGGCCACGATGGGCTTGCCGGTCCGGCTGCGAAAGCCGTAAGCCTGGAAGGGCTGCGAGGTGTCATGCAGCGCCAGAACATCCGCCGGCGCGATCTTGATGGACGCATCGAAGCGCGTATCCGCAAATAGCGCGTTGGTATTTTGGTACGCATAGAACACCGGGCGCGGGGTGAAGTCGTCGGGCAAATACCGCAGCCCGTGGATGAAACCGAAATCGTCATATTCGTTGCCGTCCGTGCCGGCGGTCAGCAGCCAGACGAAGGTGCGCACGCCGCGCGCCCAGTTATAGATCAGGCCGCGCGGGATATACTTCGACTGCACGGATTCGTCCGATCCGGTCCACGATGGAATGGAATTGAACTCGTCGTCCCAGAATGGAATGTCCGGCCGCATGCCGGGATAACCGCGCACCAATTCGCGCAGCTTCGTGGGCGACTCGTCGCCGTAAGCGCCATAGTCCATCGACTCCGGATTCGAGTTCTGCCCGTATCCGGGGTAGGTATGATAGGCGAATACGTCGATGCCCGGCGCGCAATCGCAGGCATCCAGGGCGCGCCGCGCATAGTCGCGCGTGGGATCGGCCTGGCCGCCGTAGATGACCTTTGCCTGCGGATCGGCGCCATGCACCGCGGGGATGAAGGCTTTCAGCAAGCGCCCGTAGTCTTCCGGATTGGGCAGCGGATTCCAGTAATCGATATCCTGCTCGTTCCACAACGCGTAATAGCGGATGCGCCCGCGGAAATGTCCCACCACGAATTGCACGTACTTCACGAATGCCGCAACTTGCGCGGGCGTCTTGGGCGGCCAGAAGACGGAATAGAGGCTGCGGTCGGGATTGTGGAAGCCGCCCGGCTCGGGCGCGATCGCCTCGGGCAGCTTGCCGGCGGGCGACGTGTACATGGGATTCCCGTACATCAACTGCACCTGAACCTTGACGCCGTTATCCACCAGCGAATCGACGTAATCGTCCAAGCCGGGTGGAATCGCCAGGACGCCGCGCTTCTGCTCGATCCAATCCCAACTGGTGTAGTCGGAAGTGTTTTCATACTGGCCGATGCGGATCCAGCTCACGCCGGCGTCGAACATGCGGGTCCACCAGTGGCGGTCCCATGGCAGATACGGGTCGCGCGGCAGGTCGGAGTTTATGCCGAAGCCGTCCTGGATTTGGGAGGAGCGTTTGGGCGGCACAGTTTGCTGGGCCGAGAGCGGAAGGAGCGCCAGCAGGAGAATCGCGAGAGCGCGCATAGAGCTACCTTTATACACCAGAACGCTGGTGGAAAAATAATTCCCAAATGGCACGCTTTTGGAGTATCCTAGTAGCGGGACCGGGGGCTGCGAACCCCCGATCCCACTCGACCGTTACCGGCGGCGTTTACGCCATACGATAATGATCGTGACGCTGCTGGTAACAGCAGGCCAACTAGGATTAGGATCATAATATGACCCTCCTTTCTGCTTCGAATTGGAAGGCCCGGGCAGTCCCCGGGCTTTCCCAATTGGAGCTCGAGTACTCCTTCGGGAACCCGCTCTTCCAATCTCCGCTAAAAAGGACTCCGTTTGTGCAGTGCGCCGAGGGGCGCTAATTTCTCACACAGCTTTGCCGTGAGCCGAGGCCCGCGAAAAAAACGATTTCCCAAATGCCAGGCTTTTGGAGTATGCTGGTGATTGCTGCGGAGCAGTTGGTCAACTAGGGGTAGGGTCATATTCCGACTCTCCTTTCTGCTTTGAATCGAAGGCCCAGGCCGTCCCCGGGCTTTCCCAATTCGAAGCCCGTGTGCTCCGTTTCAGGAACCCGCCCTTCGAATCTTCGATGGAAAGGACTCCGTTTGTGAAGTGCGCCGAACGGCGGCAAGTTCTCAGGCCATTAGGACGGCACGTCCCGCGCGCCATCCAACTCGTCGATCAACTCCGCGATGAGGGCCTGCCGGCCGCGGTCGAAATCGGAGCGTGGTTCGTCCGGCTCGTGCGCCTGCACCCACGCTTTCAAGAGTTCCGTCACCGGATTGGCAACGGCTTCTTCGGCGCCCGGCTCGAAGCGCAGAGGAATGTCGGAATGTTCGATGGCGGCTTTCAATAGTTCGGGAAATTTCATCTGGCGCTCGCTTTCAATCCAGTAGCTGCGTGATGATTCAACGGGCCGGCGCCGTGCCCCAGCCCGGGGTTGGAACGAATGGCCTGCGTGACGTAACTCTTGGCGCGCGCCATGGCTGCGTCGATAGTGGCGCCGCGCGCCATCTCCGCGGTAATGCCCGCCGTGAGCGTGCAGCCGGTTCCATGCGTGTGCGGCGTATCGAAATGCGGGGCGGTAAATTCGCGCCAATCCTGCCCATCGAAGAGGACATCCACCGCGCAGTCCTCCAGGTGGCCGCCCTTCACCAGCGCGGCCTTGGCTCCCATTTCGCAGAGACGCTTGGCCGCCGCCCGCATATCGTCCACGGTACGCACCGAAAGGCCGGTCAGTTCTTCGGCCTCGTGCAGGTTCGGACAAATCAGCGCGGCGCGCGGCAGCAGCAACTCGCGCATGGCGGCGATCGCGTCCGGCGAAATCAACGGTTGGCCGTGTTTGCCGATCATGACGGGATCGACCACCAGCGGGAACCGGAAATCGGCCGCCGCCGCGGCGATGGCTTCCACGATCTCGCGGTTGCCCAGCGCGCCGGTCTTGGCGGCCTGTGGCGGAATGTCTTCCAGAACCGCGGCCAACTGGGCCAACACCAGTTCCACGGGTATGCAATCCACGCGCGAGACGCGCACGGTATTCTGCACCGTCAGCAGCGTGACGACGGCTTCACCGTACACGCCGAACTGATGAAATGTTTTCAGGTCGGCCTGAATACCCGCTCCGCCGATGGGGTCGGAGCCGGCGATCGTTAGGGCTACGGGAAGCATGCAGCCCTTAGTCTAGCAGGTGGCGGGCGACAGGCCAGCAGGCCTGTCCCACTGGTATACTGGCTTGACCTGCTATGCCAGAACCCTTCGACATGCGCCTGATCCAGCGCGGCGCGCGCTTGCGGCGATCACCCTTCTTCGAATCCACGCTGCGTTACGGCTGCCGCGCCTACACCGTTTACAACCACATGTTCCTGCCCAGCTACTATGACGATCCGGTCAATGAGTACTGGCACCTGCTGAACGAGGTGACTCTGTGGGACGTGGCCGTGGAGCGGAACACCGAAATCACCGGCCCGGACGCCTTCCGTTTTACCAGCCTGTTGACGCCGCGCGACCTGAGCAAGTGCCGCGTGGGGCAAGGCAAATACGTGCTGATCACCACCGAGGACGGCGGCATCGTCAACGATCCCGTGCTGCTGCGCCTGGGCGAGCAGCACTTCTGGCTGGCGGGCGCGGACAGCGATCTGCTGCTCTACGCCAAGGGCGTCGCGGTCCATTCGGGAGTGCAGGTGACCATCCGCGAGCCGGATGTTTCCCCGGTCCAAGTACAGGGACCCAAATCGAAGCAGGTGATGCAGGCGCTGTTCGGCGACAAGGTGCTGGCCTTGCACTATTACTATTTCCTGGAAACGGATCTGGACGGTATTCCCGTGGTGGTCACGCGCACGGGATGGACCAGCGAAGTCGGCTACGAAGTCTATCTGCGGGATGGCAGCCGCGGCGACGAGTTGTGGGAACGCATCATGGAGGCGGGGCGTCCTTTCAATATCCGGGCCACGGGGCCCAGCGATATTCGCCGCATCGAAGCCGGGATTCTGAATCATGGCACGGATATCACGCTGGATACCAATCCGTACGAAGCGGGCCTCGACCGCCTGGTGGACATCGACAAAGAGGCCGAGTTTCTGGGCCGGGAGGCGCTTCGCCGCGTGCGCGCGGAAGGCGTGAAGCGGCGCTTGGTGGGGGTCGAGATCGCGGGCGCGCCGATCAAGTTCAACATGACGCGCTGGCCGGTGCGCAAAGGCGGCGAGACGGTGGGGCAGGTGACTTCGGCCATCTATTCGCCGCGTTTGGAGAAGAACATCGGTTTCGCGATGTTGCCGGTGGCGCACGGAACGCCGGGCACGGAGTTGGAAATCGAGACGCCGCAAGGCGCGGCGCGCGCGTTGGTTGTGCCGATGCCGTTTGTGGACCCCGGGAAGGTGATTCCCAAGTCATAGATCGCTCGACGAGATGAGTTGCTTCCGATGGCTTCCGCTGCTTGGTATAGGCGCCGGGTTGTGTCTGGCCGCCGACCCCACTTCGGTCATCCTGATTTCGATCGACACGCTGCGCGCCGACCACTTGAGCGCGTACGGATACCGCCGCATCCGCACGCCCAACATCGATTCGTTTGCGCAACAGGGCACTCTCTTCAGTAACATCGAATCGCAGGTTCCGCTCACGCTTCCCTCACATACCTCGTTGTTCACGTCCACTTACCCGTTCGAGAACCAGATCGAAGAGAACGCCGAGCGCGTGCCGCCGGGGCGTGTGACTCTGGCATCCGTGTTGCGGTCGCATGGATACAAGACGGCGGCCTTCATCGGCAGCGTCTTCCTCGAAACCGAGATGGGCCTGGACCAGGGCTTCGACCTTTACGACAGCCCGTTTCATTTCGAAGCCTTCTCGCCCATATCCGGCTCCATGTTCTTCGGCGGGGCGGGCCGCAACCAATACGGGGTCCGGGACCGGCGCGACGGAGCCTTGGTGCTGGGCGCGGCGCGCCGCTGGCTGGCCGCCAATGCGACCCAGCGGGACGCGGGCGTGTTCGTGTTCGCGCATTTGTTCGACCTGCACAAACCCTATATACGCGGTGGCTACGATGCGGAACTGGCGTACACCGATCGAATCCTGGGCGCGTTCAAGCAGGCTCTGATCCAAAGCGGGTGGTGGCAGCGATCGTTAGTCGTGCTGTTATCGGACCACGGCGAAAGCCTCGGCGACCACGGCGAAGACAGCCACGGCTACTTCATCTACGAAAGCACGCTGCGGGTGCCGCTTATGATTCACTGGCCTGACGGCGCGCCGGGCCGACCCGCGCGCGACGACCGGACGGGCGGCTTGATGGACGCCGCCCCCACCGTGCTCGACTTTCTGCACATCGCCGCGCCGCCATCGTTCGAAGGGCGCAGCCTGCTGGCGGCGAGCGGGCCGCCCAGCGTCTACAGCGAGAGTCTATATGCATACGACGGCTTCGGCTGGTCGCCGCTGCGCAGTTTGCGGGAGGGCGCGTATAAGTATATCGACGCGCCCCGCCCGGAACTCTATAACTTAGCCGCCGACCCGCAGGAGCGGATCAATCTGTATGGCAAAGACCCGGCACGCGCGCGGGCGCTCAAGAGCGACCTACGAAAGCTGCTGGCCAGTCACGCCCCCAAACAGCCGGCCTCGCCCGCCAACATCTCACCCCGCACACGGGCGCTGCTGGCTTCGTTAGGCTATCTGTCCGGCGGCCCGCGCGCAGCGGCGGGCGGCGCGCTGCCCGACCCGAAAGACCGCTTGCCGGAGTACCGGCTCTACGAAAGTGCGCAGTCGTCGCTATACGACAGACGCCTGGAAGAGGCCGCCGCCACTTTCCGTCAAATTCTGGCGCGCGATCCGAAGAACACGCTGGCGCGCCGCGACCTTGGCGGGACATATGTCGAGCAGCACCTTTATGCCAAAGCCCGCGCCTGCTTCGAGGCCGTTATCGCCACCGCGCCCGACGACTACATGGCGCAGTTCGAGTTAGGCATCGCCGATAAGCGTCTGGGACTTACTCAGGAAGCCCTGGAGCACTTACAAGCTGCGTGTAAGGTGGCTCCCGAAGCGGAACAGTGCCGGCGCGAGCTGGATGCCATCAAGAAAGAGTCACCGTCACCGCTTCGCTAATGGGATTACAAACTTGTGCGCCGTGTGCGTGTCCGAAATGCGGGCGATTTTAGTGTCGACCAGCCCGGCCTGTCTGCCCGCGTTCAGAACGCCGATCTCCGTGATTTCCTTCCTGCCTTTCGGATAGACTACCCAGATCGCGCCGTTGCGCTTCATCGACCGTTGCAACGCGAGCAGCTTGGCCAGGTCTTTGTCCGTTTCGGCGCCGAAGAAGATCAGATCCGATTCTTTGGCTGCCTTGCCGTCCGTAACGTCGCTGGTGCGGCCCTCCAGTGGGACCTTAACGCCAATGAGCGAGACTCGCATTCCCGGCTTGACATCCAGCTTATCGGCCAGAGTGCGCGGGTTGCGGATCTTATGCGCCCACTTATCGGCATGTGCGCCCAAGGTGAACGACGCCGTACCTTGGGGCGAGTTGACCCGCAGTACGCCATCGGCGGTCTCCAGCGACTGGATACTTTTTAGCGGAATCGACAGCCGGAAATCGCCGCGGAAGATTAGATCGTCGGTTTCCAGCAGCGCTTTGCCCGCCGATACTTTACCGCCGAAGCGGACTTCGCAGCTAGCTTCCTGTCCCATTGACACATTCCTCCAGTGAGGCATCCAGCAGCCGCGCGAACTCGTCGGCATCGGACCTGGCGATGTTCATGGGCGGCGAAATGCGAATGCAGTTGCCGTAGGCGCCCCCTTTGCCTATCGGCAGCCCGTTGCGGCGCGCGGCTTCCATCAGTGCCGCGGTGGCGCGGCCAGCACGCCAATTATATCCCAAGACAGAATTCGACAGAAACGAATTCACCCAGAATGCGCGGCTCTCGGTAGTCTGCTCCACTACCTTCCGGCGCGGTCATGAGGTGTGGAGACTCCATCCAACACGTATGATGGAAGAATGCCGAAAATTCGCGCCGTCCTGCTGGCCGGCCTTCTCGCCCTCTTGTGCGCGGCGGGCGCCGCGGCGGCGGCGCCGCCCAAACTGGTATTGGCCATCGTGGTGGACCAGTTCCGTTACGATTATCTGACGCGCTTCCGGGGCGACTACCACGCGGGCTTCAAACGCCTGCTCACGGAAGGCGCCGTCTTCACGAATGCGCGGTACGTACACTATCCGACGGTGACCGCGGTGGGCCACAGCACCTTCCTATCCGGCGCCACGCCGTCCATGAGCGGCATCGTGGGCAACGAATGGTTCGAGCGCGAGACGGGCGAAACGGTCACCAGCGTCAGCGACAAAACGGTGAAGCTGCTGGGCGCCGGCGGAGACGGATCTTCGCCCAGGCGGATGCTGGTCAGCACCGTGGGAGACGAGTTGAAGATGGCGGGCGGCGGCGGCAAGGTGGTGGGCATCTCGCTGAAGGATCGCAGCGCGATTCTGCCCGCAGGGCACATGGCCGACGGCGCGTACTGGTTCGACCCGCGCAGCGGGAATTTTGTCAGCAGCACCTTCTACTTTCCGGAACTGCCCGGTTGGGTGGGGGCCTATAACGCTTCCCGGCCCGCCGACAAGTACCGCGGCGCGCACTGGCTGGACCACGCTTTGCCCGCCGACACATCGATCTATGCCGCGCTGGAAGGCAGCCCGTTCGGCAACGAGCTGGTGGAAACCTTTGCGGAGCGCGCCATTCAGGCTGAAAAACTGGGTCAAAGGAATGTCACCGATCTGCTGGCGGTGAGTTTCTCGGCAAACGATTATGTTGGGCACGCCGCGGGTCCGGACTCGCCCGAAGTGAAGGAGGTGTCCATCCAGACCGATCGGGTGATCGGCAAGCTATTCAGTTTTCTGGATGCCGCGGTGGGGATGGGCAATGTGCTGGTGATCCTGACGGCCGATCACGGTGTGGCGCCGGTTCCCGAAGTGAACGAGGCGCGACGGATGCCGGGCGGGCGCATGCCGCCGGGAGTGGTGCGGAAGGCGGTGGAGGCGGCGCTCATCGACAAGTATGGGGCGGGACAGTGGATGCTCAACGCTTCGGATACGGCGTTCTATTTCAACCGGGAGTTCATCCGGCAAAAGAAGCTGGATGCGGTGGATGTGGAGCGCACGGCGGCGGAGGCGGTGCGGGGCGTGGCGCATGTGTTTCGCGTGTACACGCGGGAGATGCTGTTGAACGGCACGGTGGACCTGCAGGTGGGCCGGCGGGTGATGAATGGATTCTACGCGCCGCGCAGTCCGGACTTGTACGTTTTGCTGGAGCCGTATTGGATCTATGGAAGCAAGGGCACCACGCACAGCACCACTTTCAGTTACGACGCGCACGTGCCGGTGATTTTCATGGGGCCGGGGATCAAGGCGAGACGGTTCGACGAGGAGATTTCGGTCAACGACGTGGCGCCCACGCTGGCAACGTATTTGGATATCGAGACGCCCAGCGGGAGCGTGGGCCGGTGTCTGGCGGAGATGCTGAATTAGCCTTGCGCTGGCAGGAGCGCGTGCGCCACGCCGGCGATTCGTTATAATCTTCAACGATAGGAGAACAACTCGAGATGGGACTACGTCCTTTGCACGACCGCGTGGTGATCAAGCGCCTGGAAGAGGGCGAAACCAAGCGCGGGGGCATCATTATACCGGATACCGCTAAAGAGAAGCCGCAGCAGGGATCGGTAATCGCGGTAGGTAACGGCAAACTGCTGGAAACCGGCGAGCGCATGCCGCCCGAAGTGAAGGCCGGCGACCGCATTCTCTTCGGCAAATACTCCGGTTCTGAAGTCAAGCTGGATGGGGAAGAGGTGCTGATCCTCAAAGAGGACGAGATTTTGGGGGTTGTGGAGTAAGGCGACAGGCCGGGACAGGCCAGGAGGCCTGTCCCACTCGGTGATATTCTGGTTACATGCGCGGAATGGCACTGCTGGTCCTCGCCGTTCCGCTATGGGCCGCGGACGCGGCTGCGCCGGGCGTCCCGAATTTCCACGAGGTGAGCGCGCGCATCTACCGCGGCGCGCAACCCCAGGGCGAAGGCTGGGACAGCTTGGCTAAACTGGGCGTCAAGACCGTGATCGACCTGCGCCCGGGCAGCGAGCATTCCACGACGGCGGAGAAGCGGGCGGTAGAGGCGGCCGGAATGCATTATGTCAACGTGCCGCTGAGCGGTGTGCATGCGCCGCCCGACCGGAAGATCTCGCAGGTGCTGGGCTTGATGGACGACTCCGCGAGTCCGGTATTCGTGCACTGCCGCCGCGGGGCGGACCGTACCGGCACGGTGATCGCCTGCTACCGCGTCAGGCACGACGGCTGGAGCAACCGGCGGGCGCTGCGGGAAGCTACGTCTTACGGCATGAGCTGGATTGAATTTGGCATGCAGCGCTACGTGCTGTCCTTCCATCCCGCGGGTGCGCCGCCCGCCGCGCCGCCCGCGCCCCCGCCCCCTGCGACGCCGTCCGTTGCGGCGCAGTTGCCACGCTAGCCCAACTATAGGTAGGACAGGCCTCCGGCCTGTCTTTATTGGGGTTACATGGACAGGCCGGAGGCCTGTCCTACTGTAAACTGAAAAGAGTGGAAGAAGAGGTCCTCGGCAAGGCATACGATTCCCGGCTGATGCGCAGGCTGCTGGGATACCTGCGCCCCTATCGCGGCTACGTGGCGCTTTCGCTGGTCTTCCTGCTGCTGCAGTCGGTGCTACAGGTGCTTGGCCCGCTGCTGACCAAGATCGCGATCGACCGCTATCTGGCGCCCAATCCCACGCGCATCCCCACGCCGTTCGACCGGTATCTGCCGGCCGGCCCATGGAACGGCCTGGCGGCCGTGGGCATGCTGTATCTGGGCGTTCTGTTGGGCACCTTCGTCTTCGAATTCGCGCAAGTCTACCTGATGCAGTACACCGGCCAGCTTGCCATGTTCGATTTGCGCAAGCAGCTCATGGCGCACCTGCAGCAACTGGATCTGGCTTTCTTCGACCGCAACCCGGTGGGCCGGCTGGTGACGCGCGTGACCACCGACGTGGACGTGCTCAACGATCTGTTCGCTTCCGGCCTGGTAACCATTCTCGGCGATGTGCTGGTGCTGAGCTTCATCGTGGCCATCATGTTCAAACTGAGCATCGGGCTGACGCTGCTGATGCTGGGCGTGATGCCGCTGGTGATCCTGGTGACCGCCATATTCCGGCGCAGCGTGACCCAGAGCTACCGGCGCATCCGCATCGCCATCGCCAAGATCAACGCCTACCTGCAGGAGCATATCACCGGCATCGTGGTGCTGCAGCTTTTCAACCGGGAAGCCAGGAGCCGGCAGGAATTCGACGGCGTCAACCGCGAGCATATGGACGCTTACAAGGACGCCATCACGGCCTACGGCTGGTTCTATCCGGTGGTGGAGTTCCTCTCCATGCTGGCGCTAGCCGGCATCCTGGCCTATGGCGGTTTCCGCGTGCAGCGGGGCGCGCTGACGCTGGGCGTGGTGGTGGCGTTCCTGCAATACGGGCTGCGGTTCTTCCGCCCCATTCAGGACCTGAGCGAGAAGTACAACATCCTGCAAGGCGCCATGGCGTCGGCGGAACGGATCTTCAAGCTGCTGGACACGCAGGCCGCGATCCTGCCGCCATCGCAGCCGCAGCCTGCGCCGGTTTCGGCGCGCATCGAGTTCGACGGCGTGTGGTTCGCTTACAAGGACGAGGACTGGGTGCTGCGCGACGTGAGCTTCGTAATCGAGCCCGGCGAAACCATCGCGGTGGTGGGCCATACCGGCGCGGGCAAGACCACGCTGATCAGCCTGCTGCTGCGCTTCTACGACGTCCAGAAAGGCGCCATCCGGGTGGGCGGCAGCGACGTGCGCGAACTCGATCCGCGGGAGCTGCGCCGCCAATTCGGCGTGGTCTTGCAGGATCCCTACCTGTTTACCGGGACGCTTGAAGACAACATCCGGCTGGGCACGCAGGGCATCGGGCGCGAGGCCGTGGAAGAGGCCGCCGAGCAGGTTAATTTGCTGGACTTCATTCATTCGCTGCCCGACGGATTCGAACATTCCATTCGCGAGCGCGGCAGCGGCCTGTCGACGGGCCAGAAGCAGCTTATCAGCTTCGCGCGCGCGCTGGCGCACAATCCGCGCTTTCTGATCCTGGATGAAGCGACTTCGAGCGTCGATACGGAGACCGAATTCCGCGTGCGCGAGGCGTTGAGCCGCATGGTGAAGGGGCGCACGTCGATCGTGATCGCGCACCGGCTGTCCACGATTCAGCGCGCCGACCGCATTTTGGTGATGCACAAGGGGCGGCTGCGGGAGGCGGGCACGCACCAGCAGTTACTGGCGCTGCGCGGGATTTATTGGAAGCTGTATCAATTGCAGTATAAGGACCAGGAAGTGGCGGTGCGTTAATGTGGGACAGGCCTCCCGGCCTGTCCGCGGCGCTTCCCCGGTATGGGCGTCAGACGGACAAGTGGCGAAGAGCGGCGCTGGGGCCGCCAAAGTGGCTCTCCGGCTTGCCCATTACGCATGTGCGCCTCTCTACGTATATGAGCTATAAAAGGCAATGGAAGAAAAACGCGGCGTTCGCTGTCCTGATCGCGGGATTTGCATCCACATCCGTGTCTCTCGCCGCGCCGCCGCAACATGCGACCGAGATTTGTATCCGAATCCTTGATTCCCGCACTCATCGGGCTTTAGGCTCGCGCAAAGTGCAGATCGATCTCTCGGGTATGGACGCACAGTCGTACCAGATCATGGTTGGAAGGACCGGGCCAGACGGAATGGTCGCATTTGAGGTCAAGGAGCCTGTACCGCCCGTCGTGGACATAGGGGACTTGGCCAGCTATCCCTGCTCTCAGCCCGAGTCCTTTCCGACGCACGACATTATGGATAGCGGAGTGGTCGCTCGCTGGCCACCGAGCGGTTTTCGGAAGGCTGACCGGTGGTGCACTCCAAATCCGGGAGTTGCCCAGCCCACGCCGAAGCCGGGGGAGGTAGTGTTTTTTGTTCATCCCTTGAACGTGTGGGAGAATTTTTGGTACACGCTCCTTAAGTGACGAGCGCGGCTGTCACTTGATCTTTACTATCCGGCAGAAGCGCGTCCTGCCAAAATGGAACTGCACGATCTCACCTCGGATGAGAACTAGTTTTCGGGCGGTTGCAAAGGCGAGTGAGATGAGCCGCTTACGTTACCGTTGTGCGATCCGCTGTTCGGCTTCCATGATATTCCGCAGAATATCGTTGATGCGGGTCAGGTGACCCTCGCCCTTTGATCTCAACCACGCGAGTACGCTTGGATCGAGCCTTACGCTGACCGGCACCTTCGGCCGAATGTCGCGCAGCCGAACCATTTGCGCCAACTGCGCATCCGTCAACCGAGGAATGTCGTCGTAGTTGATGTCGGAATCGTCTCCGGCGGCTTGCTTCGCAGCGTGACGCTTTACCAAACGCCGCTCCGCCTCAGTCCATTTCTTGTTCTTGATATCTTTGGAAGTCATCTTTGTTAGCCCTTCGCGCCGAGATAATGCGGGTGATTTCTTCGCCATCGATTTCCTCCCTGTAAACATGAACGACGAGCAGTACGATTGAGGCATCCGGGCTCAATCGAGCCGCCCCAATCGCTTGCCATCCTTGCTCTCCGGTTTCGTCCACACGGTCCGGACGCACAAGGCAGCATTCGTCCTCAAAGGCCAAAGCCGCCATTTCGAATGAGATCCTATGTTTTTTCCGGTTGAGCCGGTTCTTCTCTTCATCCCACTCGTAGCGCATCTGTATATACAATCGTAGCACGTGGGAGAGAGGATGGGTTACTGGGGGTAGGTCAGCAGACGCTGAACCTCGACCAGAATAGCCGGCGAAAGGATCAGCACATGGAGTCCGGATACGATCGTCAGAAGAAGATCGCGCGCAAGACCCTGCGGTGAAACCTTGGGGTTGGCGCGGACAAGAATATTGGTGTCAAGAACCACCCTCACGGGCGCCAGCTACGATGCGGCCGAACCTGCGTCAGGGCTTCCTGAAGGGCGGCTTCCATCTCTTCGGTGGTCGCGTCCGGGGCAACCTGCGAGGCCATGTAGTCCAGATGTTGCTCGAGGTTCTCGGCGTCTCGCCGATGCTGACGTTCAATCGCCCGCGCGACGATATGGGCAAGATAGCGCTCGGCCGGCATACGGGCGGCGCGCGCCTGAGCTTCGAGTGCGGCGGCATTTTGCTCCGACAGGTCGATCGTCAGGTTCATGGGACTCTTCTCCAGGTTAACCCTTGTGCCAGTGTACGCGAAGCGGCGGGGGATGTCCATTACCTACCGACTGCACCGGAATATCCACTTGACCCATGGTATCGCCTGAGGCACCATCAACATAGGCGGCAACCAGGCTCCAGCCATGCAGTATTAACACATAGGAAGGCTGGAATGCTGACAGTTCCCGCCGCCCGCCCGATCAAGTCCGTTTACATCATGCGCTTCGTCGCGTTGATCGAAAACTTGGAAGGTATGGAATGAAACAAACCTCGCGGTTGAAAGATTATCCCTTCACCGTTCATCCTCTCGCAAAGGAAGAGGGCGGCGGGTATCTGATCGAGTTTCCCGACCTGCCGGGCTGCATCTCGGATGGAGAGACGCCCGAAGACGCGATCCGCAATGGACAAGACGCGCTCAAAAGCTATCTGCTGGCCCTCAAGGAGTTCGGCAGGCCGGCGCCTTGCCCGGGTACACCATCCGGCGCCAGCGGGCAGTGGAGGCGGCGGGGTTCCGAAGAGGCTGCACGCGCGATTGACGCCCGCGCCGGATGATCGCTCGTTTTGGTCACTTCCCGTGGAGCGCGACGGTAACCAGAAGGCCTTTGCCGCGTTGATACAGCCCTACCGTCCCGGCGGACGGTTCGGCCACGTAGTAACGTCCGAACACATCCAGCGCGAGTGTATCGCTGATAATGGTCCGCCCGGTGCGTAGTTCCGCAGCGGCGGCCCGGCCCACATTCGGGTGCCACCCCGCGCCCCGTCCGAATGGGTGGATCAGGACGAAGTTCGGGTCGGCCGCCCGGCGCAGCGGTCCTTCAGGTATCTTGAACCTCGAAAGTATTTGCTTGGACGGAAACCCGACGAGTTTTGCGGTCACAACCCCGCGCTTGGCCTGCTGGCGCAGGACAATTCCGAAATCGCAGTCCTCACCGTCAGCCCTCTGGCGGTGCTGTTCCGCATTCCCGCCCAACTCGCCAGCGACGCCCAATTTACGCCCGACTCGCGGGAGATTGTGTTTGTGAGTTCGCCCACACGCCTGGACCGGCAGCCTCCCGCGGAACGGCAGCAATCCCTGATCGTACGCTCGCCACCCCATGTGGAAAGTTGGAAGCGCGCCGACGGGACCCGCGTTGAATCGACAGAAATCAAGGGGTTGAGCTGCGCAACGGAGCAACTCTCGCCGGACGGCCGCACCCTGGCCTGCGACGATCCTCTGGGGACGCTGCGCATCGTCGACGTCCCATCCGCGGAGACTCTTCTTGAAAAGAAGAAGTTCGTCAAGCTGATCCCCCAGTACGACTACGATCCAGGAGGCACGCCTATCCCAAACGGTCATTTTCGGGGGGACCTGGGACAAGCGAGCCTGGACTTTTCGCCTGACGGCCACTTCTTGCTAGCACGGCCCACCGGCGGTGCGGGCAATGACTTAGCGTATGAGGTGCGCGAGAGAAGCGTGGTGGGACTGCCCGTCCTGGTCAGGAACCAGTTCGGTTGGTCCGCGTTTCTCGCACCGCATTGGCTGCTGATTTCGGCCCCTTACCACGTAGCGGCCGTCGGGACTGAACCGGAGTTGGCGCAAGGCGTCGCCCTGTGCCGGCATGTTTCCCGCGGTCAGAACACATGCCGAGGCCATTAGCGCCGCCCGTGCGAACTGGTACATCGTTCTGCGGTCTCCACTTCTCATGGTACCCGCACTGGGGATTGGTGCTTTTGGTGCTGTTCTTTGGTCACTTCCCGTGGAGCGCGACGGGGGCCTGAAGGCCCTTGCCGCGTTCATACAGCCCTACTGTCCCGGCGGACGGCTCGGCAACATAGTAACGGCCGCGCACATCCAGCGCGGGAGTGTGGCCTACGATGACCTCTCCGGTGTTGAGTTCCACGGCTGACGTTGGCACATGCGGGTCGAATTTGCGTGTCGCAGCCGAGGGCCGTGAAATGATGAATCCCGGCTCCGTGGCGCGGAATAACTCGAACGGCGGAATCCTCGGCCTCGCAAGCATTTTTCCCGATGGGAACGCTACGAGCTTCGCGATCTTGACGTGTTGCTTGACGCGATACGGACCGTCGGCGATCAGCAATGTGTCACCGGTTCACGAATACGGATGGATGCTGTGTCAGGCGTCGTGCGACCTTAACCACGGTTCTCTCGTGAAGATCGTACACCACCTCCGCACCTGTGCCGCCGCAGGCCCTCGCCTTGAGGAGCCGCCCGTCGGGCGAGAAATCGAAACAGGCTTCCCCGAGGTCGCCGAGGAACTGGCCATTTGGAAGATCCTCAAGCCCGCCAGGGGTGAAACTGTAAAGTGGTATCAGCATGACGAACTGTTTCTTTTCGAAGAATGTCTGGCCCGAAGCAACGTCGACGATGCGGAGCGTCCCTAGAGGATCGTCACAGGCCAGGGTGCGGCCGTCTGGCGACTAGTTGCCCCGTCACGCAGGCTAAGCCCCTGATTTCTGTCGATTCAGCGCGGGTCCCGTCGGCGAGCTTCCAACGCTCCACATGGGGGGCGGAGCGGATCAGCAAGCCGCGATCCCGCCCCACAACGGGCTGACGGTCCGCACGGGCAAGGGAGCTCACGAATACAATCTGTCGCGAATCCGGCGTGAACTGGGCATCGCCGGCGAGTTGGGCGGGAATGCGGAACAGCACCGCTAGAGGGCTCATGGAGAGGACTGCGATTTCGGAATTGTCCTGCGCCAGCACGTAGCGGCCGTCCGGACTGAACCGAAGCTGACGGAGCGGGTCGCCCTGCGCGCACGCAGTTCCAGCGGCGTGCACATACGCTAAGGCCAGCAGTCCGGCCCGTGCAAAGCGGCGCATCGTTTTTCAGTCTCCGCTTTTCATCGAATGAATGCTCTTCGACTATTATTAATCTATGCCGGCATGGAATCCATTCGAAAGCGCCTGGCAGGACGCCCGCTATGCCATCCGGGCGTTGCGGCGATCGCTGGGCGCGATGCGCGGGGCGGTGTCCCGGATGGTGCTGGGAGAGGCGCTGGGGATGTGCTGCGGAGGCTTGGGGATCGGAGTGCCGATCGCATTCTGGGGCAAACGCCTGGCCGTGAGCCTGATCCCGGATCTGCCCGCAGCGAGCGCGTTGCCGATCGTCTTCGGCGGCGTGACCATGATTGCGATTACGCTTGTCGCGGCGTATGTGCCGGCGCGCCGCGCGGCGCGCGTGGATCCCATGGAGGCTCTGCGATACGAGTAAAAGCAGCGGGACGGG
>Ga0302326_10001454_pt1 | contig 60413 bp, 58 predicted proteins | sample Palsa_T0_3_FD_202264 | JGI IMG/M metagenome (GOLD analysis project Ga0302326, IMG submission 202264) | Peat permafrost microbial communities from Stordalen Mire near Abisko, Sweden - Palsa_T0_3 | ecosystem: Environmental > Terrestrial > Soil > Palsa > Peat permafrost | place: Sweden: Abisko...
GGCTGGCATTGCTTTTCGGGTTAGTGGGGGCTTCCAAGCCCCGGCCAGCGGGCCGCCTGCGTTGCGGGAACAGGTCCTCGGTCTGGCCGAAGACAAGTTCGGGTCAATTTGGATGGCAACTTCCAACCACGTGTTGCGAGTCAACCGCGAAAAGCTGCTGCGCGGCGAACTCGCGGACGGAGATGTCCGCGCTTATGGACCCGCGGACGGACTGCGGGGGGTGGAAGGCGTAAAGCGGCACCGCTCCGTGGTCACAGATCCGGCCGGGAGAATCTGGTTTTCCTTGAATAAGGGCATCTCCGTGGTGGATCCCGCCCGGCTCAGGAGCGACTCGACGCGCGCTATCGCTCAGATCCAGTCCATTCTGGCAGACGGGCGACCCATCGGCGTGCGCGGCGCAATTCAGATTCCAGGCGGCCGTCAAAGGATCACTTTCGACTATGCCGGTCTCAGCCTCTCCGTTCCCGAACGGGTCCGCTTTCGATATCGGCTGGAAGGTTTCGATCGGGAGTGGAGCGAACCGTCAGCCGCTCGAGAAGCCGTCTACACCAACCTGTCGCCCGGCCCATACCGCTTCCGGGTAATGGCGAGCAACCCGGACGGCGTCTGGAGCAGCGACGAGGCGTCCCTGGGCTTTGAAGTGGAACCGCTATTCTGGCAGACCTGGTGGTTCCGCCTGAGCGTGGTGCTGGCCTGCGCACTGGCCATTCTCGCGCTGTATCGTCTGCGGCTGCATAATCTCACCCGGCAACTCGGCGTCCGTTTTGAAGAACGCCTGGCCGAGCGCACCCGGATTGCGCAGGAACTGCACGACACATTGCTTCAGGGCTTCCTGAGCGCCTCCATGCAATTGCATGTCGCGGTGGACCGGCTTCCTCCGGACTCGGCAGCCAAGTCCTCTCTGGCCCGCGTTCTTCAACTGATGGGCCAGGTGATCGAAGAGGGCCGCAACGCCGTTCAGGGCCTGCGTTCTACCGGAAGTGGATCGTTCAATCTGGAACAGGCGTTTGCTCGCGTACAGGACGAGGTTGCCCTGCGGGAAGACGTCGGTTTTCGCGTCATTGTGCAAGGCTTGCCCCGCCCATTGCACCCGCTCTTGCGCGACGAGGTGTACCGCATCGGCCGCGAAGCTTTGGTCAACGCCTTCCGTCACTCCCGCGCCAAGAGCGTCGAAATCGAGCTCGAATACGCATCCAGCCAGTTGCGCATTTTGGTGCGCGACAATGGATGCGGCATCGATCCTCAACTGCTGTATTCCGGGCGCGCTGGACACTGGGGGCTACCCGGCATGCGCGAACGCGCCGAAAGAATCGGCGCCAAGCTCCACGTCTGGAGCCGGCCCGCCGCCGGGACGGAAATCGAGCTCTCGATCCCCAGCCACATAGCCTTTCGACCTCGGTCTTCCCCGCGCGCCCCCCGATGGTTCGCGAGGTTGTCTTCCCCTAAGTCCACGGCGGTAGGCCCCGCATCGAAGAGTACAGCAGTCGGCAACGGAGAGAAAATGTCAGGGAGCGATCTATGAACCCAACCGGCCAGCCCCGCATCCGTGTCCTAAGCGTCGACGACCATCCCCTGCTCCGCGAGGGGATCGCCGCCATCATCAACAACCAGCCGGATATGCTGCTGGTAGCGGATGCCTCCAGTGGCGGCGAGGCTCTGCTGAAGTTTCGCGAGCACCGGCCTGACGTAACATTGATGGACCTTCGGCTTCCCGACATCAGCGGCATCGACGCCATGATAGCCATCCGCACCGAATTCGCCGCGGCTCGTATCATCATGCTCACCACTTTCGAGGGCGACGTGGAAATCCAGCGCGCCATGGAAGCCGGCGCCCGCGGTTATATGCTCAAGAGCATGCCTCCGCGCGAGTTGGTGGAGGTCATTCGCCAGGTCCACGCCGGAAAGAAGCGCGTGCCCGCCGAAGTGGCCAGCCATCTGGCCGAGCACCTGAGCGACGAAGCTTTGACCGCCCGTGAAATCGGCGTTCTGCGCCACATCGCCGGCGGCAACCGCAATCGCGACATCGCCGAGCGGCTTTTCATTTCCGAAGAAACCGTCAAGGTCCACGTCAAACATATCATGGAGAAACTGGGTGCCAGCGATCGCACGCAGGCCGTTGCAATCGCAGTGCGCCGAGGTATTATACAGCTATAACAAAGACCGCTTGCTCGCGCGCGGCTCAGTAGATTGTGCGAGTTACAGAGCCGCGACCGTGAGGGAGCCGATTTCGAAACAGCCTGATAAGATCCTTTGTGCCGCCAGTTTTGATAACACGATAGTGTTACCGAAAAATTCCAAGCTATCGGGATTCGTTTTTTGCATGCATGGCCTACGCTAAATGCAGGTGCGTTTCGAGAATTTCAAAGAAAGCGGAGGTAAGGCTACCTGCAACGTTTATTTTCCGCGTTTCCAGGTGGCTTGCCTGGCGTAGGCATGCTGTTGCTGCGGGGGGCCGTCGGCCTGATCGCTGCGATTCAGGGCGCGTTTTATCTTTCGGACAACGCCGGCTCCGCGCCGGGCGCGTGGCTGGGTGGTCTCTTCGGTCTGGCAGCCGGCGGAGCGCTACTCATCGGCTTGCTCACGCCTGTCGCCGGCGTCATTGTGGGACTGGGAGTCATCGGCGTGGGCTTCTCCATTTTTCCCGCCGCCTCTTCCAACCTCTTTGACGCGAAGCTGTCGGTGATCCTGACGGGAATCATGACGGCCGCCATCGTTTTCCTGGGTCCGGGCGCGTTTTCGCTGGATGCGCGCTTGTTCGGACGTCGCGAGATTATCATTCCTCAGAATCCCCGGCGTCCGGAACCGTAGCCACGCTGAAACCTTTCGTACCACAAGAGTGGTACTCGAAAACCCTTCCATCTTGTGATGATTCCACAGCCGCGTTGCCGCAAAGTAAATTATCGTACTTGACAGTGCGCAGAAAGCAGGCGCCAAAATGGAGGATCGGCAAAAATGGCTACTTTAGCTAGCACAATGTTCACCCCCCGGCGGGAAGCGCCGCGGCCCGCAAACGAACTTATTGGCGTCAGCCACGGCATGCGCCGGGCGTTGAACGAGGTCCGCATGGTGGCGCCAACCGACTCGGCTGTGCTGATCCATGGCGAAACCGGAACAGGCAAGGAACTGATTGCCAGGGCGGTCCACGAGCAGAGCCTGCGGAAGCGCGAGCCTTTCGTGACGCTCAATTGCGCCGCCATTCCGAGCGGCCTTCTGGAAAGCGAGCTGTTCGGCCATGAGCGCGGCGCTTACACCGGCGCGCTGAATTCCGCCATCGGGCGCTTTGAATTGGCCCACCACGGCACGCTGTTTCTGGATGAGATTGGCGATATGCCGCTGGAGCTGCAACCCAAATTGTTGCGCGTGCTTCAGGAGCAGGAATTCGAAAGACTCGGCGGCACGCGCACCATCCGGGTGGACGTTCGCATTGTGGCCGCAACCAATCGCGATCTGGGCGCGATGGTCCAGGAACGCCGCTTCCGGGCCGATCTGTTTTACCGGCTGCATGTTTTCCCCATCGCGCTTCCGCCGTTGCGCGAGCGCCGGGAGGACATCCCGCTTTTGGTTCGGCATTTCTTGCGCTCCTTCGCCGCGCGTATGAACAAAAAGATCGACATGGTCTCCGATGAAGTGATGGAAATTCTCAAACATCATAGTTGGCCAGGCAATATCCGCGAACTGCAGAATTTTATTGAACGCTCAGTCATCCTCTCGTCGGGACCGGTCTTGTGCGCTCCGCTGGGCGACCTGAAGCCCAATCTTAAGCTCTTCCCGGATTCCGAAAAGCCTTCCGGCGGCCGCACGCTGAAGGACGCGGAGCGCGATCATATTCTTGAGGTGCTCCGGCAGGTGGATTGGGTGGTGGGCGGCCATCGCGGCGCCGCCGTCCGTCTCGGATTGCCGCGTACCACGCTGCTGCATCGGATGCAGAAATTAGGTATCGTTCCAGAAGAGGCTCGGCAAGACCCATGTTGAATCGAAGAAACGGTTTTTGTAACTCGGCGCTTGTTTCGCTCTTTGGTGTCTCGCTTGTCGCCACCTTGATCGCCGCTACGGGTTGCACCAACCAGACCACCGGAGCGGCGGGCCCTTCGCCGTTGGAAGTGGAAGTTGTCCCGGTTGAGCAGCGCGACGTGCCCATCTATAGCGAATGGATCGGCACCTTGGACGGTTTCGTCAACGCGGATATCAAAGCGGAAGTGTCCGGCTATCTTCTGGAACAGGCCTACCAGGAGGGTTCATTCGTAAAGAAAGGCCAACTGCTTTTTCAGATTGACCCACGGCCCTTTCAAGCCTCTTTAGATCTGGCGCAAGGCCAGATCGCCCAGGCGGAAGGACAGTTAGCGCAAGCGCGCGCGGAATTGGCGCAGGCCGAAGCGCAGGTCGCGGTGCAGGAAGCGAATCAGCGCCGCACTCAATTGGATGTGGACCGCTACACGCCGTTGGCGCAACAGCAGGCCATCACGCAGCAGGACCTGGACAACGCCACCGAGAACAACCTCGCCGCCAAGGCGCAGGTCCAGTCCGCTCAGGCGCAAGTGGCCACCGCCCGCGCTCAGATCGTCGCTGCCAACGCCGCCGTTCAGTCCGCGAAGGCCACCGCGCAAACGGCTCAGATCAATTTAGGATTCACCCGGCTCACTTCGCCCATTGATGGTATCCCCGGAATCGCGCAGCAGCAGGTAGGTTCGTTGGTCAGTCCGGCCAGCCCCACCATCACCACGGTCTCGACACTCGATCCGATCAAGGTCTATTTCACCGTCGCCGAGCAGGAATATCTCGACTTTCACCGGCGCTACTCGACCCCGGCTACGTTGGACGCTGAACGCAAGGGCTTGCGGTTGGAACTCATCTTGGCGGATGGGACAGTTTACCCGCAAAACGGGACCTTTTACTTTGCCGATCGCCAGGTCGACGTCAGGACCGGAGCCATCCGCGTGGCGGGACTTTTTCCGAATCCGGGAAACAACCTCCGGCCCGGCCAATACGGCAGGGTTCGCACCGCTTTAAGAATGCAGCCCGGCGCGCTCCTGGTTCCGCAGCGCGCGGTCAATGAGCTTCAGGGGATCTATCAGATTGCCACAGTGGACGCCGAGAACAAAGTGAACATTCGAACCGTCACCATGGGGGATCGCATCGGTACTCAATGGATCGTCACCAAAGGCCTGAAGCCGGGCGAACGCGTCGTCACCGAAGGCATCCAAAAGGTTCGTCAGGGAATGGAGGTGAACCCGAAACCGTTGGTGGCCTCTAATCAAGCTGCGGCGAAGTGATCTGCCATGTCCAAATTCTTTATTAACCGGCCGATCGTCGCGATGGTCATCGCGATTTTGACGGTAATCGTGGGGTTGGTCGTAATCACCAGCCTGCCCATCGCGCAATTCCCCGCCATCGCGCCGCCGGAAGTTCAGCTCTCGGCCATCTACGTTGGCGCGGACGCTCAAACCATCGAGCAATCGGTGGCCACGCCCATCGAACAGCAGATGAGCGGCGTCGACAACATGAATTATATGTATTCGCTGAACGCCACCGCCAACGGCCAAATGCGAATGATCGTCGATTTCGACGTGAATACAGACCCCAACACAGACCTGATCCTGGCACAGAGCCGCGAGACCCAGGCTGCGCCGCAGTTGCCAGTGGACGTCACCAACTACGGCGTTACGGTGCAAAAGTCGACGCTCGCGCCGTTGATGCTGGTGGCGCTCTATTCGCCCAAGGGCACCTACGACGCCCAGTTTCTGGCCAACTACGCCTACATCAATTTGAACGACCAGTTGACGCGCGTGAAAGGCGTGGGAACAATTCAGATATTTGGCGCGGGGCAATACGCCATGCGCCTCTGGGTAAGGCCGGACCAATTGGCGAAATTGCAGATCACGGTTCCGGAGATCGTCTCGGCTCTCCAGACGCAAAACACCGTGAACCCGGCTGGACAGGTGGGCAGCGAGCCTGCTCCCAAAGGGCAGGAATTCACCTACTCGGTGCGCGCCCAGGGCCGCCTCACTTCACCGGAGGAGTTTGAGCAGATCGTAGTGCGCGAGACTCCCGACACCGGGATCGTGCGCGTGGGCGACGTGGCGCGAGTGGAATTGGGCGCCCAAGACTACAGCGTGGAGGGGCACCTCAACGGGAAGCCCAGTGCGGTGATCGCGGTTTATCAGTTGCCCGGATCCAACGCGGTTGCAACTGCGGCTGCGGTAAGAAAGATGATGACCGAATCCAAGACGCGCTTTCCGGACGACGTGGATTATGTGGTCCCCGTCGATACCACGCGCGCCGTCAGTGCCGGCATGAAGGAAATCGTGGAGACGCTGGTGATCGCCCTGGTACTAGTGATCGCGGTGGTTTACCTGTTCTTGCAAGGCTGGAGAGCCACGCTGATTCCCCTCCTGGCGGTGCCCGTGTCGCTGATCGGCACGTTCCTGGTGTTCCCTTTATTCGGCTTCAGTATCAACACCCTGTCTTTGTTCGGCTTGGTGCTGGCCATTGGACTGGTGGTGGACGACGCCATCGTGGTGGTGGAATCGGTGGAGCGCCATATTGAAGATGGCCTCGCTCCGAAGCAGGCCGCGCTGAAGGCCATGGAGGAGATTTCCGGCCCCGTCATTGGAATTGCGCTAGTGCTCTCCGCGGTTTTCGTACCCACCGCGTTCATCCCCGGAATCACCGGCAAGCTGTATCAGCAGTTCGCCGTCACTATCGCCATCTCCGTGATTTTGTCCGCGTTCAACGCACTGTCGTTAAGCCCCGCGCTCGCGGCACTCATCTTGAAGCCGAAGGTGGAAAGCAAAGGTTTGCTGGCGAAATTTTTCGCCTGGTTCAACCGGATGTTCTTGCACGCCACGGAGAGCTATGTCCGGCTCTCTGGCGTGCTCATCCGAAAAAGCGTGGTAGCTCTGATACTCCTGGCCGGCGCGGGTGTGGCCAGCTATTTTATCAGCGACAAACTGCCCACCGGCTTCGTTCCCGACGAGGACCAGGGTTATTTCTACCTGAATATCCAGCTTCCCAACGCCGCGTCTCTCCAGCGCACCGAACTGGTCACGGCGAAGGTGGAAGATATCCTGGCGAAGACTCCGGGCGTCGAGTATTCCACCAGCATCCTGGGATTCAGCCTTCTGAGCTTGGTGCGAACCAGCTACAACGCATTCATCTTTGTAAGCATGAAGGACTGGGACGATCGCAAAACCCGTGCCGTGCAGTTCCAGGCCATCAAGGCGCGTTTAAACCGCGAATTGAGCACGCTTCCCGAAGGCGTGGCATTCAGTTTCTCACCGCCGGCCATCCCCGGAGTAGGCACCTCGGGCGGGTTCACTTTCATCCTGGAAGACCGGGCCGGCAAAGACGTTCAATTCTTATCCGACAACCTGGCCAAGTTTGTGGCCGCGGCGCGCAAGCGCCCGGAAATCGGGACCCTCACCACCACTTTCTTGCCCAGCGTGCCGCAGCAGTTCGTCGATGTAGACCGCGACAAGGTGATTAAGCAGGGAGTTCAGATCAACGACGTGTACCGCACCATCCAGGCTTTCATGGGTGGGTTGTTCGTCAACTACTTTAATCGTTTTGGCCGGCAGTGGCAGGTCTACGTGGAGGCCGAGAACGCATACCGCGACAAGTCCGAGAACGTCGGCCAGTTCTATGTGCGCAATGCAGCCGGCGAAATGGTGCCACTGTCCGCACTGACCCGCTTTCGATCCGGCAGCGGGCCGGAGTTCACTATGCGCTTCAACGAGTATCGATCCGCCCAATTGAACGGCGCAGCCGCGCCCGGCTACAGCACCAACCAGGGGATGAAGGCGCTCGAAGAAGTGTTCGCTCAAACCATGCCGCCCGAGATGGGCTACGACTATTCCGGCATGTCGTTTCAGGAAAAAAAAGCACAGGAAGGCGTATCTTCGTCTGTCATCTTCGGATTCTCGCTGCTGTTTGTGTTCCTGATTCTCGCCGCGCTCTATGAAAGCTGGAGCTTGCCGTTCAGCGTCTTGCTCAGCACGCCCGTCGCCGTGTTTGGAGCTTTGGCCGTGCTGTGGCTTCGCCGCTTGTTGCTCGGATACTTTCTTCCGGCCTACATGGTGCAGATTGAAAGCGACGTGTACTCGCAGATCGGTTTAGTTATGCTGATCGGGCTGGCGGCGAAGAACGCGATCTTGATCGTCGAATTCGCCAAGGACGAACTTGAGAAGGGAAAACCTTTGATGGATGCGGCGCTGGAAGGAGCGCGGCTTCGCTTGAGGCCGATTCTCATGACTTCGTTCGCCTTCATCCTGGGATGCGTGCCGCTGTGGATCGCCACCGGCGCCGGCGCAGTGTCGCGCCAGATCATGGGCACCACCGTAATCGGCGGGATGCTGGCTGCCAGCTTCATCGGCATCTTCATCATTCCCTCCGCGTTCTATATTGTTGAAAAAATCTCTGGCGCCAGCGTACCCAGGGATCTGGCGATCGTGCCGCCGCCGTCGCACGCGCCGGGAGATTGATCGCATGTGCAGGAAAGCAGCCATAGCCGCGCTCGCACTTGGGGTCCTCTGCGGTTGTACCGTCGGCCCCAATTATCAACGGCCCAAGCTCGCGACACCCGCGCAGTTTCGCGCGCCGGAACCATTGCCGGCGCAGCAAGCCGCGTCTATAGCGGATGTCAAGTGGTTTGAGATCTTCAAAGACGAGCAACTGCAAGCGCTGATTCGCACCGCGTTAATGCAAAACTACGATCTGCGGGACGCGGCGGCGCGCGTGGAAGCGGCGCGCGCCAATTTGGGCATTACCCGGTCGGACCAGTTTCCGCAATTTGGCGCCAGCGGCGGCGTCGACATTAACCGTTTGTCTCGTGACGGCGAGACGCCCATCCCCGCTGTCCTTCTGTCGTCCCAGAATCGCAACTTCGGCACCGCCGGGCTGAACCTGCTATCGTTCGAAGTCGACCTGTGGGGTAAGCTGCGCCGGGCCACCGAAGCCGCGCGTGCGAATCTTCTGAACGCCGAGGAAAATCGCAAGACCGTGATTACAACCTTGGTCAGCGACGTGGCTACCGCTTACCTATCGATGCGCGAGCTGGATTACGAGCTCGAGATTTCCAATCGCACGCTCGAAACGCGGCAACAGTCGCTCAACCTGGTGATGTCGCGGCAAACCGGCGGCGTCGCAACGCTTTTGGACCGGCGTCAAGCCGAGCAACTCGTGGATACCGCGGCCCAGACCATTCCGGTGATCCAACAACAGATCGAGCAAACCGAAAATCAGATCCGCCTCTTGCTGGGCGAGCCGCCCAGTGGCGTACCGCGCGGAAGAAGCATCACGGATCAGGATCTCCCTCCCGAAGTTCCCGCCGGGCTTACATCCGCCCTGCTTGAACGCCGTCCCGATATTCGAGCGGCGGAGCAGAACTTGATCGCCGCCAACGCCGAAATCGGCGTGGCCCGGGCCGCGTACTTCCCGCAACTGACCTTGAGCGGATTTTTGGGAGGCCAAAGCACCCAACTCGTCAGCCTGTTCAGCGGACCCGCCAGCGCCTGGACTCTCGCGCCGCAATTAGCGCAGCCGATCTTCACCGCGGGACGTTTGAAAAACAACGTCCGGCTGACGGAGGCCCAGCGCGAGGAAGCGCTGGTGCAATATGAGAAGACCATTCAAACCGCCTTCTTCGAGGTGTCCAACAGCCTGATCGCGCACCAGCGCACCCGAGAGAGCCGCGAAAAGCAGGAGGCGCTGGTATTCGCTTTGCAAGACCGCCTTCGTCTCGCTTACATCCGCTATCGCGGCGGTGTGGACACGCAGCTCGACGCGCTGGATGCCGATCGCGATCTCTTCAGCGCTGAATTATCCCTCTCGCAGATCCGTCTCGGCGAATTGCTGACAGTGGTTCAACTTTATAAGGCTCTTGGAGGTGGATGGCAATGAATTCAATCTTGATTTGACGTCGCGGCTCCGTTACGAAGCACACTGCTGCACACCGAGCCGCGACCGTCAGGGAGCGGTCTTGTCACTGCATTAGCGCCATTCGCCGATGCGGGTTGCCGATGGCAGAATCTTCGTCTTTTCGCACTCGCTTGGGGCCGCCTAGATCCTTGGTCCCATTGGCGAATGGGCGACCTGGGGTATTTTTACAACTTGACATGGGCGCGGTTACCTGACACGATCACAAAATGGACAGCATGATTGTTCGACCCCAGCGGTGGTCCGTGGACGGCGGACTGCGCCCTTCGGCGTCCGTCCTTCGGCTGGTTGGCCTGTTGTCCCTGGCATCGGCCATGGCGACTCTTGCGGCCGCCCAGACCGTCGCCCCGCACCGGACCGTGTGGGACGGCGTGTACACGGAGGCTCAAGCCGCCCGAGGCGTCGGCGCCTTCAGCCAAAGCTGCTCAGCGTGTCATGCCCTCGCGGCAGAAGGCAAGGGGCCGCTCACGGGACAACCATTCTTGAAGAGTTTCACGCAAAAAAGCGTCGGAGATCTGCTCGATTACGTCAGCGCCAACATGCCGAACGGCACACCCGGCTCGCTCAACGAATCCACCTACAGGGATCTCGTCGCGCTCATTCTGAAATCCAACGGCTTCCCTGCGGGAACCAACGAGCTACGGCGCGATAACATTGCCGGCGTGCAGATTGTCCCTAAGGACGGAGGCACAGATCTCCCGGCCGATGCACTTGCTCGCGTGGTGGGCTGCCTGGCTCGAAGCGGATCGGATTGGGTAGTGACGAGCGCAACAAATCCAGAGCGGGCGGAACGCGCTGCCCCGGCCGGGGAAGACGCCACCAGGCCCCTTGGCAAGCGCACGATGCCGCTCAAGTTCGTCGTGACACGCCTGGATCCGTTGATTGGTTCACGCGTTGCGGTGAGCGGGATCCTGATCGGGGCCGGCGGCGCGGACGGCATCAATGTGACGACGGTAACGCGCGTAGCCCCGAAATGCCCCTAACAGTTCGGGCACGCCTCCTTCGAGACGTGCCCGTTCTTGTTCAAGATGTCCGAAAAAACCGTTTGCTCACGCGCGCGGCTCGGTAGATTGCGTGCGTTATATACAACTAAGACGGTCGCGCCAGTGCTTGACTCCAGGCGCGACCGTAAGGAAGCCGATTTTAAAACAGGCTGCTAAAGATCGATTCTGCCGGTACTCGCTCCGAGCTTGTCGATCTCCGCGCCGCCCACGTGCGCCATCGCCAGCAGTAAGTTTGCGGTGGGCGCATCCTGCGCCACGATGTGCCGATTGCCCTTGAGCCGACCGCAGCCACCGCCCACGATCACCGCGGGTGGACTGTTCCGATCATGGGCGTTGCCGTTGCTCATGCCGCTGCCCCAATACAGAACCGCGTGATCCAGCAGTGTTCCGTCGCCATCTTTGGTCGCCTTCAGCTTATCGAGGAACTCCGAGAACTTCACGATTTGGTAGGTGGCGATCTTGGCGTACTTGGCGAGCTTCTCCGGATCGTTGCCGTGATGCGAGATGGTGTGATGCTGCTCCGGGATGCCGATATGCGTGTACGAGCGGTCGGTGGCTTCATGACCAGTCATGAAAGTGAAGACGCGGCTGATGTCGCCCTGATACGCCAGGTGCATCAGGTTATAGGTGATGGTCATGTGGTCGTCGAAAGCTTCCGGCAAGCCCACCGGCGCTTCCGGATTGCCAGTGATGGTTCCGAGACGGCTTTCCATGCGTTCGAGCTGCTGTTCCACATTACGAATGTTGCCGAGATACTCGTCGATGATGGCGCGATCGGGCGCTCCCAGCGAGCGTTTCAGTTTCGCGGTTTCCTCGGTCACCGAGTCGAGCAGGCTCTGCTTTTCCTTCAGGCGGGCAAAGCGGCGCTCGGTAGAATCCGTCTCGCCGAACATTCGCTCGAAGGTAACGCGGGGATTGATTCCCACCGGCAGCGGGTTCGAATCGTCGCGCCATGCCAGAGTATTGAAGAACGTGCAGGAGAACCCATCGCAAGCGCCGACCGCGGTGCCCATGTCCTCGGTTCCGACCTCGATCGATCGCAGCGGGGTATCGGCCGCCACTTGATCCGCAATATACTGGTCGACGGTTTTCTTCGAGTGGATTTCTCCGAAAGCATCTCCCGATCCGCCGCGGTTCACCACCGGCCCGACACCATTCAGGAACGCGGAGCTGGCTCCCATATGGACCGAAGAGCCCCACGGCGCCTTCATCTTGCTGACCGTGACCAGTTGATTACGGAACGGCTCCAGCGGCTGCATCACCGGCTTGAACGCAAAGTCGCTCCCTTCCTTCTCAGGGTGCCAAGTGTCGGGATACACGCCACAGGGAAAGTAGACCGCGCCGAACCGGAACGGCGATTTTGGCGCCGCGGAAAGGGCCGGTATCATGGCGTCCAGGAACGGAAGCGCGACCGTGGCGCCCAAAGCGCCGTGCATGAACGTCCGGCGCGAAAGATGCTTCTTCGTAATGAACATAGTTACTCCTTTTCATTTGATCGTGCAACTATAACGGCATCGGCCGGCCTTTGAACTGTTTCAGCCGGTTCCAACTTGGTGCGCATCTGGAAGGGTGCGCTCTCGACAATTCCTGTGACGATGGAGGACAGCCGGTAATCGTTGTGTGCTGCTTTCTTCACGATCCGGCGAACCACTGGCATATCGGCAGGCTCCAGCCCACGGCCCAGCGCGTACGTCAGCATCTTTTCGGTAACGACGGTCACAAACGCGTCGGGCCGGCTCAGAATGGCCTGCCGGAGCGCCACCGGACCGTTGACCTGCGATCCGTCCGCAAGCGTGCCCGCCACGTCGAGCGGCGAGCCATCGGCTCCTTTATCGCGCCATTGCCCCACCGAATCAAAGTTCTCTAGCGCAAACCCCGGCGGATCGATAACGCGATGGCAGCCCATACAGGGCTGGTTCTTCCGGTGCAATTCCAACTGCGCGCGCACGGTCTTCGGAATTTTCGAGTCCTTGTTGCTTTCGTCCAGCGAAGGGACGTTGGGCGGCGGAGGAGGCGGGGGCGTGTTCAGGAAGGTGCTTAACACATACTTTCCCCGGAAAACCGGTGAAGTCCTGGTGGCGACCGAAGTCATCGACAGGATGCTTCCCTGCCCCAGAAGACCGCGGCGGTTGGGATCGGCGATCTTCACGCGCCGGAATTGCGGGCCGTAAACGCCATTGATTCCGTAATGCCTGGCCAGCCGCTCGTCGACGAAGGTGTAGTCCGCGCTTAAAAGCTCCAGGGCGCTGTGGTCCTGGCGCAAAATGTACCCGAAGAACATCTCGGTCTCGGTGCGGAATCCGTTGCGCATGTTGTCGTCGAAATCCGGGAACATCAGAAGATCCGGAACAACCTTCGCTTCCAGATTTCTGAGCTGCAACCACTGCCCGGTGAAATTGTTCACCAGGGCGTCGGACCGCTCGTCCTCTAGCATGCGTTTCACCTGCGCGGTAAGCACTTCCGGCTCCCGCAGCCGCCCCGCAGCCGCCAGGTCCAGCAGCTTTTCATCCGGGACGCTGCTCCACAAGAAGAAGGACAAGCGCGAGGCCAAATCTACTTCGCTGACCGGATGCGCGACGCCTGGGCGGGCGCCGGCTGGGTCGCTCTCGATTCGAAACAAAAAATACGGGCTGGAAAGAACGCGCGCGACGCCGGAGCGAACACCATCGTCGAAACTTCCGCCGCTTTGCCGCGTCCGCTTGTAAAAAGACATCGGCGCCTCGACGTCTCCCGAAGTGACAGGACGCCGATAGGCGCGACGCTCGAGATTTGTCAGGATCTTGACCGCGCAGGCCGTCTCGTCCAGATTCGTGCCTGCCGCGCTCTTCGCCGCGACACGGCTGCCCGAACCAGCGGTGGACGCGGGATGGCAAACGAAGAGACGTTGCCGGCTGGGTCCCTCGCTCACGCCGAATACGTTGTACGGGCCGTCGATCGAAACCGTCCTCAGCTTCGGCAGGCCTCCCACCATGTGGATTTCCTGGCTGTCGCGCGTCGACGGCTGCCAGACGTCTTGCAACTGGAACGGATGCTCTCTCCACGTAAAGCCGACGTCGTGAGGACCGGCCGTGACCCGCACGCGCCCCGTCATCCTTTTGTCGATGATTGGTTGCGCCGCAGCCAAGTCCTTGGATTGAATCTCGTGGTCCCCCGGACCGCCGATCGGAGCCGAATATACTTCGGCGCCATCCACGGTGATTACAAAAGTGTACGGCGAATCGTTTCCTTCTACGCCGGCGTAGCCTTCCTGAACGCCCCGCACCAGCCGTCCCGAGAGTTTGTACTCGGCATCAGCCGGAAAAACGTGACGGACAACTGTGCCGCCGACTGTGCCGAGCGGCAGGCCGGCGATGTATCCGTTCTGGCTGAATTCGCGGCTGATGGAGCGCTCGTCCGTCCCCGGCCTCACCTGTGGATCGCCCACGGCCATGGCGCTGACGCGCTCGGCCGCGTTCACATATCCTTCCAGCAGCAGCGGCGACGTTTTGAGCGCCGTCGCGATGTTGTCGAACCCGAATTCCGCGCCGTCGGTCGGCAACAGGTCAGTCACGTCAATGTCGACCGCCAGCAGGTCTCGGACCGCGTTCGCATATTCGGCGCGATTCAGACGATGCACGACGTAGTTGCCCGGGCTGCTGCGGCCTTCCCAGGCACGGTCCACCGATGCAGCCAGCCAGTTCGTAAATCCCGCGTATTCTGCCTCGGACGGACGGGGCAGCCCCGGAGGCGGCATGGCCCGTACGCTCAGCTTCCGAAGAACTCTTTCCCAAGTGTCCGCATGGCCCAAAAGATCGTCGAAGCTCGCCGATTCGAGATTAACCGGAGCCTCCGCCGGGTTCACCGCGCGCTGGCTGTGACAGGCAACGCAGTACTTATCCAAGAGCGCGCGGTATTTGACCGCCTCCGGGGTTGTACCGGCCTTGGACGGCGCGACCGCCGCCGAGACCGGCGCTGGAGATGGCTGTCTCGCGGCCGGTTCAGTTCTTGTGCCGCTCCGGTTCTGGGCAACCAGCAGCGCGGCCATCCCGGAGCATACCAGTGACGTCGCGATTACTATGTTCCGCGCCATGCGCTTTCGAATCCTCATGGAGTGCTTGTCACCGCCGGCACTATCGGACTGTCCGGTGCTTTGGGACTGTCCGGCGCTTTGGGACTGTCCGGCACCTTGGGACTGTCCTTCTTTTCCTTATCGTCGCTCACCTTCTTGTCGGCTGGAAGCGGCGGAGGCTTAGGCGCAGGATCGTTGGGACCAAGGTGCATCAGCTCGCGCAGGGCCGCGACCACCTCCGGGCGCGAGTCCTGCTTTGGACGATAAACGTCCTGATCCGCAACCATGCCATTGGGGTTGGGTTTCTTAGGCGCTTCGGCCAGAAGCAGGGGGGTCTGATTTTCCTTGTTGACGGCATCCAGCTTCGCGCCTGCCGCGACTAGCGCGCGAATAATCGCAACTTGCTGCTCTGTCACGGCTTGGTGGAGCGGCGTGGAGCCATCGGGGGCCTTGGCATTCGGATCGGCCCCGGCCGCCAGCAGCAGTTTGATTGCCTCGAGCGGATCGCGGCTACCGGGCTCGCGGAATGGCGGCGCCACCAGCCGATTGAACCCGGGACCAGCGGAAAATGGGTTTCCCAGGCCACCTTTCATAGCGACCATCACGGGTGTCTTGCCGGCGTTGGTGTTCATGTTGCGGGCAACGGGTTTACCGTCCTTCGGCTTGACCTCGGTGGGGCTCCACTCGATCTTTGCGCCGTGGGCCAGCATCAGCTTCAGGACCTCCACGTCAGCCGCCGACGCGGCGCGGTAAAACGGCGAGCTGTTGATCGACGCGCCGCAGCACAGCGTGGTCGAGTGTAATGCGCCGACGAAAGGCTTGTTCACGTCCGCGCCGAGATCGAGCAGCACCTTGACCAGACCCAAGGCGGTCAGATTATTCGGATGGGTGGGCTGCAGCCGCGAGCCGTCGTGCGCGCGGCTGTCGGTGGTGGCGTCGTGCATCTCAACCGCGAAGTACAAAGATCCGTCATTGGGGTCGGCGCCGAGGTCAAGCAAATCTTTAGCCAGATCGAACCGGTCGTTGACGATGGCAACGACGGTCGCAGTGGCGTCATCGGCGTTGGTCAGCTTCGGATCTGCGCCGCCCTTGATCAGCGCTTCAGCCACGTCCTGATGTCCGTTGCGTACGGCGAACATCAGCGCCGTAAAGCCGCCAGAAGGATGGTCCGCGTCCTTGCGCTCTGTGAGGGTGGAGACATGCGCCTTGAGGTTGGGATCCGCGCCCGCCGCCAGCAGCGTCTTCACCACCTCCACATGACCCTCGGCAGCCGCCCACATCAGCGCGGTCTCTTCCTGAAACTGATCCACGGCGTTGACGAGCACGCCATGCGAAAGCAGTAACTTAACGGCGTCCACGCGGCCGGTGCGCGACGCAGCCATCAGCGGCGTCTCGCCCTCCGGGTGCCAACGAGTCGGATTCGCTCCCGCATCGAGCAAAGTCTTCATGACCTCGACGTCGCCCGTGCGGCTGGCCTGCAGAAGAGGGGTGACGCCGTAATGGTTCGGTGTGTCAACATAGGCCCCCGCCGCAAGCAACGCCTTTGTCATTTCCGCATCCGAATTATATGCCGCCCACAGGAGCGCGGTAGAGCCGTCGTTGGCGGCTGCATTTACGTCCGCGTGCTCTTTGATCAGTTTTTGGACCGCCGGCAAATCGTCGGTCCTGGCCGCGTCGGCTACGACGGCGACGTTGGAAACAGCTTGCAGCAGGGCAGAGGGCGCCACCAACACGAACCCTAGCATGAGTGGCAAACACCAGCCAGTGAGCCTTGCAGATTTAACCAAATTCATCGCTACTCCTTCCGATGCACTTGCCAAATACAATATACCGTCGAGACGCGGAGCGCAAGGGGGGTGTCTGATGTCGCCGCCAATGTCCTATACGTGCCGAGTAGAAATGTGCTAGTGACGGGGTCGGGCTTGAGAAGTGGATTCAGGAACGCTGCTCATCACGCAACGGGACCGCGATCGGCTGGTCGCGTTGCAAAGAGCGCAGAAGGGACTCATCACTCAACGGCAGGCGACCGAGGAGGGCAAATGCGACGCCACGTTGGCACATGCTCTGCGCGGCAAGCGAGATCTTGCGCCGCGACGTCTATCGCGGATTCGGCCCAACCCTGGCAGCGGAGTATTTGGACCGCAAACACGGCATGCATGCAGGCCGCGCGTCGAGAAAATCCATCAATGGCGACAGCGCCGCTCACGCGTCGGCGATCCACCTTGCCAGGTAGTCTGCAATCGCCAAACATGAATAGGGACGCATTGTGACGTCACCGAGGATCTGAACCGCGAGACGGCGGATCGGCGTTTTCCGGCACTTGAGAATCGATCCCGCAATCGGTGGAACGCATTACTCTGCGCGCCACAGTGTCAAAGGATAGACGATAGCGCGCGCTGCGCGGTTGCCGGAATGTGCCGGAGACGGGGCCAACCCGGCGGTGGGACGCAAGTCTCAGTATGCGGTTGTAAATTACACTCGTTCCAGCAGCGTCGCCATGCCTTGGCCTACGCCGATGCACATCGACGCAATCGCGTAGCGCTGGCCGGTGTTCTGCAATTGATGCGTCGCTGTCAGGATCAGCCGCGCGCCGCTCATTCCCAACGGATGTCCCAGCGCGATGGCGCCGCCGTTGGGATTTACCTTCTCGGAATCGTCGGGCAATCCGAACGCGCGCGTCACGGCCACAGCCTGCGCCGCGAAAGCTTCGTTGATCTCCAGGAAATCGATCTGATCCATGGACATTTTCACCCGCGCCAGAAGCTTTTGGATGGCGGGAATCGGCCCGACGCCCATCACGCGCGGTTCCACGCCGGCGGCTGCGGCGCCTACCACGCGCGCCAGCGGAGTGAGACCGAACTTTGCCGCCGCTTCTTCGGAAGCAACGAACAAAGCGCAGGCGCCGTCATTGATGCCGGACGCGTTGCCGGCGGTGACGGTTCCGCCCTTGCGGAACGGAGCGGGCAGCTTCGCCAAGCCTTCAAGTGTCGTGTCGGGCCGGATATGCTCGTCGTCGCAGACCGTCTTCGATGCGCCTTTCGGACCGGGAATGATCACCGGCGCGATCTCCTCCGCGAAAAAACCGGCCTTCTGCGCGGCGGCGGCCTTGTGCTGCGACCAGAGCGCGAATTTGTCCTGCGTCTCGCGATCGATCTTGTAATCCTCCGACACGTTCTCGGCGGTTTCGGCCATCGAATCGGTCCCGTAATGCTTTTGCAGCGCCGGATTGATAAAGCGCCAGCCCAGCGTGGTGTCGAAGATCTCGGGATTGCGCGCGAAAGGCGTGGTGGCCTTGCCCATCACGAAAGGCGCGCGGCTCATGCTCTCCACGCCGCCCGCGATGGCGAGCGACATCTCGCCCGCGGCAATCGCCCGCGACGCCAACGCAACCGCCTCCATGCCGGAAGCGCACAAACGGTTCACTGTCACGCCCGGCACCGTGTGCGGGATGCCCGAAAGCAGCAGCGCCATGCGCGCGACGTTGCGATTGTCCTCGCCGGATTGATTGGCGCAGCCCAGCACCACTTCGTCGATCGTGGCCCAGTCGCTCTTCGGAAACTTGGCGCGCAATGTCGCAAGCGTGTGGGCGGCCAGATCGTCCGCGCGGACGGAGGACAGCGATCCGGCATAGCGTCCGACGGGCGTACGGACGCCTTGGCAAATATAGGCAGTGGGCATAGTGGATGTGTATGCGGCGCTTCTTGATTTTACATTTTTGAGACAGCCCCGTCTTTGAGACGGTCGGTCCTGGTCCCAACCCATTGGATGTACCGGCCAAACCGGTGGCGCACGCACTCCTGCGCGCAACGTACACAATCGTGTGTACGCGACATGTTTCACTGCTTCTTAATTAGCGCGATTTCCGCTTCGGAGCCGCGCCCCCCCAAAAAACGGTTAAGCACCCGATCGATCCTTATCCATGGAGAAGCTGCGCCCGTGCAAGCGGAACTTCACGCTCCGGGCGCTCCGATGCCTGGTGGTGCAGACGCGATCCCAAACGGCTAAATTGGGCGCTGAGATCGCGCCCTCTTCGCCGATAACAGGCCATCCGGATCGGGCGATTACTTGGCTTTTTTCTGCTTCTGCTGGCCGACGCGAATCTTGAAATGCTGGAGCTTGGATTCCTGAAACGCTTTGTGATCGTGGCGCGCCACGACGTCGGTGAGATAGGCGTCAACGTTGGCGTCCTTGGGCAGGACGGCCATCACCGTGAAGCTATCGTTGCAAGAAGGGCAGAACGGGCGAAAACGCTTAACATTGGGGATTGCCATACGGTTTTCAGTTTATCACGGGAAGACGGTCACGCGAGAATAGTACATGATCTCGCGCGCAGCCGCCGGGGAAAGCGCCAAGCAGGCCGGCAAGACCGCCATCGCCGGGGTGGTCTCGCTCTACATCACCGGCCTTTTCCACTTGCCCCAGGGCTACTGGGCGGCAATCACCGCGCTCATCGTCATGCAATCCAACGTTGGCGCTACGTTGAATGCGTCTCGCACGCGCCTGGCCGGAACTGCCGTTGGCGCAGTGGTGGGCGGACTTTTCACGGCCCTATTCGGAACGAACGCGATGGCGTTTGCGCTCGCGGTGGCGATCGCCTTCTTCCTGTGCGACCTGCTGCGCTTGGCGGAGAGCCAGCGCCTGGCTACCGTGACGGTCGCCATCATTATGCTGATCGGCAGCACCAACTCGGCCTGGATCGTCGCGCTGCACCGCTTCTCGGAGGTAGCGCTGGGGATTCTGATCGCGCTGCTGGTGGCGTTAACGGTGTGGCCGAATCGTGCGCGCCGCGGGGTCCGGCAAGGGCTCGCGGAGATACTCCTGAAGCTGGGCGCATTGCATCGATCGGTGATGGATCGCTATCGCGGCGCGGATCCAAGTTCGTTTGAGACGCTCAAGTCCGAAGTGTCCGCCGCCATCCGAAAGAATGGCGACTTGCTCCAGAACGCGCTGCAAGAAGCCTTCGGACCGATGAAGGAGCGTGAGTCCCTGGCTTTGCTGTCCCAGCAGGCGGAACGTATCTTTCGCGCTGTGGAATCCCTGGAGGCCGCCGTTCGCGGCAACTCATCCGATACTTACTTTCGAAACTTCGGGGAGGGGCTGCGGCACTTGGAAGACGGCGTCTCCGCTGCATTGGTTTCGCTCTCGAAGAGCATCGCCGCAGGGAAGCTTTACCCGGAATGGCCCGATCTGCCTGCCAGGATCGCTTCGCTCGATGAGCAGGCGGCGCAGGCGCGTAAAAGCGGCGCAAGCATCGCTTACCCTTTGGACGAGATGCTGCGCTGCTATGCGCTGCTGCTGAGCTCGAGGAACCTGGCCGGGGAGCTGGAATCGACCCGCGCGCTCCTCGTGGCGCGTCTGCCGCCGAAAACAAAGTAAGACGCCGTCCCCGGCGCGCACCTGTTAACAGGCTGTGTCGAAACCGGCTTCCGCCTTGCCCGCCATGGGCGGCACCGCTTCCTTAGAAGCTGGGCGCCCGGTGGGCCGGGGCCAAACGGGAGAGGAACTCGCCTTGCGCGGCGGCAAAATTTGCACATTTCTAGATCCACGCCAATCGAGTGTTATCAACGGTTTGCAAGGGAGTTCTTCAAAAGCTGTGAAAAAATGCCAAAAATCGACACCAACTTCCCGTGGGGGGATTCGAAAGCATTGGACGCCTCGCCAGAACGCGTTGTAGCGCTTCCTGCGAGGCCTCCAGCTGTGGGAAAGTGGCATTTTTGGGCGGTTTTGATTTTTTCACAGCTTCTTACGGTCGCGGCTCTATAACGCGCGAAATCTACCGAGCCGCGCGCGTGAGCAAGCGGTTTTTCGGACTTTCAACACAGCCCTATGACATGTGATATGGCGTGCTAAAATCGGCTTTCCTACCGCATGGCCGCTCTGAAGCAGGACCCGCTTGAAATTTCCGAAGTGGCGTACTCGCCCTACCAGGAAAATACGCAGCTCGCCCGCTTTATCGAGAATTATCCTCGCAGTTTCACGCGCAACCCGTCGCAGGCCCCGATCGAGCGGCCGCTGACGTTGTCCGAATTGACCGGCCCGGTCGGGCTGGAGCAGCGGCTGGGAATCAGCGGCCAAGACATGGCTCATACCCGGCCGGGCAGCCCGCGAGCCATGGGCCAATATATTGAAGTGACCGGACGCGTGGTGGATGAGGATGGCGCGCCGCTCGCCGGGTCGACGATCGAGATCTGGCAGGCCAATTCCGCGGGCAAGTACATTCATGAAATGGACCGGCATGAAGCGCCGGTGGATCCCAATTTTACCGGCCTGGGCCGCTTTGTCACCAACGCCGAAGGGCTCTACAAGTTTCGGTCCATCAAGCCGGGAGCTTATCCGGTAACCGAATCCGATTGGTGGTGGCGCCCGCCGCACATTCACTTTTCTATTTTTGGCCCGAGTTGGATGAGCCGTTTTATCACGCAGATTTTCTTCCCGGGCGAGCCGCTGAACGAAGTGGATTTGCTGCTCAATGCGGTACAGGATCCCGAAGCGCGGCGCCGGCTGATCTTCGAGACCGCTCCCACGGTGGTTGGCGCGGTGAATTTCCTGACGTTCCGGCGCGAGTTCGTGCTGCGCGGAAAACGCCGCACACCGGCGCTCGATTAAAATGCCGGCTTCGCCTTACTGTACGATCGGTCCGTTCTTTCCGGGCGAATTTGTCGCCGGGTGCGAAGACCTGACCAGCTTTCAGGGCCAGCGGGCGCGGGGGCAGCACATTCTGCTAACGGGGCGCGTGACGGAAGAAGGCAACCAGCCGATCTTGAACGCAATCGTCGAGATCTGGCAGCCGGATGCGAACGGCGTATTTCGCCATCCTCTGGATCCGCGCGCACCGGATGCCGACCCGGGCTTCTTCGGCTGGGGCCGCGCGCGAACTGACGCCGACGGACGATATTCGTTCCGGACCGTGATGCCAGGCCGGATTCACAGCTTCGGACCGCCGCGGGCGCCCCATCTCAACCTGATGCTGCTTGCGATCGGCCTGACTCGACGCCTGGTCACGACCGTGTTCTTCGGGGAAACGGCCGATTTTATCGGCGATCCCGTGCTCGGTTGCGTCGCCGATCCAGCCGCCCGCGCGCGCATGGTTGCGCGCTGCGACAATGACGCCAACGGGGCCGCCGGCGTCCCCGTCTACCGTTACAACGTCGTTACCCGAGGCGAATTCGAAACGCCTTTCTTTCTTGACTGAACTGGCTTGATTAAACTGGCGCCGCTCACAACCCTGTAACACGCGCTTCGGGTTGTGCATCTAATGTGAGGAGCCAGCCTACTGTGGCTCGGAAGGCTGACGGTCGCGGCTCTGTAAGACGCAATGTAGCTGTGTCGAAACCGGCTCCCTTACGGTCGCGGCTCGGTAACGTGAGCCAGCGGTCTTTTCGGACTTCCCTTGGGAGGAGACAGTTTTGAAAGAGAAAAATCCGAGTCCCGCGTGGATCGTGGCGGTGGAAGATAATTCCGCCGACGTATTTCTACTTCGGCATGCCCTGGATCAGCACCACGAGGATTACGTTCTGGAAGTCCTGGCAGACGGCGAGGAAGCCATTGAGTTCGTCCATCGGCAGCGCTCGGCCGGCCCCGATGCGGAACCTTGCGTGATCGTTTTGGATCTGCATCTCCCGAAGCTCGATGGCGCCACGGTCCTGAAGGCGATCAGGCAGGAGCCGGCGCTCGCATTTGTGCATGTAGTGGCGCTCACCACTTTGGCCAGCCCCAAGGACGAACGAGAGGTTCGCGAGTTGGGCGTGCGGCTATACCGGGCCAAGCCCACTTTGGTGGAAGAGTGGATCAAACTGGCGGGCGAAATTTTGGAGGTTTGCCGCGAGCAAACCCACGCGGCTTACGTATAACGGACCGCTTACTGCAACCACCATTGCATCGAATCCGACGCCGCGGTGAAAAATTCTTCCTTGGCATTCGCGGGGTCGGTTTGGGTCCAGTTGCCCGCCGGTTTGTAGTTCGGATCGTGATACACCCATAATTGACCGCGATCGGCGTGCACCAGAATCGGGGCGCCGGCAGTGCAATCGTAATTTTCGTTGTCGATGGTAAATGTGAGATGCTTGCCGTCCACGACACCCACTTGCTCGAACGGACGCTGGTCTACGGCGTCCAGAGAAAAGAAATAACCGCCGTGTCCGGGGAGATAGAACATCGCGAATCGTCCGGCCACGTCCGCGCCCGCGCCGGAAGGAGACGCCGACTTGCCTTGAATGTAAACTTTCAAACCGGAAAATCGAAGGTTCGCCGACGCCGCCCCGCTGTCGGTCCCTCCCGCCTTTTGGCCGAATAGAATCTGGACCCTATCGGTCAGGTTCTGCTCCAGCCCGGGATTCGTCGGGATTGGAATGGTAAACCCCTCACCCGAGCTGAGCAGAGGCGATTCCAGCGGCGTGGAGAGCGTAGGTGGAGGCTTGCCGCCGTCGGAATTGGGGAAGCGAGTGGCGAAAGCTTCGGTGGCCGACTTCGCGCTTACGCGAAAGTTCTGTCCATCCGGCGTGCGCGTCACTGCCAGTTCGTAGGCGAAAACGACCAGGTTGTTTTCATCGCGAAAAATACGATAGAAGCTGTCGCCGGAGGCGGGCTCCAGGCTGGTCTTCAACGCAATCGGTGTGGCGTTATCGGAACGGGTGGCGATGGTCAGTTGGATGCCGTTACTCAGAGAAACGCGGGCGGAAACCTGGGCATAACAGGCAACGGCGGCCAACAATACTAGTGTGAGGCGCATTCAGCCTTCTCTTCCTCCCCTAGCTCTTGCACCCCGAGGGCCGTTCGGACTGCCTGCACTGGCATGTCTTTCCAGTGCCGGCTCAGGTTATCGATGCTCATGAAGGATCGCGACTCCATCCGATCGATGTAGAGACGGCCGTACAGATGGTCGATTTCATGCTGCAGAATGCGCGCGTACCACCCGTGAGCCTCCAAGCGGCGCGGCTGGCCGCGCTCATCCCAATATTCGACAGCCACTTGCCGCGAACGTTTCACCAGGGCGCTAAAGCCGGCTAAGCTCAGGCAGCCCTCGAAAAACTCCACTTGTTCGTCGGATTGCTGGATTATGCGAGGGTTGATGAGGACCTGAAACGGCACCGTTTGGCGCTCGCGTTCCGCCAAGCGGTCCGCTGCGATGTCTTTGGAATATTCGGCACGGTCTTCGATCACCGCGAGTTGGAGTGGCAAACCGACTTGGGGCGCTGCCAGGCCGACGCCCGGAGCGTCGCGCATGGTTTCGCGCATCCAGGCGATGAGTTGCTGGGTTTCCGGTAGCGCGATTTCTTCCAGCAATAAGGGACGGGCGCGCTGCCGCAGGACCGGCTCTCCCACTTGAACGATCTTCAGCCGCACGCTTTGATTCTAACCGGGCTGTCAGGCGCCCGGGGAGGTTTGCGATGACGTGCCGGTCAGCATGAACATCACCTTTGAAAACACGGTGGCAATGTCTGCCGCCACGGCGGGCAGCGTGAACCCGGACGCGGCGCCCAGAAATGCGGCCATGAGCGCGTATTCCATCAGGTCCTGCCCATGCGTATCCTTCCAGATCTTCAGTTTCAAGCTTGCGTTTATCATTTTCGTCATTAGCTTCGTCTCCTCGGCACGTCATGATTCTCGCATCCGGAGACTTCGGCTCAAAGGGTCGAATGTACCTATTTTGGTGATTCGATAGGACTAGACCATAAGTCGTACTAAGCCGCGTTGATGTAGTACTGAGGTATGATTTGCGAAGAACTATGGGGGCCAGCAACATCCTCATCGCCCTGGCGGAAGGCGATTCCGACATCGGGGCGGTGCGCGGTTTGTGGCGGGAATATTGGGAATCGTTTGGCCTGTCGATGGATTTTCAAGGGTTTGGCGGGGAGCTACAGGGTTTGCCGGGGGTGTATGGGGCCGATGGAGGGGTGTTGCTGCTGGCTAAATGCCAGGGCGAGCCGGCCGGAACGATCGCTTTGCGGCGTCTGGACGCCACATCGGGCGATTCCACGTCGGGCGAGGTAAAGCGGCTGTATTTGCGGCCCGAATATCGGGGGCAAGGGTTGGGACGGCGCCTTTTGGAAGCGGTGGTGGAGCGGGCGGCCGGAATGGGGTATGAGAGCCTCTACGCAGACACGCTGCCTGGCATGACGGACGCGTTGAGCTTGTACCAGCGCGCGGGGTTCGAGCGGATTGACGCGTACTCGAGCAATCCGACTCCGGGCGCCATCTATCTAAAGAAGAAAAATAGCTAAGCAGGGCGGAGGCGCTTTAAAGCTTTAGCCCGCTCTGCCGATATACATTCTGTGGGTGAAGTGTATCTTGAGTCTCGTCTGGAGTTTTTGCGGGCTAACCAGAATCCGGATGGAGGTTGGAGCTATTTTCCAGGCAAGGGGTCCTGGCTGGAGCCTACTACCTACGCCATGCTGGCCTTGCATGGGAGGGGTGACGACCCTGCCTTGGATCGGGCGTGGAAACTGGTGCGCTCCTGGCAACTTCGGGATGGCAGCTTTCGGCCGAGCGGCGAGGTACAAGACGGCACCTGGGTGACGGCGCTCGCGGTAACTTTGGCTAGCATTCGGGGCGTTCATGACTCTTCAGTTCGGGCGGCAGTCGATTATTTGCTGCAAGTTGTGGGCGCAGAGCACAACGTGTATACCCGCGTGGGTTCGTTTTTTCATTTGATCAAAGCTAACCTGGATGTCTCCCACGAAGGCTGGCCCTGGCGGGCTGGAAATGCCAGTTGGATTGAGCCGACGGCCCACACCCTCATTGCTTTGAGGAAGGTTGGCGGCGGCTACCGAAGCGCTGAAGTGGAACGCCGCGTGCAGGATGGCGAGCAACTCATCCTGAGCCGCCGCTGCACCGATGGCGGCTGGAATTACGGGACCCCGAACATGCTGTATGTCGATCTGCCTTCGTTTCCTGAGACCACGGGGCTGGCGCTGTTAGGGCTGGACGGTGTCGCAAACCCGGCAATCGGCCCGGCGCTCGACGTAGCTCGGCAATTCCGCAGGGAAACCAAATCCTCGCTGGGCAGAGCCTGGCTTCAGATCGCGCTGCGCTGTCATGGCCGGGAAGTCGCGATGCCGGCGGAAACTGCATACACCTCCCATGACGTGATGCTCGCGGCCCTGGAAGCGCTCGGGCATCCCGAAGGAAACTACAAATTGTTCACGGGAGAAAGGCTATGACCCGGCGCAAGTTCGCTCTGCTCTCGGGCGCGGCGGCGGTCGGAGCCTACGCCAGCATCAAGCTCCAGAAGCCGCCAGAAGCGCCGAAACTGGGCGTTGGGCCGGCGGGCAAGTCGGCGGTCGCAATTATTCGGGTGAAGTCCTATTCCGACGACCTGGTCTGCGGCATGCTGGAAGGCATCCGGCAGTGCGGCCTGAACATTCGCGGCAAGCGCATCCTGCTGAAACCGAACCTGGTGGAGTTTGACCCAGCTACGGTCATCAACACGAACGCAGCCGTGATCGCCGCCGCAGTCGAAGTGTTTGAGCGGCTGGGCGCGGCGGAAGTCAGGATCGGGGAAGGCCCCGGGCATCGGCGCGACACCCTGGATATGGCCGACGATGCCCGTTATCGCGCCACGATCCCCAGGTTCGAGAGCGTTTTTACCGATCTGAATCGCGACGATGTCTCGCCGGTGAAAGGCTTCGCCGGTGAGCGGGAGTTCTATTTCCCGAATTCAGTGCTGGGCGCGGACCTGATTGTGTCGCTCGCCAAGATGAAGACGCATCATTGGGCGGGCGCTACGCTTTCCATGAAGAACTTCTTTGGCGTCGTTCCGGGATCGGTGTATGGCTGGCCGAAAAATAAGCTGCACTATTACGGGATTCCCGAGTCGATTGTGGCGTTGAATCGTCAGTTCGGGAGCAAGTCTTTCGCGATTGTCGACGGCGTTGTCGGGATGGAAGGCAACGGGCCCATTCAAGGCACTCCCAAGCCGGTGGGCGTGCTGGTGATGGGAAGCGATCTGGTGGCGGTGGATTCCACTTGCTGCCGCGTGATGGGCATCAATCCTGAGAAGATAAGCTACCTGCGCATGGCTTCCGACCTGGGCCACCTGCGTCCGGAACGCATCGAGCAGCGCGGAGAAACCATCGCATCGGTTCAGACCAATTTTGCGCTGATCGACGATTATAAAGACCTGCGGCTGGTGTAATGTTCCATCGGTGGAGTGGCGCGCTTTGGGCGCTGGAATCGGCCTTCGCGCGTCTCGCTCAAAAGAAAACCCTCGCCATTCTCTGCGCCGGATTGCTGCCCCTGCTGGCGCGCGCTCTGCTTCTTCCCATCCTGCCGATGCCAAAGCCCGCCATTCAGGACGAATTCAGTTATCTGCTCGCCAGCGACACGTTCGCCTCCGGCCGTCTCGCGAATCCCAGCCCCCAATTCGCGGAGCATTTCGAGACCCCGCAGGAGCTGATCCGGCCCACCTACGCCTCGAAGTATCCGCCGCTTTCGGGACTGGTAATGGCCGCCGGACAGAAGCTCACAGGACAACCGTGGATGGGCGTCTGGCTGAGCATGGGCGTGCTGTGCGGGCTGCTCTGCTGGGCGCTCCAGGGATGGCTCCCGGCGGTGTGGGCGCTGGCGGGAAGCATGGTCGCGGTGCTGCACATCGGGATCGTGAGTTACTGGACGGAGAGCTACTGGGGAGGGACGTGTACGGCGATCGGAGGCGCGCTGTTGATTGGGGCGCTACCGCGGCTCATCGAGCGGACCGGCGTATCTTCGGCGCTGGCTTTCGCGTCCGGATTGGCGGTTCTGGCCAACTCGCGGCCATTTGAAGGCTTGGTGTTTGCGGCCGTCTGTTGCGGATATTTGATTCTGGAATGGATCCGTGGCAAGGCCGCTGTCGCACTGGTCTTCCGGAGCGCGGTTGTGCCGATGGCGCTGCTGCTGATTCCGGTGGCGGCGTGGATGGCGTATTACAACTATCGCGTCACAGGGCATCCGCTGGACTTGCCTTATGTGGTGCACGATCACCAGTACGCGCTGCTGGAGCCGGTGATGTGGCAGGGGCAGGCGCGCCCGGCGCCGGTTTACAGCAACGCGTTCTTGCGGGATTTTTGGCGGGCCGATGGCGACGCCAAGCTGGAAGTTCACCATGAGGTTCTGGAGACGCGCGCCTGGGATTTCCTGGTCGTGATGCGATTCTTCGTGGGCCTGCCCTTGGCTGGGTGCATGCTTCTGGTAGCGCGTCCGCTGTGGCGCGACCCGGTTGCGAGAACCGCGCTTGTTTTGGCGCTGTTGTCCTATGCGGGACCGGCTCTGGATACGCGTGTTTGGCCGCACTACGCCGCAGCCGAGGCGGTACTCGCCTACATTCTGGCGGCGTGCACGTTGCGCGCGCTGAGAAACGCCTGGCCGGGCGTCGACGGCGCTTATTTGATGTGGGGCGCGCTGGTGATTTTTGTGCTGCCCACCGGCTTGGGACTGCTCACGCCCGCGAACCGAGGCGTGTCAGGCTCGGCTGACTTTTTGAATGCCCGGCACGCGGCGATCGAAGAGCGGCTCCTGAAGCAGCCGGGCAGTCAACTGGTGCTGGTGCGTTATGGACCGGCCGCGCTGAACGCGGTGAAACACCACAAGGTCTACCAGGAACTGGTTTACAACCACGCCGACATCGACAGATCGAAGGTGGTGTGGGCGCGGTCGCTGGGCGCGGAGAAGGACGCCGAATTGATCCGGCATTATCCCGATCGCGAGGTTTGGATCGTGGAAGAGGACGCAAGCGTTACTTTGAGCTCCGCGCCAGACTTCGTTCGTTCGGCTCGAGAATGTGGAAAGTGCGCTTCGCCGTAGGGATGACGCCCACCTGGTGGTAGTTGGAAGCCAGATACGTCTCCAAGGCCCGGAAGCGCAGGCGCGAGGGGTCGCTCGCAGGCCAGATTCCCAGCAACTCTCGCTCGTCGAGGTTGAAATAAAGCACCCTGGCGGGCGGGCGCTTGCGGAGGTCGGCGAGAACGGACGCTTCGTCCTGGCCGCTCATCATGCCGGGCTGCAAGTACGAATAGCGCGTCGGGTTTTGGCTTAAGGTCAGGAAGCTGGCGATAGGCAGGTAGGGAAACACGAAGAGAATAGAACCGCGCGGGATGGCGCGCTGCAAATCGCTAACGAAAGCCAGGTCCTCTTGCGAAGCGCGGATGACGCCCACATTGGTTTCGAGCGCTGTTTCGGAGGTATGCTGCGAGACGGCGTTCCAGGCGAATACCGCGACCAATAAAATAGCGGCGGCGAACATGGCGTTGCGCAGCTTCGGCCAGGGAACAGATGCGGCCAGGATGGACGCCAGAGCGTAGAATAAAGGCGCCGCGTAGGTGAGATGCGGAAGATCCATGCGCGGGTAAGTGGAGGCGGCGAGAGCCGCGCCGCCCAAGAAAAGTAGCCGTAGAAACGGCGTTCTGCTCCACCACGGGAAGCTCAGAATCGCAACTGGAGGCAGCAGAACGGGAAGCATTACACCAAACACCACCAGCGCCCGCACGGGCAGCTCGTAAATGGTGGCGCCTTGGAAGAATTGCGTGTAGCCGCGCCCGAAAAGACTTCCGTAGGGCAGGTAATTGGCGCCTGCGTAGTGGGAGCCGTTCCACAACAATTGTCCCAGCATCGGCCGCAGCCCGCCCTGGATGGCGAGAACCCCGGCGCAGCCGATAGAGACCGCTGAGCAGCCGGCCAGGTATGGCAGGAGCTTCGCGCGATCCTCCGTCCAGAGCCAGATCAGGAGGGCCAAGCCTACCAGCGCGGCCGGCGGCGTAGTCCAGGCCGCGAAGCCCGCGCAGCAACCGGTGGCAAACACCGCGTAGCGGCGCGGCTGGGAAGCGCAAATCGTGATGGCGAGCGTCGCAAACGCGGCGCTGTCCCATCGGTGGGAAGGGATGGTGATCCCTGGGCTGGCGGTTTCCAGGATCAGCATCGCTCCGGCGATGAAAGCCGCATAGGCGATGCTGAGATGGCGGGATACCAGCCAGAAAACGCAGGTTGCCAAAATCGCGAGATCCATGATCATGACGGCGCGCGACGCAGCCAGGGTGATCCCGAATAGGCGCAAGGCCAGCGCCTGCAGCCAGAACGTGCCCGGCCCCATCAGAATGAAGAAATCGCGGTAAGGGACTTGTTCGGCGAGAATGCGGCGCGAGCCGTCGACGAAAATGCCTTCATCGAAGGTGAGCAGGAACCTGTGCGCGACGATCCACCACAGCCAGAGGCCGGCCAGGAAGAACACGGCCGTAGCGCCTATAACGTAGGAGCCATAGGAGTCCGATTTCATCTACATGGATGATCGGCCGACAGGGGAGGCCCGCTATAGGCCTTCATGGGAGCGCTGGTTCGGGCCGATGCCAGGACGGCGCGAGGCGCATGCCATGGCGTGGGTGGCGCTGACGATCGGGGTGATTTTGTGTGGCGTTGCGGTGGCGCTCGGATTTGGGGGGCGCACGTTCCTGGGACGGCCTCTGGGCGGGGATTTCGTCGAGTTCTACACCATTGGCAACATCCTCAACCATTACGCACCGGACCGCATCTACGATCTTCCGCTGGCCGTCGCGCTGCAGCATGCCACGCTTCCCAGCATGCCGGAAACGCAGATGCTGGTGTTCGGACAGGCGCCTTTCATCGCGCCGCTCTTCCGGCCGTTCGCGCTGCTTCCGTACGCGTGGGCGTACCTGGCGTGGCTCGCGTTCTCGGCGGGCCTGTATATTGCCGGACTGGCTCTTTTGTTTCGTACTGTGCGCTTGAACGCAGAAGACCGCAAGACCGGCTTTCTGCTGGCGCTCTCGTCGACGCCGTTTTTGTTCGAGACCTGGATTGGCGGACAAATGTCGGTGGTGGTTTTCTTCATCTGGGTGCTGTTTTTCTGGTGCCTTGAAAACGACCGGCGATATCTGGCGGGTTTCGCCCTGGCGCTCTGCCTTTTCAAGCCGACGCTGGTGGCGCTTCCGGCTCTGATGCTTCTCATCGGACGGCGCTGGCGCGTGTTGGGCGGGCTCGCCGCGGGCGGGCTGGCGATGGCGTCGCTTTCCTTTGCGACCGTGGGCCCGGACGGTTGCCGGGCTTGGTTCCGGGCATTGGCGATGAATGGGCAAGCGGCGGCGAACGGCAGCGAGGCGTGGCATCAGGCCAAGTATGTCGACATCCTGGCCTTTAGCCATTTGCTGTTGGCCCCTTGGCCGGCGGTGGCGGATATCGCCGCGATTTCTATGGCTGCTGTCGGGTTGAGTTGGCTGGGGCTGGCCTGGTGGCGATCGGACAGCGCTGCGATGAGCCCGCCGCTCTGGGCTGCGACGCTGTGCTTCACATTGGTGATCAATCCGTATGCGCCGATTTACGACGCCGTCCTGGTAGTGGCTGCGGTGGCGCTGGTAGCGTCGAACACGAAAGCGCTCGCCGGATGGCTATTGCCGCTATATCTTATTCCCTGGATAACTCAATCATTTGCGGAATTTTTGCACCTTCAATTGATGACGGTTACGGTGGCCGGCTTTGGAATTTGGGTGCTGGAAATAGCTGGAAAACCTGGTGTGAGTCCTTCTAAATCTGGGCGGGAAAAAGGTACTATGACAGGCCATCTACCACTCGGGGCGACGGGGCGATTTCAGGTGCGTTCTAGGGGCTTACCCTGATTTAACGTACCGCCTTTGGGTGATAACTTACCAATAGCGAAGGACGAGAATCCATCGCAAGGGAGAGGAGAGACAATGACACGGATCAGCAATTTTGTTTTGAAACTGAAGGTATGGAAGGATCTTCGAGGCCAGGACTTGATCGAGTACGCATTGATGGCGGGCTTCGTAGCGGTTGCGGCGGGAGCTATCATGCCAGGCGTATCTTCCAGCATCAGCACCATCTTCAGCAAAATTACCAGTGTTATGGCGAACGCCGCCAGCTAAACACCAACTTTTGGCGGGTAGGCGATCAGATAACCCTTCTGTCTCGCCTATCCTCCTGAAGACAACCCACTCAATCTAACCCCGCGACAACTCGGGACTCCGTCGCGGGCCGGGACTAATGCGCCAGCACGTCAGCCGGATTCTCCACGACGGCGAATCCGGTGAAATTACCCAGACTATCTTCCTCTATTTCCTCCGCAGGCCCCACGATTTCGAGCGTCGAATTCTCACCGATTTTCTGCTTGAGATTTTCGCTTAACCGAAGAAATCCCAGTTCCATCGAATTCTTGATCCAACCGTAGGTCACTTCCGCCGGGTCTATGCGGCCGACCACCGTGGAAATGCGCTCCAGGCACTCCCGATCGCTGGCGAAGTGAATCGGGGTTCGGACCTCGGTGGGAGTATTCGCGGTGAGCGAGTTCACCAGCGTGGCCTCCCAGTCGATTTTGGCAAGCAGCCGGTTGTGCACCACGTCCGCCATGCCCAGGCCCATTGCGTTGCCATAGCTATGCGGGCTCAGATCGCGGATGAAGATGCGCTCCATGCGCGGCGCATCGGGCCACGGGTTGGAATCGCCATGCACGCTGCGGTTGACTACCTTGCTGTCCATGCCGGAACCGCTGATGTTTTTACCGATTTCGTCCACGATCAGCACATCCAGCGGCAAGGGAATGCGGCCCATCCAGCCGCGGACCTGCGCCAGAAGTTCCTCGTCGGTCCGCTCCATCTCTTCGGCGGGCGCCGCAACCACGCGGCCGGTGTTGTGATTGGCGTCTTCGAGAATCGCCAGCCCGCCCAGTATTTTGCCCGAAGCCAGCACCTGGCGGCCAACGGTGCGGATGACGTGCTCCAGGCCGAGTTTGTAGGCGTAGGTGTGATAGCGCTGCGCGCCGGCGAACTTGCCCAAGCCGATGGCGGTCATCTTGAACAGGCCGCTTTCCAGCGCGCCCGAGAAGTCGGTGTGCCATTTGACACGGGCGATGAGCATGACGCCGTCGCTTTCAAAGGCGCCGCGGTCCATGAAGGTTTCGATTCCGTCGGGCGTGCGTCCGGTGGAAACCACGTCCAGAGAGCTGACCACCGGACAGTCCATGGTGGCTTCATGAATGCCGTAGTGGGCCAGAACATCGGCTTGGCCTTCGGCGGTGGCGCCGCCGTGGCTGCCCATGGAGGGGAAAATGAACGGGCGGCAGCCTTGCGATTTCCAATAATCCACGGTTGCGCGAGTAATGGTCGCGATATTGGAGATGCCGCGGCTGCCTACGCCGATCGCGATCCGTGCGCCGGCCTGCACGCGCGAGCCGAATTGGCGCTCGCTGAGCTGGCGCAAAACCTCGCCGCGAACGTCGGGGAGGGAGCGATCGGGAAAGTGCTGGCGGACGGGGAGCATACGGGGCAGAGGCATGTTTTCAGGATACCTTTTTGCGTTTCGGCCGCGGCGCGGGGAAAGCGTGTCGATGTTTTTCCATCCACACGCGAGATCCGTGGAACACGACGCCTTCAAATTCAAGTTTGAGACGCTGTTCCAGGCCGTTTTCGCCGGGCAGCGAGATCTTGCCGCCCGCGCCTACCACGCGATGCCAGGGCAGCCCGCGCGCTCCGCGTAGCGCCCAAACAACTTGACGGGCGCAACCGGGGAAGCCAGCCGCGCGCGCCACTTCGCCATAGGTGGAGACTTTGCCCCTCGGAATTTTCAGAATGGTGGCGCGAATGATTTCCAGCACGATGCTCGATTACATCGTACAGAAGGTTTTTCCACCGTGGCGCACAGTGCGCCACGTGATCTCGAGCACGATGCTTTATTGCGCGCGGTACCAGGACAATGTCCGGCGCAAGCCTTCTTCGAGCGAATATTGCGGGTTGTGGCCCAGATCGCGCCGCGCCGCGGTGGTGTCGGCCTGTGAATCGCGGACATCGCCGGCACGGGGCGGACCATAGCGCGCCGGCAAGCTGATCCCCTCGATCTTTTGCAGCAGATCCCAAACGTAGTTCAGCGAATATCGGTTTCCGTTTCCCGCGTTGTACATATTGTCGGCTACTCCCGGCGCGGCGGCCGCTTTCAAGCATAACGACGCGACATCCTGCACGTAGGTGAAGTCGCGGGTTTGCTCGCCGTCGCCGAAGATGGTGGGCGGGCTGCGCTCAATCAAAGCCTGCATAAACAGCGACAGAACGCCCGAGTAAGGACTGGCGGGATCTTGCCGCTCGCCATAGACGTTGAAGAACCGCAGCGCTACGGTTTCCAGGCCAAAGCAGGCATGAAACACGCTGGCGTAATGCTCGCCCATGAGTTTCTGCACCGCGTAAGGAGACTTGGGGCGCGGAGTCATGGTCTCCACTTTTGGAAGCACATCGGTGTCTCCATACGCCGATGAAGACGCTGCGTAGACAACTCTTCGAACCTGGGCGTCCACGCAGGCGCGGAGGACGTTGAACGTGCCATCGATATTCACTTCATGCGAAGGAACGGGATCCTGGATGGACCTGGGAACGGAGGGAATGGCGGCCAGATGGAACACGACATCGGCGCCGCGAATGGCCGCGAGCATAGCGCCTGGGTCGCGGATGTCGGATCGATCCCATTCGATTTGTGCGCGAACTTCGGCGAGATTCTCCGCACGGCCGGTGAGCAGATTGTCGATCACGCGAACCTGGCTGCCGCCCTGTGCGAGCAAAGCGCGCACCAATGTGGAGCCGATAAAACCTGCGCCGCCGGTCACGACGTAGCCCGCCATTTTAATATCAATCACCTGTTCAGTCAGCCTGCTTCGTTGCCACGGCCACCAGCGACAAGGCCGACCACGGCAGCACGCCGTCCAGTCGCCGCCAAAACCACACGGTTTTGTCGAAAATCTTCAGCGTCACCTTGCTGATGCGTTTTCTGCGCAGCACGTTGCCGAACAACCACCAGCCGACTGCGCCGATCTTATTCAGTTGTTCGATACTCCGGACGGAAAAGCCGTTCTGTTCGAACAGCGCGCGCAACTGCGCCCGCGAGAAGCGGCGGCGATGTCCCAACGCCCGATCCAGAGTTCCGAACAGCGCCGGACTTTGGGGCGCCAGCACGATGAGCGAGCCGCCGGGTTTCAGCAGGCCGGCGGCGGACCGTATCACCGTGGCTGGATCGTCCACATACTCCAAAACATTTACACACAAGACCGTATCGAACGGACCTTCGGCGCGTTCGTAATCGTGCGGGCACTCCGGATCAAGCTGCAGCACGGAGACATTGGGCGTCCGCAGGAATCGATTGCGGAGCGAGTGCAGGTACAGCGGATCTTTTTCAGCTACCACATAAAGCAGCCGCCGGCCCATCAGATTACCGGCAATATTGCCGATGCCCGCGCCCAATTCCAGCACGGTGTCGCCCAGGTTGGGACGCAGCACGCGCGCCAGCCAGTTCAAATACTGGGGCGTGCCGGTGAGGTTATTCAAGAAGGCGCGGCCGTAAGGCTCCGTGTACAGATCGTCGATCAGCCAGAAGCGGAAAATCACGCCCAGCGCCTTCACGCCGTCCTTCCAGCCGATCTTCTTACCTTCTTCGTACGTGCGGCCGTGGTAGCTGATGGGCACTTCGTAAATGCGCAGCTTGCGCTTGGCGCATTTCATGGTGATCTCCGGCTCGAAACCGAAGCGGTCGCTCCGGATGGGAATGCTTTTCAGCAGATCCGTGCGGAACACCTTGTAGCACGTCTCCATGTCGGTCAGGTTCAGGTTGCAGAACATGTTCGACAGCAGCGTCAAGGTCTTGTTGATCATCGAATGCCAGAACGGCAGGATGCGGGTTTGCTCGCGGACCAGATAACGCGATCCGAAAACTGCGTCCGCATGGCCGCTGAGCAAGGGACGCAGCAGCGTGGGATATTCGGACGGATCGTATTCCAGGTCGGCGTCCTGCACCAGGCAGAAGTCGCCTTGCGCCTCTCGAATGGCGGTGCGGACGGCCGCGCCCTTGCCCTCGTTCACTTTTTTGCGGAAGAGCCGGATGCAGGGCTCCTGGGCGGCCAGCCGGTCCAGGATTTCCGACGTGCCATCGGTGGAGCAATCGTCTACGATAATGAGCTCGCGTTCCAGGTTTTCCGGCAATGGGGCGTTCAAAACCTGAGCCAGGCTTCGCTCCACCATGGTGCGCTCGTTATAGACAGGGATCAGGATAGAGAGACGCAACGTCCTTAGTATAAGCGGGGCAGGATGAGGAAACGCACGGAGAAGACATTACGACCGAACAGGGAAAACACTTAGACGAAGAGCAGACGTGAAAAAGCCGCCCCGCACGTCGATCACGTGCCGAAAGGCGGCTTTTTTGAGCTCGTCAGGCCCTGGACGTTTCTAACGCTTTACTGTTTCGTGTTCGTTCTGTCTTTGCCGCTCGTGCTGCGCCTCATCGGACTGCGCCTTAGCCCACTCGTCGGCTTGCTTCTGTGCTTCATCCTTGGAGATGCCGTAGCGCTCCTGGATGCGGCCGACCAACTGGTCTTTCTTTCCGGCGATCTGGTCCCAGTCGCTGTCCGTCAGCTTGCCAAACTGCTCGCGGGCTTTGCCCTTCACCTGTTTCCAGTTGCCTTCGATTCTGTCCCAATTCATAGGGGTCCATTTCTCCTTCATGCCCTTTGCAGCACGCTCGCCGCCACTCGCTAACGGATTGAACAGGCAAGAGATCACCAATGCGTAACGTAGAAAAACTTACGAATGGCGTCTTTCACAATCAGGTCTCCGATAGAAAATTTGCCTGGAAGCGTGATACCAGTAGAGATTGGACCCCATCTTTGAAACCAATCTGCCCGGCGTGGAGCGGTACGCCCGCGGCAAAGTGCGCGACGTTTATTCGGCCGGCGAATATCTGGTCATCGTGGCTACCGATCGGCTGTCTGCGTTCGATTACGTGCTGCCGACGCCGATTCCGGATAAGGGCAAGGTTCTCACCGCCCTGACACTGTTCTGGCTGGAACAACTGCGGGACATTGTTCGGAACCATTTCGTCTCGGCGGACATCTCCGATTATCCGCCCGAGTTCCATCCGTTCCGGGATCAACTGGAAGGCCGGTCCATGTTGGTTCATCGGGCCCGGATGATTGAGGTGGAATGCGTGGCGCGCGGCTATGTTTCAGGATCGGGCTGGAAGGACTACCGGCGCGAAGGACGCATCTGCGGCATTGAGTTGCCCGCCGGATTGATTGAGAGCGATCAGCTTCCCGAGCCCATCTTTACGCCCGCGTCAAAGGCTCAATCCGGACACGACGAGAACATATCGTTTGAAACGGTGGCGCGGCAGACTGGCGAACCTCTGGCCGCCAGGCTGCGCGATCTCACGCTGGCAATCTACCAACGCGCCGCGCGGTACGCCGAAACGCGCGGGATCGTGATCGCCGATACCAAGTTCGAATTTGGATTCGCGGGCGATGAATTAGTGCTGGCGGATGAAGTGTTGACGCCGGACTCCTCGCGTTTCTGGCCGCGCGCCAGCTATCGGCCCGGCGGGCCGCAGCCGTCTTATGACAAGCAGTACGTGCGGGATTATTTGGAATCCATTCATTGGGACAAAAAGCCTCCGGCGCCGGCCTTGCCACCGGAAGTGATGGAGCGGACCAGCGAAAAGTATCGCGAGGCCTACCGCGTTCTGACAGGGAAATCGCTTTGAAGCCGGTGACGTTACCTTGAATTGGATCGATCTGCTGTTGGCGCTGGTGATCGCGAGCTCGGTGCTGGCCGGTTTCGCGGCCGGGTTTGCGCGCGTGGGCGTGGGATTTGCCGCGATGATCGCGGGGGTGTTTTGCGGCTTCTGGTTTTATGGAATCGTGGCGGCCTACGTGATGGATTACGTCAGCTCGCGCGCGATTGCGAATCTGATCGGATTCTTCGCGATTCTGGCGGCGGTTCTGATTCTAGGCGTGATCGTTGGAGCGATCCTGGCGAGATTCTTCAAATGGGTTGGATTGTCGTGGCTGGACCGGCTGCTGGGCGGCGTCTTTGGAGTGGTGCGGGGCTTCGTGATCGCTGCTGCGATGGTTACCGTCCTGCTGGCGTTCGCGCCGTCGCCTCCGCCGCGCTCGGTGCTGGATTCCAAAGTGCTGCCTTACGTAATCAGCGTTTCCAGTGTGCTGGCGGCGCTGACGCCTCGCGAAATCAAAGACCAGTTTTACGCCACAAGGGACAAGGCGCAAGCGGTGTGGTCCGCGCATAACGCGCGCCAGCCGGAAGGGCTCCGGCGCGAATGATTTTACTGATTTTCGATCTCGATGGCACTCTGATCGACTCCAAGCTCGACCTGGTGCATTCCGTCAACGCCGCCCGCGCGCTGATGAAGCTGGGTCCGATTTCCGAAGAGCTGGTGTCGTCCTATGTCGGTAATGGCGCGCCGATATTGATGCGCCGCGCGCTCGGCCCGGAGGCGAGCGAAGCGGACGTGGCGCGGGCGCTGGAATATTTCCTGAGCTATTACCGCGCGCACATGCTGGATCACACGCGCCTGTATCCGGGCGTGCGGGAGGCGCTGGACCGGCTGCTGGAGGCGGGAGCTAAGATGGCAGTGCTCACCAACAAGCCGGTGCGATTCAGCCGCTCGATTGTGGAGGGGTTGGGCCTGGCGCGGCATTTCTTTCAGGTTTACGGCGGGAACAGCTTCGATCGGAAGAAGCCCGATCCGGTCGGCATCGAGGCGCTGCTGGGCGAGAGCGGCGCGCCGCGCGAGCGCACCATCATGGTGGGTGACAGCTCCGTGGACATTCGGACCGCGCGGAATGCCGGCGTGACGGCCTGCGGCGTATCGTACGGGTTTCAGCCGGAAACGTTCGCGGAAGAGCCGCCGGATCTCATGGTCGACAATATGCTGGATCTGGCCGAGTACGTACTCAGGCGCGGCTGAACTCGACCAGCTTCTGCAGTTTCGACCAAGCCGCCCCGGAGTCGATGGAATGAGCGGCGCGGTCCATCCCGTCGCGCGGGCTATCGGCTAAGCCCGCCACCAGCAACGCAGCCGCGCTGTTCACCAGGACGATGTCGCGCTGGGGTCCGGTTTGACCTTTCAACACCGCCGTGGCGATCTGAGCATTTTGCGAGCGATCGCCGCCGCGCAGGTCTCGGATGTCAGCCTGCTCCACGCCGAAATCCGCGGGCGTCCACTCGAAAGAACGCACGTCCGCGCCGGTGACCTCGAAAACCAGCGTGGATCCGGTGGTAGCCACCTCGTCGAGCCCGTCATTGCTCTGAGCAACGTTGCCATAAACCACGAACGCGCGTTGCGGCGCAAGGCCGGCCAGAGCGTTCGCCAGCAGTTCGGCGGTGTGCGCGGAAGGCGCGCCGATCAGTTGCCGCGTAGCGCCCGCGGGATTGGTGAGCGGGCCCAGCAGGTTGAAGACGGTGCGCATCTTGAGCTCCATGCGGGCGGATTGGGCGTGCCGCATGGCCGGGTGAAGCAGGGGCGCGAAGAGAAATCCGATTCCGATTTCGCGGATGGCTTGCCCGATCCGCTCCGACGACTGCGACATTTCCACGCCCAACTGTTCCAGAATATCGGCGCTGCCGCACTGCGTGGAAAACGACCGGTTGCCGTGCTTGGCCACGCGGGCTCCCGCGCCGGCCACGACGAAGGCGGCGACGGTGGAGATGTTAAACGTGGCGCCTGAACCGCCGCCCGTCCCGCAGGTATCGAGCAGGGACTCAGGGTCGACGCAGGCCTCGATTCGAATGGTCTTCTCCCGCATGGCGCGCGCGAATCCTTCCAACTCCTCCGGCGTTTCACCCTTCATCCGCAGGCCCATCAGGAAAGCGCATATTTGAGGCGTAGTGGCCGCGCCGTTCAGAATGCTGAGCATCGCTTCGCGAGCTTCGGTGGCCGAAAGATCCTCGTTGGCGGCGATTTTGTGGATAAACGGTAACAGCATGCAGGGCTTCGGATTCACGTTACCATGAGCACGGGGACGGATTGGATGAAGCTCGCTTTGATCGCCATGCTGTCGATGATTCCGCGTTTATTTGGGCAGGAGCATCCGCGGCCGGCCGCCGCCCCGCACGACGCCGCCGGGCAGCCTCCTGAGTCCGCGCCTGGCGCGCCTCCCGCCGAGAAGATCTCCAAGACCACGCATTCGATTTCGATCCATGGAAAGACGCTCGCGTACACCGCGACGGCAGGAACGCTGAACATAAAGAAGGACGACACCAAACCCTGGGCCAGCATGTTTTACGTGGCCTACACGCGGGATGACGCGCAGGATATGGCGAAGCGGCCGATCACGTTTGCGTTTAATGGCGGCCCGGGATCGTCCTCGGTGTGGCTGCATATGGGCGCGCTGGGTCCGAAGCGCGTAGAAATGGGCCCGGACGGCGAGCAGCCCAAGCCTCCGTATCGTCTGCTGGACAACGAGGACACCGCGCTCGAATTCACCGATCTGGTGTTTATCGATCCAGTGACCACCGGTTTCAGCCGCGCCGCGCCCGGCGAACAGGACAAGCAATTCCACGGCTTCGACGGCGATCTGGATTCGATGGCCGAATTCATCCGGCTGTATCTGACGCGCTTCGAGCGCTGGCGAGCGCCGAAGTTTTTGGCGGGCGAAAGTTATGGCACCACGCGCTCGGCGGCCCTTTCGCAATACCTGCTGGATAACGACGGAATTTATCTGAACGGAATTACGTTGATTTCCACCGTGCTGAACTTCGAGACGATTTTGCCCTCGCGGGGCAACGATCTGCCGTACGCGTTGTTTTTGCCGACCTACACCGCCGCGGCCTGGTATCACAAAAAGTTGCCGAAAGACCTGCAGGGCGATCTGGAGAAAGCCGTCGGCGAAGCGCGAAGATTCGCGGGCAACGAATACACGGTGGCGCTGATGAAAGGCGACAAGCTGACGGCGGCCGAGCGGACTACGATCGTTCATCAACTCGCCCGCCTAACCGGCCTGTCCGAGCAGTTCATTGAGGAGAGCAATCTGCGTGTTTCGGAGCCTCGCTTCACCAAGGAGCTGCTGCGCGATCGGAGAAAGATCTTAGGCCGTTACGACAGCCGGCTGGAGGGCGAGGACATCGATGCGGCCGGCGATTCGCCGGATTACGATCCCAGCTACGCGTCGGTGCAGGGCGTTTTCACGGCGATGTTTAACGATTATGTGCGCGCGGAATTGAAGTATGACAGCGACGTTCCGTATCAGGTGCTGACGGGCAAAGTGCAGCCGTGGAGTTATGACCGTTTTCAAAACCGGTACGTGAACGTGGCTGAGATGCTGCGCGAGGCCATGACGCAGAACCCCAGCCTGCGGGTGATGATCGCCAACGGATACTACGATCTGGCCACGCCGTTTTTTGCGACCGAGTATACCGTGAACCACATTGGCCTGGATGCGGCGCTGAGCAATCACGTCGGGTTGACGTATTGCGACGCCGGCCACATGTTATACACCAAGAAAAGCTGTCTGGATAGCCTGCACGGCGCGATGGCCGATTTCTATCAGAAGGCTTTGCCAAACAGCGGGCCGACGCCTTAATAAATTCTGAGCCGCCATGCGTGAGCATGCGGTTTTGCTCGGTTTATCGGGGAATCCGCATGCTTACGCATGGCGGCTCAGATGCGGCTTGCCGTTAGATCAGGCGGGAGCGCCCCTTGTGAAGCGCCGTCAACTCGGCCCAGGCACGCTCGGCCCGAGTTCTGAGCCGCCATGCGTGAGCATGCGGTTTTGCCCCGTTTATTGGGGAATCCGCATGCTTACGCATGGCGGCTCAGATGCGGCTTGCCGTCAGATCAGGCGAGCGCGCCCTTATAGAGCGCCGTCAACTCGGCCCAGGCACGCTCGGCCTCGGGCTTGTTGTAGATCGGCATCCCGTCCGGCTGCTTCGGCATATCGGGCACGCACCATCCGTGCAAACAGGTGGAATACACCTCGATCTTCGCGGGATTGTTGGCGGCCTCGAACGCCGCTTTCAGTTTGTCTTTCGCATCGGGCTGGCGCATATCGTCGTTTGACGCGATGCCGAAATACATCTTGGCCTTGATCTTCGCGGCCAGCAGGTGCGGGCTGTCGGGTTTGTCCGTAACTAAGCCGCCGCCGTGGAACGATCCGCCGGCGCCCACCCGATCGGGCATCGCGGCGCAGGTTTTCATCACCAATGGACCGCCCATGCAGTAGCCTTGCGTGCCGATCTTTTTCGACTTGTTCACCTGCTTTTGCGCGTCCAGGAACGTCACGTACGCCACAGCGTCGGTTTCCGCATGGCCGGGCGCGTTCACCGATTCCATCAGCGGCTGGATCTTGCCCCTGTCTTTGGCAAAGTCGACGCCAGAAGCATCGGTAAAGAAAGGAGCCTTGCCCACGCGATAGAAGGGGTTCGGCACCAGGACGGAATATCCCTGAGCCGCAAGCCGTTTAGCCATCTCGCGCATGGAGGGCCGCAGGCCGAATGCGTCGGGCCAGATCAGAACGCCGGCGTGGGAACCGCTGGCCGGATGGATGAACGCCGCGTCGCAGGTGCCATCGGGCGTTTTAATTTCGACATCGGTCTCAACCACCGATGCGGAGGCCGCACCCGCAGCCGAACCCGCGGCAGCCAACCCAGCCGCGGCCACCGACATTGCTACAAAATCGCGACGGGGAAGGTCGCGTGACTCTTCATTGATTTTGGGATTGATATCGTCCGCCATTGCTATACTCCTCTGTGACAGTGTATCCAATTCGATGGCTCGGAGCGATGGAGTGACCGGCTATGCCTCTTACGCTAACGGCGGAGGCTAACTTCCGAATGGCCGAGGCTGGAATCGAGAACTTGCGCGACAGTCTTATCGCCTTCCGCCGGCATGGGCGGCCCTACCGCTTCCTTATTATGAAGACATTAACAGGCAGCGCCGGCGGCTTTCGGCGGCGGGCAAGGATGCCCGGGCGTGACGCCGTATAATAAGTGAAACCGTGTTGGCCCAGTTTGATCCGGCAATGCAGCGGGTGTTCAACTCCATTGCTCACCTGGCGCTTGCCTGGCAGTTGAATTTCGAGGGATGGAATGGAAACATACGTTCTGACGCAGCCTTCTGCCGCTTCCGCCGCCGAAGTTGCTTCAACGCTGAGTCCCGTCGCCGAAGCCGAGCGAATCTCCTCCATCGACGTGATGCGCGGCGTGGCTCTGCTTGGTATCGCCCTGATGAACGTCGTGTTCTCCGGGCTCCCTTTTGCGGCCGACTGGAATCCGAAAGTCGGCGGCGGCGCCACCGGTTTAAACCTGGGCGCGTTCTTTCTCCAGTACGTGCTGTTCGACGGTAAGATGCGCGGCCTGTTCTCGATGATGTTCGGCGCCAGCACCTACCTGTTGATCGGCCGCCTGGATGGACGCGGCGCGGGCCTGCGAGCGGCCGAAATCTATTACCGGCGTATTCTTTGGTTAATGCTGATTGGTCTGGTGCACGCCTATCTCATCTGGCATGGCGATATTCTTTACCCCTATGCGTTGCTCGGCCTGGTGCTGCTGCCGCTGCTGCGCGTCCGGCCCAGGAACCTGCTGATCACGGCGGAGGTGATGTTGCTGTTGATGACCGCCGGCGACGTCGGCAAGGGCTTTTACATTCGAACCACCCACGACGGTGCTATGCAAGCCGACAAGGCGGATGCCGCCAGGAAGCCGCTCACCGACGACCAGAAAGCCGCCAGAACCGAGTGGCAGGAAATCGGGAAGTATTTCAGCCCCTCGGCGGAAGATTTGCGCAAAGAGAAGGCCGTGTACAGCGGGTCTTACTTTAATCTGGTCGCCAAGCGAGCCGTCATTTTGTTCAAGGAATGGCACGCGATGCCGTTCTACCTGGACAATTGGGACATGTTCACCATGATGCTGGTGGGCATCGCGTTCATCAAGACCGGTGTTCTCGGCGCCGAACGGTCCTTCGTATTTTACTGGCGGCTGCTGGCGGTGTCTTACGGAATTTCTCTGCCCATCGGCGCTTTCGCCGCCTGGAAATCATGGCAGCAGGGATTTGAGCCGATGCAGACCGTCTTCACCTTCAGCACTTATCAGTTGGGGCGGGTGGGCATGACGTTGGGGCACGCCGCGCTGATTCTGCTGCTCTGCAAGTACGGCGTCTGGCCGGCAATGCGAGCGCGTCTGGCAGCGGTGGGCAAGACGGCGCTTTCCAACTATATCGCGCACTCGTTGATTTACGGACTGGTCTTTTGCGGTTACGGCTTCAACTTGTTCGACAAGCTGCAGCGCTACCAGCTCTACTACGTGGTCCTGGGTATGTGGATCTTTTCTTTGGTCTGGAGTCCGATCTGGCTCCAACATTTCCGATTTGGACCCCTGGAGTGGGTATGGCGTTCGCTCACCTATTGGAAGCGGCAACCAATGCTGATCAGCCAGCCAGTCTGCCGTATAATGAATCCAGTCGCCCTTACCGAGCCGCGACCGTGAGGGAGACGGTTGCCGCTAGGCCGTTCACCTCCGAAGTAAATTATGTTCGATAACCTATCCGAACAAGCTGCAGCGAGTTTTTAAAAACCTGCGCGGCGAAGGAAAATTGACGCCCGAGAAATACGGCGGCCGACGCTCTGTGATACGTTTTTAGTCTACAGCCGTGATGCCCGGGGCGGAAAATACATTACGCAGCTTATTGGCATCGAACCCTAAATTCGCACTCTCTTTACAGATCGACCAGGTCGTTCCTCTGGCCGGGGGCGATATCAAGGACGGCAACGACGCTTCGAAGGAATTGCGCGAATTCCTGAGGCTGGTGCCAGCTGAGAACCTCTTCGAGTACTCGCGACGATGCCTAGATCTCACCGATTATGGGTTCGTTCTTCAGGAAATTGTGAATGAACTAGCTCGGCGCTTGGACTTCGACGTCGAAAACGGACTATTTAAGGGAAAGCCGGGCGCCATTGGCTTCGACGGCATATGGCGCTCACCCGGCGACCCGGCGATCGTCGCCGAGGTTAAAACCACGGAGGTCTACGCCGTTAGCTTAGATACCCTCGATAAGTACAGAAGAGAGCTAGTGGCGCAAGGAAGGATACCGAAGCTGTCTTCAATTTTGATCGTTGTTGGTCGTGAGGGCAAAGGAGCGCTCGAAGCGGCAATCAGGGGATCTGAATTCTCGCGGAGCGTACGGATGATCAGCCTTGAAGGTCTGATAAAGCTAGTGCAAATCAACAGTCAGGCGGATGATCCTGACGCCACGACGATTCGGATACGTAGACTGCTGCACCCGGTTGAGTACATCCAGTTGGACAACATCATCGACGTGATTTTCTCAACGATCGCTGGCGAGGAAGAGGAGGGGCAAGCCCTCGGGCCGGCGGACGAGTTAGCCGATGGACCAAAGGTTGATCCCGGCCTGATCGACGGCAAGCGCCAGCAGGCTATCGACGCATTCTCGGCGCTCAAAGGACGTCAGCTGATACGGCGGAGCCGAACGTTCTTCTGGACAAACGACAAAGAGCTTCGGGTCTGTTGCACGGTCTCCAAACGGTATGAGAACGACGCTCGTCCCTACTTTTACGCCTATCATCCCAAGTGGGACACCTTTCTCGGAGAGGGCCAGGGATTTCTGATCCTTTGCTGCCTGGACCGCGATGAGGCATTCGCCGTTCCGCGAACGTGGTTCGCTGACAATAGGCAGAGCCTGTACGTCGCCGGGCGAGCAAATGGGACACGATGGCTTATATGGCTAACGACGTTGGCTGATGGCTCGCTGGCCATGGACCTCAAGGACGGCAAAAAGTACAGCCTAGAGCCAAATAAATTCATCCTTCAGCGCGTCCGGCCTCTTGGCGCCCGCTGATATTCCTCCACAGATCTACGCCGCGATGTTGGTGCGACAGCACATCAGCGGCTCGGTCGCTGGGCCGATTCGGAGCCTTGGTATGGGGCCGTGACGTGCCGTATAATGAAACAGGCCGCCCTATTCGACGCTCCGCCTCCGAAGTAGATCATGTTCGATAACCTATCCGACAAGCTGCAGCGAGTTTTCAAAAACCTGCGCGGCGAAGGAAAATTGACGCCCGAGAATATGGAGGCCGCGTTGCGCGAGATCCGCGTGGCGCTGCTCGAGGCCGACGTCCATTTCCGCGTGGTGAAGCAGTTTATCGAGTCCATCAAGGAAAAGGCCAAGGGCGAAGAAGTTTTAGCCGCGCTTTCGCCCACCCAGCAGGTGATCAAGATCGTCCGCGACGAGTTGATCAAGACGCTGGGCAGCCATCAATCGAAACTGCGGATGGCCAATGAGCCGCCCTCCGTAATCATGATCGTCGGCCTGCAGGGATCGGGCAAAACCACCACCACGGGCAAGCTGGCGCGCTGGCTGTCGAAGAACGGGCACAATCCGATCGTGGTTTCGGTGGACGTGTATCGTCCAGCCGCGCGGCAGCAGTTGAGCGTGATCGCGCGCGACATCAAGCTGCCCATCTACGATGGAACCTCCGAGGAGACCAAGCCGCTGGAACTGGCGCGTTCGGCGCTGCGCGAGGCGCGGCAGACGGGCCGCGACGTGGTGCTGGTGGATACGGCGGGACGGCTGCATATCGACGATCAACTGATGCAGGAGCTGCAGCAGTTGAAAGACGAGTTCAACCCCTCCGAAGTGCTGTTCGTGGCCGACGCCATGACCGGCCAGGACGCGGTGAAATCTGCCGACGAATTTCATAAGCGTCTGGGTATCACAGGCGTCATCCTCACCAAGATGGACGGCGATGCGCGCGGCGGCGCGGCGCTCTCCATCCGCTCCATCACCAATCAGCCGCTGAAGTTCGTGGGCGTGGGCGAGAAGTTCGACGCGCTGGAGCCGTTCCATCCCGATCGCGTGGCGCAGCGCATTCTCGGCATGGGCGACATGCTCTCGCTGATCGACAAGGTGCAGGAAAACATCGATCAGAAGGACGCCGAGGAAATGCAGCGCAAGCTCATCGACAATGAGTTTACGCTGGCCGATTTCCGGGATCAACTGCGGCAGATTCGCAAGCTGGGCCCGCTGGAATCGCTGTTAGGCATGATGCCGCAGCTTGGGCCCATGAAAGATCTGAAGAACATGAAGGTGGATGAGAACGAGATTACGCGGGTGGTGGCGATCATCGACTCGATGACCGCCAAGGAGCGCGCCAATCACATGCTCATCAACGGGGCGCGGCGGCGGCGTATCGCCAAGGGCAGCGGCACCACGGTCCAGGAAGTGAATTCCCTGCTGAAGCAGTATGCGCAGGCCCGTAAGATGATGAAAAGTATCACTGGCGGAGGGTTTTTGGGCAAGCGGCTGGGCAAACTGAAGCTTCCGATGTTACAGTAGGAGAAAGATGCTAATGATTCGTATGGCGCGTTTTGGCGCCAAGAAAAAGCCGTCGTACCGCGTTGTGGTGATCGACAAGGAGCGCGCCCGCAATAGCCGCTCGGTGGAGGTGGTGGGCCTGTACAATCCCGTCAGCCAGCCGCAGGTGGTGAAATTGGACCACGAACGGATTGCTTATTGGATGAAAAACGGCGCTCAGCCGTCGGACACCGTCAGCCGGTTGTTGAAGAAGAATCCGGCCCCCGCGCCGGAGCCGGCCGCGGTCTAAAGCAGCAGTCGCAGCACCCAGCTAAACGCCGCTACAGCCGTAGCGAAGACCACGAAGATAATTACGAATTGCCGGCCAGTGAGGCCGAGCATAAAACGGGTGTCTGCCGCCGCTGGTTTTTCGGCTGGCAATGCCAGTGAGTTGGCGCGATCGCGATGCAGCTTATGGAGCTGTTGGATGGCCCAAGCCAGGAACGCGAAGTAGAAGATCGCGAAATAGAGCCGCAAGCGCGCCAGATCTGAGTTGTCGAAGATTACCTTGTAGATCAGCGCCGCCAGGCCGGTTTCCGCGATCACGGCCAGATAGAGGAAGTACTCGAAAGCCCTGCTCTTGCCCGTCTGATGAGAATCCATGGAGAATCGGGGTACAACGGCTTCATCGGCTGTCTCACAGGAATGCGAGATAGGGGAAATGCCCGACGGCGGGCACCTACGGGCAGCCTTATGTGCCGGAGGTAGCGGGCTTCGCGTTGCCAGCGGGGCGGAACATTCTCTTCAGTTGTCGATTTACAGCGGCTGCCGAGAACGATTCTGGGTCGAAGCCATCGCCAAGCCATTCCAGAGACTCCTGGTTCCGCTCGTCGGTCGGGTCGGCGATCGCTTCCAGGAGGCCGTAGAAGCCTGGGATCCCGCCGCAGTCCTCGGGCGGAGCGCTGAGTTTGCCTCCGGTACACACCGGGTATGCAAGTCCCGGTTCTGGCGGCAACACTTTCTCCACGTTGATACCGTGCTCCCAACCGTCGCCGAAGTCGTAGGTATATTCCATTTTGGCGCCAAGCCTTTTGAGCACCGCAGAAAGACGCACCTTACTTTCGTCGATGCTCACAGGCCCGCCCCTGAACGATTCCGAGGGATCGGGCGCGCCAAACCTCTGGCGTCCGATACGGAACTCGTGCAGGTGGCTGTTGGTCCAACCCATCGCGACTTGCAAGACGTCATGCAACTGCTCCAGCGTCAAATCCGCGGGCACCAACAGGCGCCGCCAGATGGGAGGGCGCGTGCCAAGCAGGGTGACCTTGATCTGATAGATTCGTTGTGAATTCTCGATCTTCTTCGTAGGCATGAGAATCTCTTCCCGATTAGGATACGTCACATTGCAATTCTGCGGGGCCTGCTCTGGCGACCCGCGAGTGTTCCATGGCTCGGCCAGCCGGGCTTGCGGCCCACCCGATCCTTCGCCTTACGGTCGCGGCTGGTGCGCAGGCCAGCTTTTCTCCAGGGCTACTTCCAGCGTCAGAACCGGATTGCCCGAATTCTGGTAAGCCTCTATCACCTTGGAGTACCGGGCGGCATCGGTTTCAAAGCGGCCCAGCAGGAAATGCGGTTCCACGTACCATTCAGCCGGGCTTTTTTGATAAAGGCCGGAATTACCGATTAAATCCACATAATAGGCCAATATTTTGTCGCGTTGAGAACCGGGTGGCGCCAGATCGAGCAGGCCCTCAAAAACCAGGCACTTCTCGTGATAGTAGATGGTGTCGGACCCCTCTTGATCGGGCGTCCAATCGGCGATTAGATTCAGATAATCGGCAATCTGCTGCTGCCATTCGGGCGTCGCACGCTCGGCATCGGTGAGCAGTTGCGTGCTCGGGGCAAAGCGCAGTTTAATCCCCGCTTGCAGCAACTGCTGTGAGTTCGAGGATTGCCAATAGCGCTCCAGCGCCGGTGTGGTGGGCCTTTTTGCCGCCTTATGATTCTCGGAGGACGGAGCCGCGTCGGCCTCGCAACCGTGGCTTTTCTGCCGGTACTTTTCGAGCGGACCCTGAATACCGGGCGCGCTAAGCGCCGAAACCGCCGGCAGCGATGCAGCGAACGACCGGTCGTCCGGCTGCATGCTTTCGAGCAGTCCGTTGAATCGAGCCCACAAAATCTGCCTTTGGGCCGCAGTGACGCCCGCGCTTTGGATCGCGCCCGCGAGCGGAACAAGTTCCGCCGGCGATGTCGCTTGGCCCAGGGCTTCCAACAGCAAGTTCAGGTGCTCCTCTTTGGCCCTCTCCTTCGGAGTGAAGCTGCCGTTGACGACGGCGCTCAACGCTTGATAAAAATCCGAAGGATCGTAAACCAGCGCATCGTCGCAGGTGAGCGGCGCGAGCGTTGGTTTGAGCATTTGCCCAAAAAGGTCGCGAGCCTTGGACGGTTCGAGCGGGAGCATGTCCCGCACGGCACGGCTCTGAAGCGATAACGCATCCAGCTTTAGCGCATAGGCCTGGCTCAAGGAGCCGGAAGCGGTGTCCGTGGTGGTGCCGGGCAAGCCTTGCATGGGCACGGAGAATTTGGCGGAGGCCGCCAATTGGAACGCCTGTTCCACCAATCCGCGGCGCGCATTTTGGTCGGTTAGCCTGCCCGATTCGACAATCCGCAGCAGGGCGTCAGCCGCGAATTCGGGCGGCGCGGCGGCGGCAAGATCGGAGATGGATCGAAACGGTTCGGGAAGTTTTGCGGGCTCGGCGCCGAAGAACGCGGGAGCCAGGAGTAGAACGGCGGTGAAGGCTGCGCGCATACTCAAAAGTTCACGATCGCTGCGAACGACACCGGGTCCAGGCTGGCCCCGCCCACCAATGCGCCGTCAATCTGCTCCTCGGCCATCAATCCGATTACGTTGTCGGGCTTCACGCTGCCGCCGTACAGGATGCGGCAACCCTCCGCAGCTTCGTCGCCAAATTGACTTTGGATATAGTGACGGATAAAGGAATGCGCCGCGGAGGCGATCTGAGGCGTGGCCGTTCGGCCGGTGCCGATGGCCCAAACCGGCTCGTAAGCGATCACGATGCCGCGGAATTGTTCGAGAGTCAGGTGTCCGGCGCACCCGCGCAGTTGGCGGCCGAGCACCTCGTGGGTCTGGTTGGCTTCGTGTTCGTGCAGCTTCTCACCGACGCAATAAATAGGCGTCAATCCGGCATCCAGAGCCGCGCATATTTTCTTGAAGGCGCTTTCTTCCGTCTCGTGGAAGTATTCGCGGCGCTCGCTGTGAGCGACGATGACCCATTTGCATCCGGTGGCGAGGAGCATGCTGGCCGAGACTTCGCCGGTGAAGGCGCCTTCCTTCGCCCAATGCATATTTTGACCGCCGATTTGAATGTTTGTTCCGCGCGTGGATTCTGCGGCCCCCGGCAGATTCACGAAGGGCGGACAGATCACGATCTCCGCTTGCACCGCGTCCGCTACCAACGGGGAGAATTTTTCGAAGAAGGCAAGCGTCTCCGAAGGCGTCTTATACATCTTCCAATTGCCTGCCATGATGGGGCGTCGCATAGTGTTATGAAGACCGCTCCCTCACGGTCGCGGCTCGCTTAGAATCATCGCGGGTCGGTTAGAGCCGTCGCCATGCTGAGCCGCCCGCGTTAGCAAGCGGTCTTTCAACGTTTTCCGCATAACATTAGGAAAGCGAGCACAGGAAGCTGGTCCCTTCCTTGATTTCCGTCCCGAAGTTTTCGGCCACGGTTTGACCAATATCGGAGAGCGTAGAGCGCACGCCCAGGTCGAAGCCTTCCGGCTGGCGCGGGCGAAAAGCCAGCAGCGGAACATACTCGCGGCTGTGATCGGTAGAGGGCGTAGTCGGGTCGCACCCGTGATCCGCCGTGACAATCAGCAGATCCTGCGCCGACAGCTTGGCGTAGAGCGAGGGCAGCCAGGCGTCGAACTCTTCCAGGGCTTTGGCGTATCCTTCCACGTCGTTGCGATGGCCGTAATTCTGATCGAAATCCACCAGGTTCACAAACAGAAGGCCGGCGCTCAACTCGTCCAGAGCGGACAGCGTCTTGGCCATTCCGTCGGTATTGTTCTTGGTCTTCTCGTATTCGCCGATGCCGCGTCCGAGAAAAACGTCGAAGATCTTGCCGACGCTGAAAACCTCAACTTTGTGCTCCTGCAACCGATCCAGCAGCATACCGCGAGGCGGCGGGACCGCGTAGTCCTTGCGATTCGACGTACGAGTGAAGCAGCCCGGCTGCCCCGCGAAGGGCCTGGCGATTACGCGGCCCACTTCATTGGGCCCGCGTAGCATGTCGCGCGCTGTTTCACAAATCTTGTACAGCTCCCACAGCGGGATCACTTCTTCGTGCGCGGCCACTTGAAAGACGCTGTCGGCCGAGGTGTACACGATCGGCTTGCCGGTGCGCATGTGTTCCTCGCCCAATTCCTTGATGATCTCGGTGCCGGAAGCGGCGCAGTTGCCGAGCGCGCCGCGGCCGATGCGGGTCTCGAACTCCTGCAGGATCTCGGGCGGAAATCCATGCGGAAAAAGTGGGAAGGGCCTGGCGAGATGAATGCCCACCATCTCCCAGTGCCCCGTGGTTGTGTCTTTTCCGGGCGATGCTAGCGCGCATTTTCCGAAGGCCGCGGTGGGCCGGTCGACGGGGCCGACATGCGCCAGCGCTTTCAGATTGCCCAGACCAAGCTGCGCCATGTTGGGCAAGTGCAACTCGCGGGCGGCAGCGATGTGACCCAGCGTATCGCTGCCCGTGTCGCCATAAGCGGCCGCGTCCGGCATCTCGCCGGCTCCGACACTGTCCAGCACGATCCAGGTAACGCGAGGAAAGGGGGTCACGGGCGCGCCTGTGGTTTGCCGAGCGCCTGGTTCACGCGCTCGGTCAGCATTTCGACGAAGCGATCCGGAAGGTAGCCGATCATACGCGTAAAAACCTGACCGTTCTTGCCGAGAATCACGGTCGTGGGAATCGAAGAGACCTGCAACAATCTCTGCATGCCATCCTCGAAATAAACCTTCTGGCTCCATTTGATCTGAGCGAGAAACGGCTTTACCAGGCTGTGATCTTCGTCGGTATCCACGGCCAGGAAAACGACCTCGGCGGTGTCGCTGAACTTCGCTTTCACCTCTTCATACAGCGGATGCTGGCCGCGGCAGGGACCGCACCAGGTGGCCCAGAAGTCCATGACAACCACTTTGCCGAGCAGTGAGGAGAGCGGGAGTTTGTCGCCATCCAATCCCGAGAGTGTGAATTGAATCGGGTCCTTGAGCTGCGAATTGGGATCGAACTCGCGAAACTCGGCGCGGCGCGCCGCAAGCTGCGAGGAAGTGCTGTCGTAGGCTTGAAGGACCAGATCGCCCAGGCCGGCGTCAGACCCGTGCAGCTTGCGATACAACTCGCCCATGCGTGCCCGATCGCCGGAGCCGTCCAGATCCGACGAATGCAAACCGCCGATGGCGAAGGCGTCCGCGAGAAATTGCAGCGCCTCCGTATCCTTGCCGATCGCCGAAAGCCAGCGCGACGCTTCCCGCGCAGCCTCCACGCTGGGAAAAACCTTGTAGCTGGACTGCGCCAACTGTATGGCTTCGTCTTGGTGGCCGAGCAGACCACTGGCGCGAGCCTGGAGCAGCAGCGCCCGCGCGCGTCCCCGGTCGAAGTCTTCTTTGCGCTTCACTTCATCCGGTCCGCCGCCGGGCTGGAACTTGTCGTTCTGGTAAGTCGCTTGAATGAGAAAAGCTAAACGGCGCGCGTGATCCAGCGCCCGCTGTGCGTTGGGCTGGTCTCCCTGGTGCAACAAAGCCGTGGTTACATGTTCCAGCACTTGCATGTTACTGGGCTCGCGCGACAGCACTTTTTCGCCGAATTCGATCAGACGCGGGTCGTCGTTGAGATCGATTGCGGTTTTCACCAGCGCGCGTTCCAACTCGGCGCGGCGGGGAGAATTGGGGTACTGTTTGAGGTGGTTTTCGATGGCCAGCACAAGCTCGGTGGGGCTGTTTCCGCCCTCGCTGAGCGCTCTTTGCAGGCTCTGCTGCTCCTCTTGAGCCAGAGGTTGCGCGCTCAGCAGAGCGGCACTGCCGATGAGGGCAATCGCGAGCGGCGCAAATTTCATCACTGCGCCTTCTCCTCGGAACCCTGCGAAGGTTTACGGATGGCGTCGGCGATGGAAGCGGCCAGTTCCCGGGAAATATGGAGATAGCTTTCGTTTTTCGCAATGCGGTCCAGGAGCGGAAGAAACTGTTCGGGGTCCACGATCCGATTGCGATCCCAACTGACTTGCATTTGTAACAGCACCTCGTTCACGCCGAGCTTTTCAAAATGCGCGGTGCGGTCCAGATTCAAGAAGTGCTGCTCGGTTTCGGTGATGCGCTCGAAGCGGTCCAGCAGCGCCTGCGCGTTGGGGTCCTGCGAATAGTTGAACTGGACTTCGTGGCGCTCGCCGCCATCCTCGAAACGAAATGTCTTCAAGCCCAGGTTGGCGATCTTCAACCCCGATTCAACCGGACGCTGGAAGTGGCCCAACTTTTCCGCGAGATCGAACATCTCTTCAACGGTGGCGTGGTCCAACTGAATCTTGATGGGGTTGTCGTCGTCTTTGGTTTCCTGATAAGTTACCTGGCCATTTTGCTCTACTGTGATGGCGACAAATTCCGGAATGCTGCCCTTGAAGTATTTGGAGTAGAAAAGCCGCGGGGCGCCGCACAACGTGGCCGAAAGCAGCAGAGCGATGGCAACCGTTTTCATCGCACCGCTCTCATGCGCACTTCGGTGGATGTCCGCGTAGCATGGCAGATGGCGACGGCGATGGCGTCGCAAGCATCTTCCGAATCGATGTGAGTATCCAATGCCAGCAAAGAATGCACCATCAGCTTCACTTGCTGCTTTTCAGCACGGCCGTAGCCCACCACGCTGGTCTTGATCTCGAGCGGCGAGTACTCGCCCACGGAGAGTCCGGCTTCCGCCATGGTGAGCAGCACCACGCCACGGGCGTGCGATAGCTTTAAAGCGGTCTTGACGTTTTGCGCGTAAAACACCGCTTCCACCGCCGCCGACTCGGGCGTGTGCGCTTGTATCACTTCGCGCAGGCCGCGCGCAATGGCGAATAAACGGACTTCCAAAGGCTGCCTGGGGCTGGTATGAATGCAACCGGCCACGATCATGCGATGCGAGCGGCCATCGCTTTCTATCAAGCCGTAGCCAGTACTTTCAGTGCCGCAGTCGATACCCAAAATGCGCATGCAATGCCCGGAATGCGCTCGCTCCTACGCCATGGCTTCCAGTTCTTTTTCGTCGACGTCAAAGTTCGAAAAAACGTTCTGGACGTCGTCGTGTTCCTCCAACGCTTCGCTCAGGCGGAGCATGGCCGCGGCGTTCTTGCCTTCCAGCCTGGTGAGATTCTTCGGGATCATGGCGATATCGTCCGAAGCCGTTTTGATCCCGGCCTTTCGAATGGACTCCAGCACGGCCTCGTGCGCTTCCGGCGCGGAGATGACTTCCCAATCCTCGCCATCGTCGCGCATATCTTCGGCACCCGCCTCCAGCACCAGATTCATGAGCTGATCCTCACCGGCATTGTCCTTTTCGATGATGATCTGCCCCTTGCGCTCGAACATCCAGGCGACGCTGCCCACTTCACCCAAATTGCCGCCGTTCTTGGAAAACATGTGGCGTATTTCGCTGACAGTCCGGTTGCGGTTATCGGTGGCTACCAGCACCAGGACGGCGGCGCCCCCCGGCCCGTAACCTTCAAACGTTATTTCGTCGATCTGGCCGCCCTCCAGTTCGCCAGTGCCGCGCATAATGGCGCGCTTGATGTTGTCGGCGGGCATGCTGGCTGCCTTAGCGTCGGTGACGGCTTTGCGAAGACGGGGGTTCATGTCCGGGTCGCCGCCGCCGCCACGGGCCGCAATCATGATCTCCTTGATAATGCGGGTAAACGCTTTTCCGCGCTTGGCATCGGTGGCGGCCTTCTTGTGTTTGATGGTCGCCCATTTGGAATGTCCTGACATGGTGAAAACCTCTGGCTCGCGCGTAACTTCGCAGATAGACTGAGAGCCTAACACATTAGAATATCACGCGAGGGCGGTTGGCCCGTGCTCGGCCTGAAGCCGGCTCAATCTCGTTCACAGAGCGTCAACGCGGCAGGCAAGAGCGCGTGCGTCACAGCAGGCTTGAACGCCGCAGATACGGATTTCACGTTTCGAAGTCGATCTAGCTTGCTCGGTGGGTGGGTTGGCGGCGCGGTCGAGCGGGGCGGCTTCGAGCGAAGGGCTGTGGTTGAGACGCCAGGCGGTGTCTATGATCTCCTTGGTGAGCTGGATCTCGGTGGGGGTGGCGGGTTCGTATTCGTCGAAGAGCTGGCGCGAGTGGAGTTGGTGGGCCGCGGGTCCTCGGTGGCGAGGACGAAGTACGCACTCGCGGGGGCTGCGTGTGGAAACGCACATGTTCCATGTGGCGCGACTCATTTGATACGCGCCAGGCGTTGGGCGAAGGCTTCGACCGGGTGCATTGAAAAAACGAACCCATGCTCGGCGGGGTCGTAAGGAAGCCCTTTGTGTTTACGGAGTTCGAGGAGTTCGGCGGTTTCCTTGAGATCGCTGCGTTCGCGCTCGGCGCGCTCGGCTTGGATTTCGCGGAAGTTGTCGACGGCCTGGTGGAACTGGCGCGAGAGCCGCTGATAATGCATGCCAATGGCGGCGAGGGCGCGGTGGTGGCTGGTGAGGCCGCGGGTGAGGCGGTTTTGGGAGGAGCGCTGTTTGTCGGCAGCGGTGCGGGGGCCGGTGGAGCGGAGCGCGTTGGAACGGATCGCGCGGGCGCGAGATGGTTGGGCATCAGGGGGATTGGGAATCGGGTTTGTCATTGTTGGATTTGTCATAGGGGCCTCGGGTGCAGTTTTAGCATCGGCGGACGGTGATTTTGCGCGACCGTCTGGCGGATGTTGTGGGTGAGAGGGAAAGATTAGTTTGGGAGTGGCGTGATTGTATGAGCGGTTTTCGGGAGACCCGTTCCGGGCGGCTTCCCGGACCGGCGTCTCGTGGAGGTTAAGCTAGAGCGGTAGACGGTACTGATGGCGCTTGAACGACTTTGACGTTATGCTTCCCTGTGATCCGCGGATTAGCTGTTCAACAAGCGTGACTACGCGCGGGCCGAAACGTTCTGGCCGCCGAAGTACATCCAGCACAGCGCGCACATCGACCCAGAGCGTGAAGGACTATTCAACCTTGTAAAGAGCTCTCCGGTGACCCTGAAGTACGAACCCGGATTGATTCTCGCCGACGGTGACTTTGTAATAGTGCATGGCCGCTTCAGCGGCTTCGGTCTTCCCGTGAATTGAATTGCCGCTGACATACTGCGTATCGAGAACGGCATTCTTGTTGAAAATTGGGACGTCATTCAGGACGAGGCGACTGAAAAGCAATCGAAGAGCAAGGCACCGATATCTGAAACTTAAGAATCGCATCGTGATGGCTCCGCTAACGCGCACACGAGCCGAGAACCACGGGAAGGTCCCGAATGAATTGATGGCTGAGTATTACCCACAGCCAGCCGGGGCCGGGTTGATCATCACAGAGGGCACTTTTGTACGCGAACAGGGACAAGGTTGGTACGGAGCGCCGGGAATCTACAACGAAGAACAACGGGCCGGTATCCGTCAGTAGTGATTTGAAACTTGCCGCGGTGCGCCGTCGAATGGCGAATGCCTTCTATCAAGGCGTCGGTAGTAGCCTGATCGCGCTTGCCCATCGCGATATTCAGAGCGAGCTTGCTGTGCCGCTCGATTGCAACGAACGTGTAGCAGTCGCCAAGATTTAGCGCACTACCATCCGGGAGGGAGTCCACTCCAGATGCGCCTGGTGGGAACGTGGCCGGTGCTCGGGAATGGCGACCGTGTGCCCATGACCTTGAGCGCACTTCCAACAGTTCCCACCAGGTTGTAAGGCACGCTGTAAAAGCGTCGAACACCATGTGGTAATCGATGTTGACCCGCGCGCGGGACCACTGACTCAGATCGAACGGTCCGGCGGGCAAAGGGCTCAGCGCGGGCCTGTCGAGAGCTACTGATACCCGTGAGCCTTCTCGTTTACGGAATGGTCGCTGGTTGATGCGGTCCCGCAGTCCGCGGATGGCCTGGCTCAGCTCCTCGATAGACAAGAACCTCCGGTGGCGCAGCGCCGCGATGATCCATCGTTCAACCAAGGTTGTGTCGGCCTTGCACGAACTCTGACGACGGCGATTGAAGCCGCTCAGAACGGAGCTCCCCTCGTGGCGAACAGCCGTGAGGTCGATCCGGCGGCCTCGGCCGCGTGTCTCTGCGACGACGGGATGCGCGTGGCCGCTTGCCTGGAATGCCTTCGCATTGGTACCGACACACAGAGATGCTGTAGTACCTTGGTACATTATGGCACGAAAACGAGACGGCATCAAAGAAATGGTAGTTGAACGCGTCCAGACCGGCCTTCGCATAGAAAAACGCCTGCTCAAAGTACTGAAGGCGTTAGCCGAGCTGAAGGACATCTCCCTTGGAGACTTGCTGGAAGGCATTGTGCTCCACGCCTTCGAGGGAAAGTCGGCGTTTTCCACAGAGACCTTAAAGCAGATAGCGGAGCTCAAGGCGATCTACGGCCTTAAGCTCGGTGCGGCCGACAGTCATAAGCTCAAAGAGAAGACGAGAGAGGGCGCGAAATGAACCCTCATCAAAACTCCGCAAAGAATTTGCCGGAGGCAATCGGGACTCCCGAACAGGGACTGCGAGAGCTGAGTGGGTGCTTAACCGTTCTTGGGGTATCTCCCGACCCATGGAACGTACTGGCCAAACCCGTGGCGCACGCACTCCTGCGACGCACTCGTGCATGCAGCGTTCACACTCATGTGTACGCGACATGTTTCACTCCTTCATAGCGCGATCTTAGCCCGATTTCCGCTTCAGAGCGACCAACCCGGCCTGCGGCCAGGTCAAAAACGTCAGGAACAAGCGCCCTTTCTCGCGCATTTTTCACCTCGCCGCAAACCAATGGTGACACACGAGTTAATGACAAATTTCGCATTCTAGTTCCTTGGGAGCGACCAACCTGGCCTGCGGCCAGGTCAAAAAACGTCAGGAACAAGCTTCCTTTCTCGCGCATTTTTCACTTCGCCGCAAACTAATAGTGACAAACGAGTTAATGTCACATTTCGCAGTCTGGTTCCTTGGGAGCCGCGAAACCTTCCAAAACGCTGAAGCATCCAAGCTGAATCCGTATACAACCGCGTCCAAGAATTGCCGGCTGGAGTTCGAGAATGAGTTAGTCCGGGTTCCCAGCGCCAGGTTCGCGCCCGGTGAGTGTTTGCCGCTGCACGGCCATCCGGGCCATCCCGCCGTGTTCTCTCCTGACCGATGGCGGACCAATTCGTTTTACACACGTGGAGCCCGCCTTCACGGTGGAAAGGCCGGCGGTAGAAGAGGGCGCCATCTTGCGTCGTGTCGCCCAGGCAGGCACGGAATCTCCGTACCGCAGGCCAACGCAGTACTTGTCAGCGCTGGATAGCGCTTGGGGCGCCGATAATCTGGCTCGCGCGCGGAAAGTCCCGTCTGTGGGAGCTTGTTTCAAACAGAATTGGCCACATCTGTCTCACGAATTCCGCCTCCGAGAATTGAGCCGCGTAGTCCTGCAATGCGCGCGGGTCGCGCTCGGTCCCGAATCGCTCCCAGCGCTCAATGGCGTCCACCAGACCGTCAGGCTCGTCGTAAAGCAGGCCGCCGAATTCAGGCACTACTTCCAGCGCCCCGCCTCTGGCCAGAGCAATCACTGGCTTGCCACTCGCGAGCGCTTCCACCATCGTGATCCCGAAATCTTCTTCCCCTGGCGTCAGCAACGCTCGGCAGCGGGCGTAAAGTTCTTGCAGATCTTCATCCGTCACGCGGCCGCAGAATTCGACGTTCGCCGCGGCGGACCGCCGCAATGCTTTATATTCCGGCCCGTCGCCCACCACAAGAAGCTTCCGTCCATTCTGGTTAAAGGCTCGTACCGCGGCATCCACGCGCTTGTACGCCACCAATTCGGAAACGATCAGGTAATAATCGCCGGGAGGTTTCCAATAAAACTTCTCCACGCTTACCGGAGGCCGCACTACCTGCGAATCGCGCCGATAAGTCCTCCAAATCCGCCGCCGGACGTTCTCGCTATTGGCGACGAATTCATCCACTCGCGCAGCGCAGGCATAGTCCCACACCCGCAGATAGTTGGCGAAGGGCCCCATGGCGGCGCGTTTCCAACGGGCATGCGTCCAGTCATTGCGATAGGCCGGATACATCTCCCACAGATATCGCATGGGCGTGTGACAGTAGCACACATGACGCGTATTGGATGAAGCGATCACGCCCTTGGCTGGACCCGATTCGCTGCTGACCACTAAGTCGTATTCCCGCAGGTCGAAACTCTCCAGCGCCAGCGGCGTCACAGGCAGCAGCCATCGATACCCTTTGCGAAAGGGCTGCAGAAAGGACGCCTGCACGCGATGGCGGCGAATTGTTTCCGAAACGCGTTCCGGATCGTAAAACAGCGTGAACACGTCGGCATCCGGCAGCAGGCGGCACAGCGCCTCTACAACCTTCTCGCCGCCGCGCATATTCAGCAGCCAGTAATGAACGATGGCGGTGCGCATTCGCAAGACAATTTCGGCAACTGATCGGAGTATGTCACGCGAGCTGGCCCCGCCTTGTTTGCGGTTTGTAGCTTTCTTGTAAAATCTGCGAAATTCGCCCTTGGATCGCTTGGCATTTGCTTTGTTCATTGCTTACTCTGACAACGGAGTGAGCACTGTGCCCGAGGTTCTAGATCCAATCCCGATTGCGAACGATGTTGCAAACGACGTTGCAAACGATCCGGTCCTCTCCACCTGTGAGTTGCCTCTGCATAAAACTTTCTTCCCGCTTGGATATCCTCTCACCCTCGAAACCAATTCGCCCGACGTGATCCTGGCGGGGGAAGAAAGCTGGGGCGCCATGGAGCGAATGTTTGATCAAGCCCCCGTGCGCGTTTGCCTTGGAGTGGCCGAAGGCGAATCGGAAGCGCTGGCTCCGTTGGCTGTCATCCGCGCTAGAGAACATTTGATGTCCATCGTCGCCGGCTCCGGGAACTTCATGCAGTGCGATTTCGAGCGGGGGTTTGCGTTTGGATGGGTGACGCCCCGGACGGCGGCTAATCGTGCCTTGCTGCGGTACCAATTTCTAGCTCCCGGCGGCGCCGGGTTGGCGCAGCAGCGGGCGTTTGCGCCGGTTCATGGCGCTTTGGTTATGCGGCAGGGGACCGGCGTGATGTTTTGCGGCGATTCATCGGCCGGTAAGAGCACACTGGCTTACGCTTGTGCCCGCTCCGG
>Ga0302326_10001455_pt1 | contig 60404 bp, 49 predicted proteins | sample Palsa_T0_3_FD_202264 | JGI IMG/M metagenome (GOLD analysis project Ga0302326, IMG submission 202264) | Peat permafrost microbial communities from Stordalen Mire near Abisko, Sweden - Palsa_T0_3 | ecosystem: Environmental > Terrestrial > Soil > Palsa > Peat permafrost | place: Sweden: Abisko...
GTGGAAATCGAGCGAGGCAACGACCAATCGGGGCTCGATTACTTGAATCGCGCGCAAAGCATGGCGATCGAACTCGGCAACGACGAAGAGAAGGCGCAGATACTGCAGGCCATCGGCATTGCGTACTCCGACCTGAACAAACCGCAGGATGCGCTGCAGAATTTTCAGCAATCGCTCGAAATCAATCGCCGGCTGGGCTTTAAGAAGGGCATCTCCGTCAATCTGGAAATGATCGGGCAGATGGAAGCGATTCTCGGAAAGAACGACGCGGCGCTGAAGGATCTCAACGAAGCGTTACAGGTGCGGCGCGAGATCGGAGACAAGTCGGGCACGGGCGACTTATTGACGGATATTGCGCGTTTTTATGACGATCACAGCGAGTTCGACAAGGCGCTGACGCTACTGAAGCAAGCATTGCAAATTCAGATGGACGCCGGGAACGAAAACAGCCAGGCGCTCGCGTTGAAAAATATTGGGAACACTTACCTATTGAAGGGTGATTACGAGGATGCCCGGACGTATTTTTCGCAGACTCTCTCGCTCTATGAAAAGATCAACGTGCCGACCGATATCGCGGACACGTTGCACAATCTGGCCGAGACTTCCATGAGGCTCGGGCAATACGACCAGGCCGCGGAGCAATACCTGCGCGCGCTCGATATCCGCAGGACTGCGAACGACAGGAGAGGCGCAGCGATCGAATCGGCGAGCCTGGGAGTTCTCTTCGGTTTTCAAGGGCGTTACGGCGCGGCGCTTAGCTCGGAACAAGATGCGCTAAAAACGATGCGCGATATCAACGAAACCGGCCAATGGCTTGCCGAGGTGTTGATTGATTACGGCCGCGCGCAGGCGCAAATCGGCAACAGCGTGGATGCGCGCAAAAGCCTGGACGAGGCGCTGAAGATTGCGCGGGACACGAAGAATGAGATTCAAGTGGCGCAGGCACTGAACGACGAAGGCGACAGCTACTTTTATCAGGGAGATTACAAATCGGCGGCGCCGATTTATCAGCAGGCGCTGCAATCGGCCTCGAAGACAAGCGACCGGCACCTTGTGCTGCTCTCGAAAGTGAGTTTGGCGAAACTTGCGGTTAAACAAGGGAGCGCGGCATCAGCGGCGGTCACGCTTCGGGGTCTCTCGAATGACGCAGACGCACTCGGGCTGAAATATCTTTCCGTGGATTGCTCGGTTTATCTTGCCGAGGCGCTGATAGATGCGAAAAATTATCCGAAGGCGAAGGATGAATTGAACGGTGCGCTGAATCGCAGCGAAAAGCTCGGACTTCGCGCCTTCATCGCGCAGAGCCAATATCTTCTGGGCCGCAACCTGCAGCTTTCTGGCGATGCCAAGGGCGCGGCCAGCCACTTCGATGAAGCGCGCCGGGCCCTCGCCGATATTCAAAAGGAAGCGAAGACGGATGCGGTCGTCAAGCGTAGCGATTTCAGCGCCATCGCCGAGGGATCGGGCAAGTAGCATTGGTTGTCGTGTTTCTCCGCGTTTATCGGACTCCGGGCTTACCTGGTTTTGAAATCTCTAGTATCGCTTTTGCTACTTTGTGATGGCGAGTGGGTCGCGTGTTATGGCGTGGCTGCTACGATGGCAGCTATCCATGGATATCAAGCCCGGCGAGTCTACAGATGCGTCTGTCGTCAACGATCAGAAGGTGCTTCTCGATCGCTCCGCAGTTCCTGATGGCGGAACAACGGCGGGCCGGGGAAATTCCGCTCTCGATTGCGCGTCGTCATTTCTCAAGAAAAATTATCTCCTCGTAATTGCGATTTCCCTCGCGTTGATCGTTCCGTGCTTCTGGCACGAACGCATCGAAGCCGGCGACCTCGCCAGCCACACTTACAACGCGTGGCTCGCCCAATTGATCAGCGAAGGAAAAGCTCCAGGCCTGTGGCTGGCTCGGCAGTGGAACAACGTTTTATTCGATTATTTTTTGAGCGGAGTGGCAAGTGTCGTCGGCATTCACGCGGCCGAAAAAATCGTTGTGTCGGCGTCAATGCTGCTCTTTTTCTGGGGCGCGTTTGCTTTTATTTGCGCCGTGACGCGCCGTCCGGCATGGTTCGTGATGCCTGCGCTCGCAGCGTTCGCGTATGGCTGGACGTTCGAGCAAGGCTTCATGAATTATTACTTGTCGCTCGGATTCGCATTTGCCGGAGTGGCGCTATTTGTGAGCGGCCGCAGCTGGGAGCGAGCCCTGGTGTTGCTGCTGGCTGCGCTCGCATGGCTGGCGCATCCGCTGGGATTTTTGTTGCTCGTTAGCATCGGAGGCTATATCGCATTGGCGGAGCGGCTGCAGCCGCGGATCCAGATATTTCTTTTTGGCGGCGCCATCGTATTTCTCGCGGCCGTGCACTTCTATCTCGCGCGTCATTTCAATGTCGTGTGGGACTCCGGTTCGTTGGCGAGCGAATTGATGAGTCTCAACGGCACCGATCAGCTGGTGACATATGGCGCTCAATATCATCTTGTTGCAAATGCCATGCTGGTGTTCCTGCTCGGGTGCGTCGGGGTAGACATCATTTTGCGATGGCGCGGGAAAGAATCGATGGGATCTGTTGGACTCCCTTTACAGCTCTATGTCATCGCCGTGGTTGCCGCGCTGCTGCTGCCCCGCGTTTTGTATTCGACGCAATTGCTCGGCCCACAGGCGGGTTTGCTGCCCGAGCGCCTCACCTCCGTGAGTGCAGTGCTTGCGCTGTGCGTGATCGGCGCGTTGCGGCCGCAAAGATGGCACGTGGCGGGATTTGCGGCGATCGCGGCTCTATTTTTCTTCTATCTGTATTTTGATACCGGCACGCTCGACCGTATGGAAGCGCAGGCGGAGAAGTACGAGCGTGTGCTGCCGCCCGGCCAACGCATCGTCGCAACGATCTGGCCGCTGCGTGGCTCGCGTGTGCTGATCGATCATTTTGTGGATCGCGCGTGCATCGGGCAATGCTACAGCTATGGTAACTACGAGCCGTCATCGGGCCAGTTCCGCGTACGCGCGTCGCCTGGAAACGGCATCGCGATCACGAATTTTCCCGATACGGACGCGATCGAATCGGGTACCTACGTCGTGCAGCCGCAGGATCTTCCGATGTTTCAAATTTTTCAGTGCAACGCCAACATGATTGAGCTGTGCATGCGAGAACTCGTCGCGGGCGAAACCAACGGCCGCATCGGCCTGCACCCGACGTCCCGCTAGCCCGAGACGGTCCGCGTCGTCGCGGGCCAGAATCTGGAAGTCACGTCGTCCTCAGTGGCAATCCACTATATACAGCAAAAACGCCAGATACTTTCTAGTAGACGTTACAGTGCCAGTACCTTTCAAAAGTTGTTAGATTTTGTTGTTGCAGTTGAAACTCCTGCGGGTAGAATTCCATCTCCTTCCTGAGGGGTCAGGAAAGATCCCGGTTCGAATCTTGCGAGAATTCGTTATGTCTCGTTTGTGACATCGTTATTTGCCGGGGCTTGGGAGGATATCCGGATGATTTCCGTTAGCAAGAACTACAGCGTGCGCACTAGGCAAGTTTGGTTCGCAGCATTCCTTCTGGTGGTATTAGCCGCCGCTCTCCCTCATTGGACGGGAGCGCAACAAGCAGTCTCGAACCCCGATCAGGTGGTAGACCGCATCGCCGCAGCCGAAAATCGCGAGATCGCCACGATCCGGCATTACAGTCCCATCATTGAGACGTACATCCAGGAAATGCGGCCGGACAAGGAACTCGGGAGTGTTCCGTCCAAGGACCACTATTTTCTTGGCCTCGCGGATTTTAAAAAGGGAGTAGTCGACCGTTCTCTCTTGGATAAGCCAAAGGGAACGATGGAAAAGTTGAACCCTCTGTCTCGTCTCACAGAGTTTTTCTCGGCGCAGTACGAGCCGGATGGTTTTCTTGAGATGGTGTTTATTGACGAGCGGGGAATCGACCGGTCGCACTATCATTTTGATTTTGTCCGCCGGGAATTCCTAGGCGAAGTGCGCTGCGTGGTTTTTGATGTGACGCCGCTACCTTCATCGGGGAAGTTTCGGTTCAAGGGGCGCATCTGGGCGAACGAGAACGATTACACGATTGTTCGTTTCAACGGAGTGTACACGCCGATCGCGACTATGGACGGATTCAACCTCCATTTTGATAGCTGGCGCGCCAACATGCGCCCTGGCGTGTGGTTGCCGACGTACATTTTCAGCCAGGAATCCGGAGGCAAGAAAGGCGCCAGCTCCGTTCGACTCAAGTCACAAACGCGGCTCTGGGGCTACGATTTGAAGGGCGCGGTTCACGAGAGTGAGTTCAGCGATCTGCAAGTGGAAGCGCCTGGAGCGATAGTGGACACAGCGGCTGCTTCTCAGGATCCATCTCCCGTGGAAGCCGAAAGGGAATGGCAACGCAAGGCCGAGGACAACGTGCTAGAGCGGCTGCAGCGGTCCGGGTTCGTCGCACCTACGGGCCCTGTCGATAAGGTGCTGGACACGGTCGTCAACAATATCGAAATCACAAATAGTGTCGAGACTGAGCCGGAGATTCGCTGCAGAGTCTTACTGACTTCGACTCTCGAAACATTTTCGATCGGCCACACGATCGTAATCAGCCGTGGTTTGCTCGACGTCTTGCCGGATGAGGCGAGTCTCGCGACGATGCTGGCGCAGGAAATGGGAGAGATTCTCATTACAAAGAGATTGCCCGACGCTTGGGGATTTAACGATCTGAGCAACATTTCGACGACTGATATCGTGGCGCGCTTTTCGTTTCACGCTTCACCTCGTGAAATGGAGCTGGCGAATCAGAAAGCGCTCGCTCTGCTGAGGAATTCGCCGTACAAGGACAAGCTCAAGACGCCGGGTCTTTTTCTAAAGCAGCTTGAAGTGGAACAGAAGGCTCTACCGGCCCTGATTAATCCGAAGCTTGGCGACCGTGTGTTTTTGGGCCAGCAACTCGTGAACTCGGCGCCGCAACTGCAGGCGGCCAACCTCGATCAGATCTCTGCATTGCCGCTCGGCGGACGCATCAAACTCGATCCGTGGACTGACAGAGTTGACATGGTCAAGACGAAATCGGTTGCTTTGATATCGGAGCGGGAAAAGATGCCGTTTGAGGTCACGCCGTTCATGCCGTACTTGACGATTTACGCAGCCCCGGGAACTGCAACACAGACTGCGGAGCAAGTGAAGCCGAGTGCCGCGACCGCGGATACTGAGCCGCAGCAAGTGCCTAAGCCGGTGCCGGCCCCGGTACCTCAAGACTAGACGCGATTTTTTATTTCGATAGGCGGTTAGGCAGTTCAATGGGCAATTGTCTCGTTTCAGCGTGACGCGGGCACACGTCTTCGCCTTCCGGTGATTTTGATCCACGCCGGCAGGGCGTGCTGCGTTTCGGGCCCTCTCTCTCCGTAGTTCCCAGACGTTCCTCGCGAATCTAGACGTCGGATATTTGGATATAATCAAACCATATCGCGGTCAGTCAAAGGAGGAGATATGGCGGAGCCATCTTACGAAGAGTTGAAGGCGCGTTTAGCTGAATTGGAAAAGCAGGGGGCCGGACGCCGTTCGGGCGAGTTGGAATTTAGAGTCGGAGAGAAGGGAGGAGTGAGCGTATACGGACTCGGCCGGTTTCCGGTGACACTTTACTACGAGCAGTGGATTCGACTTCTGGACTCGAGCGCAAGATTAATGGCGTTTCTCGAGGAGAATAAGGCCGAGGGCAAACTAAAACTCAAAGAGAAGTAGAGTCCCGATCGCGAATAGAAGCGGACCCGAACATCTAGAATGAATGCAAAAATAATTACGAGATTAAGGGGGACCAACGATCAAACTGCAGAGGGGTGTTGGGGTGAGCGATGGGATTTGAACCCACGACCCTCGGTGCCACAGACCGATGCTCTACCAACTGAGCTACGCTCACCGCTGAATGATTAAAAGCATTTTACGCCACTTTCGCGTTGTTGAGAAGTGGGTCACGAAGGGGCAATCGACGTTGTTTGATAGCCAGCCATAGCGGGAATCGCGTCCATTGCCCCTTGCCTACGCCGGCACGAGCGGCGCATAAGCTGCGGAGGCTACTCTGATAGAAATCTTCTGAGGCATCTGGTTCACGATCAGATTCGTGTCATTCCTGATCTGGGATCTTACTCAGGCGGATTTTGGTCATGCATTGATTTTCGCCGCTCAAGATACAATTCATCAACAGTTGGTGAAACTCGGCCCACTTGTTATCTGTCTCGCTTAACGTACTCAGCCTCAGACTGGTTGACGTGATTGGATCGCTGATTTTCTCCGACCGGAATGGAATGCTTAAGCCAAGATCCATCGCCGTCGGCACGACGACAGCCCTCACCACCACGACTGCGCGATTCTGAACGGTCTTGGGTTGCCGTTGGATTGCCAACAGATGGTCATTCATCCAGGGAACGGTGCCGAAAATCGAGTCGTAGACCCAACCGACGACGGGCACGGGAACAGCGGACTGGGCGTGAGTAATATCCATAGAAAGCGATGAGACCTGAAACAACTTCATCGAGTCCACCTGCACGGTGGTTTGTACATTGGCATTGGCGACACTGTTGGCGAGATCCTGGCGAACAAACGACGAGTTTGCGGGTCCACCGGTAGCTGGAATCGTCGAACTGGGTTCGCTAAGCGCGAGGTTTATATTCAACTCTGCCGAGGAAGCGGTGTCCAAAGAAATGGGCGTCACCATCAATGTAGTTTGAGCATTGATATTGGCCACGGGTTGCGGAGGCGACGCCAGCGTGGCGAGGGCGCTGAGGGCGACGCCGTGGACTGGATTCAGCGTGCTATTGGCCTCCGTGGAGGTAGTGATTTTCTTACGATTAGAAATGACCTCGGTGCTTTGTTTTGTGTGGGTTAGCGCGATTTCTAATCGTTTTGGTCTATCGATTAGAATTGGGCCGAACGCCGCCTTAGCTGGCATCGTAACGGTTCCGTATATGTACTGTTTAGCTATAACCCAACAGCATGCTAGCAGACGGTTGGCGGGTCGTCAAGAGCGAGTGTTGTAAGGATTCGGCTACGTCGGGGCCGACGCGGCGATTATTACCAGCACCGGAAAATCAGCTACTCTCTTTTAGAACTGTCAGTGGGCCTGGACGCTTCAGCGTACTTTTTCAAATTGCTGTAGAGCGTAGTCTTGCCCATTTGCAAGATACGCGCGGCAGCTTGCTTATCGCCCCTGGATTCGCGAATGGCGTTAAAAATAGCTCGACGTTTAAGTTCTGACATGGTCATAAGTGCGCGGGTATCAGGTGCCGGTACTGGAGTCGGAACCGAAACGAGAGGGGAAACCATGTCATCCGCCGTCAAGATGTTTTCGGGGGCCAGAGCCACCGCGCATTCGATGGCGTTCTCTAGCTCGCGGACGTTACCCGGCCAATCGTGGTCCATCAGGTGCCGAAGCGCATCACTCGATATTCGGTGGATCGGCTGCTGAGGTTCAGAGAATTTCTTTAGAAAGTACGCGACTAATAACGGGATGTCGGTCTTTCGGTCGCGCAGTGCGGGTAGTGTGATCTGTAAAACGTTAAGTCGAAAATATAAGTCCTGACGAAACGTCCCGTTCCGGATTCCCGCTTGAAGATCCCGATGCGTGGCAGCGATGATGCGAGCGTTAATTGGAATCCGCTTCGTGGAGCCCACCGGCCTGATTTCTTTTTCTTGTAGAACCCGCAATAGCTTGGCCTGAAGGACTATTGGAAGCTCCCCCATCTCGTCCAGAAATATCGTTCCGTCGTCAGCGCTCTGGAACAGGCCAGTCTTCGGCCGGTCCGCACCTGTGAATGCCCCCTTGTCATGTCCATATAGCTCGGACTCTATCAGGGTGGGAGCTAATGCAGAACAATCAACGGGAATGAACTCCTTGTTACGGCGAACTCCGCCGAAATGGATCGCACGTGCGACTAATTCTTTCCCTGTCCCAGTCTCGCCCAATATTAGAACCGGAGCAGAGCACTGGCTAATCTTTTCGATCAGGTCGAAGAGACGCAGCATCGGAGCAGATTCCCCGATCAGCTTGTCGAAATAGATTTGTCTGTCTGACGGCGCGCGAGCTGGGGTCGCGTGGTCTGTCATCGAGGCCTCGATTTAAAAAGCGCGCGACGATAAATGGTATTAGCATTTATGTCAATAAGTAGAACTACGTAAGTACGATGATGCGTTGCCGTTTCGGGAATGATTCCGTCCCAATCCGGGAATACCGGAATAACTACACTTATAGGTGTATTGATTGTACAGATAATACAGGAGTCCATCTTTGGTACACAAAATGCTCACCCACAATTCGTTCGCTAAAAGAGCGGCGCGGTTGTGACGCGAGACCGCCAAAGCCATCCGAGCGATTAGAAGCAAAAACTGAGTGCGAGGTGATCTTGACCCATGAGTCTAAGAATGCCGACGCCGTGTATCCGCGTGTTATCGCTGGTCGCTGGTTCGTTCGTGTTTGCTTCCTTCGCGAATGCCCAATCAGCAGCGGCCAAACTGACGTTTTTGGGCGCGACTGACAGTTTGCCATCGCTGACTGGATTTCAGTGTCCGGGTACAGGGTCGCCAGGCGTTGTCGCTCCGCCCGAATGCCCTGGCCCTGTTTTTCCCAACGTCCAACTCCTTGCTCAGGAGATGCCACCGCCGTTGCCGTTTTTCGAACCCAGCAATCACTCTGCAGAGTTCATGTCGAATTTCGGGATATCTCCCGAGCCTTTCCATGGTGCGATCAATTTGTCCGGGCCCCTCTTTTTGAAGAACGGCAAAGATGTGAAACCCGAACCGCTATATCGGCACGATGAAGCCGTCGCCCGAAAGCCTTTGGACGTGCGACCAACACGTGGGCCTGAGTTCTGGTCGCTATGGGCAGGTGCGGGCGCGTTACTGGTCACGGCTGTAGAGATGGACGCCCGTTGCTGGAACATACCGGAATGTGTGAAAGGACCTTCTAGGGCAGCGCTGTATCCGATCAACCTTGTCCCTTTCGCGATTTCCTTTTACTTCTCGGATAAATGGAAGCGAGACAAGTATGGGGATACGTGGGGTTGGAAGGCTAATCCAATCATCGAAATAGTTGCACAGAGTGTTTTTATCACCCTGCATGTGGCCAAAGTTTCAATCATCCAGTGACTGAATGATTTAAATGTGCCGCTCGCTACGAACAAAATTGAGGTGCGTTAGTGTCCTGTTGATGTTGGCGTCTTGTGTGCCGTTGTCGGCATGCCTCGCTCTCATCGGAAATCAAGCATTCCCGAACATTCCGCCCGAAGCGCCGAACGTGGTGTCACTTGATCCGCAGAATTGGTACATCTACTACAGCGCGGAAATGCCGCCACATCCTTCTACGGACCCCGAGGGGGCGTGGTCGTTCGAGTTTCCAAGCTCGGAGACCAGCGGACACGTGAACTACGTCCAGACGCCGTTTAACGCGACGACGACCCTGCACAACGTGAGCATTACATTCAAGGTCGAAAGTGTTGCGCCGCAGTACGTGGTCGTTGATCCGACGGACATCCCACCCGCCACGGTCCATGTATTTTTCGAGCAACAGAACGACAACCTTTCCGATGCGAACGGGCGTTGGTGGGCGGGCGCGAGCCAATACAATCTAGGCTCGAAGGACAACACTGCAGTTACTTATTCTGTGCCACTGATACCCGACCAGTGGAGCAATGTCTATGGTCAACGCGACTCACAATCGTTTTATTCGGCTCTGGCAAACGTCGGCTGGATTGGCGTGACATTCGGTGGGCAATATTTTTGGGGACACGGAGTCACGTTAGCTAGCGGCAGTGCGAAATACATTCTCGTTGGTTTCCAGGTCAATTAATCGCCCATTCGGATGTCTTGGAAGGATCGTCTCGGGCACGAGCTCACGATGGAGGAGATCTATGAAACATTTCATCGCAGTAGTCGTTCTTCTGTCGAGCGCGAACTGCACTTTCGCTCAGACGGAGGCGCGGGAAGCAGGTTTCGTAGGAAAGCTCGGACATTACATCGGGACCCATAAAGAAACTGTTGGTAAGCGATCTTGTTGTATTTGGGGCTTGGAATGCTGATGCCGCCGCGAACCGACACGTCGCGAATTTCGGTTACTCCGAGAGGGCGGACTTCTTGGGCAATGGGGGCACATTCAAGACTTATGGTGAGGCCAACCTAATTGCTGGGGCAGCCGTCGTGGTTGATCACTTGCTGCGGCGTTATTACGTTGGGAGCGACGCGAATGGGGAAAAAACATGGGACCGGCACAACGTCACGGTGGCGGCTGCCGTCTGGTCTGTAATGGCGTTCGCTGGAATGAAGAACGATATCGATCGGGTAAACTACTGCAAAACCACAGGATCGTGTAGTGCGTCGGAACCGGTCGGTGTGATTAATCACATGAACAGTCTGCGAACGACGTTTGTCGCCCACTGACGCGGGCCGGGGGATTCTCCGTAGAAATGCCGAAGTAGTTTTGCGGATTGACGCGATAACCGAACGATGCGAGTCTGCACCGTTGCCCGAAAGCGTTCCAGAACCCCCGGGAACTTCGCTCTGCGGACAAGGCCGGGTTTGCCAACCTCGAGGACTGGCAAATCCGGTCGCACATCAGAGTGGCGTTCCTGCCCCTGAATGATCACTTAAGCGTGCGCGACCAGATGGTATCCCGGCGTTGAAATCCTCCAATTTATCGATGGGGTATTGACAGAGAGCATATCGAGGACGTATAAGCTCGCCTTGCTTGATTTGACGGCCCATCAGCGATAACTGCCATCCATATAGACCGCCTGGCGAGCCTTCGTCGACGGCTATCTAGCGGCAGGGTTGGCGGTTCTGCCAGTCTTGGGAAGAGTTGCTCATGCCCAGCGGTACTCCGGCACAGCCTGACGGCGCCCGCGATAGGCGTGTGAATTGGCTGAAATCTCTGTGGATCAGCATCCCCTCGCTTATCTCCGGCCAGAAAGAAGAACCGGAACCTGTTGCCGAAAGCGTTCCTCTCTATCACGCGCGGCTGTTGGCTGTGTATCGCGAGCTCCGGGTCAGGGAAGTTGGTGAGAAAGAACACTTCATGCCTAGCCTGCCCGGATGGGCTCAGGCGGCGATTGATTTGGATGTCCTTACAAGCGACACGCTAGAAAATGATCCTCGCTGGCCCGACGTAATTGAGAAGCTAGAGGGTCATCCTCAATGGCAGAAAGCAATCGATGCTCTCGGTAATAATCCTCGCTTGCAGGAAGCCGTCGCAGCCGTAACGGCGTACACGCCCAGCAAATGGCTGCTCGAGAGAGAGTTATCAGTGCGGGACCGGACCCGGCCGGATAATGAGGAGGAAATTACTTCTGCCGCTGACATCCAAAAGACTGGTGAGAAATCATGGTCGCCCGATTCTGGCGAGGATGTCTACCACGCAGCCGCCGTACAGAACCTCCGTGGCCTCTGCTTCTCGGGAGGCGGCATTCGCAGCGCTACCTTTTGTCTCGGTGTGCTGCAAGCCCTCGCGGACTTCGGAAATCTAGGCAAGTTCGATTACCTTTCGACCGTTTCCGGGGGCGGCTATATCCATCAGTGGCTGGCATCCTGGATCCACAATGACCCGGACGGATTTGAGAGCGTGCGGAAGAAGCTCATCCCGGTTCCCCCCGATAAATCGCCCGCGCGCATTCCCGGGCAGATCATGTGGCTTCGCCGTATTCCAGCTATCTGACGCCACAGCGCGGAATCCTTTCCGCCGACACCTGGACGATGATCGCCATCTGGTTCCGCAACACATTCCTGAATCAGATCGTACTTTTCGCGTTCCTTGGGTGTTGCCTGTTGGCAGTCCGCGGAATTACCTATCCATTCTTACATCAGGGAACCCGTCCGCCTGTGTTTTCATCTCTGTGGGGCTGGCTGCTTGTTATCGTAGCCATCGTGTCCGGCCTGCGCCTCGCGTCCGCGCTGGCCTCACAGACACGCGAGCTTAAGACTTTCAAGCAGCGGCCGCCCGGCGCGCTCGGCAACGAAGGTGTGTTTTGGTGGCTGGTAGTTCCCGGCTTCACGTTGTCAGTACTCGTCGCTCTGGAGGCGACCGGGAAGATTTGCGTGGGTCAATTTCGCGGCGTACCGATCCTGTTCCTGTGCTGGATCTTCTATCTTGTTTGTATAGTCTTCGCCGTTACATTCGGCGGCGCGGCGATTAGGGCGGTCACTGACCTGAAGGGCAACGACAACTGGAAATTGATCCTTACGGCGATTACCGCTTTTTTCATAACGGCGATCGCTTGCATTGCCCTCTCGGCCTGCTTCGCTTGGTATCTTTCTGGAAGGACCGGCTCTGTTTCACGGCTGCATCTACAGCACGCCGCCCAAGCGCTGGCAGCCTTCCTCAATCAACATTTAGGCGGATCGTCGCAAAACGTAAAAGCTCACGAGGTTATTTCGGGCCCTTGGACAAAAATTGCGACGTACCGTGTGCTTATTCCAGGCGCGGGGCCCAAAAGCCCGCCTCTCGCCGATTATTTGCTCGCAGTATTCGCGCCAGTCGTATTCTTCTTTCTCCAATTTCTCGCGGTTCGCCTGCAACTGGGAATCCTGGGCCGCTATTACACCGAGTCGCGGCGCGAGTGGCTGGCACGACTTGGGGCATGGAGCGCGATGTTGTCTTGCTCGTGGATCGTGCTGGGCGTCATCGTTCGTCTGGGGCCGGTGATCTGCCATTGGTTCTTGGCCGAACACCTCGGCGATGGATTTCAGGGATTGCGTCGACGATCGCTGTTCATGCCGTGACACTATATTCGGGCGGGTCGAGCAAGACAGACGGGAAGCCAAAGCCCAATACTTTTTTTGGTTATTCGGCCCTGGACATTGTCGGTATTGTGGGCGCACCAATATGCATTCTGGTTCTTCTCCTCATTTCCGCCAGCGTAATTAACACTGCTATCGTCAATCTTCCACAGCAACATTCGCTGAGGGACGGATTCTTGCTGTTCGTGGGCATATTCCTGATCTTTCTGTTTTTTGGCTGGCGGGTTGACGTCAACGAGTTCTCGCTTCACGGGTTCTATCGTAACCGTCTTGCTCGCTGCTACCTCGGGGGCACCAATCCCAAAAGGACGCCGGACCCGTTCACCGGATTCGACGACCACACCGAAACAGCCAACGCCACCAACACTACGGGCATTGCACTGAGCGACCTCCTGCCCGCAAAATTCGGCGCACCGGATAAGGAAGGCCAGCCTGCCTACCGTGGCCCTTTCCCCATCTTTTGTTCCACCCTCAATCTCACCTTCGGAGAAGATCTCGCCTGGCAGGAGCGCAAGGGCGCCAGCTTCGCATTCACGCCGCTCTACTCTGTTTTACCACGTCGGCTGGACGGCAGAAGACCGCCGCAATCCAGACACCAACTTCAACGGCTATGTTCCGACCAAGCAATATGCGTATCGCAACGACGGCATCCGTCTATCCACCGTCGCCGCGATCTCCAGCGCGGCCCTCAGCCCCAATCAGGGCTTCAGCTCGCAGCCCGCTCTCGCGTTTCTCATGACGTTTTTCAATGTTCGGCTCGGATGGTGGATCGCTAACCCGCGTAAGCCAAAAATCTGGCCGAGCAAGATGAACAGCCCGACCCCAACCTTCGGGCTGCGCTACCTGCTCGGTGAGCTTTTCGGCCTCGCCGACGATACCAGTAAGTACGTTTGCCTCTGCGACGGCGGCAAGTTCGAAAACATGGGCGTCTATGAACTGGTTCGCCGCCGTTGCAAGGTCATCGTGATCTGCGATGCTGAGCAAGATGAGGGCACTAACTTTGAGGGTGTCGGCAATGCAGTGGCGAGGTGCCGCACCGACTTTGGCGCCGAGATTTCTCTCGACCTGACCCCGCTCATTCCCAACCCGTTAACAGGACTTGCCGAAGTACACTATGTAACCGGCACCATCCGCTATCCGGCGCCTCCCGGAGGCAGCGGCTCAGACCCCCAATACATGGGCAAGGTTATCTATCTTAAGACTAGTATTACGGGCGACGAGACCGCCGATCTGCTACACCACAAGAGAGTAAGCCCCGAGTTCCCTCAAGACTCGACGATGAACCAATGGTTCAACGAGTCGACGTTTGAGAGCTATCGGCGGCTCGGGCAGCTTATCGCAGAAGAGGCGTGCTATCAGATTTGATGGCTACTCTTCGTCGCCCTGCGGCCCTTCCTCCGGTTGAGGGTGGGATTCAATACGGATTTGCTGCAAGTTTGCGCCCCGGAGCTGCTTATTGAGTGCGGGGAGATCGCTTTCGACGATGTCGTTCCAGCGCGCGATTGCTGACGCGCATGCGGCCGAGAGGTCGGTCGTTGCCTTTGACTGGGCGGGGGTCGGAGCGGCGTCGGCTCGATCGAGTTGGTCGTAGAGAGTGCCGACTCGGCCGTTCACGCTCGCGAGCGTTGGATTCTTCATTCCGTTTGCGCTCTGGGCGGCCGGATCGCCGATTGCCGCGGTGAGTTTCTTCTGCAAATCAGCGATGGGATTTTTCAGTGCGCCGGCGGCTCGTTGCGAGCGCTCATCAAGTTCTTTACTTAGCGAACGCGCCTGAAGAAGCGCAGCGGAACTTCGCGACAGAAGATCTGCCAGTTCGGACTGTGTTTGAAGCTGCTGCGCGAGATCAATCGTAGTCGCCTTTACGCGAGGATCCAACTTCACGGTGAGCGGCGCGGTGTAGCTGGCTCCGTTCGCACTCAATCTTACCGTGTAATCTCCCGGCAGCGCGCTTGGGCCAAGCGGAACGCGGGGCGTGTCTCCGGGGACTGCGGCGATGGGATAGCCGCGATGCGCCGAATCAGGCGGCGGATATCGGAGATTCCAGACCCAGCGATGCATTCCTGCGCTCGTTTGTAATTTGCGTTCGGGGCGGAGCCAATACAGCGGAATGAGCTGCTTTTCAAGATCTTCCTCTGTCGCTTCGGGCTCGTCAGTGGTTGAGAAGCGGCGAACTATGAGATTTTTTGAATCGAGAATTTCGATGGCTACTTCGCCGCGCGCGGGCGTCGCAAAATAGTAGTCAATGATTACGTTGTCGGGAGGGTTTTGGCCTGCCGGCTCGTCGGGCGGGAGCGGGGTGTCTGTGTTTGTGTCGCGGCGGACGCGGTAAGCCGGGGCGGGATTGAAAAGGTGCGCGTCAGCTTTCAACACTGCTGCATCAATTTGCCGGAGAGGGGAGATATCGTCGAGAATCCAGAACGAGCGGCCGTGAGTGGCGACGATCAGGCCGTTGTCGTGAATCAGAAGATCGCGCATGGACGTATGTGGCAGATTGAGTTGCAGCGATTGCCAGTGGTCGCCATCGTCGAATGATATCCAGACGCTCGTTTCCGTGCCGGCGAAGAGTAGGCCCTTTCGCACGGGATCTTCGCGGATCGTGTCCACGGGCGAATTGTCTGGTAGCCCTGCGATGATGAGCTTCCATGTTTTGCCGGAGTCGTGCGTGCGATAGATGTATGGATGCATGTCGTCAATGCGGAATCGGCTTACGGATGCGTAGGCTGATTCTTCGTCAAAGTGAGATGCGGTAAGCTGCGTTACTTTGCTCCACGCGGTCAATTCCGGCGGAGTTATATCTTTCCAATTCTTGCCGGCGTCACGCGTCAACCACAACATTCCGTCGTCGGTTCCGGCCCACAGCGTATCTGTATTCTTAAATGATGGAGCCAGGGCGTAGATAACCCCGCGCTGCATGTCTGCTTTCGGATCTTTCGCCGCCATTTCTCCAAGGCTCGCCGGAATTCCGGGATGAGGGCGCGCGAGATCCGGGCTGATGATTTGCCAGTTTTCTCCGGCGTCGGTCGTCTTAAAGACGAAGTTCGCGGTGTAATAGAGGATGTGCGGATCAACCGGCGAAAACATTAACGGCTGCGTGCGATCCACACGGTAGTCGCCGCGTATCGGGATTGGCGTCACGTTTTGTACTTGGCCGGTGCTCACGTAATATTTCGAAACTTCGTCCGTGCCGGCGCCGAAAATAATTTCGGGATCGAGAGGGTCCGGCGCTACGTACCCGTATTCGATCGCGCCGACGGGATGCCAGTCACGAAAGGTGACCTCGCCGTCATTGCCGCGAGACGCGATGCACACCGAGCCGCTTTCCTGCTGTCCGCCGCAAACGCGATAGGGAAATTCATTGGTTACGCTGACGTGATAAATCTGCGCCGTGGGCTGGTTGTACCAGGAACTCCAAGTTTGGCCGCGATTGACCGAGACGATTGCTCCTTGATCGCTCACCAGAAGAATTACGTCGGGATCATTCGGATTAATCCATAAGTTTTGGTAATCATCGCCGCCGGGTGCGCCGCGAAGCGGAGTCCATGTTTTTCCGCCGTCGGTCGAGCGGAGCGTCACAATGCTCGCGCTGTAGACGATATCCGCGTTTTTCGGATCAACTCTCGGTATCGGAAGATCTCCGCCGCCGATGCGCATCGCGGGCCGCGGGTCGGTGGTGATTTGGGTCCAGTGTTCGCCGGCATCATCGGAACGATACACGCCGAGGCCTGTGCCCGATTCGTACGCGCCGAGCTTCGTGGTCCCGACTGTCGCGTAGAGGCGATTGGGTTCGCTCGGCGCGATTGCGACGTAAATTTGCACGAGATCTTTGGGCAAGCCATTGTTGAGCTGCCGCCAGGTCGAGCCGCCGTCGGTGGATTTGAAGAGGCCGCCTTCCGTTCCGCTGTAGCCGTTGCCGTATTCCCAGGGGCCCTGGCGTGTTTCCCAGAGCCCGGCGTAGAGGACATCGGGATTTTTTTGGTCCATTTCGATGTCGGAGCCGCCTGTGTTCTCATTTTTGTAGAGAACTTTCTCCCATGTGACGCCGCCGTCGGTAGTGCGAAAAATTCCGCGTTCTTCGTTTGGCCCGTAGGGATGGCCGAGGACGGCGGCGAAGACGCGATTTGGATCGCGTGGGTCAATGGCGAGCGCCGGAATTTGCTGGCCGGTGCGGAGGCCGAGATGTGTCCATGATTTTCCCGCGTCAGTTGATTTGTAAATTCCATCGCCGACAGATAAATCGGGCCGCTGCAAGCCCTCGCCGGACGCGACGTAAATAATATTGGGGTCCGAGGGAGCGACGGCGATGGCTCCAATGGATTGCGTTGGCTGCGAATCGAAGATCGGCGTCCACGTCCGGCCGTAGTCGTCGGATTTCCAGACGCCGCCGTTTACTTGACCGATGTAGAACACATTCGGTTGGCTCGGCACGCCGGTTGCCGCGCGAGTGCGCCCGCCGCGGAATGGACCGATTAAGCGCCAGCGCATTTCCTGATAGGCGCTCGGCGGAATTTCCTGCGCGCGTGCAACGCGCGGCACCCCCGCGCCGCATACGCACACGAGCATCGCAAGCAGTCCACGCCAAACTCGATACATCGGCATCCTCCGGCTCATTCGAGTTAATGAGGATAAAACAAGATGGGGCGAATCACACTGCAATCCGTAATAGGAAAGTGTGGAGCAGGCAGGCGTAGCTAATGAGTATGTCGTTCAAACTCGACAACTGCGAAAGGTTTTAGAACGCGCGCTGCAGCTAGAACTGCACGTCCTTAACATGCGTGGCGAAGAACCAGCGATTGCCCGCGGGATCCACTATGGCCGCGTTGCGATCGCCATAAGGTTCGTCTTTCGGTTCGCGAAGCGATTTTGCGCCTGCATCGATGGCGCGCTTGTACGCGGCGTCCGTGTCCGCAAGGTAGTAGTGAATCGTGCTCGGCATGGGCTTGTACGGGCCGTGAGCGTCGCTCATTTCAATTATGGAATCGCCCAGACGGAGTTTCGCGTGTGCGACGCGCCCGTTGGGATCGTCGAAACGATCGACAACTTCGGCGCCGATTGCGTTCACCATAAAATTAATCAAGCCGCCTGCATCGCTGGGTTGCAGATAAATCATTAGATTCGGGACGCTCGCCGGAACAGGAGTTGGACCTAGGCTCGACGCGAGATACCAGTTATTTCCGGCTGGATCAACCACGCTGGCACCGCGCTCGCCGTAATCGTGGTCCGCCGGGGCACCGATAGATTTTGCGCCTGCATCGAGCGCACGAGCGTAGGCCTCATCCACGTTGGCCAAATAGAAGTGCAGCGCCGTTGGCATCGGCGGAAATTCCGCATTCGCATCGGCGAATTCAATCATCGAACCGGCAACGCTGGCTTCCGCGTGCATAATCTTGCCGCCGGGCCCCGGCATGCGGAATTTTTCCTCTCCGCCGAACGCGGCGCTCAAGAAATCCATGAATCCGTTCGCATTTTCGAGGACGAGATACGGCGTAATGCTGCGGAAGCCTTTGCGGATCGGCCCGACTCTTACCGGTTCTTCCGCCGATTGTGTCGCGGGCCGCTTCATCATGTCAGAAAAGACTCTTTGCATTTCATCGAACGGTACATCCTTCAAGTGCGTCGAGACAATCCAGACGTGGCCGAACGGATCCTGCAGCCGTCCTGAACGCGCACCATAGAACTGATCGGCGACGGGTCTGAGAATCTTTGCCCCAGCGTCCACGGCGCGCTGCGCAAACGCATCAACGTCAGGGACCTCGAGCACGATTCGAATGGGCGTACCACCGAGCATCTCTGGGGTTGGATCTCCCCATTCCGGCAAGGAATCGGCAAGTTGAATTGTGGCCTTGCCAATGTTGAGTGTGGCGTGGCCGATTTTGCCGTCCGGGGTGGTCAGGCGCAGCAGCTCAGTTGCGCCGAACGCCTGCTTATAGAATTCGATCGCTTCGGCAGCGTTTTTCACGGAAAGACGGGGCGTCGCGGTGTACTTGGGCAGGGCAGCTGGTTTTGCACTGGTTGACATCGAGATGCTCCTTTCAAGTTCTGCTTTTAAATTTGATTTGAAGGCTTCGCGCGGGAGACTGCGCAAGTCGATGGCGATATTCACGAGAGGCACGATCTCTGCTGCGACGGACGGAGGCGCGCCATCGCGGCGCGCCAGGAGCGCGTCCACAACCACGTCGAATTGCGCGATCTGCTTACGCTCAGTCATTGGATTCACTCACGCGCGACCGCAAGGTTTGCACGGCGCGGAACTGCAACTGCTTTATGGCACCCTCGCTGCGGCCGAGTTCTCGCGCAATTTCGCGAATGCTGCGTTTTTCGGCGAAGCGCATCTCAAGGACGCGGCGTTGGTCTTGCGGAAGTTGCGAGACGAGCCTGAACAAGGCAGCGCGACGTTCGACGGCCTCGTAATCTCCAGCGCCTGCGGCTTCCGCTTCGGGCGCCTCGTCTCCCCGCCCTCGCGCGGCGCGTTTCCTGCGATCCTGGATTGCATTCGCCGCGATTCGGAAGAGCCACGCCGAGAACGGCACGCCGCGCCACTCGAATTTCCCGAGCTTTGCCAGCGCGTGATGGAAAACTTCGGCGGTTATGTCCTGCGCCACGTCACGGTCGTAGATGCGAGAGGCAACGAATGCGTAAACCTGCTCGAAATTGTTCTCATAAAGCTCCGCAAAACGGCTTGGGTCCTTTTGGGCCGCTTCGACAAGACGCTGCTCGTCAGGCTCGTTTGTGCGAGCTTTCAATGCGATCTCCGCGGATCAGGCTCTCAATAAGGATAACTTCCGAGGTGCGCAAAGGTTACGGTGCCGTGCGCGGAATTCCCGCGTAAGTTGCTATTTTTTCGGAAAGGGAATCGGAGGCGGGGGCGGCTTTCGTCCGCGTCCGAGCTGCTGGATTCGCGCGCGAGCTTTAGCGGCCCACGTTCCTTGCGGATCGTATTTTAGATACAGGGTCCACTGCTCGCACGCGTGCTTCGCATTGCCTTTTTTTTCGTAGGCGAGAGCGAGATTGAAATGAGCGTCGGCGTGAGCGGGCATGGCGACGACGGCGATGCGCAGGTTTTCGATAGCTTCGTCAATCTTGCCAGTTTCCTCGAGAACGCAACCGAGGTTATAGCGGCAGATGGCGTTTGACGGGTCAATAGAGAGCGCTGCGAGAAATGAACGCTGCGCATCTTCGAGGCGCCGCGTCTGATACTGAGCGACACCCAGATTGATGTGAGCCTCGACCCAATCTGGCGCCAGTTCAAGCACGCGCTCGTAGGCAAAAATCGCTTCGTGAACTGTATCGGGCTGGGCCTCGGTGCCTGCGGCAATCTCAAACCACTCTTCGGCGGATCGCGATTCCAATTGATGCAACTTCGGTGATTCCTGGCGCAACAGCGGCAATATCCATTGCAGAGTGATGGGGTCGAACGGAGCTGAATTTGTTCCAGGCGGCACCACGGCGACGCTCCGGCCGCATTCGACGAGCTGAAGATTTTCAACGCGCAGCGAAGTTTGGCCGAGTTGGAGCGCCATCGCGGAGACGGCGCGTTGGAGACGGTGTGCCGCTACGTGCGAATCGGTTAGACGTTTGATTACGCGAAGCGCTGCGAGATCGCCGAAGTCGTAGAAGCGCTCGCCCCATCGGATGCGCGGGCGAACCAACCGCAAGCGCTCCCAATAGCGAAGCCGGCGATCATCAACTCCCACAATTCGCCGTGCTTCTCCCCGCGTGTAGCGCTCGGTCAATAGTTCCTCGCCGCGTTCTGAGGAGGCTTCAGGACTTCCCCGAAGATTATCTCGCGTCTGTCAAACTTTTCCGTTCGATTTGATGTGGGGAGCAATCGCGGAAACGGCATTACACGACAGGCAACACCGCGGAGTGCATGGGCGAAGCCCGTGCTAGCCTCGATGATGGGGGATTTGACCTAGGCGCATGGCCAGAAATCTCGCAGAAAAGACCCATTTGGGACGTCAAGTCGCGATGGCGCGGCTTGTGTGCGTGTTCATCGCGCTCACGAGCATGGCGCAGTGGCGGCACGCCATCCAGGCCGATCAGTGGCTCCTTTTCGGCTATTTTTTGGTTGCGCTTTTCTTCGCAGCGGCGGAACGGCTGCGGCCGCAATCGGGACTTCGGCTGCCGGTATGGGTGGACGTAGCCACGCTGGCAGCATTCCTAGTGCTGTCGTCGTCCTTCGTGGCAATTCTGTTTGTATCGTGTTTCGCAGCGTTCGCTGTTGCCACGTATGCGACTGCGCGAAGAGCGAATACATTTGTCGGCGTAACGGTTCTGGCGGCGACGCTCCGGCTAGCAATCGCCACCCAACGAACCGGCGGAACGGTGACCGATCTTATTGTTCTGAGCGCTGCGCTTGCTGCGGGCTGCATCGGTGCGGCTTGGGTCGGATCGAGAGAGAAGGAAGAAGAGGACCGGCGCTTCGTGCTCGAAAAAATCGCCGGCCATTTGCAATTCGGCCGCGGTCTATCGGAATCAGTGCGGCAAGCACTCGGCGAAGTGGCGCAGGCGTTCGACGGCGAACAGGCCTGCCTCGCGATTCTGGAAGACGAGCTGGAGCGAATTTTCGTATGGCGTGTACGCCCAACCGATCAGAATTTGAAGGGACCGGAGACTCTGCCGATGGTTCGCGCGGACGCTTATTTGCTCGATTGTATGGAGGTGACCCTCTGCTGGAGATCGCTCGACGGCCGAGGTGAGGGTTTTGGATGGGACCGGCGGACAGGGCAGTACTTCGCAAATCCGCCGCGACCGCCGGAATCAATGAAGAAGGAACTCGGTGTAAGGGCTCTATTGGCAGCGACGCTCGAAGATGCAAGCGGGCGGCCTGTAGGACGCTTGATGGTTTTCAACTCACGCAAGAAATGGTCGCCTGGAGATTTGCGATGGTTCGAGCGAGTTGCGCGGCATCTTGGTCCGCCACTCGAGAACGTTTATCAAATGCGGCACGCGCGTGCGCGCGCCGTCGAGGGCGAACGAAGCCGTATCTCGCGCGATCTACACGACGGAATATTGCAGACGCTCCTGAGCCTGCAGATTCAATTGGAAGTGATGCGGCGAAACCTCCCGAACGGAAGCAAGCAGTTTTCCGAAGATATCGGCACCCTACAAAAGACGGTGCGCCACGAATCGGACGAATTGCGGCGCATGGTGACGGAAATGCGGCCGCTGCGCATTGAGAGCGCGGACCTGCGCGAGTTAATGGTTGGCTTCGCGGAACGCTATCAGACTGAATCGAATCTGGTGGTTGATCTGTTTATTGAAGATCGTGATTTGCGGGCGCCGGACCGCGTCTGCCGCGAGATTTTTCAGATATATCGCGAGTCACTCAACAACATAAAAAAGCATGCCCATGCCAGCCACGTCGTGGTAAAACTAGGCCAGGATGATTCGAAGGTTTCTCTTACCATTGACGATAACGGACTTGGCTTCAGTTTTTCCGGTCAGTTCTCGAGTGAGGACCTCGACCGGCTTCGCTTGGGCCCTATTTCAATTAAGGAACGCACCCGTGGTGTCGGAGGGAATCTCACGGTAGAATCGAACCCGGGGCATGGTGCGCGTCTAACCATTGAAATTCCACTGAGTTGAGATGACAAAAGGGAAACCGCCTGTTCGAATACTGGTCGCGGACGATCATGCCATCTTTCGAGATGGCCTCCGCAAACTGCTCGAGGGAGCTGATGATGTCACCATCATCGGCGAAGCCTCGAACGGGAACGAGTGCGTGAAGATGCTGGCGAAGCTGAAGCCGGATATTCTTCTGCTCGATCTGCGAATGCCGGAAAAAGACGGGCTGGGCGTGCTGGAAGAGATCAATTTCGACTCGGCGTCGACGCGTGTGATTGTGCTGACTGCCGCGGAAGATGATCGCGATGTTGTGCGCGCGATGCGGCTTGGGGCGCGCGGAGTCGTATTGAAACAATCGGCCAGCGACCTTTTGCTCAAGAGCATCCGGAAGGTCAACGAAGGCGAGATATGGCTCGATAACCGTATGACTTCCGAAGTGATTGACGCGTTCAAGAAGTCGTCGGAGGCTGGGCAGCGCCGCGAGAAACCGCTGCTCAGCGACCGCGAGAAGGAAATCGTGCAACTGGTCGCGCAGGGATTCCGCAATCGCGAAATCGGCGAAAAACTGTTTATCAGCGAGCAGACGGTGAAGAATCACCTGCATAACATCTTCGACAAGCTTGGCGTTTCCGATCGCCTCGAGCTGGCGCTTTACGCCATTCATCACCGGCTCATCGACCAGGCTTAGCGGCTTCCGCGCGGTCCCCCCTTCTTTTTGGCCATTCCTTTTTCGGCTGCAATTGAAACCTTCCAGCGAGAACGCGCCTGCAATCTTCTAATGCGCGAAGTTCGCGGGTCAGATTTTCAGAGTAAATACGTCGTGTTACGATATAGTGTCAACGCGCTGTAGGGCACCCAGCCACGATGTCTTATCCGGAGAAAAAGCGATTTCACGGAGCGAGCGCCAGATTTTCGCGCCAGACCGTGCTGCTCCTCTGCACCGTGCTTTTGATCGCGCTTTTCACGGTGACAGGCTTCCTCACCCGCGCGTTCCATTTAAAGCAGCAAGCGATAGCTGAAAACTGGTTCGAGATGGGCAACGCGAGCCTCGCGGTTGGGCATGCCCGCGACGCTCGCGACGATTATCGCAACGCACTGATCTTTGAGCCTCAAAACACCACGTATCAACTTCATCTCGCGCAGGCGCTGACCGCCTACGGTCAGCCAGATCAATCGAGAGCTTACCTTCTCAATTTGCTGACTCAGTTTCCCGGAGATGGAGAAGTGAATCTGGAGCTGGCGCATCTTGCGACGCGAGATGGCGCGGTGACCGCTGCCATCCACTATTATCACGGAGCGATTTACGGAGCGTGGGATTCCAATCCCGTTGAATCGCGCCGCGGGGCGAGACTCGAGCTTTGCCAGTTTCTCGTTAACCACGGCGAGTATGTCCAGGCCGAGGCGGAACTCATCGCTCTGGCGGCGGGCATCCCCGAAGATGCTTCCGCGCTGCATGCGACCGCCGGTGATTTATTTCTTCGCGTAGGCGACGCGAACCGGGCGCTCAATGAATTTCAGCTTTCGTTGAAAGTTTCAGCCGGTAACGAGGGCGCGCTCGCCGGCGCGGGCATGGCCTCGTATCGCCTGAATGATTTCAAGCAGGCGGCCTACTATCTTGAACGAGCGCAAACAGCGAATCCAGGGCGCGCGGAAATCGCGCAGATGCTCGACACTTCCCTCGCCGTGCTCGGTGCGGATCCCTTCGCGCCAAACTTGACCGAAGCGGAACAAGCCGCCCGCGCGGCCAAGGCTCTCGCCGACGCACTATCACGCGCGGGAAAATGCATGGCTCCAGCCTCGAACACCGATGCCCCGCCGCTCCAAGCGTTGATGGACCGTGCCAAGGCCGGCCAGCGCGGCATTTGGAGCGAGAATGGCCTTCGTTTGCATCCCGAACAAATACCGGCCGAAATGAAGGTGGTGTTTGACATCGAAACGGGGTGCGACCGCGAGTGCGGCAAGCCCGAAGGCGCGGATCTTGCCCTTTCATTAATCCGGGATTTACACAGAGACATTGCGTCCGGGGGGCCTGGAGCATGAGCGCTACTCCCACGCCCGCTGCTCCGGATGCGCCGAAGCCCGTAATTTCTGCAGGGCAGCCCGGATATTTTCGTCGGCTCTGGGAGCGCTGGGAAGAACGCATACCCCAGTTCGGCGAAGGGCAGCTCTTCCTACTGCTCGCGGTCATCATCGGAATTTTCTCGGGTCTTGGCGTGGTTCTGTTTCGAATCGCGATCGAGTGGACGCAGTTGACGTTGCTTGGCCCCGAATTGCATCCCGCTAAGATCCGTTTGCTACTCGTCCCGACGATTGCGGGGCTTGTGATCGCGGCGCTAACGATTCACGTATTTCCGCGTGCGCGCGGCAGCGGCGTGAATCAAACGAAAGCCGCGGTGTACATCTTTGACGGCTACATACCATTCATTACGGTCATTGGAAAATTCATCCTTTGCGCGCTCGCGATTGGCAGCGGACAGTCACTGGGGCCCGAAGATCCGTCATTGCAGATCGGGGCAGGCATTGCATCGAAACTCGGACGCGAACTGAAACTATCGCAGGAGAAGATTCGGCTGATCGCGCCGGTGGGCGCGGCGGCGGGATTGGCAGCGGCGTTTAACGCGCCGATTTCCGCGGTGCTTTTCGTCATCGAGGAAGTGATAGGAAATTGGAGCGGCGGCGTTCTGGGCGCCATCATTCTTGCCGCGGTATCGAGCGTCGTCGTGATGCGGCAGTTTCTTGGCACCGACGCGCTGTTTCGCGTTCCGCCTTTTCGACTGGAGCATCCGGGAGAACTTCTCGCGTATGCGGTGTTGGGAGTGGTGGGCGGCGGTGCGTCGGTTCTTTTTCTTCAATTCATTGCGTTCACGCGGCCCCGATTGCAGCGCCTTCCGCATTGGACTCAGTATTTTCAGCCGGCGATTGCCGGATTTGCGATCGGCGTGATTGGCCTACGCGCACCTCAAGTGCTCGGCGCGGGCTACCCAATCATTGATTGGGCGCTCCACGATCAATTCACATGGAACGTCCTCATCGCTCTCGCGATTTGTAAAATCGTGGCAACCGGCCTCTCGTTTGTGAGCGGAACGCCGGGCGGACTGTTCGCGCCGACGTTGTTTATCGGCGCGATGCTGGGAGGAGCGGTCGGCGGCGTAGAACACTTGCTGTTCCACCAAATCACGGGCTCGGTGGGTGCATTTGCGCTTGTCGGGATGGGGACGTTATTCGCCGGATTCTTGCGAATTCCGATCACATCGGTATTCATGGTGATTGAGGTTTCCGGCAGCTACTCGGCTATCGTGCCCGTGATGATTTCGAACACCATCGCTTATCTCATATCGAGGCAGTACCAGCGATCTTCACTATTTGACATGCTTTCGCAGCAGGACGGAATCGACCTGCCTTCGATTGAGGAGCAACGCGAACAAGCCGTGCTTCGCGTCGAAAACGCCATGCAGAGGGTGGCCGGAAACCCAGAGCAAAGGGATGAAATCTTCGCGCAGGCGCTCAAACGGGCGGGCGTGGCTCCCGATGGCTATTTTCTGTCGCTCGACCGAGCCGGCTGGCGAGTCTGCCGGCACAAGGCGGAGGCCATTAACGATGAAAATTCCGCGGGAGAAGGCGCGCCGATGACGCCGGCGGTAGTTGAAACCTCGCCCTACCTCTATCCTGACGAAACTCTTGAAGAAGCACTTCGATCCTTTGGAGACTGGCCCGTGCTGCCTGTCATCAGCCGGGCGGACTTTTATAAGCTTGGGGGCCTGATCACGCTTCCCGACGTGCTTCGAGCGTATCGGAGTGGATGATGCCCTAGGTGCGTTTGCTCAAGCGGATTTTCGATGCCTGCCTACTAAGCCCTTTGTTTTCTGCACATATCTAGTACCTTTGTACCTAATAAAACGCCTCAAATTGCCCCATGCGCGCTATTGAGGCTGCGCATCCCTCCCCGTAATCTCAGTGTGTGAATAGGGAGGCATCTGTCCGTGGCCCACAAAGAAAGGCGCTCGAGCCGGCGTTTCATGATGAAGCTGCCGCTGACCGTTCGCTGGATGGACAACTCAGTCGTAGGTGAAGTCGCAACGGAATCGCGCGAAGTCAGTTCACGTGGCTTGTATTTCTATCTGCCTAAAGGGCTGAAGAGTGGCTCGCCGGTGGAAATTGTAATGACGCTGCCACACGAGCTGACGCAAGCCGGTCCGGTTAAAGTCCGCTGTCTCGGCCGCATTTTGCGCACCGATTCGGCAAACCCTGGTGATGTAGGCGTCGCCGCTGCGATCGAACGATACGAATTTCTGCGCAACAGCGAAACCGCTGCATAACAGACTTCTTGCCCAGACCCTGCGGAGATGGGTGAGAAACGGTCGGGGGGTCTTCGATTCCTCAGCGAATCCCCCCGCCAATTTGTCTCTGCCGTTCATGAAACATTTCCCTGCCTTCTCTCGTAAATCAAATTAAGCTACGGTGCTTGGACGAACCTGATTGCCGATGTCCGAAACTGGACACATGCTTCGCGTCAGCGAACAGATTTGGTCTGGTGCGGCAGGGGTCGAGAGCGATAACTCGCTGTAACCAAAGCTGTTATCTATGGGCGAGTGTGGTTGGTAAGCTGCTCTCGGTAGCTTTGAACGTGTGAGAGGGCAGCGGGGGTTTCATGCTAAGCGAACGGCGGAGCGTCGCGGGAGAAGTTGCTAAGTCTTGTAAGCGGCTAGGTGTTTCGTGGACCGCGGTAATCACCCTCGTTCTCGGGTTGGTAGTTAATAGCTCGATCGTCCGCGAGGCCGGCGCGCTGCTCCTAGCCACGCAGTCGAACGGAACTGACATCGCGGCAGATTATGCGAAGGCCCAAGTCCGCAAGACGCACTTTACGCTTGTTGATGACAACGAGGGAATTCAGGTCGTCAGCGACGGACCGCGCAGCGGCAATCCGCTTATCAAGGCGCGCGAAACTCCATTCACACTGACCGGCCGCGGAGATCCCGATCTGATTGTTGGCGCGACTGTTGCGCTTAACAGTTTCTCGCACGTTTGCCCGAAGCCGATTCTTGGACGCGCTCTGCAGCCAGGCGATGCATCTACGGGTCATCGTATCGTTCTCTTGAGCGAGCGCTTGTGGCGTAGGCGATTTGACGCAGATCCTGCGCTGATCGGGAAGACGATCACGCTCAACAAGCGCGCGTACACTGTCATCGGCATCATGCCGGCGGATTTTTGGTTTCCATACCGCTCCGATCCTGTCGAGCTTTGGATTCCGCAGAAAACTGCGCCGGATCGTGACCTGCTCATAACGTAGCCTCATATCCCTTGCGGTAGTTCCGATTGAAAGTTCTCGTGGTTCGACTTGCTCACGAGTGTGGTCGTGCAGGATTGTCTCCAGTTCAGTTTCGAAACTTACGAAATCCTTATGTCGTCCTTATTCCTTCCTTACCTTCTCTAAGCCAGACTTCGTTTGTGCGTCGGCCGAGCTTCGCTGAGAAGCTCATGAGAGTTGACGCGTTCACAAACCGGACCATGGCTGCCTTAATATTTTGCGCAATTTCATTTTTGGGTGTGACGTTTATGCTGATCTTCTTGATTCAGCTCCTGCGGGAGAGTGATCACAAACGGCGGCGCTGAGCTCGGGCAATAGCTCCCTTGGTCTTGCTGCAGTCGGCATTTGGAACGAATTCATTTGATATCTAAAAGAAAAGTCTAGAAGCGAACAATATATCTGCGAATGCAGTCAGAAGGCTCTGGAGTTCTACGATGAAAATACAGCGAATTTCTTTCGGGTCTGGTGCGCCAATCGTCCTGGCAATGGCTTCGGCATTGTTGGTTTGTGCGACGCCCGAATGCGCATCCGCACAGTCGGCACCACAAGGTTCCGCAGCGTTTCCCGATACTGCGGGCGCGGCGGCGCACGGTTCATCAAATGGCACGGCGCCCGACAAGACGAGCGCGACCGCTGCGAACAGTTCCACTGCCGCTATTCTCGAAGAACTCGAGAAGATGCGCGCTCGCATCGCGGAGCTTGAGACGCAGCTCAGGCAGGAAATGGGTACCAACGCCGCCGCGGGTGGAGTACCGTCGAATCAACCATCAACTGACAGCGCCACGCTCGAGACGAGTGCGCCCGGCACGAACGCATCCATCGCGAGTGCGCCCGCAAGGAGCACGACCGCATCCGCAAACTTTGAACACATTCCGCAAACCGGTCAAGTTGCGACGGCGGAAAAGAAGCCCGCGAAGGTAGAGCCATTTTCGGACGCGGACTGGACGTGGCTGAACGGCAATCCGCGAACTAAGGATGAGCCGCTCGACACGAAATTCTTCACGCCTGAAATCCGAGCTGACACGGTCTACGTTTTTGATTTCAACCGTCCGACGGACCACTCGATAGGCGGATCAAGCGAACTCTTTCGGTCCCAAGAGGTCCAACTGACACAACTCGGCGTAGGCGGGGACTTCCACTATGACAACGTTCGCGCCAGGCTGATGACACAGTTCGGCATGTATTCCGCGACGACTCCGCGAAATGATCCCAGCCCGGGACACGGCCAGTGGGATCTCCCCACTGCTTACCGCTATATATCGGAAGCATACGGCGGATATCACTTCGACGCCCTGCATGGCGTGAATGTGGATGCTGGAATCTTCCTGTCCTACATCGGCCTGTTCAGTTACTACAATTTCGATAATTGGGCCTACCAACCGTCGTATGTTTCGTCGAACACGCCGTGGTTTTTCGAGGGTGTGCGAGTACAGGTTTTCCCGACGGCTCATTTGAAAATTGAGCCCTGGTTCATCAATGGATGGCAATCGTACGCCTCGGCCAATCACAGGCCTGGTCTGGGAGGCCAGATTAAATGGACACCGACAAGTTGGATAAACGTCATCTCCAACAACTACGGCCTGGGCCAAGACGACTTGTTCGTACCCGGCCGCAAGCGCATCCACACGGACGATAGTATTGAGGTCAAGTATTTCGATCGGCCTGACAGCACGCTCGATAAGATGGCATTCTCGTTCACCGGCGATATGGGATGTGAGTTCGGCGGCGGCGTGAGTTGTCTTGGCGACCGCAAGGGCGGCCCCAAGCAAAGTTTCATCGGCTATATGCTCTACAACCGCTTCTGGTTCCACAAGGATTTGTTCGGATTGACGCTGGGCGGCGGACAAATTAACAACCCGGGACGTTACCTTGTGTTGCTGCCACCGATCAATGGAGAGAGCGCTATCACGGCATCGACGAATTCGCCGTATTTCACCGAGAATCCCGGAGATCCATACAAGGCGTGGGATTCATCGGTGACGTTTGACTATATGCCGAAGCAATACATCACGTTTCGCTGGGAATACGATTATCGCCACGCGAATGTACCGTATTGGACGGGCCGGGGCGGCATTACACCTCCAGGTGGAAACAACGGCTCTCCGCAATTCTACAGTTGCATCAGCGGCGCCTCATCTGGACAAGCGAGTCTTGGGCCAGCGGAAGCGGCGTGCGGCGGAGGAATTAGCAGCGTCTGGTTCCCGGATCTGCGGAGAGATGAGTCGTTTATTGATATGTCGATCCTGGTAAAGTTCTAGCACTGCGCGCGCGCTCTTAGCGCTGCTGAACGGCGATGTTGCTGTGCGGGAGGCGGATCAATGATGGATGTCGTGTTCATCGTAGTCACGATTGCGTTTTTTGCGGGCGCGCTCGCGTACGTTCGGGCGTGCGAGAAGCTGAAGTAGGAGAGCGCCGATGACGTTCGAGACTTTTGCGTTGCTAGTGATTTGCGGACTGTTGTTCGGCTTCTTGCTGTACGCGCTCCTGAAGGCTGAGAAGTTCTAATCATGACTCTAAACGGCTGGTTTCAAATCGGCGTGTTTCTCTTTGCAATTCTCTTGATCACGAAGCCGCTGGGCATTTTTATGGCGCGCGTGTTCGAGAGGGAGAAGACGTTCCTAGATCCTGTGTTTCGTCCGGTCGAGCGATTGCTCTATCGCATTACGGGCGTGGACGAAAACGCCGAGATGCGATGGACGGAGTACGCCGGCGCGATGCTGCTGTTCAGTTTTGCGTCGATGGCGCTGCTCTACCTCATCGAGCGGGTGCAGCACTGGCTGCCGTTCAATCCTCAGCGGCTAGCGAACGTGGCGCCAGACCTCGCGTTCAATACGGCGGCGTCGTTCACAACGAATACGAACTGGCAGGCATACACGCCCGAAACCGCGATGAGCTATCTGACGCAAATGGCGGGGCTGGCCTACCACAATTTCATTTCCGCCGCGGTAGGCATCGTTCTGGCAATCGCTTTGATTCGCGGGATCGCACGGCGAGAGCGCGACACGATTGGCAACTTCTGGGTGGATTTGACGCGGTGTCTTTTCTGGATCCTATTGCCGATTTGTCTCGTGGTCGCGCTCGCGTTTGTATCGCAGGGCGTATTGCAGAATCTGAAACCTTACGATACGGCCTCGCTCGTCGAATCGCAACAGGTGACGACTACGGGCGCGGACGGCAAAACGGCGACGCAGACAGTGAGCCAGCAGACCATTGCGCAAGGGCCGGTCGCTTCGCAAGAAGCAATCAAGATGTTCGGCACGAACGGCGGCGGATTCTTCAACACGAACAGCGCCCATCCATTCGAAAATCCGACACCGCTCGCGAATTTTATTCAGCTTCTTCTTATTTTTGCGATTCCGTCGGCGCTGACGTACACGCTCGGAAGAATGACGGGTTCGCGGCGACATGGCTGGGCCGTGTGGATGGCGATGACGCTGCTATTCCTCGGTGGCGTCAGCGTCGCGTATTGGGCGGAAGCGCGTGGCAATCCGCTGCTGCACGGAGCGGACCAAAGCGTCACGGCGTTGCAGTCCGGCGGCAACATGGAAGGCAAGGAAACCCGCTTCGGCATTGCGGATTCGGCGTTATTTGCGACGGTGACAACGGACGCGAGTTGCGGCGCTGTGAACGGAATGCACGATTCGTTTACGCCACTCGGCGGACTTGTTCCGCTTGTCAACATCATGCTCGGCGAAGTCGTTTTCGGGGGCGTCGGCGCGGGTCTCTACGGAATTGTCGTTTTCGTGATTCTAGCCGTTTTCATCGCTGGACTGATGGTGGGAAGAACGCCGGAGTATCTCGGCAAAAAGATCGAAGCGTACGACATCAAGATGGCCATGCTCGCGGTACTGATCTCATCCACGGTGATTCTCCTTTTCTCTGCGGTCGCGTCGGTGGAAAAATTCGGCACATCGAGCATTACGAATCCCGGCCCGCACGGGCTTTCGCAGATTCTTTACGCTTACACGTCGTCGGCGGGGAATAACGGCTCGGCGTTTGCCGGACTGAATGCCAACACGCTGTGGTACAACACGAGCACGGCTATCGTGATGCTGTTTGGCCGGTTCTTCATGGTGATTCCGATCCTGGCCATCGCGGGAAATCTGGCGAAGAAAAAGATTACGCCCGAATCGGTCGGCACGTTTCCGGTGACGGGGCCACTTTTCACGATTTTGCTCGTATGCACTGTCATTATCGTCGGCGCGTTGACGTTTTTCCCGGCGCTAAGCCTGGGGCCCATTCTTGAACACCTGCAGATGCTGGCCGGAAAGGTGTTTTGAGATGGCCATGTCCAGTACACCGAAATCAAGGACGCTTGGGGATTCGAAACTTCTTGGTGTTGCGATTGTTGACTCGTTTCGGAAGCTTGATCCGCGCGTCCTTTACAAAAATCCGGTCATGTTTGTGGTCGAAGTTGGAGCGGTGCTGACGACGATCGAGTGGGCTTACGACGTTCTACATCACGTGAGCGGTACCGGATTCGGTCTACAGATCACGCTCTGGCTGTGGTTCACCGTGCTCTTTGCGAACTTTGCGGAAGCGACGGCGGAAGGCCGCGGTAAAGCGCAGGCTGAGACGCTCCGAAAAGCAAAAGCTGAAACCACGGCGCATCGATTGAAGAAAGACGGCGCGACGGAAGATGTTCCAAGCTCCGTGCTGCGTGCCGGCGACGTCGTCGTGATCACCGCCGGCGACTTTATTCCCGGAGACGGCGAGGTGATTGAAGGGGTCGCATCGGTGGATGAGTCGGCGATCACGGGTGAGTCCGCGCCGGTGATTCGTGAGTCGGGCGGAGATCGCTCGGCGGTGACGGGCGGGACGCGAGTGCTTTCGGACGAGATCAAGGTTCGCATCACGTCGAACCCCGGCGAAACGTTTCTCGATCGCATGATTCAGCTCGTCGAAGGAGCTTCGCGGCAAAAGACGCCGAACGAAATTGCGCTGAACATTCTGCTCGCGGGGCTGACGATTATTTTCTTGCTGGCTGTCGTTACGCTCCAGCCCTACGCGATTTATTCTGGCGCGCCGCAAAGTCTGTTCGTGTTGATTTCGCTGCTTGTATGCCTCATTCCCACGACGATTGGCGGTTTGCTCTCGGCGATTGGCATTGCTGGAATGGACCGGCTGATTCAGCGAAACGTCCTGGCGATGTCGGGACGCGCGGTTGAGGCCGCGGGCGATGTGGACGTACTGCTCCTCGATAAGACGGGAACGATTACGCTCGGAAATCGCCAAGCCACGCGACTCTATGCTGCACCCGGAGTAGATGACGATGAACTAGCCGACGCGGCCCAATTGGCTTCGCTCGCCGATGAAACACCGGAGGGGCGCTCGATCGTTGTCCTCGTGAAACAGAAGTACGGTCTTCGCGGGCGCGAGCTTTCTCCGCACAACCCGACGTTCATTCCTTTCACCGCGCAGACGCGGATGTCCGGCGTGGACCTGGACGGCCAGGAAGTGCGCAAGGGTGCCGCTGATGCGATCGCGAAGTACGCCGCGACGCATGGCCAGCGCGTGCCCCAGGAAATTCAGGAGGCGGTGCAAGCCATCTCGAGCGCGGGCGGCACGCCTCTGCTTGTCGCCAAAAATAGGAAAGTGCTCGGCGCGATTCAACTCGAAGATATCGTCAAGGGCGGGATGCGCGAACGCTTCGATCAGCTGCGCGCGATGGGCATTCGCACGATGATGATTACGGGCGACAACCCGCTTACAGCTTCGGCAATCGCACGGCAGGCTGGCGTGGATGGCTTCCTGGCCGAAGCGAAGCCCGAAGACAAGATGGCGCTGATCAAGAGCGAGCAGGCCAAGGGCAAACTTGTAGCGATGACCGGCGACGGAACGAACGATGCTCCCGCACTGGCTCAGGCCGATGTCGGCGTAGCGATGAACACCGGGACTCAGGCGGCGAAAGAGGCCGGAAACATGGTTGATCTCGACTCGAACCCGACCAAACTGATCGAGATTGTCGAAATCGGAAAGCAGCTTTTGATCACACGTGGAGCGCTGACTACATTTTCAGTCGCGAATGATGTCGCGAAGTATTTTGCGATCATCCCGGCGATGTTTGCGGCTGCGTTTCCCGAGCTCGAATTGCTCAACGTGATGCATCTTCGGACGCCGCAGTCCGCGATTCTCTCGGCTGTGATCTTCAATGCGCTGATTATCGTCGCGCTGATACCGCTGGCGCTGCACGGCGTGCGCTACCGCCCGGTCGGCGCGGAGATATTGCTGAGGCGCAATCTTTTGATTTATGGGCTTGGCGGCGTGATCGCGCCGTTTGTCGGGATCAAACTGATTGATGTGATTGTGACGCATTTGCATCTGGCGTGAGACGACTATGAAAAAGAACCTCATGATTTCGATTTGGATGACGCTGACGACGACGATTATCTTCGGGCTGATCTATCCGCTCGCGGTGACCGGCCTCGCTCAAGTGATGTTCCCCGACCGCGCGAACGGGCAATTGATCCGGCGCGACGGCAAGATCGTCGGATCGAAAATCATCGGACAGGCGTTCGGCGGCGCTTCCTACTTTCACTCGCGGCCATCGTACGCCGGGAATGGTTACGATGCTGGACAAAGCTCAGCCTCGAATCTCGGACCGACGAACAAGACTCTGGTCGATCGCGTGAACTCAGATGTGCAGAAATTGCAGGCTGAGAATCCGGGCACACCGGTCCCCGTAGACCTGGTCACATCTTCTGGTTCGGGTCTCGATCCGGAGATATCACCGGCTGCCGCGGAGTTTCAGATTCCGCGAGTGTCTCGCGCGCGCGGCATGAGCGAGCAGGACGTCCGCGCGGTAGTTGCGAAACATACGCTGCAGCGGGATCTGGGATTTCTTGGCGAGCCTCGCGTCAACGTCCTCGAGCTGAATCTCGATCTCGACGCCACTCGCCCTATCTCCCGCTGAAACGGCGCCGAATCCCGCACTACGATTCAGAGCTCGAAGTTTTTCCTCGTGCGTCCCGAGGGATAACGAGGCGATAGCCTACCCACGGCTCCGTCAGAATGTATTTCGGATTCGACGGATCGGGCTCAATCTTCTTGCGCAGCTGATTCACCGTAACGCGCAAATACTCGGTCTCGTCGCCGTAGTCCGGGCCCCAGATCGCCTGCAGAAGCCTCCGATGTGTCAGCGGCTTGCCTTCATCGGCCGCGAGCTGCCGAAGAAGCTCAAACTCCTTTGGCGTCAGATGAACCGGATTGCCGCGAACCTTGACGATGCGCGATTCGAAATCGACGCTCAATTCTTTCGTCGTGATGGGTGCGATAGTTTCCGACGGCCCAACGCGGCGCAGAGCCGCGCGTATGCGAGCCAGCAATTCTTCCATGCTGAATGGTTTCGTAACGTAGTCGTCGGCGCCGGCGTCGAGTGACCGCACTTTGTCTTTTTCCCCGCTGCGGACCGTGAGCATGATGATTGGGACGTTCGAGCTCGTGCGAATCTCGCGGCATGTGTCCAGGCCGTCTATTCCCGGCATGTTCATATCGAGAAGAATGAGGTCGGGCCGCTCGCGCCGGATTTTCTCGATTGCGGCCGATCCGCTGGCGGCTTCGACAATCGTGTAGCCTTGCGAGGAGAGCGTCGCACGCATAACGCGCCGAATTTGCGGCTCGTCGTCCACAACGAGAATCTTGGAGGCTTTCATCGGTTGGCAGCGGAACTATGGTCGACTGGCAAGCTGAAATAAAAAACAGATCCGTGACCGAGCTGGCTGGTGACTCCGATCGAGCCGCCGTGCGCCTCGACGATGGCCTTCGCGATGGGCAGTCCCATACCCGTTCCCTGGACCTGAAAACGTTGGTCCTTGCCGCGATAGAATTTGTCAAAGATCAGGCCTACTTCCATATCTTCGATGCCCGGGCCCTGATCGGCGACGCTCGTGACCAGAGATCCATCGCTCACTTCCGCTGAGACGGTAATCGGCGTGCCGGCAGGAGAATACGCATTTGCGTTCTCGAGCAGCCGCACAAGAACATCTTTGATGCGGCTAAAGTCAGCGCGCACCGGCGGAAGCGCGGCATCGACGTGGATATTTACGGGCCGTGCGGCGAGAAATGGCCGGCACTGCTCGATTGCAGCCGAGACGATTTCGTCGATCGAGTGGCGCTCAAGCTTCAATTCGAATTCGCCGGCGTCGAGGCGGGCCATCTCCGCGGCGTCGCCGACAAGCTGATTCAACCGATCGGCTTCTTCGTCAATAATCGTCAGCAATTCGCGGCGATTGGACTCGGGCGACTGAGGCTGGGAGAGTAAGGAGGTCACGGAAGCCTTGATTGACGTGAGCGGCGTCCGCAGATCGTGAGTAATCGAATCAAGCAGCGCGGAACGCAGTTGCTCGCCCTCGCGTGCAGCTTCCGCTTTGCCGAGCCGTTCGACCGCGCGAGCGCGCTCGGCCGCAATTGCAACGAGAGTGCCGAGCGCCTCAAGCGTTTTGCGCGTCAGAATCGGGCCCGAAATCCCCAGGCTCCCCAGAGGTTGCACTCCGATTCGCACTGGCACGAACGAAATGTTGCGACTCGCGATGATGAGAGGCTCCTCGCGGTTTGCTGCGCTTCTCATTTCCTCCTCATCGAAGTGCGCTTCGCCGCCGCCGGAACGGTAGAATTTCTGTTTATTGATGAGAAAGAGCGATGCCGCTCCCACCTCGAAAACATCCACGATGTGGTTTGGAATCGCGTTCAACAGCTGGATCACGTTGCCTTCCACCAGCAATTGCTGGCTGAACGAATACAGCCGTTCAATTTCACGCCGCTGCCGTTGCGCGGTATCGGCTTCGCGACGCACCCGCGTGGCTAACTGGCTGGCCACAAGGGACGTACCGAGGAACGCCACCAGAGCCACCCAATTTTCGGGTGAGGCGATAACGAACTGTCCGACGGGCGGCAGAAAGAAATAGTCGTACGCCAGCATCGCGGCAAGGGACATGAACACCGAAACTCGCAGCCCCCAAACCGTGGATACTGTTAGAATTGCCAGAAGAAAGGTAAGCGCGACCGTCGTTTGATTTACCGGCAGGAGCTTTCGATAGACGTACGTAATTGCCAGGACGATGCAGAGAGCCAGCAAGTAACGGAGCGTTCGGTACGCGAGGCGTCGCCACACGCCGTTATTCTAGCCTAGCTTTCCTGCATCGCCGCTCAAAGAACACGCGGATACGATAATGGCGAAACGACCCGAAGAGTGGCTCGAGATAGCCGCGCCACCTGAAAAAACAAAAGGCATCTTCAAGCTATTCCTCGGATACGCTCCCGGCGTGGGCAAGACTTACAGCATGCTCAGCGAGGGTGTTCGCCGGCACAACCGCGGCGAAGACGTCGCGATCGGCGTCGTTGAGACGCACGGCCGCAAGGGCCTCAATGAATTGACCTCGCAGCTCGAAGCTGTCCCGCGCCGCAAAATCGAGTACAAAGGAACGATTTTCGAAGAAATGGATGTGGACGTGATTCTTGCGCGCAAGCCGCAGGTCGTCCTCGTGGACGAACTGGCGCACACGAATATTCCCGGCAGCAAGCACCGCAAGCGTTACGAAGACGTGCAGGATATCCTGGCCGCGAAAATCGACGTCCTCTCGACGATGAACATCCAGCATATGGAGAGCATCGCGCCGACCGTGCGGGCGATTACGGGCGTGGTGGTGCGAGAAACCGTGCCCGATTGGGTTCCGCTGATGGCTACTGAGACGGTCATGGTGGACCTTACGCCCGAGGCGCTGCAAAGCCGCATGCAGCGCGGCGATGTTTACACGCCAGATAAAGTCAGCCAGGCTTTGAAAAATTTCTTTCGCCGTGGAAACCTGATCGCGCTGCGCGAGCTTGCTTTGCGGCAAGTGGCCGAACACGTTGACCGCAGTCTCGAAAATTACATGGCGGCGAAAGATATTCACGAGACATGGCCGGTGCGGGAGAGGCTCGCCGTTTGCGTCAGCGCGAATCCGGGCGCGCAATACCTCGTCGCGCGAGCCGCTAGGATGGCGAGACGCCTCGACGCGGAGTTTTACGTCGTCTACGTTGATTCCGGCGACAAGTTGCGCGAGGCCGACCAGAAATCCCTCGAAGCGAATCTAGCGTTTGCCGAAGATTTGGGAGGCACTGTCGCGCGGCTTCACGGCCGCAATATTGCAGATGCCGTCGCGCAATTTGTGCGCGAAAAACACGTGACGCAGGTGATTTTCGGCCGGTCAGCCGATCAGGGAATTCGACGGTATCTCTATCTTTCCGCGGTAAATCGTTTTCTGCGAGAAGCTCCTTCCGTTGACGTGCATATCGTGACGCAAGAAGTTGACTGAATTCTTCTCGAATCCATCACGACTCAGTTGTGACGAAGCAGCCATTACCGCGGGCATCCCGTTGCTTGCTTCGAGTATCCCAATGAACGTAAGATTCTAGTTGTAATGGATTTCCGATATTCCAGGTGCGATTCATTGAGGGGATTTAGGCCTCCGAACGGGTTAGAGTTGCGAATTGAATCTGGCCGGCTCCTCGCGAGGCTGACGGTTCTAATTCTGCTTGTTTCCGTGGCGAGCTTGGCGACCGGTGCGAAGAACAGTGTTTATTACCCCCGAACGATTTCGGTCCACTATATTTCGATCGGCAGTAAGGCCAAAGTCGCGGCGTCTCCCGCGCGAATCGATCGTAGTCCGCTTCATCCGGTCGCGAAACTGGATCCGCCGCGACCGGTAACCCGCATCGCACCCGAGAACAAGACGGAAGGTCCTCCCGTTCAACGTCTCTGCGTAACGGTTGCACTTCAGCATCGCTCTCCCCCGTCTACTCTCTCCTAATACGCCTGCGCTGCCACGCAGCGGAGCCTCTAAACATCTAAAGCGTGGACTAGCATTCGAGTTCAAAGCCTTCGTGTAACTGCTCCAAGACGGGAGGTCCTATGAATTTCGCGGCATTATCCCCGGCGCAACTTGATCCTTTCCGGAGTCTGAGTACGTGTGTGGTTGCGAGCGCCATCGAGACTTTTAGAGTGCGTCTTCCAAACACTGGGTTCTCGGATTCGAGCGTTCGCTGTATTTTCCCGGATTTGGCGCCGATCGTGGGCTACGCGGCCACGGCCCGAATCCGCAGTTCCAACCCGCCGATGGAAGGCGGGGGATATTACGACCGGACGGACTGGTGGAACGATCTACTCACGATCCCAGCGCCACGAGTAGTCGTGATTGAAGACGTCGATCAGCCGGCGGGGCTGGGAGCGTTCGTCGGAGAAGTACACGCAAATATACTCCGGGCATTGGGCTGCGTCGGGGTCGTGACCAACGGGGCAGTCCGGGATCTTGCAGAAGTACAACAATCTGGTTTCCAAATGTTTGCCGGTAATGTATCGGTGTCGCATGCGTACGCGCACGTGTTCGAATTCGGAGGCAGAGTTACCGTCGGCAGGATGGAAGTTCATCCGGGAAACCTGATACATGGCGACAGACACGGTGTCCAAACAATTCCAATAGCGATTGCCGCCGAGGTTCCGCAGGCCGCGGAGAAAATACTGGTAAATCGCGCCAAGTTGACTGATTTCTGCCGATCGAAACATTTTTCGCTGGAACAATTGCGCGCGGAAGTAAAGTCCATTGAGTTTCAGCACGGTCCGAAACGGAAGTGAAAACACGAATGCGAGCTAAGTGAAACTATGAACAGAACAACGCAGCCTGCGCTTGACCGAATTCCTCCGGGCCTCCGGGTATTTGCGGGGTTCCTAGTTGCAGTGATGCTGTGGGCCTGTGCCGCTAAGCCGAATCCCGACGATCCCGCGAATGCTCCGCATGTCGCTGTGGTCAAAGTCGAGCGGCGAAATATCGCGAGCGATTTGGAGATCGCGTCGGAATTTCTTCCTTTCCAGGAGATTGATGTCTTCGCAAAAGTCTCCGGCTACATCCAAAAGCTCTACGTGGATTGGGGCACTCACGTGAAACGGGGGCAGCTCCTGGCGGTGCTTGAAATTCCAGAACTCGAGCAGCAGATCGATCAGGACATGGCCGCGGTCCGTGGCAGCGAACACGATTTGGCCCGATTTCGTGAGGAACTGGAACGAAATCAATCCATGTATTCCGTAGCGCACATTACATATACGCGCATCGTCGATGTTCAAAAGACGCAGCCCGGACTGGTGGCGCAGGAAGAGATAGACGAAGCGCAGGGAAAAGACTTGCAAGCATCGGCGAACGTCTCGGGCGCCAAAGATTCGCTCGCTTCCGCCGAGCAGTCGTTGGCCGCCGCCAAGGCTGCGTTGGAAAAAGATAGGGCGCTCTATTCGTACGCGCGCATCACGGCGCCTTTCGACGGCGTGGTCACGCAGGTTAACGCGTATACCGGCGCTCTACTGCCGGCGGGCACGTCGACGAGCAATGGCGGCCTTGGGCTATGCCATCTTTCGCAGAACAATCTCTTGAGGCTCGTGATTCCTGTGCCGGAACGAGCTGTGGGAGATATTCATCTCGGATCATCGGTAGCCATCCGCGTTTCCACGATTAACGATACGTTTGAGGGGAAAATCGTGCGTTTCTCGGGGCAGATCGATAATCAGACTCGCACGATGCACACCGAAGTTGAGGTACCGAATCCAAAGTATGTACTCGTTCCCGGAATGTACGCTTCGGTACGAATTGCACTTCACTCAGCGACCAACGTTCTCACGGTGCCCATTCAGGCGGTACGGACTTCGGGAAGCGGTGACGGGGCAGTGCTCGTTGTAAATAACGCGAATCGAATCGAGAGACGAGCAGTCAAACTCGGACTGCAGTCAGCCGATTATTACGAAGTGATTTCGGGGTTGAGCGAGAATGAGAAAGTTATTTTCGGCGAACAGAACCAATACCACGAAGGCGAGTTAGTCTCGCCAAGTGACGCCGGCGCGATACCGGCGCCGCAGGAGTAACCATGCCGAAATTCTCCGTCGACCATCCCTACTTCATCATCGTGATTTGTCTTTTCGTCTGTGTGCTCGGCGTGACGAGCATGGCGCAGATGCCGGTGGACATGTTCCCGCCGATCAACATACCCGTCGTTCTGGTCGCCACCTTCTACAACGGGATGCCCCCCGAACAAATCGAGGCGGACATTACCGATACCTTCGAGCGTTTCTTCACGCTCGGCAGCGGGATCGATCACATGGAATCGCGTTCGATGTCGGGAGTGAGCCTCATCAAGATTTATTTTCAGCCCGGCAGCGACGCGAACGCGGACGTCACGCAGATAGCAAATCTTGCGATGGCCGATCTGCGCCGCCTGCCTGAAGGGACCTTGCCGCCGGTGGTGATGAAAGTGGACGCGTCGAGCCTGCCCGTTTGCCTTCTGACTGTGGAAGGTCAGGGCTTGAACGAGACGCAGCTGCACGATTATCTCCAGTATCAAATCCGAAATCAGATTGCCGGCGTCCCCGGCGCTACCGTTCCGCCTCCTTACGGAGGCCGGTATCGCCAGTTGATGGTCTACGTGGACCCGCTCAAGCTTCAAGCACATCAACTGAGCCCAATGGATGTCGTGCGTGCGATGGATGAATCCAACTTAATTCTGCCGGCGGGTGACGTTCGAATCGGGCCGATGGATTACAACATTTATACGAACGCGCAGGTGCCGAACGTCGAAGCGTTGAATGAAATACCGCTGAAAACAGAAGGGCAGAAGTCTGTTTTCATCTCCGACGTCGGCAAAGCGGTGGATGGCTCGTATCTGCAGTACAACATCGTGCGGGTGAACGGGCAGAAATCCGTTTACGTGCCGATCCTGAAGCAAGGCGGAGACACCAACACGATTGCCGTCGTCGACGGCATCAAGAAAGCGATTCTTCATCTCCGGGATATTCCTTCGCAATTGAAGACTCATGTGCAGTTCGATCAATCGCTGTTCGTGAAGGGCGCGATTTCGACGGTAATGCGCGAAGGTGCGGTCGGGATTGTGCTCACGGCCATCTTGATTTTGGTTTTTCTCGGCAGCGCGCGCGCAACGGCCGCGGTTTTCCTTTCGATTCCGCTCTCGGTGATGATCACGTTCTTCATCCTGCATTTGATGGGCAGAAGCATCGACAGCATGGTTTTGAGCGGGCTGGCGCTCGCGTTCTCGCGCCTGATCGATGATTCCGTTGTGGTCATCGAAAACATTTACCGGCACATAGAGCTCGGCGAGGACCCGAAAGTCGCCGCGATTCACGGCGCTAACGAAGTGGCTCTCCCCGTTCTGGCGATCATGCTGGTTGCCGTCGTTGTGTTTTTCCCGGTCACTTTTCTGTTCGGCGTGAGCAAGTATCTTTTTTCTGCGCTGGCGCTGGCCGTCGTTCTGGCTCTATTCGCTTCCTATTTCGACGCCATGACGGTCGTGCCTCTCTTCTGCGCCCAGTTCCTCAAGCCGCTCTATCCGCACGGCGAAGAAACAGAAGAAACCAAGAAAACCTGGGGAACGAAATTTCACGAAGGCTTCAACGCCAAATTTTCGAGGATGCTCGACGTTTACGAAAAGTGGGTGCGCAAAGCTCTGGACCGTCCCCGCGAAACACTTGTAGTTTTTCTGGCGATTTTTGTTCTTAGCTTTGCACTCTTCCCCCTGATCGGAGTTTCGTTCTTTCCTAGGACCGATGCCGGGCAATTCGTCATCAACGTAAAAGCGCCGACAGGCACGCGAATCGAATTGACCGACAATTACATTAAGAAAGTCGAAGCCATCGTTCGCCAGGTTGTGAAGCCAGGCGATCTCAAGGCGATCGTTTCGAATATCGGCGTTATGCCGGATCTGTCGTCTCTTTTTACGCCGAATTCCGGAATGCATACCGCCGTCGTGCAGGTCGGCTTCAAGGAGGATCACAGCGTCAGCAGCTTTATTTACATGCAGCGAGTACGTGAGCGAATCGCGCGGGAGTTGCCCGAACTGCGGACGTACTTTCAGTCCGGCGGGCTCGTGGACTCGGTCTTGAATCAAGGAATGCCCGCGCCGATCGACATTCAAGTGAGTGGCATGGATCTGAAAGCAGACGATCGCGTCGCGCAAGACCTCGCGCGGGAAATCAAGGTGCTGCCGAGTGTCTCGGATGTCTATATCCCGCAGGACATGGACTATCCCGCGCTGAAGGTGGACGTAAATCGCGCTCGTGCCAGCGAACTGGGTCTCAGTCCGAAGGAAGTGATTGACAACATCATAACGGCGCTGACGTCGGACGTGATGATCGCGCCCAGCTACTGGGTTGATCCCAAGAGCGGAAACAATTACTTCGTGACCGTGCAATATCCGGAAAATCAGGTCAAATCGATTGAAGACTTAAAGGCAATGCCGTTACGCGCGACGAATTCGCCCTCGCCGACGTACTTGAATCAAGTTGCAGACGTGACGCCGATGCTGACGCCGACGGAAGTGGACCACTACCAGCTCCAGCGAGCTGTGGATATTTACGTCGCGCCGAAGAAAGAAGACGTCGGCGGCCCCGAAAGCCAGATTTCCAAGATTATTGCGCGAACGCGGATACCTCCGGATCTCCGCGTGGATGTCCGAGGGCTTGTTGTGACGATGCGAGAATCCTTTAGGAGCTTCGGGATCGGCCTTTTGCTCGCCATACTGCTGGTTTACCTAATTCTTGTCGCGCAATTCGGCTCGTTCATCGATCCCTTCCTGATCGTGCTGGCAGTGCCAACCGGCCTAATCGGAGTGATTCTGACGCTCGCGTTCACGCCAACTATGCTGAACATTCAATCGCTCATGGGTCTCGTGATGCTGCAAGGAATGGTGGTCTCCAACAGCATTTTGATCGTGGATTTTGCGAATGTATTGCGCGGGGAAGGGCTCAGCCTGATGGATGCGGTCGCCCGCGCGTGCAGGATCCGGTTGCGGCCCATTCTGATGACTTCGCTGGCAACAATCGTTGGGCTATTGCCGATGGCGTTCAAACTTGAAACCGGGAGCGAGGCGTACGCACCGCTCGCGCGAGTGATTATCGGCGGCTTGATCACGTCGGTGATCCTGACCGTATTTGTCGTTCCGGCCGCGTACTTGCTCATCTACCAGCGGCGCGCTGAAGCCCAGGCGGCTGTCGCGGCACAGGAGGCTCAATAATGCGACTGCTTCCCGCACTTTTCGTTTTGGCGATCCTGTCTCTCATTCCGGCACCGAGCTTTGCGCAGAATGCGCAACCAATGACATTGAAGGAAGCTGAGCAGATCGCAATCCAAAACCATCCGCAGATTCAGGCTGCAACGAACCTTGCCGCCGCTGCTCAGGCGCAAGTGAAGGAAGTTCGCTCCGTCTACTACCCTCAGGCATACGGCAGCGCGACGGGCGCCGTGGCCGAGAACGATAGCCGCATCGCCGCGGGAGGGTTGAGCAACTCGATCGTCTACGACCGCTACGCAAACGGGGTGACCGTCAATCAACTCATCAGCGATTTTGGACGAACGCACGAACTGGCGAGAAGTTCAAATCTTCATGCGCAGGCGCAACAGGAGAACGTCACAACCACACGTGCGGACGTGCTCTTGCAAGTGGATCAGGCTTATTTCGGGGTGCTGAGGGCGAAGGCAGTGCTCCAAGTAGCGCGGGAAACCGTGAAGAATCGGCAACTCGTGGCCGATCAAGTGAGCGCGCTCGCGAAGAACCAATTGAAATCGACGCTGGACGTGAGCTTCGCAAACGTGAATCTGGCGCAAGCGCAGCTTTTGCTCGTTCAAGCGCAGAATGATCTTCAGGCGTCGTATGCGGAACTTTCGACTGCGCTTGGTTATGGCGACCAGCGCACCATCGAGCCGGCAGAGGAGCCCATGCCCGCGGCGCCGCCGGCCGATTTCTCTCAATTGATTCAACAAGCGTTGCGCGACCGGCCGGAACTCATCGGCCAGCGCCTCGATGTAAATTCCGCGAAGAGTTACGCGACGGCCGAGCGGGATTTGTGGATGCCAACGATTTCAGCTGTGGGCACGGCGGGGCTTGTGCCCTATCGCGAAGACGAGTTGGCATCGCGATATGCAGCAGCGGGGTTCAACGTGAACATCCCAATATTTAACGGGCACCTTTACGGCGCGCTGAGGAACGAAGCGGACGCACGTGCTCGAGCGCAGGAGCAGTATCTCCGGGACTTGCAGAACAGGATCATTCGCGACGTGCGCACATCGTGGTTGACAGCCAATTCGGGATTCCAACGCCTGTCTCTGACGGATCAACTCTTACAGGAAGCGACGCAAGCCCTCGATTTGGCGCAAGCCCGGTACAAACTCGGCTTGGGTTCAATTGTCGAGCTGAGCCAGGCGCAGCTGGGCATCACGGAGGCCCAAATCGAGCAGGCAAGCGCGAAATATGATTACCAACTGCAGTTGTCGGTCCTCAATTATCAGTTGGGCGCGCTTCACTAGAGAGAAATTCGCCGAAGAGGATTTTCCGGCCGCGCCTACATATTCATGAAAGTTACTGCCCAAATTGGCACACGCTCACTGGTCAAATTTTTGACTGAATTCTGGCCTTGCTGATATGTCCGGGAGCCTAAATACCCATAGCGCAAACACCCGCAATGGCTCAGACTCAATACAGTAGTGGATTGCGAACGCCGCTGGGCTGCGACGCAAAAAGGAAGTCTTTCTCTCCGACACCTACAACATGACCAACACGATTCTCATGCAGTATATGGGCTTTGAAGCCAAGAACCAGGGCCGCGAATATCTGTTCCAAGTGCGCTGTTCCACGGAAGACATGCGGGAGTTCACACTCACCATAGCTGACGAGGCCTTCAATGCGCGCCGTGTTCGTTATCAGGATGCGCCCGGCGTGTGTTCGTTGCGATTGCGGCGCGAGCTAATCGAGAATGCGAATTTTCCATCCAACACCAACTTCCCGATTACGGACGCGGAAATGGACGACTACAAGGCCGCGCATACCAGCAAAACCCCAAAGAGTCCCTACTCGCCCAAGCCTCGTAACGAATTCTGAACGACCCATCTAATTGTGCTGTTCAATCAGGAATGAATATCGCTAGGTCGAAGAGCAGGCGGCTGTCTGGCGGCCACCTGCCCTCAGAAGTGGTGTTCTGCCTGAATTGCGATACGTTTCAGGCGACAAGCTTTCTCAGAGGCCGCGAACGACCTCCGAGAGGAACCACGTGCGCCGTTCGGTCTGATCGATCCAGACCTCGATCAAGCTGGCAGTCGCAACGTCATTGTGCCGCTCGCAGATTTCGTGAGTCGAGCGCAGATATTGAGTGAACTGCTGATTGTCTGCGGAGAGTTCAGCGAGCATGTCCTTCGGGCCCACGACCGCTTCATTATTGTCCTCCAATCGCTGATGCCGCGAGACATCGCTGATTGATCGGAGCGTGGAGCCTCCGATTTTCCGTGCGCGTTCAGCGATGTCGTCCGACATCGCGAAAATCTGATCGGAGTGCTCGTCGAGGAGCAAGTGGTAGTCGCGAAAGTGCCGCCCGCTCATGTGCCAGTGGAAGTTCTTCGTCTTTAGATACAGGGCGAATACATCGGCAAGCATTTGGCGCAAGGCGGTCGAAATTTCGGTGACGCCTTCGCGGCTCAGATCTGTTGGTGTATCGAACGGTTCCGTATCTTGTCGCTTTAATTTTGTTGCTTCAGCTTTTGCCATAGATTCCGCTCTCCTCTGAAAGATTGACGTATTCCGCTTCGTCTCTGCCAGTTTCGGAAATTGTTCCGGGTATACGGTACTAACTCTTGGGCTGATTGGGCAGACGAATGCGACTGGGACGGCGCCTCGGCGCGACAGCCAACTGCGCCAAAGCGCCGCCGTTCAGATTTGGGGTTCCGGCTCGGACGGTACGGCTGTGTCTATGCCGGGCACTTCGCCCGGCACTTCATTCTCTAAAGAATTTAGGTTTTCATCCGAACCGTCAGTCCCAGCGCGGCCCGCAAGTTTTTTCTGCGCGCGGCGCTCAGCCTTCTCGCGCTGCTTTTCCAGTCGCTTCATTTCCTTTTGACGCTTCAGGAATGTAGTGGCCATCGACTCTCCTCCGATTTCAAATAGGCGCCGAAAACGGCGCAATCCGCTCGAGGGGAACTACCAGCGCGGCTCGCGCGGCTGGCGGGAAGCCTCGCGATAGTCTTCATTCGAGAATCCACTCCGGCCTCGATTTCCGCCCCCACCGCCGCTGCCACTGCCGCTACCGCTGCGCGGCGCTCTCCCCTCCGTCTTCGGGCGAGCTTCGTTCACCTTGAGGTTACGGCCGCCGACCTCTTTTCCGTCGAGGCCGGCGATTGCCTTCGCCGCTTCTGCATCATTCGGCATTTCCACAAAGGCGAAGCCGCGCGCTCGACCGGTCTCCCGATCCATCGCTACGTGAACGCGCGTCACCTGCCCGAACGCTTTGAACAGTTCGCTCAATTCGCTTTCGGTCGTCTGGAAGTTCATATTGCCAACAAAGAGATTCTTCATTTTGCTCCCCTAGCCACCCTACTATACACCGCATGGACGCTCTCGCGCCAAATTGGGAAAATCTCTGGCCTACATCTCCACCTGCAGGAATTCTCCCGGCAGCGGAGCCAGTTTTGGTTTGGCAGCCCCTGGCATGTAGTTGATACCGCCTGGAACTCGATCATTCTGTTCCGGCTCAGCCGCACCGAACGGCATTCTCTCCATCTTGATGCCGAGTGTGCGCTCCAACTGGAATAATTCCGTTCGTTGGTCTCTCGAGAAAAGAGTGGACGCAACGCCGAGTTCGCCTGCGCGTCCCGTACGTCCGACGCGGTGGATAAAGTTTTCCGCTATCTCGGGCAAGTCGTAGTTGATGACGTGCGCGATGTCCTGAACGTGAATTCCGCGGGAAGCCACATCCGTTGCAACCAGAACACGGAAGCGCCCTTGCTGAAATCCTTCCAGCGCAGCCGTTCGCTGCGATTGCGATCGATCGCCGTGAATCATGGCCGCGTTAATGCCTTGGCGAGCCAAACCTCTGGCGATTCGTTCTGTTCCGCGCTTGGTCCGCGAGAACACAAGGCACAGGCCGCTTTCTTTGTTGAGCAAGCGCCGCAGCATTTCAGGCTTTCCGTCGAAAGGAACTTCGAATGCCTGCAGCCGCACGTTCTCCGCGGGTTTCAGTGTCGAGCCGAATGTCAGGCGCACCGGATTTCTCGTGTAATCCGCGACCAGGTGGGCGACGGAAGCTTCGAGCGTTGCGGAGAAGCACATCGTTTGCCGGTCTTTGGGGAGAATGGATGCGATCCGGCGAATTGCCGGAAGGAATCCCATATCCAGCATGCGATCGGCCTCATCGAGCACCAGCGTTTGCAACGCAGAGAACTGAACGAGCCTCCGATCGAGATAGTCTTCGAGGCGTCCTGGAGTCGCGACTACGAAACGTGCCCCCTTGCGGAGGGCGTTCAGTTGCGGCCCTTCGGATAGGCCGCCGACTACGAGCGCGGCCGGTGAGAGCTTCTTGCCTCGCAGGACGTTGTATTGATCCACGATCTGCATCGCGAGTTCGCGCGTGGGAACTAGCACCAATGCTGCGATTCCGCGTCCGTCTTGACGGAGCAGCTTCTCGATAATCGGTATTAGAAACGCTAGGGTCTTGCCGGTCCCGGTTTGAGCGGTCGCTAGGACATCTTTGCCCTTGAGCGCTTCCGGGATCGCCGCAGCCTGCACGGGCGTTGGCACGGTAAACCGTGCCGCTGTCAGCCTTTCCATAATATAGGGTGACAGAGGTAATTCTGAAAAAGTCTTCATTTTGCTTTCTTGCTGGGGCAGAGGACTAAGCGCGGAAGTAACCTTCCGTCATGCTTGACCGCCTGGCCTGCCAGTCTTTGGGTTTTAGATTACGCTGAAGACGAACGGAGGAAACTGAGGGCGGGTGTTCTCAGATCAAGTACTCAACCAGAGGGACCGCACAACCACAACCGAAGTATCAAGCGCAAACGGAGTATAACACATCCGGAACTAGAATAGTGATCGAAAGGCGAAAATAGAGGATTCCCCGGCGAGCGGTCGGTCGACCACGGGCACTCGACGCTTTTTGGCATGAATTTCCTAATAACAACGGGCTTCTACCAGCGCAAATGGCCTTCCTCGCATAATGCCAAAGTACTGAATTCACATAATTTAGCTGCCAGTTGAGGTCTGGAGGTCAGTCGCTAGCTTCAAGATTTGGATATCAGCGTGCTCTGAGCTCTCCAATTTTGTGCCAATTAGTGGTATTATGGCGTATGAACAAAGCCTACAGAGTCGTTTTTCTATGCCCTAAGGGCGGTCATAATATCAACTTGCAGCGGAAGTGCTCCAAGGCATCGCTTTCTGAAAATGAGGCGATGAAAATGTTTCGAAATGAGAAGATTTCCTGCTCCGATCCTCATTGCGGCTGGCGTGGGAAGGTCTTCCAGACGAAGCTTCTTCGAATCCTTCCCTTCACTTGGATACTATCTCCCGCGACGTCTTAACTGGACGATAGCGGGCACCGTGTGGGGTTGCGCGTGCCTGATCGAGGCGAACAATCGCACGGGACAGCACAGGGGCAAAATTCAGAATCAGATCTGGTCTGACGTCTGGCGCATGGGTGCGTGCGATGCCGGAATTCGGCAACTTCAAGATTCTGTTCGTTGCTGGGTTTGGTCCAATCGTCCGCGATAGGGACGCAAGCCAAAAGCTCTACAGCGAAACCTTCCGTATCCCTTTCAAAGAGGCAGAGGGCGGCTACTTCTTTACCGGCGATCTTGATGGAGTGAAGCATTTTGCACTGTGGCCGCTTTCTCAGGCGGCGCAGTCCTGTTTCGGCAAGGACTCCTGGCCCGATGAGTTCCCGATTCCGCAAGCGTGGATTGAGTTTGACGTCGATAACGTTGAGCGGGCAACTGCGGAACTGGCATCGCGAGGCTATCGAATGCTTCTGGCAGCCAAAAAAGAGCCGTGGGGGCAAACCGTGACTCGATTTCTCGGGCCGGAGGGATTATTGATCGGAATTACATTTACGCCCTGGATGCGAGAAGGGAAGTAGTGCGGGAACGGTCCTCTTCTTTAGCAGCAGCGTCACTTCTCTTGAGATTTCCACTTAGTTCGTTGCTTCGATTTCTCGTCTACCGCCAAAATATCGGGCGAGAATCGTCAGGCTGATAGCGCCCATAAGGGCGGCCAGGTTCGTGTAAATCATTTGGCCCCGGACAAGAAGGTGCAACCCGCCAAACATGAATCCGCCCGCCACTGCTCCGGCGCTCCCCATTACGATGTCCACGAATCGATCTCGGCCCTCATTCGACATGACTCTTCCGGTTAGCCAACCCGCCGCGAAACCATCCAACATCCAGAATAGCAACGCCATCGCGTTTCTCCTCTTGCTCTTCACCCGGAACTAAAGAGTGTTTCTTCGCCGCCAGAGGCAACTCAGGCGTTCTTCAGATCCAGGGAGGCCGAGCACACTGAGAAAAAATGAGCGGGGCGGACTATCCCGCCCCGCCCAAAAAACAGCTTCTTGTATTACGCCGCTACAGTAGCTGCAATTCTGTGAAAGGTGGAGTTTGTGACGTTATAAATTTCCACCATAATTGGTCCGTCAATCACTGTCGATAGGGCCTTGGTCACTTCGGCGAAACTTGCGCGGCTGTAGGCATCCGCACTTTCCGCGCGATCCCACAGACTGATCGCGAAAGCTTCGGTTCCAGACGGTGCAACAAACGTAATTTCGTCTTGGAACCCCTTCTGCTTTCGAAGGGTCGGGATTACGTTCTTTTCAAGCGTTTCCGTGAACTGGGCAACGCAATTCGGCTTGAGGTGCATATACACACGACGTGCAAACATGTTGGTCTCCTTGGATTCTCATGATCAAAGGGGTGATCCAGATAACTTCCAACTGTTAGGTCAGCTGAAGAATCCCTCAGTCCGTTAACCATAATGAGTTAAGTAACTTGAACTGTCAATCTTATTCTGAGAATATCTCCATTAGTTAATCATTCTCAGTTAATTGCCGGGAGGCGCTCCGTGAACGTTTGCATGCTGATCAAGCGGCGGCTGGAAGAATTGGGGCTTGAGCAGAAAGATCTCGCCGCCGCCGCCGGCGTCACCGACTCTTATATTTCCCAATTGCTGACTCGAAAGAAATTGCCGCCGGCGCCCGACCGCACCGACATTTACGTCAAGTTCGGGAAATTCTTGAAGCTTCCGCCGGGCAAACTTTCCGAACTGGCTGCGCACGAGCGCACGGAAGAATTGAAGAAAAAGCTGTCGGATCCTCCCGAGCCGCTATTTGGGGAAGTGCGCAACCTGGTCTTGCGCAAGTGCGCTCCCGATAGGCAAAAGGAAATACGCTCCATTTTTGAAACGCAGCCTTTTGGTGAATTGGAGCGGCTCGTAACACAGAAGCTCCTGGACGTCGTGAAGAGGGTTGCCAAAGAAGAATTGGAAAGTGAAAGCTGGCTAAAGCTGGTCGCGGACCTGAACGGCCGAAGTTATGAAGAGATGCGGGTCATCGTCCTCGAATTTCTCGATACAGACGTCTTCAACGTTTCTGCGGAGAATTGCATCGCCTTCCTCGACCCACTGATTGATTCCTGGACGATCGAGCTGGCCAACTTCGGAATGGAGATTGTGTTAAACCGGCGTCTGGCTCCCGGATACCTCAAGAGACTCGAGTTTGTGGAAAAAGAACCGGATGAAGTCTTCGAGGAAGAGGCCGGTCTCAAGGAATTCCTTCGTAATCCGCCGTTAAGCAGTGATGCTACCGACCGAGAACTCGGATTCCTGAAAAAATTGAGGTTTAAAGGTTCCCGGCCCACAGCCCTTTATTACTATCGCGAATTGCAGAATCTCCGAGACCCTCTCAATTTCCGGGAGTCCTCGCCGGCTCCGCTGCACATTTACGGTCGCGCGATCACCGCGGGAACGCAAAAGCAGCCTCGAGGCGGAGGGCCCCCGCTGCAATCCCGGACAGAAAGTAGGGGCCGGAAATCTCCGCAGAAAAGCAAATCAAAAGCTGCACGCTAGCGCCTCGAATATCGTCCTGCACGTAACCTATCCGCATACCAGATACCAGTTCGCTGATCGGCATAAATAACTCGCCAAGATCTGAAATTTCCTCTGAGCAGCTTCAGGAGAGTAGAGCCATTGGGAAACCGATTAATGACGTGTCGATCGCGTTGCGTCACGATTGACATTTTTGCCTGGAGGGCCCGAAATTTCCGATTTACCGCCGGGCCTAAAACGGGAAGAACCCTCAAATTGACGCGGCTTCTTTCCTCTTCTGGAACGAAATCGAGTTACGACGCGAGACTGGTGCCGCGCGTCGAAGAGGATTTCAAGTTTCTTGAGCTTTTAAATCAGTGACTTAACCCGAGTTCATTCCTGGCCTTGACATCTCAGGGTTCCCAATCAGGTTTGGCACGGGCTGTGCACAGATTTTTTTCCGCGTGCGTAATTATGAAATTAAGAATTCGAAACTCACTCTCCGCGTAATTCCGTGAATGCGCTCAAACGTCTTTTTCCGCCAACACAGCGCCCACTTCATTCTAGCCGCATCCGTGATGTGTCGATGCAGCCGCAGGGAAACGCCTACCGGCGATTGGACAGGAGAAGCTGATGCCTAAGGTTACGTTGAGAAAGATATGGGTTCTGGCGTTCCTGATGACTGGCTCTATAGCCGGATGCGGACGAGAACAAGTGCCAGGACCCGCGACGCCTCTGGTAGTTTCCACATCGCCCGCGAATGGCGCGACCAATGTTCTTGTCGCCGCGACGGTCTCCGCCACGTTCAGCGGTGCCATGGCTCCGGCGACGATTAACGGAACTACTTTTACAGTGACCGGGCCGGGAATGATCGCGGTGGCGGGGACGGTGACATACGCGGGCGGTACTGCGACCTTCACGCCGACGACCGATCTTCCAGCGAACACGTTATTTACCGCGACGATTACGACCGGAGCTACGGATGTCACAGGCGGGCCGCTCGCGAGCAACTATGTGTGGAACTTTATGACGGGAACGGCGCCTCTCGTGATCGCCACAAATCCCCCTGGAAGCGCCACCAACGTGCCTCTCGCACAAATAATTACCGCGACGTTTAATGAGCCGATGAACGCGACGACGATCAATATGTCGACGTTCACGCTGACGGGAACTGGCGGAGCCGCGGTTAACGGCACGGTAAGTTACGCCGGAACCACGGCGACATTTGTGCCAAGCGCCGCTCTGACGGCGGGCACCGTTTATACCGCGACAATTACTAGCGGTGCACAAGATCTGGCAGGAAACGCAGTCATGCCCAGTTTCGCCTGGAGCTTCACGGCCATACCGAGCCCCGCGGTAATTTCCACGAATCCTGGAAGTGCTGCCACCAATGTGCCGATAAATCAGAAAATTACTGCAACGTTTAGCGTGCCGATGAACGCGGCAACGGTGATTGCCACCGGGACATTTACGGTGGCAGTAGCTGGCCCAGGCGGAGCGTCGGTTAGCGGCGTGGTGACCTACGTGCCATCCGCGAATACGGCGACATTTGCGCCTGCAGCGGATTTGCTGACCAGCACCATGTATACGGCCATGATTAGCATGACGGCGGCGAGCGCAGCCGGCATTCCCTTGGCGAAAACTTACGCCTGGAGTTTTACGACCGGTCTGACCGCAAACTCGACACCGCCAACAGTGGTGATCACCATTCCTGCGTCAGGCGCAACGGATGTACCCGCGAATCAAATTATCTCCGCAACATTCAGCGAAGCGATGGATCCTGCGACGATTACAGCGCCGGGAACATTTACAGTCGCGGTGGCGGGTGTAGGTGGCGCGGCTGTGCCGGGAACCGTTACGTACGCGGGAGCTACAGTGACGTTTACACCATCAGCGAATCTCGCAGCCAACGGGTCATACACGGCGACGATCACAAATGCCGCGACGGACCTATCCGGCAATGCGCTGGCGGCTGGCGCTGTTCCCAATCCGTGGAGTTTTATGACGGGCGCAGGCGTCGATACCACCCCGCCCACGATAACGCTCACAAGTCCCGCCAGCGGCGCAACAGGCGTCGCGCTCAACGCAGCAGTTAACGCGACGTTCAGTGAAGCGATGAATCCGGCGAGCATCTTCGCTGCTGGGACCTTCACATTGGCCGTGGCCGGGACTGGAGGAACGACAGTCACTGGAACGGTTACGTACGATCCTGCCAGCGACATCGCCACCTTCACGCCGTCAGCGAACCTCGCTGCGACAACGGAATATACGGCAACGATTACAATTGCAGCGACGGATTTGGCTGGAAACGTACTGGCCGCGGGTACCGCGGCCAATCCTTGGAGCTTCACCACCGGTGCCGTCGCCGGCCCAGCGGGACCTCCGCTTGGAACCGCTTCGACGTTTGGAACGATTGGAGGCGGCGCGGGGATAACAAATCAGGGGACTGGAACGATTATTAACGGAAATATCGGGACCACCGGCGTCTCGACCGTGGTCACCGGATTTCACGATGCCGGGGTCGGGTGCACTTACACAGAAACGACGCTCAACATGGGACTGGTGAACGGGACGATATATACGGCTCCGCCGTCTCCTACCGTTGCGTGTCCCACGGAAGGCACGATGGCCACAATGATGATCGCGACACAGGCCGCGACCGACACGCTCACTGCTTACAACGCTATTTCGCCGGCATCCATGCCTGGCGGCACGGACCCAGGCGCAGGGCAACTCGGCGGCTTAACTCTTACGCCGGGGATATACAAAGCGGCGGGCGGCTCGTTCCTGTTTACTGGTTCGGATCTGACTTTGGACGCGCAGGGGGACGCCAACGCTATCTGGGTGTTCCAGATGGCGAGCTCGCTCACTGTGGGCGGACCGGCGGCGCCTCGCAACATCATCCTGACCAACGGTGCACAGGCGAAGAACGTGTTTTGGTACGTGGGCACCGCGGCGACGATTAACGCGGCGGGGGGCGGCACGATGGTGGGCACAATCATCGCGTCGGCCGGAGTTACGTTCTCAACCGCGGGCAATTCCGCGGTGACCACGCTCAATGGTCGAGCGCTGGCACTCAGTGCGTCGGTGACGATGGTTAACACCGTGATTAACGTTCCCGCTCAATGAATTACGAAAGCGGCTTAGGAAAACAGCGCGGACAGGTTTGCCGGATGTGAGACGGATTCTCTAATCCGCTTCGCGCTCGGCAGGCACGATTCAGGAGGCGACAATGAAATTGGCAGCTCGCATTCTTGGCACAATGGCCATGGCGTTCGTGATCGTGCCGGCCGCGTACGCGAACGACGACACGAAGCCGAAGACGAAGACGGCGAATGAAGCGACTGCCAGTTCTAACGACGCGCCCGATATCGCTGGTGCCACGCAACCGACGGACTTTAAGAATCTGCCTCTGGATTTCTCGACGAGCGAGCCACCACTTCCGGAGCTTGGTGCACCTGAATCCATCGCACTTGAGCCCACTGCACCTGCACCCAGTGCAAGGGCGTCGGGGGCGATGTATCAGGGAAGCGATTCGGAAAACCATACTCCGAGGATCGAATGGTTCTTGGGGTACTCCTTCTGGCGAGCGATGCCGACTTCGTCAAACAATCGCATAGGATACCTTCATGGCGGAAGCACCTCCGTCGCCTATAACTTCAACAGGTATCTCGGAGTCGTGGCGGATTTTGCCGGCTTCGACAACACCCGGCTGACGCTTTCGAGTCCAACCGGCAGCCGAACTCTGCCAGCAGACGGCAGCGCCTATACATATATGTTTGGCCCGCGCCTGTCCTACCGCACGCATTCAAGATTCACGCCATTTGCCCAAGTGCTAGTTGGCGGCGCATACGCGAGTAACGTGTTTATCTCGGGATGCACCGGAAGCTACAGTTGCCAACCTCTCGCCTACGACTGGGCGTTTGCCGCATTGGCTGGCACGGGTTTCGACGTCCGAATTAACCACTACTTGTCTATACGTCCAATTCAAGCCGAGTACCTGCTGACGCATTTCACCAACCCAACGTTACCGAGCGGGTCAGAACGCGGATGGCAGAACAACGGGCGATTTTCTGCGGGAATCGTCCTTCGCTTTGGCGGGAAACCTGCTCCAGTGGCGATGGCGCCGATGACGGCGACTTGCTCGGCAGATCCGGAATTTGTTTATGCGGGATCGGGTGATGTCGTCGTTGTCCGCGCGGACGCCTCGAATCCGGGCGGATATGCTTTGAATTATTCGTGGTCGGCGAATGACGGCGCGATTGACGGGACAGGTCCCGGAGTGCGCTGGAATTCTTCGAATGTGCGGCCGGGGACGTACACGGTCAGCGTGCGCGTGGATAATGGCCGAAACGGTTCGACTAGCTGCTCAGCAACCATTCGCGTTCAGCCGCGGCCAAATCGACCGCCGACGATCTCGTGCTCGGCAGACCGAATGTCGGTGACCGTCGGTGATTCAGTGCAAGTCACGGCTACAGCCAGCGATCCTGACAACGATCCGTTGACCTACTCCTGGAACGCGAGTGGCGGAAGAATCGATGGTTCCGGCGCTAACGTAGCGTTCCAATCGGCTGGCCTGATGCCCGGGTCTTACACGATTTCGGGCCACGTGGACGATGGCCGCACGGGAACGGCAGATTGTACGTTGAATATTGACGTACAAGCGGCTCAACCGCCGCCAGAAGTGAAGGAGCTTGAAGCCAGACTCGCGCTTCACAGCATCTATTTCCCGACCTTACGGCCGACCATTGCGAATCCCACCGGTGGCTTGGTCGAAAGCCAGCAGAAACTTCTGCTATCGCTGGCGGCCGATTTCAGCCGGTATCTCACGTTCAAGCCGGATGCACATTTGATCCTCGAGGGCCACGCTGATCATCGCGGTTCAATCGAATTCAATAAGGATCTGACCGAGCGCCGGGTCAGCTCTACCAAGGCCTTCCTGGTCGACCACCGAATTCCCGCTGACCACATCGAAACCCGAGCGTTGGGTAAAGAGCAAAATCTGGGCGCGGCGCAAGTAAAGCAGTTGATTGAACAGAATCCCGACCTGAGTAATGAGGAACGACAACGAATCGACGCAAACCTCCAGGTTGTTGTCATGGCCAATAACCGCCGTGTGGACATTTCCCTCAACACCACAGGACAGCAGTCCGTGCGTCGATTTCCCTTCAACGCAAAGGACTCCCTGACCTTGCTGAGCACTAAGGGCGGCGAAAACGAAAGACCGGCAAAGCGGCCAGCTAAAAAACCCACCGCTGCGCCGTAATGCGATGTGCAGTGATTCGCTAGCTTGAATCGCCCGAGAGCGTGTTCCTCGAAGAGCAGACACTCCTGCTACTCGGAATCGAAGCCACCGTGGCGCTCGTCCACTGGCCCACAAACAATCGCTACCGTTTTCATCGCGATGCGCTTCAATGATTGATTGATGCGAGGCATCTGTAAGATCGTTTTCGAATAACGGCGCGATTGCATCTGACGCGCTGCCAGCGGGCGCGCTTCTATTGAATTGAATCGCCCGCGCCCAACGATATTTCACAACCGCACTCCGACCCGCCGCAACGACTCGTTCGCGCCACTTGGTAGACGTATGAGAATCGTATTTGCGTATTTAAACTGTGCAAAAAGAGACAGTTTGTATTCGGCTGAATGATAAAATCTCGGCGCAAAAGATAGCTTTTTTCGGTTGAATCGATTCGAGAGGAATTCCGCCAAGCAAATGAATTATTCGCACGGCTCTGTTTTGCCCGGAGGGCGCGTTGGCAACCAGATCGGTCGGGTAGGTCTGGTTGGTGCCGTAGCCGGGACCTTCAGCAGAAACTTCGTCAATAGATTTGCTGTACGTATATTGGGCATCAATAAGAAGGCCGTTCTTGAAATTCTTTTTCAGTTCCGTGAGAAGCGCGTTGTAGTTCGCGTTGGTGTCGGGGGTGAATTGAAACACCGCGCCGATGAGCGGGCTTGGATTTTGATAGAAGTATTGAAGGTTCTTGATGCGCAATAGATGGTGGCTGCTGGCACAATTTCCGCGTTGTTGGCCTATATGATCTTCCGATTTTCCGGGACCAAAGTAATTGGCAGGGAAGAATACTGGGCGGCTGGGAAATAAATGGTGATTTCCAATTCCATTCGGGATTCCCTTGGACCCCAGTCGCAGTCAACGATTGCAACCTAACTCTTGGCGCGGCAACCATCTGCCCGCTTCGTCCAATTGGAGTTTTTACTCAGCCGAACAATAACCATGATACGAGCGCGTTTCTTCCAAATGGCTTGGATAACAATTTTCCGAGTGGCTCAACTGCTTATTACAACGTGACAACCTCCGGTTTCCCGGCGTTTAATCGAAATAACGAACGCGGTCCGCGTTTCAGTCAGTTCGATTTCAGTTTCGTTAAGAGCTTCGGATTGCCTTCGATGAAGTTCGTCGGGGAATCATCGAAAATTCAGTTGCGTATGAATGTCTACAACGCGTTCAACAAGCTGAATCTTGCGCCGTTTACGTTCCAGAGCCAGTCAACTACCGTCGCCTATGGGAATGTGAGCCCTTGTGGCACACTTGGCAATCCACCAATCTGCAACCCTATCGCCAATCCGAATTTTGGGATCGCGACACTGGGTTTCGCCGGACGCGTAGTCAAACTCGAAGGCAGATACGTTTTTTAGCTGAGCAGTGAACACAGAAACCAGAAGTTGGGCTCTTTAAGGAAGTAGCTCTTTGTCCGTCAGTGCGACGACCCCAGTCCCATGGCGGATCTAAGGCTTCTGGTCACTTTGCTTGCAGGGACATTCCAGCTTTAACAGCAGGAAGCGCGCAGCTCCCAGCGCGCACGCCGTTCAGAAAGCTTGCGATGGTTTGCGTCACCGTCGGCTCAACACGGTCGGCCCCTGCACCGTTCCCGGCGAAGTTCATATGCGTTGCACCGTCAATGACACCCATCCACTGGCACTTGCTTGCAATGCCAGGAAGGTCCAGCCAGGGAATCTGCCGAGCCTGCGGCCCGCCTTTCAACGATTGATCGCGAGTTCCGGTGAGCACGAGCACTGGCTTATGGATGCCGTTCCACGCGTGCTCGGGAAAGACAATACCCGGCCCTTCCGGCGAAAGCGCCACGTACGCGTCGAAGCGGTCCTGCCCGGCTACAGGTGCAGCCACTCCGATAATGTTTTTCGCTCCCGCTTCGAGCATCACCGTTTCCGCTCCCATCGAGTGTCCGAGCAGGACGCGAAAAGGCGACTTGCACCGGCCATCGGCCCACTTGAGGGCCGCGCCGACATCGAGTAACCGCGCCTGCTCGGCATGCGGATCCGCGACGAGCGTTTCCAAACCCTGCTTGAACCCGTCTGCTCTTAAGTCCGCGACGAGTGCCGATCTCCCGCTCTCACGATGACCCATTACCACGGCCGTGTATCCCAGGCTTGACATCGCTTCCGCAAGGTAGCGATAGCCGTCCTCTGAGCCTCCGGCACCGTGGGAAATCACCGCCAGCGGAGCGCATTCGGAGGCCGTTCCAGCCGCGGCAAACACGCGCAGCGGCGTCGTATGCCCGTCTTCGCGCGGCGCATTCACCGCCGTTTGGGCGGCACTCGAAGGTGATGCCGCATGCAGGATGCAGGAAACACCGACGAGAAAAATCATCGAACTAGAAAGAAAGTATGTGCGCAAGTGAGACCTCTACGTACCGCAAATTGAGCGGTGAAAAAGATCGTCGGACGATTCGCTAGTTCGTGCTGCCACCCTTTTGTTCCTGGACGCGTTGCTTTGCCATATCGCGTATCTGCTGTTCGATTTCGACGTACATTTGCTGCTGATCTGGTGTGAGGTTCGCCTTTATCTTCTTGTCGCTCTCGTTCAGAATCGCATTCGCCTTGCGCACTCGCTGCATCGGACGGAGCGAGGTGTCCGCATGTAGCGCTTTCAACTTTTGCTGACGGTCGGCAATGATGGGTGTGATCTTGCTCTTCTGATCGTCCGAAAGTGACAACTTGCTATCGAGGATACCGACGACCTGCGCTGGTGTGGGTAATGCGGCCGCCGGTGGAGGCTCCGCGCTGTCTTGGAGCGGAAGGGCGTCAAGCGGACGCGCTGCGATCGCAAGAGTTGCCAGCAATAGGAGAGCAAGTATGACGAATTGTTTCATGTCTTTCCACCTCTGCGAGAATTCCCCGGAGGCTAACACCATTGAACCGAACCCTCCCGGGATACTTCGCCGGTATGGCGAGACGCGCCGCGACTGCCTGTATATTAAAACACAGGCTACGGCACATGTTGCGGATAGCAGTGTAAAGAAGTGTCATCCGTCACGAATTTTGGGATTGCGATGCGGGGTCTTGACGGACGCGTAGTCGAACTCGAAGGCAGGTATGTTTTCTAACTGAGCGGCTAGCGCCCGCAGTCGTGGGAAGTGAGAACAGCGACGGGCGATAATTTGTGATTCCAAAAAGATTGGTCGGGGCGCGCGGATTTGAACCGCGGGCCTCCTGCGCCCAAGGCAGGCGCGCTACCAGGCTGCGCTACGCCCCGACATGAAGTACGTAAAGATTATAAAGGACTTCCCAACAGAACTGTTGCTCCATCTGACCAATTTCGCCTCCAACTGTGCCAAAACTGTGCCAAATAGATTTCACTGAACCATCGCTGTGCCAGAATCCAACGGCATTTCATTGGCCTGGCGATTGATTTTCTCCAGAGCTTCTCTCTTCATCTGCAACTTCATTTGCGAGTAGCGTTTGAAGGCCTGGGAGTCCCCCTGGCGAAGCAACTGTGTCACCCACTCGTCGGCTACGCCGCCCGCGCTGAGGCGAGTGGCATACGTTGATCGCAAATCGTAAATCCGAAAGTAAGGAACCTTTGCTCGTCGGAGGGTCTTTTGCCAAACGGTCCTCAACGCTACCTGGTGTCCGGTCGAATTCAAATCGCTGGGGAATAGAAACGGTCTGTAG
>Ga0302326_10001458_pt1 | contig 60351 bp, 54 predicted proteins | sample Palsa_T0_3_FD_202264 | JGI IMG/M metagenome (GOLD analysis project Ga0302326, IMG submission 202264) | Peat permafrost microbial communities from Stordalen Mire near Abisko, Sweden - Palsa_T0_3 | ecosystem: Environmental > Terrestrial > Soil > Palsa > Peat permafrost | place: Sweden: Abisko...
CCACGCGACCGCTCTCGTCGACCACCATGGCGAGGCCCACCGTGGCCTCGAGTCCATCGCGGAGCGCTTCCGGCGGGTACGTGGCCTCTGCGCGGGTGCGCAGGACGGGCGGCGTCACCACGTCCGCGGGCGAGGGGGTGAGCGCGCCGGGGCCCGCAGCGCCGGCTGGATCGGGTTGCGCTCGGGCCGTGGATGCCGAGGCCAGCGAGACCACGGCGGCGAACGCGGAGGGCGTGATGAGGCGTCTCATCGTGCTCGAGAAACGCCAGTAACACGCATAGTCAAAGAAGTGCTACTCAAAAGGAGTGCTCTTCGGTCGACGAACCTGGGCGGCGACCGTCGCCTCCCCGCACGCATCCGCGAGCGCCGCTCGCGCGTACCTCTCCAGGTGACCCGGTGCTCCGTCTGACCTCCTCTGGCGCGACGCTCTGCGCGTTCGGCTTCTCCGCGGTCGTTCACGCGGCGCTGCTGCTCGCGCCGATGGGCCACCCCAGCCCGGGGCGAGGCCCCGGGGCCGAGATCATCAGCGTCGACCTGCTGACCGATCCCGAGCCTCTCCGCGACGCGCCCGAACCGGCGCCCACCGTCCCACCGCCGGCCGGTCGTGCCACGATCTGGCCGGCGCATACCCATCCCTATCCCGTCCCGCCGGACCACGACTGGACGCCGCACGATCCGAACCTTCAGCACGTGGCGGTGCCGCCCGCGCCGGACGCCCCGGCGGCCGCCGCCCCGGTGGAGACGGCGCGCGACGACACGCCGAGCTTCACCCTCGCCGTCGGCACGGGAGAGGGTGACGCGCACGGGCCGGTGTCTTCGTCCGGCGTCGCTCCTTCGCACGAAGGTCCGACCTTGCCGCTGGCCGAGCAAGACGTCGACGGACGCGCTCGCCTGGTGCGCGGCGTGGCCCCGGCGTATCCCGCCTCGGCGCGTGCGGACGGCGTCGAAGGCGACGTCCGGCTCGAGCTGGTGGTCGGCCTGGCAGGCAGCGTGGAGAGCGCCCGCGTGACCCGCGGTGTCGGTCACGGACTCGACGAAGCCGCGCTTCGTGCCGTGAATCAGTTTCGCTTCGCGCCGGCCACCCAGGGCGGCCACGCGGTCCGGGTTCGCATGGGCTGGTCGATGCAGTTCCGCCTGCAGTGACGCGTGCGTTCAGTCTCGCGCGGACATGTAGTGCTCGCGCAGGAGCGGGCCGGTCGGTCCGAGGTTGGTCGTCGAAACGTCCGCCAGGTAGTCGCTGAAGCGGAAGGCCGCCGTGGAGATCCCGGCTGCCCCCGGTCGCGCGAGCGCCGCCGTGTCGAAGGTGCCGGAGCGGCGCTCGGCGGGCCCGAGCTTCGACTGCAGCGAGGCCACGATGCCTCGAGCCGTCCGCGACGCTCGCTCCGCGCTGAGATGCTCCCGGAGCGTCGACTCGTTGACCAGACGCGACTGCGTGTCGAACCCGAGCGCCAGCGTGTCGATGCTGCCTACGGCGGGATCGAGGCCGAGCGCCTCGGGTGTGACGTTCTTGCAGAGCACCAGCCCCGGATGGGGGTCCTCGCAGTCCGCATGCGTGCGCGCCGCCCAGGCGTGGACGTCGGCGAGTGTGGAGGAGTCGAGAACGAACAAGAGGGCCGGCCGTGCCGGCGCAGACTCGGTCCCGCGAGCTTCCGCGGCGATGTGCCGCGCGCGCTCCATCTCGACGGGCGTCATCTTCGAGGCACCCGCCAGCGGACACCCGCCGAGACGCATCAACAGCGAGCGCGCGAACGGCGCGTGAAGCGCTCCGATCGCGGCCGTCACCCCCAGGAGGGCTCCCGCCGCGATCCCGAGCCTGCGCTTACTGCTCGGTGCCACCGTCCACCGTTCCGGGGAAGCTCTGGAGCCCGGCGTCTGCGAGAGGAGCGAAAACGATGGTGGTCTTGGTGCCCTCGAGAACGCTGCCGATGGTGGCGAGATCCGTCGCGCAGACGGTGGGGGCGAGCGTCGCGGCGGCGATGGACACGAACTCGTCGAACGAACCGCCCGAGATCAGCAGAGGCTGGTGAATGGTGGCCATGTCGCGGCACAGGAACGTCCCCCCCGCGTCGGTGGTGACGCCGCCGTCCGGCGGGTAGGTGTACGGACCGCCGGCGGCCGACGCCAGGAGCACGGTGAAGCAGTCTTCGATCTGGTCCGCGGTCGGGTGACCGGCGGGCACCGGCGAGGCCACCTGGTTGAAGAAGTAGGAGGCGATCTCGGGGTTTGCGAGCTCCTGCCCCACGATGGCGACGATGGCGGCATGGATGCCGGCGTACCCTCCGAGGCGGTCGTAGAGCGTGGCTCCGGGGTTGCACGCCACACCGCTGTCCAGCGACGTCCCGGTGTCCCCCGTGGTGGCGGAGTCCAGACCCGCGTCCACGGGGGAGGTCCCCGACGAGCTCGAGTTCGAGCAAGCGCCCGCCGAGGCCACCGAGCCGATTGTCACGCTCAAACCGAACACCAGCCGTTTGAAATTCACAGAACACCTCCACAAGGAATGGGACATCAAGCCACGATTCCACGAACCAGCAGCAAGACGTGAGCCATGGGCTTCGAACCGGGTCCGCGTGCGCCTTACTTCACGGGCGGCCGATGACCGGCTCGCTGGGGGAGGTACGCGCCGAGAGCGCCGCCGGATCCACGGCTCGTACGATCCGCCAGAGCCGCCCGCCGGGCTCGGCTTTCCCCGTGGAGGGAATCACCCCGAGCCGGGGATTCCTTTCCGCCAGTCTCCGCTTTCGATGATGGTGGAGCGCGCACCGTGCGCGGGGACGAGCACGTAGGCCTCCACGTCGGTGAGGCCATGAAGACGAATGCCCTTTCGCCGGTAGAGATCGGGATGTCCTTCGAAGCGGTCGAGGGCGGGGACGACGCGGTCCTCGACGTCGTAGACTTCCCCCGGCACGGACGTCGTCCCGCCCTCGAGGAGCGCGGGATACGACCTCAGGCTCGCCCTCAGCCTCACCAGCGTGTAGCCGGGCTCGGTCCGGTGGTGCCCGAGCAAGCGCGACCCCTCGAGCTGGTGGTGGTTGCTCTCGCCCGACAGCAGGGTGCCGTAGACGAAGAGCCTCACCGGCAGTCTCCCTCAGGAGCGAAAGCGGTCTCGCGCCGACCGTAGAGCAGCGTGATGTTGATTCGCCGGTTCAAGTAGCCTTCCTTGAAGGCGATCCGGTCGGTCTCGTGAAAGAGATCGGAGTCGAAGATGACGGCGCGGTTGGCCCGGTAGGGCACGGTCCGCGGACGGGCCCCAGCCCTCGCGAGCCAGTCACGGATCGCCTGGCCTGCCCCCGGGGCGTTGTACTGAGCAAAGGTCCAATCCTGAGGGGCGGGCTTGTCCCATATCACCATGCCGCCGCTCTCCGGATCGAGATTGGCCTCGTCCGGGGTGATCCAGAAATTGACGTTGATCGCCGCAAAGTCGGCGTGGACCTGGATGCCGTCGAGTCGGCTGTCGTATTTGTATCCCCACCAGCGCAGCAAGGCGTGCTCGCCCACCAGAACGGGGTAAGCGCTCCGCAGCTCGTCGGCGATCTGCGCCAGCAAGGGACAGGCGAACCCGTGCTCCGGCATGGCGCCCAGATAGCCGTTGGGATACGGCTTCCGCCATATCGTCGAGCGCCAGCAGTATCGCTGGAGAGCGTGCAGCGCCTCGTCGGTCAAGAGGTCGTCGACGACCGCAATCTGGGGCGAGGCGCTCTTCCAGCGTGCCGCGACCTCACCGAGAGAACGATCGGCCTTTACCGCCGGGCCGCGTAGGCGGTCTCCCGCCTCGAGATGGAACGTCGAGGCTGCGTCCGCGCCGACGCCTTGCGCCTTCAGGTAGTCGCGCTGCTCGTCGTCGTGCCGCGTCTGGTGCGGGGGTGCCGGCGCACGGCCGGGCGCCGCGATGTCCGGCCTTCCGTAGACCCGCTCGGCGTGCCGTCGGAACCAGGGGATGCTCTCTTCGAAGCGACCCCCGTGGACGATGGCGAAGCCCAGGTTCTTCAGGGCATCCGGCATGTCCGGGCTCAGCGCGAGGGCGCGCCGATAGGCCGCTTCGGCCTCCGCATGAAGGCCTTGCTCGAAGAGGACATTGCCTAGATTGCACTGCGCCGGGGCATGGTCCGGCGCCACGGTGACGGTCCGCCGGAAGACGGCTGCCGCTTCCTCGACCTTGCCTTGATCCTTGAGGGCAATGCCCAGGTAATTGCTGACGCCCGGGTGATCCGGAAGAAACCGCAAGATGCCGCGGTAGAGGGGCTCGGCCTCGGAGGGCCTCCCGCCCTGGTGCAGGCGGAGAGCCTGTCGCAGGGTGGCGTCGAGCTCCGCGGGCTTCGGCCGGCTAGCCGCCACGGGCCCCGCGTTCTCCCGAGGAAGGCCCATGGCTCCGCGCGCCCATCATGCCCACCGGTCTAGCATTTCTGCGCTAAAGAACCCCGGTGTCGGAGCTCTTCGCCGCGGTCTGCTCCATCGCCCCCACGCGGCGGCGCCGGTTTCTCTGGGCCGCGTGGTGGACGGGCCCGCCGTCGCGCCAGCCGCGTCCCGCCGAAAGAGAGACCTCAGAGCCGATTCAGGAGCTCGGCCTTCTTGGAGCGGAACTCGTCTTCGGACAGGACGCCTCGCTGATGCAAATCGCTCAACCGCTCGAGCGTGGCCAGGATCTCATTCTGCGATTGCGGACCGGCTGCCGGGGGAATGGGGGAAGACGCCTGGGAGGGCTGCTGAAACGTGGCCGGCGCGCTGGAGCTGGCCGGATTGTGCGACGACGGGGAATCGGGCGCGTGATTCGGTGCGGGGCTCACGACGGGCAAGCTGTCGACCGTGAACGTTCCGAACTGGCTGCTGAACGAGAGCGAACCGTACGGGCCACCCTGCTGTTGCTGCACGCCGCCAATCTGGTGGTCGAGCGTGTTGTAGATGGTGAGCTGACCGCCGCGGCTGATGGCGAGCCTCTGCGTCTGCGGAAAGTAGGCATACCGCGAATCGTTTTGACCGCCGCTCGAGCTCGGGCTGCCGAGATCGGCCGGCCACCAGCTGTTGCCGAACCCGGTGCCTCCGCCGGTCGCCGGAGGAAGAGGCTCGAAGACCTGCTGTGAGCTCAACAAGTTCGAAAGCTCCGAGCACAACCCGCTGACCGTCGACTGGAGACCATGGTTGAACATGTCGCCGACCATGGTCATGCCGCCGCGCATCCACTGCCCCCCGCCGCCGAGGGCGGGATGGTAAAACTGGGCCATCGACCCGCCGCCCGCGGACACCGCGAAGAGCAGCGTCATCACCGCGTCCACGCTCACGCCGTAGCGTTGGGCCAGATGCTGGATTGAAATGTGAGCCGAAGGTGTGAGCTGCTGCACGCGTGCCTCGAAATCGCTGGGGGGCCTTGATTCAACGTGGTTCGCGGCGAGCCTAGCTCCATTGCCGCGGCACCGCTCGACGTGACTTCCCGCTCGTCCCGACTAGCCCGGACCATCGGAGGTGACGCGTCGCCAGCGCGCGCGCAGAACGCCAGAGGCCACCGTGTAGGCCAGCGCACAAGTCACGCCGTACGACACCTCGAGGAAGCGGTGGAACGCGACCAGGTGGGCCGCTTCGAGACGGGGCACCAGCGTGATGACGGTGACCGACACCGCGCAGAGGCGCGCGGCGCTCTCCAGTCGCAGCAGGTAGCAGAGGCCGACGGCGACCAGGATCGCGCTGACCCCGTGATGGATCGCGCTCAGCCAGGACGGCGTCCGGCTCCTCGCTTCGCCGGCGTCGGCTCCTCGCTCCGTCATGGGCTCCGTCATGTTGGGTCGGCGTCGGTCCCGGGCAGCCAATGGCAAGTCAGGCTTTCAGAGTGAACGGGTTGAAGTTCGTTCCGCGGTCGAACCAGTCCTCGGCCTCGGCCTTCTTGAGCGCGCCGACCACCGCGTAGGTCAGCGGCGTGAGGACGACCTCGACCGCCACCTTGAAGGCCCAGTTGAACACGATGACGCGCAAGACCGTCGCACCGGTCCAGAAGCCGAGGAAGGCCACCGGGTAGAAGATTGCGCTGTCGACGGCCTGTCCCACCACCGTCGAGCCGATCGTGCGCGTGAAAAGGTACTGCCCACGGGTCCAGATCTTCATCTTCGCCAGCACGAACGAGTTGGCGAAGTCGCCCACCCAGAAGGCGAGCATCGACGCCCCGACGATGCGCGGGCCGCTCCCGAACACGGTCTCGAGCGCGGGCTGCAACAGTCGGTTGAAGGGCTCGTCCGGGTTGGGAGGGAGATGGATGATGACCTGGCCCATCAGCGCCGAGAAGACGAGAGCCGCGAAGCCGGCCCAGATGACGCGCCGGTTCTTGGCGTATCCGTACACCTCGGTGAGGACGTCGCCGAAGATGTAGCTGATGGGAAAGAAGACGTTTCCCGCTCCGAATACCAGCGGTAGCCCGAGGAAAGTGAGGGAGCACGACTTGCCGGGGCCGATGATGTTCGAACACAGCAGCACGGTCACGAAGGCCGCCATCAGAAGGTCGTAGTAACGATAGACGCGAGGGGGCGAGCGCACGACGAGTGCTACAGGGGACACCACGGCGGCAGTCTCGCACAGCCCGTGCCGGAACCGCCCCGGATCTTGGGCGGCCGGGAAGGGGGACGCGACGAAAAAGAACGCAACCGCGAAAAAGGTGAGCCAAACAGAGCCCGAGGCGCGTCTGTCAGGACGGAACGCGGCCACGACCGCAAGAAAGAACCACTCGATGCGCGCCTACGTTCGCTCACACATCGTCCTCGCCGGCCTGCTCTCGACGCTCGCCGGGTGTGGATCAGGGACGGATTCCGGTCCTTCCTCCGACGAAGGCGGATCGAACTCGGACTCGGACTTGGACTCGGGCCTGGCGCCGAGCGCCGATTCGGGTCTCGACGCGGGCGTGAGCACGAGCGCCGATTCGGGTCGCGACGCAGGCGTGAGCACGAGCGCCGATTCAGGACGGGAGGCGAGTGCGACCCCCGGCGCCGACACGGGCTCGGGCGTGGGTGCGGACTCCGGGGTCGACGCCAGCACCGGCGTCGATGCGGGCGCAGACGCGAGCAGCACGAGCCCGTGCGACGTGTCACCGGTCAGTCCGAACGCGACCCAGCAGGCGAAAAACCTCCTCTGCTACCTCTACAGCATCAAAGGGAACCACGTGCTTTCGGGGCAGCAGGAAGCGAACTGGAACGCGACCCCCACCGACATCGCCTGGTACACCAGCAACGGTCTCAAGTTCCCCGCGATTCTCGGAAGCGATTTTCTGTACCGCGGCAACGCTTCGTGCGCGGAGGTGACCGCATCGACGACCCGTGCCATTGCCTACTGGAATGCGGGCGGGATAACCATGTTCCGATACCATATGGGCATGCCAGGGTCTGGTCTGACCTGCACGTCCGACTGCTACCAAGGTGCCAATTGCGCGGAGCCCACCTCCGTACCCACTGCGGCTTTCTTCACCAACGTCGTGACGCCGGGCACTGCGGAAAACACCTCCCTCAACGCCAAGCTCGATTACGTGGCGGTTCAAATAAGTGCCATGGAGGCCGCCCACGTACCGATCATCTTGGCGCTCTTTCACGAGACCCAGGCGAACGGGTGGTTCTGGTGGGCCGAGACCGCCTCGGGCCCCGCGTTCATCAACCTGTGGAAATACGCCTTCGACTATCTGACCGTGACCAAAGGCCTGACCAACATCGTCTGGCTCATGCCCTTCAGCGGCAGTCCCAGTGTTTCCTTCTACCCGGGCAAGGCGGTCGTGGATATTGGCGGACCGGACGAATACTCGGCCCCGGCCAACCTGCTGACCTTCAGCGCATCGGGGAACTACGCCCCCGCGACGGCAGCGCTAGGAACTACGATGCCGATCGCCCTGCACGAAACCGGGTCGGCATTGCAGCCCGAATCCATGTTCCCGAAGCCCACCGCGCCCTGGATTATGTGGAATGTTTGGGCAACGTACGAGAATACAACAATCGGCGGGTTCAATTACAATACGGTGGCCAGCATGACAGCGGCTTATGCCAGCCAGTACACGATCACCCGCGACCTGGTTCCGGACCTCAAGTAGAGTCGGCGCGCGTTCGACCTTGCCGTGGCCCGTGTGAGCGTCATGTCGAAGCCCGCAACCGTCGCCGTGGCAGCCGCCGGTGTCGGCGCGATTGCGCTGCTGCTTCTGCTCGTTCTCAACAGGGACCAGCGGTCGATACCGGCGCGGCGGCGAGGGCCTGCCCCTGTCGTCGAGCCCGCGTCAGCGCAGGGCTCGTCCGTGCCAGAGACCGCCGAGGCGAAGCCTGACCCGGGGCCACGGGCGACCGTGGTGGCACGATCCGCCCCGCCGGCGCCCGTGGAACCGAGTGCAGACAAGCCGCTGGACGAGCAATCGCTCCTCACAGCGCTTCAAGACCTGGCTGCGTCGGACCCCCCTCTTTCGCTGAAACTGGCCAAGGAAGGGGTCGAGCGATTTCCCGATAGCCCGAACGCTCCTGAATTCGAATGGAACGTCGTCAAGGCCTTGTTCAACATGCGGCAGCTCGAGGATGCCGAACACGAAGCTCGAATCATGGTCGCCAAGTATCCGAACGATCACTTGACCGGGGATGTGGTGCACCACCTGCTGAACCATCCTCCCAACCCGGTCGACGTGCCGCCGTAGCCCCCGCGCAGAGCTGCTCCGTCCTCCTCGACCCCCAACCTGGCCCCGTGTCTCTGCCCAGGAACCTACCTCGCGCCCTTCGTCCGACGGCGCTGAGCCATCCGAGGGGGCCTCGGACACTGCTGTCCCGAGAATCGAGCGGGATGGTTCGACTTTGACCGCCATCGATCGCAGGCGCAGCGACCCAGAGCGGCACGCCGTGAGGCGCCTCTTTCCGCCGACGATGACGGATGCCGCGCTGGTCCTGTCGCTCAAGGCCCACGAGCCGGGCTCTGCAGAGCTGCTTTTCGAGCGCTACAGGCCGTACGTCGAGCGCCTGATCGTGCGTACCGTGGGATTGGATCCGGAGGTGCCGGATCTCGTCAACGAGGTCTTCGCTCGCGCGCTCGAGGGCATCCGGAACTTGCGCGACTCGTTGGCGTTAAAGGGGTGGATCGGCAGCGTCGCGCTTTTTACGGCGCGGGGCTTTCTCCGCGGTCGGCGAACTCGCCGGCGTTGGCTGAGCATCTTCTCGTCCGACGAGGTTCCGGAGCCTGTCGCGGTCGTGGCGTCCCCGGAGGTGAGTCGAACACTGGTGCACGCGTACGCGGTGCTCGACGTCCTCCCCCCAGACGATCGCATCGCGTTTGCGCTCCGCGTCATCGACGGGATGGATCTGGCCGAGATTGCACAAATGGTCGGGGTTTCGCTGGCGACCGTGAAGAGGAGGGTGGCCCGCGCACAGCGGCTCTTCTGGGACAAGGCTCGTCGAGATCCGATGCTGCGGGAACACGCGCCGCCGGACGAAGAAGAGGAGGAGAAATGAGCTCCACCGATCGCTTCTGGGCAAGTGTTCGAGACGAGCAAGATCGCGTCCGCGACCACTACCTGGCCGGCGCCAAGGCCCATACGTGGGTCCGTACGCGCCGTGACCCCCGGCGGTGGGCTCTCGTCGGTGCGGTTCCGGTCGTCGCTGCGGCCGCGCTTTGCGCGGTCCTGTGGCGTTCCCATCTTCCCCGGGACCTCGCCTTCACCGTGCCGGACGGGCGAGTCGGCCAGGTCGGCGCGTGGATCGCGGCGGCGCCGGAGGGCCCGTTGCCCTTGAGATTCTCGGACGGGTCGGTCGTCTCGCTCTTCGCAGGGACGCGCGCGCGCGTGGCTGCGGTGGACGCGAACGGTGCGCGTATCGTGCTCGAGCGAGGCGGAGCGAGCGCGTCCGTCGTCCACCGGGACAAGAGCCACTGGCTCGTCGATGTCGGGCCGTTCGAGGTCGTGGTCGTTGGGACCCGGTTCGACGTGAACTGGGATTCGAACGAAGAAGTGTTCGGGTTGGACCTTCACGAGGGCTCGGTGCTCGTGTCGGGTGCGTGCCTTCAGGAGCCGAGGTCGGTCGTACGAGGGCATCGACTGCGTGTGTCGTGTCGAGCGGCGCAGGAAGAGATCCTCGAAACGCGGAGCGACGAAGACGGTGTCGGCGGGACGAAGCCCACGAAATCGGCATTCGAACCGACGAGCGAACCGCAGGTGGCCAGTGACGGTCCGGCCGACAGCGTGGGGGCTCACGCTGGCGAGCCCGCCGCTGCGCCGCCTCGCCTGCCGCCGACGAGCGTGCTGCAATCGGAACCGTGGCGGGCGCTGGTGGCAACGGGGCACTATCGTGAGGCCCTCGAGCTTGCCGAGCGCACGGGCTTCGACGAGCAATGCCGCCGGTCCCCGGGCGCGGACTTGCTCGCGCTGGGAGACGTCGCGCGATACGCGGGGAACGCCAAGGAAGCGCGCCAAGCGTACCTCGCGGCCCGCGGCAAGCTGCCCGGCGGCGGCCGGAGCGCGTACGGCTTGGGGTTGACGGCCTTTGAGCAGGAAGGGGACTTCACCGGAGCCGCGCGATGGTTCGAGACCTATCTGGCGGAGCAGGCCGACGGGAATCTCCGGCGGGAGGCGGCCGGCCGAGCGATGGAGGCCTGGCAGCGCGCGGGGGCGCGCGACCGAGCGCGGGCAGCGGCTTTGGAGTACCTCCGGCAGTACCCGAACGGAGTGCAGGCTCCGTTGGCCCGGCGGCTCGCGATGAGCCCTTGATGCCGCTGCGGGCACGGTTCGTTTTCCGTCTCGCTTGCGCCACGGCCCTCGGGGTGCCCCTCCTGCGACCCCCGCTCGTCCTCGCTGCCGAGCCGGCGCCGCAGCAGGCAGTGACCATCCTCTTGATCGCGGACCTGGAGAATCCAACGGCGACACGTGTCGCCGCCGAGATCCGAGCCTCGGGACTGACCGTGACGAGCGTTCCGGACGCACCGGCGACCCACACCGACTTCGACGTCCAGTTCTTGTCTCGATCGGCCGACGCCGTCGGAGCGGTCCACCTCGACCGTGCAGCTGGCGAGGTCCGGATCTGGACCGTCGACCGATCGACCGGGGAAATCGTCCTGCGCTCGATCGTGCGCCTCGACGACGATCCTGCGGTCGTTGCACTGCGCGTGGTGGAAGGGCTGCGTGCTTCGCTCAACGCCCTGGCCTGGTTCACGCCGCCGAAGATCGCGCCGCATGAGGTGCCGGCTGGCGCCCCCGCGAGCACGCCAGCGGCGACGACGGCGCGGTTCGGCGCGACAGTGGGTCCCGCCGTCGCCTCGGGAGGCGGCCAGTTCGGCGGTTTGTGGGAGGGGCTCGTCTCCGTCTACTGGCTTTCGGCGGCCCGTTGGGGCGCCGAGGCCGTGGGAGCTGCCCCGCTCGCGAGCGCGCGACGAATGCGAACCGCGGGCTCGGCCACGTTGGCCTTCGGCCTGGTCGCCGGGGGCGTTCGCGCGCGGGCCCTGACGGCGCGTTGGTGCGTCCTCGATGTCAGCGCGGGCGTCGGCGCGGCGACGATCCGCACCGAGGGGTTTCCGAAGGCTGGCTTCTCGGGGACAAAGGCCACCACGTGGGTGGCCACCCCGTACGCCGGGATCGGATACGCCGTGTCGATCGCCCCTCCACTCTGGCTCCTCGCGGACGTGGCCGGTGCCTTTGCGATTCCTCGCCCGACGTTTACCTACGCCGGGGACGCCGCCTCGTGGGGGACGCCAATCCTTCTCGGCTCGGCCGGCATCGAAATCGTCTTTCGTTGAGAGACGTCGCGAGATTCTCGGAGTCTGTGCCGACCGTGGCATCGCGCACCGCGCTTCCCTGGATCATACTACTTTCGCCGTAATGGCTGCCGAAGCCTCCTCCGCCTCCCCGCGCCGTCGATCGTGCGGTCGGCTCCTGGCCAGCTCGTTCTTCGCGGCCGCCCTGGGCGGGTGTGGCGACCTGACGGTCCCGGTCCTCGGGCTCCTTCCGTCCGCGTCGCCGACGGCCGACGCCACGAGCTTTGCTCTGCGGTACGAAGCCGAGGCGGTGCCTCCAAACATGCTGGTCTTGAGCGCCGTCGTGGATCGAACGTGCTTCGGGACGAACCTGATCTGCGAGGCCGACGGCGTGAAGGAGGGGGCGAACTGCTGCTCGGGGGGTGCGGCAGTGACGGAGATCCTGGGACGAGTCCCCTGCAGCGGTCCTCCCGGTAGCGCCGAGGACTACGAAGACTGCGAGACCATCGGGGGCGGCGTGGAATTCCAGGACGTCACCGTCCCGGCCGCCGGCACCTACGACGTGACCTGGTGGTACCACTGCGGGGAAAACGACGGCTACGGGGACACGGAGTGCGGCGGGGTTCGTTATGCGGTGGGCTCCTCGTGCCGACCGCATCTCATCGACGTGAACGGCGTATCGATGTCGTCGTCGGAGGACGGGCAAACGGCGCCCATCTACCAGTTTCCGTGTTACCCCGGTGCTTGGTCCATCCTTCACGGCGCGACCACCGCCCTTCCGCTGAAGGCAGGGCCGAACGTCGTCTTCATTCACGCGCCGCACGAGATCACTCTCGACGGCGCGGACATCGACGCCATCGACGTGCTGCCGCAGGGGCAGGGCGTTCTGCCGCTCGTCACGCCGGTGGTCTCGGGATTCTGAGCATCCACGACGGACAGCTGGTGGCAGGATTGTGTGGCTACGGAAGGAGCCGCGCCTTGCATGGGAATACCTGGGACGAGTGAAGGAGGGCGTGAAGGAGGGCGCCAATTGCGCCTCGGGAGGCCACGCCGTGAACCAGATTCTCGGCCGGTCCCCGTGCACCCCACCCACCTCGACGACGAGCTACACCGATTGCGGGGATAAGGGCGGGGGAGTCACGTTCAAAGATGTTACCGTCCCGCTCGATGGCACCTACGACGTGACGTTCTGGTACCACAGCGGGGGTCCCGCCGCTCGCAAGGCGATCGAAACTCGCCGCTACGGTAGGAGGATGACCTTGCCGTCGGCGTGCCCCTCGCCGACGAAGCGGAGTGCGTCGGCCGCCTGGTCCAGGGGGAACGTCTTCGCGATGCGCAGCGACAGCTGACCGGTCCCGGACAGCGAGGCGAGCTGGCCGCGGGCCGCATCGCGGATCGCGGTGCCGGGGTCCGCGCCGGGTCCCCCGCCGATGGCGAGCGCACCGGCGCCAAGGAACGCGGGCGCGTTGACGATGGTCACGATCCGCGCGCGGTCGGCCACCAGCGCCAGCGAGACGTCGAGCGCCTCCTGCGTGCCGACCAGGTCTATCGCCACCGTCGGCGAGCCGATCTTCCGCACGCGTGACCCCAGCGCTTCGCCGTACTCGACCGGCGTGGCACCCAGCGACCGCAGGAGCTCGTGGTTGCGCAGCGACGCGGTCCCGATCACCGAAGCGCCACGCTGGCGCGCCAGCTGCACCAGGACCTGCCCCACCGAGCCGGCCGCGCCGTGCGCCAACACGACGTCGCCGGTCCCGACATGCGTGGCCTCGAGAGCGTGCACCGCCGTCGCGCCAACGAGTAGCAGCCCGGCAGCCTGCTCCCACGGCACGGAGGCGGGCTTCCTGGTCAGCGCCGCCTCCGGCACGTCGAGCGCCGAGGCGTATGTCCCCGCCGCCCGGAACACGATCACCTCGTCGCCAGGCCGCCACGCGGTGACGTCCGGGCCGACCGCGGTCACGACCCCGGCCGCCTCGAAGCCCGGCTGCCAGGGCAGCTCCGGCAAGCGACCGCGCGACCCGGCCAGAATCTTGAGGTCGACCGGGTTCACGCCGACCGCCTTCACACGGACCGCGACCCTCCCCGGCCCCGGCGGCGGCAGCCGCCGCTCGACGACCCGCAGCACGTCCGGACCGCCGAACTTCTCGGCCATCACGATCTTCGCCAGCTCTGTCATGTGGACCCTTCCCGTTTGCGGTGCGCTCGGCTCAGCGCGGACGCCAATCGCCCCCTTCGATGGATATCTTGAGACCCCAGCGCTCTTGATCGCCATAGTCGTCGACGGCGTAGTGCCAGGCCGAGCGGTTGTCCCAGATCACCAGATCGGCGCCCAGCGTCGGTTCGAGCGCCTTCAGCCCAAAGCGAACATCGTGCAGCTCGGTCTTGCCGGGCCGGTGGGGAGCAGACGTGACGGTTTGCGGAGCGGTGGCCGACATGCCCGGACCATACACGTCCTACGGGACACTTGTCTATGTTGATGGACGCGTAGGCTCCTGGCGCGTTACGCTGCCCCACGTGTTCCGGCGGTTCGACTTCGAAGAGTTGCCCGTTCTCGTCCTGGAGCCCGAGATCCGCGAGGCGGAGACCATCTCGCCCCTCGTTCTTTTCCTGCATGGGTCCGGGGAGCGCGGGGTGGATGGCTGGAGCGCGTTGCGCCACGGGCTGCCCAGGATCGCCGGACGGCCGGAAGTCGCGCTCGTCCGGATCGCCGTCCCGCAGTGCCCGCCCGGAGAGCGCTGGAGCGAGTGGGTCGATCCGCTCGCGTCGCTTCTCGACGCGCTCGGGAGCGAGCGCGCCGTTGTCACCGGCTTCAGCATGGGGGGCCGCGGCGCCTGGGCGTTCGCGCTGCGCCACTCCGCCCGCGTCCTACGCCTCTCGCCCGTCGCGGCGCGCCTCCCCCCGGAGACCACGGCCAGTGAGCTCGCGCTCGCCCTTCCCCCCGTCCCGACATGGGTGGTGCACAGCCGCGACGACGAACGCGTGCCCGTCTCGGAGTCGGACGCGGCCTTCGCGGCGCTGGCGGCGGTCGGCCGGCCCCCGCGGTACACGCGCTACGAGGGGCTTTCGCACACCGCGACGAGCGAGACCGCCTACGCCGACGGCGAATACCTCACGTGGCTCAGCGCGCCCTGACCGCCGGGGGCCGAACGCCCTCGATACGAGTGGCCCAGGCCGCGCAGGAGTGTCACGCCGCCGCCGGCTTGCGGGCCAAGGCAAAGAGCCGCGCGCCTTCGGTCCGGATCCCATCCGGTGTCCGGAGCCGCTCCAGCGCTGCCTCGATCTCCGCGCGCGCCGGCCCGCGGAGCTCGGCGGGCAGCTGCGACAAGAAGTTTCCGAAGGAGCTCGCCTGCGAGAACTCGATCGCCGCTGCCGGCGTCGGGTAAGACGCTGCGTTCGGCTCGAGGTCGATCGCGGACACCTCCAAGCTCGCCTCCGTCAAGAGCCGGCGGAGATCGTCGGCGTTGAGGCGATGGGCGACGCCCTCCTGCGCCTCGGGGTAGCGGCTGTACGGCTCGCGCGAAAGCACTTCTCTACGGATTCGTTGCAGCGAGTTGGTGTGGTCCTTCGAGCCCGTGGTGATGCCGAGCCGCCCGCCCGGCTTGAGCACGCGACGAAACTCGGCGAGGGCGCGGCGCTGGTCGGGAAGCCAGTGAAAGACGGCGTTGAGATAGACGACGTCGAAGGTCGCATCCGGATGAGCGCTGAGATCGTCGGCGGTCCCCACGCGGAACGTGAGGTTCGCCTTGGCCCTCGCGTTCGCGAGCTCGATGCGGTAGGCGAGCGGGTCGAGGCCGGCGACGAAGCCCGCCGGACCGACCCGCTCGGCCACGTATTGCGCCAGGAGGCCGGTTCCGGCGCCGACGTCGAGGACGCGCTCGCCCGGGCCGATGCGCAGTCGCTCGACGAGCTTGCGACCCGCCTTGAACTGGCGATCGGCGCTGACGGCGTCGTAGTGCTTGGCAAGCTCGGGGGTATCGAGGGTGAGCTGGATGGAAGACATCGTCACGGTCACCTACAATTTCCATGTCCTTCATGCAAGACAAGTAGCACCAGGTAGACACTCCGCGCTTCGCCAGACTGGCCCAGGACGAAGCTGGGCGAGGATGGGCGGGACCGGGTCGCGCTTCGTGATGATGTCGACGACCCGGAGGCGACCCACGTGGAACCGTTGACCGATCCCTTACAAATCACTCCACAGCGGCTCGTCCGCGATCAGCACGCGCTCCAGCACTCGAGGATAGTCGCCATAGTCGCGCACGGCGTAGTGCACGACGGAGCGGTTGTCCCAGAAGGCCACCGACCCGGGGCGCCAGGAGAATCGGATCTGGTATTCCGGTCGAGCGTATTGATCGGCGATGAACTTCAGCAGTTCCTGTCCTTCGGCCAGATTCAGGCCGATGATGTGGGGTTTCTTGCCGAGATCGACCCAAAGGATCTTCTGCCCCGTCTCGCGATGAGTCCGCACGATCGGGTGGGCGACAATCGGATAATCGTGGCCGGTCTTGAGGATCTCGTCGCGGAAGTCGACGGTCGCGAAGAGACCCTCCAGCCGGGCCTTCACGTCGTCCGGCAGCCCGCTGTAGGCCAGCCCGGCGTCGACCCAGATGGTGTCGCCCCCGACCGGCGGCAGGTCCACCGCGCGGAGGACTGCGCCCCAGCTCGGCACCAGCCGCCAGTTCGTGTCGCTGTGGAACCCCCTCCAGTACTCTCTCTTCTGAGCGGCCAGGCGCTCGCTCAACTCCTTGGTGACGGCGATGAGATGCAGGCCCGGCGCGCCGTTGATTGGCTTCGCCGCGGCATAGGGCGGCGCATAGATCGGACCGAAGTTTTCTGCGAAAGCCACCTGCTGCTCTCGGTTGAGCTGCTGATCGCGGAAGAACACGACCTTGTAGTTGAGCAGGGCGGCCTTGATCTGATCGCGGATCTCCGTAGAGAGCGGCGAGCGAAGATCGACCCCCGAAATCTCCGCGCCGATGGTCGGCTGGAGGGGTTGAATCCTCAAGGAATCAGACCTCGGCTGCTCGAGTTGTGTAGCTGCGCTCATTTGCTTTCTCCTCGTGTGCTGACCATTGCCAGCGGGACGAAATGACGATAACTGCGGCGCGCAGTATTCGTGATCGATGAGGCCCTGTTCAATCGAGTAGTTTTAATCAACGCATGAACGAGTCTCATATGCGTGCGGCTACGGCCCGACGATGAGGCGACAGGGGTGAGGACCAGCATGTGCCAGAGGCGCCGGAACCGGGTCCGCATCTCGTCGAGCGAGTCCTGGATGCCACGCGAGCCGCCAGCCGAACCGCGCGCTCGGCCGACGGAGTGCGTGTCCCATCGTCCAGCCGCGGAATGCAGAGTCCGCGACCAGTCCTCGAACATCGTTCCGGAGGTCGATCGGGCCATGAATCTGCGCTTCGACGAAGCTGTCGAGGGCCCGGCCCAGCGCCCGCCCGACCTTGCCCTTCCGCGCCTGGGTATCGGTCTGGAGGCGCGCGACGAGACCGGCCAGAGTGAGCCGGTCGTCGCCGAACGCGCCGTTCCCTCGGACGAGCCCATCGATCAGCGCCGCCAGCACTGGCTCGAATACGGCCAGCGTGCCGGAGCGGTCCAGGGCATCCTCCTCCTGGCTGCCGCCGAAGGTAAAGCTGCATCGCTGGGCCACCTCCTCGCAGAGAACGAAGAAGCTGGAGCCGAAGCGAGGAGAGGCACCATCAGGGTGAGGCAGGGCTTCCAGGGCGCCGTACTTCGGCCGGTCGGCGTCGGCGACACCGGCGGCGTGATAGGCGCCGCCGAACATGCGGCGCTCCCCGCCCAAGGCGTGCCCTTCTTGTGGCGCGCGAACGCTCCACGTCGTCAGGCCCGGACGAACCCACCGACCTGCCGGTGCCACAGCCCGGCGTACACGCCACCGCGCGCGAGAAGCTCGGCGTGACTTCCGTCCTCGACGATCTGCCCCTTGTCGAGCACGATCAGCCTGTCGAGGTGCGCCAGGGTGGAGAGTCGATGCGCGATCGCGATCACCGTCTTGCCGGTCATGGCCTCGTGCATGGCCGCCTGGATGAGGGCCTCCGACTCGCTGTCGAGCGCCGACGTGGCCTCGTCCAGCACCAGGATCGGAGCGTCCTTGAGGAGCGCCCGCGCGATGGCGATTCGCTGCCTTTGCCCGCCCGAGAGCTTCACCCCACGCTCGCCTACCAGGGTTTGGTACCCATGGGAGAGCGTCATGACGAACTCGTGGGCGTGGGCCCGCTCGGCTGCGTGGAACACTTCGGCGTCGCTGGCATCGGTCCGGCCGTAGCGAATGTTCTCCATCAGGGTCCGGTGAAAGAGGATCGTGTCCTGCGGAATGAGCCCGATGGATCGCCGCAGGCTCGACTGACTCACGGCGGCGATGTTCTGTCCATCGATCTTCACGGAGCCGCGCTGGATGTCGTACAGGCGCATGAGCAGCGTCGCGAGGGTGGTCTTTCCCGCGCCCGAATGGCCGACGAAGCCCACGCGCTCGCCAGCGGCGATGGTGAGATCAAGCGCGCGAAACACCAATCTATTTTTGTCGTAGTGGAAATAGACGTCGTCGAACACGATCTCACCACGCCGGACATGAAGCTCTGTGGCCCCCGGCCGATCGCGAATGTCCCGCGGCACGATCAAGGTGTCGAGCGAGTCGCGGATGCTGCCGACCATGTCATAGGTGTCAGGCAGCGCGTTGGCCATGCCGAAGACGTCGCGAATGAGCTGGATGGTCAAGGTGGTGATCAGAAGAAAATCGCCGACGCTGATCGCTCCCCGGATGAGACCGCGGAGGGTGAGGGGCAGGAGGACCGCGTAGACCGCCACGTTGAGCCCCTGGAGAATCAGGCGCATCTGCACGAACGCGCGATACTGCGCGCGCTGTGCGTCGAACGTGTCGGCGACCGAATGCGCGACGATGCGATCCTCCTTCTCGTGGGCCGCGAAGAAGATGACGTTCTTGATGTTGGTGATCGAGTCGACGATGCGCCCCGTGAGCTGCGCCTTGGCCTCGCTGTGGGCGGCCCCCAGGGCGGCGATCCTCCGGCCCATCACGGTAGTGACCGCGACGGAGACGCCGATCCACACCACCAGCACCAGCGCGAACGTGGGCTGCGCCCGGAAAAACAGCACGAGCAAGATGCAGCACTGCACCGTCAGCGGCAGATAGTCCCAGTTGGTTCGCTCGAAGAGCGTGACCGTCTGCTCGGGAAGGAGCATCGCCCGGTGTGCCACCTTGCCGGCCAGCATGTTGTCGAAATAGGTGGGGCTGTGCCGCTGGGCATACGTGAACACCAGCTGCCGGGCGCGTGCGAGCACCGGAATGCGACTCGAATACGAGCAATACCAGGCCCCCCATTCGACCACGATGAAGACGGCGATGATGGCGAAGAACTGCAAAAGCGGGCGCACGAGAACGCCCCACGCATCGGGCGCGTGCAGATCCGTGTGGGCGGCCGTGTCGACGATCCGCTTCGCGGCGTAAAACTGCAGCACCGAGAGCGCGCGAAGCGAGACGGAGGCGACCATCATGAGCACGACGGTGGTCGCGTACGGACGGGCAAAGAGCCAGAACAGGGCCACGATCGAGCGAGGCAGCGTCTCGGGCACCTCGGTGACGAGGGGCTCGGACGTCTCCGGCAGAATCTGCTCGTGCGTGGAGCTCGTCATAGCCTTCGCCTGCCGGCGCGGAGAAGCGACTTGGCCCCCGTGGCCAAGACCGAGCTCGGCACGGGCAGGACGTACTACCCCCTCGGAGGCTGACGCGCCACGGTGTGTCGGTTGGCGGGGACCGGCAGCCCGAGGTGCCCGCGCAGGGTGTCGTGCTCGTACTCGCTCCGAAACAAGCCGCGCTCGCGAAGGAGAGGAACGACCCTCTCGAGGAAGGCCGCGAAGTCCGGCGGGCTCGACGCGCGCACGTTGAAGCCGTCGACCGCGCCCTCGCGAAACCAGTGCTCGATCGCGTTCGCGACCGTGACGGGCGACCCCACGAACGCGGAGCCGCGCGTCGCGAATCGCCATGCCGTCTGGCGCAATGTCAGCTTCTCGTCGTGGGCGACGCGCTTGATGCGCTCCGCGGCGCCGCGGTAGCCGTTCGCGCCGAGATCGCCGAGGTCGGGGAACGACGCGTCCAGAGGGTACTGCGAGAAGTCGTGGTAGTTGAACGGGCGCCCGAGCTGTACGAGCGCCTTCTTCAAGTCGAGCTTCCCGATGTCTTCTTCCTCGCGACGTCGCGCTTCCTCGTCGGTGTCGGCGATGATGGGTGCGATCCCGGGGAAGATGAGGAGATGGTTCGGGTCGCGACCCTTGGCGACGGTGCGCCGCTTGATGTCGCGATAGAACTCCCGCGCCTCGTCGAACGTGTCGACGCCGGCGTAGATGCCCTCGGCCACGGAGGCCGCCAGATCCCGACCGTCGTCCGAGGAGCCGGCCTGAAAGATGACGGGCTGGCCTTGTTTCGAGCGCGCAATGTTGAGTGGCCCCGCCACGGAGAAGAACTCACCCCGGTGGTTGAGCGCGTGCTGCTTCCCCTTCTCGAGAAAGATGCCCCGCTCCTTGTCGCGCGGGAAGGCGTCGTCCTCGTACGAATCCCAGAGGCCCTGAACGACCTCGACGTGCTCTCGGGCGCGCCGGTAGCGGACGGCGTGGTCGATGTGCTCCTCGCGACCGTAGTTACGGGCCGCGCCCTCGAGGCCGGTCGTCACGACGTTCCAGCCCGCGCGGCCGTTGCTGATCAGATCGAGCGAGCCAAAACTTCGCGCCACGTTGAACGGCTCGTTGTACGACGTCGTGAGCGTCGCGATGAGGCCGATGTGCGACGTCGCGCCGGCCACCGCCGACAGCGCCGTGAGCGGCTCGAGACGGTTGAGGAAGTGCGGAGCCGTGTCGGGCGTGATGAAAGGGCTGTCGACCATGAAGACGAAGTCGAACTTGGCCGCCTCCGCCTTGCGGGCGGTCTCGCGATACCAGTGGATGTTCACGCTGGCGTCGCCGGGCAAGTCGCGGTGGCGCCAGCCATTTTGCGTTATGCCCACGCCGCTGAGAATCGCGCCGAGTCGAAGCTGTTGCCTGGCCATGCTCATTCCCTCTCGCGGACTCGGTGGCCCCTCGACCGCCCGGTTCCGCCCGTGGCAGGGCGTGTGTAATGCCGCGCGCAACGCCGGAACAGTGAGTTTTTCTCAACGAACCGTTGAGGCCATCGCGAGGCGCTCCGGCGGCCGGGCGGCGGCGGTCCGGCTTGAGCGTCGCTCGAGCCACCCATGAGAACTAGTTGTTGGATGCCTCGACGGCTCGCGTCTATCGATACCTCTATACGAGCCTCGCCCGAGTGCAGAGCCGTTCGAGCGACGCCAGAATCGAAGGAGAACCGGCCGATGCCTGTTGAGTTCATTGGAATGATCTTTCATCGTCCGGGTTCCGACCTTCAGGCGTTCGCCGGCGCGGCCGACCCCCTGATCGATCGACGGCACACGCGGCGCTTCGCGCAGGTTCACGAGGACTCGGACTTCGACCGTGTCCTCATCGGGACGGCTTCGCTGGCGCCGGAGGGATCGCAGGTCGCGGCCTACGCCGCTGCGCATACGGAACGGCTGTCGTTTCTCGTGTCTCACCGCCCCGGATTCCGCGCGCCGACCGTAGCTGCGCGCGAGCTCGCGACGCTCGACCACTTCTCGCAGGGCCGCGCGGCCGTGCACATCATCACCGGTGGCCACGATCTCGAGCAACGTCGAGACGGCGACTTCCTCGAGAAGGACGAGCGGTACGCACGGACCGACGAGTACCTGGAGATCGTTCGCAAGGCCTGGACGGCCTCCGAACCCTTCGATTTCAAGGGCCGCTACTATCAGCTGGAAGGCTACGCCAGTCCCGTCCGCCCGCTGCAAAAGCCCCGAATCCCCCTCTACTTTGGCGGGTCGTCCGAGGCCGCCTATCGGGTCGGCGCCAAGCACGCCGATGTCTACGCGCTCTGGGGCGAGCCGCTGGCCGAGACCAAGCAGCAGATCGAGAGCATCCGCGCGGCCTCCGTGGCGGCGGGGCGGTCCGAGCCTCCACGGATCAGCGTCTCGTTCCGACCGATTCTGGGCGCGACCGAGGATCTGGCCTGGCAGCGCGCGCGCGAGACTCTCGAAGCGGTCAAGGCGACCGTGAACGGCGGAGGGCAGGCGCTGCGTCGCTTCAGCGCGGGCGGACAGAAGCCCACGGGGAGCCAGCGGCTCCTGGCGGCTGCGGAGAAGGGCGACCTCCACGATCGCGCCCTCTGGACGCCGATCGCCAAGGCCCTCGGCGCGGGCGGGAACAGCACGGCTCTCGTCGGGACGGCCGAGACCGTGGCCCAGGCGCTTCTCGACTACTACGACATCGGCGTGACGACTTTTCTCATTCGCGGATTCGACCCGTACAACGACGCGATCGACTTCGGGCGGGAGCTCATCCCGCGCGTGCGCGAGGAGGTCCGACGACGCGAGTCGCAACGGGCCGAAGGCGTGCTCCGCTCCCCGCTGACGGCCTCGAACTAGCGGCGGCGAATGCCGTCCGCGATCACTCGGCGGCGCGACTTGCGGTTCGTTCATCGGCCGAGCCGCCTACCGCGGTCGGTATGTCGACGGCACGCGTCGCCACGAAGAGCCGCGGCGTGCGCAAGGCAAACGCGAGAGCGCCAGCGAGGGTGCATGCGCCGCCGAGCCTCAGGGTCGGCGCGGGCCCGATGCGCGAGGCCAGCGCTCCTGCGAGGAGCGCTCCGAAGGGCGTCATTCCCATGAGCATCATGGAGTACACCGCCATGACGCGCCCGCGCATGGCGTCCGGCGACATCGACTGGATCAATGTGTTCGACGCGGCCAGCTGCACCATGAACCCGTACCCCGTCGGGACGAGCAGGGCGAAGGAGAGCCAAAAGCTCCGCGAGAACGAGAAGGCGACGAGGCTCGCCCCGAACAGCACCGCAGCGCGCCGCACCCATCGCTCGAGTCCGCGCACGCCCTCCTTGGCCGCGAGCGTGAGCGCACCGAGGAGCGCGCCCATTCCGGTCGCTCCCATCAACAGGCCCACGCCGTGCACGCCGCGCCCCAGCACGCGATCGGCGATGGCCGGCATGAGCGTCGCGTAGGGCATTCCCATCACGCTCACCAGCCCCAGCATGAGGAGGAGGACGCGCACGGGAGGCGTCTTGCCGACGTAGGCGAAGCCCTCGACGATGTGGGCGAAGGGCGACGCCTTCGACGGCGGTCCCAGCGCCGGCTGGAGGTCGCGCATCGCCAGAAGTCCGCCCAGGACGGCGAGAAAGCTGACCCCGTTTGCGAAGAAGCACCAGCCTTCTCCCACGGCGGCGATGGTCACCCCGGCCAGGGCGGGGCCGATGATGCGCGCGCCGTTGATCAGCGAAGAGTTGAGCGCGATGGCATTGAGAAGATCGTCGCGCCCGCCCATTTCGACGACGAACGCCTGGCGCGTGGGGAGGTCGAAGGCGTTGGTGATGCCGAGTGCCGCGGCGAGAACGACGACGTGCCAGACTCGTACGGTCCCCGTCAGGGTGAGCGCCGCCAGGAGGAACGCGAGCAGCATCATGGTCACCTGCGTGGCGATGATCACGCGGTGGCGCCGTGCGCGGTCGGCCACCATGCCGCCGACGGGCGCCAGCAAGAACACCGGGAACTGCCCGAAGAAGGCGACGAGACCGAGAAGAGCCGTCGAGCCCGTGAGGCGATAGACCAGCCACGACTGCGCGACGGACTGCATCCAGGTGCCGACCTGAGACACAAACTGCCCGCCGAAGAAGAGGCGGTAGTTCCGGTGGCGCAGGGCGCGCCCCACGGTCTTCAGGTTTGGCACGCGGCGCCGTGGCTGGGGGACGTGCGAAGTCCGGGGACGTCGGGCGGCACCGGTCTCTCGGGGGAACGTCAGGCGGCCGCGTTGCGAGCGGGGCGGTTCTTGACGGCAGCGCGGACCCGCGGGATGAGGTCGCGGCCATATTGGATGGCGTCTTCGAGGGGATCGAAGCCGCGAATGAGGAAGGTCGTCACGCCCAGGTCGTAGTAGTCGAGCAACGCCTCGGCAACCTGATCGGCAGTGCCCACCAGCGAGGTTGTATTCCCCCGGGCGCCCGTGGCGCGCGCGACGCCCGTCCAGAGCCGCTTGTCGAGCCGATCGCCCTGCTCGGCCGCCCGTAGCAAGCGCGCCGAGCCTTCGCTTCGCGGCGACCCGGCGAAGTCCGTCAATCCCTGGGCCGCACGCGCGCTCCGCACGCGCGCCAGGATGTCGTCCGCCCGCTTCCAGGCAGCGGCCTCGGTGTCGGCGAGAATGGGACGGAGCGACAGGCTGAAGCCGATGGTGCGGTCATGCTTCGCCGCCGCGGCGCGGACCCGCCTCACCTGGTCGCGGACCTGGGCGAGCGTCTCCCCGAAGAGCGCGTAGATGTCCGCGTGCCGCCCGGCCGCTTCGATGGCGGCCTCCGAAGAGCCGCCGAAGAAGACCGGGATGTGTGGCTGCTGTACCGGTTTGGCTTCCACGAAGCCGCCCTTGAACCGATAGTACTTCCCCTCATGATCGAAGGGCTCGCCGCTCGTCCAGAGCCGACGCAAGAGACCGACGTACTCGTCGGTGCGGGCGTAACGCTCGTCCTTGGAGAGAAAGTCGCCGTCCCGCTGCTGCTCGACGTCGTCCGCGCCGGAGATGATGTGGACCGACGCGCGCCCTCGGCTCAATTGATCGATCGTAGCCAGTGTCCGCGCAGCCAGCGTCGGCGCCACGAAGCCAGGCCGGTGGGCCAGCATCACGCCGAGTCGCTCGGTCACGGCGGTCACGTAGGTGCCCAAGTGGAGGCCGTCGGGGGACGTGGATCCGTAGCCGATGAGCACCCGATCGAAGCCGCCTTCCTCGTGCGCCTTGGCGAACGCGCGTAGATAGTCGACGTCGAAGGCGCCCTGTTTCCGGCCGCCGGCCTCGGACGGATCACGATGGGCGACGAGGCCCGTGAACGATACGGTCATGTTCTCCTCCGCTTCCGTGTGGAACGTCGGGGCGCCCAACGACCCGTGGGCCACCGCGACCGCAGCGACATTCGGCGACGAGTGGAAGCTAACCCTTTTTCGCCGCCAGTTCACTCGATCTTTCCTGATACGTCTCTTTCGAAAACCTCAAGGTGCGATTGGGACTTGACGCGACGGCGGCGACGGCCGATCTGATCGCGCACACCGAAAGGGCACGAGACCATGACCGACTTGCCCACCCGTCCTCTGGGACGCACCGGGGTCCACGTTACGACCCTTGGCTTCGGCGCCATGGAGCTCCGCGGCGCGCCCCGCGGTCCGCAGATCTCGGACGACGAGGCAGAGCGCGTTCTCAACGACGTACTCGATGCCGGAATCAACTTCATCGATACCTCGATTGACTACGGCCGCAGCGAAGAGCTCATCGGCCGATTCGTCTCTCACCGTCGCCACGACTACTTCCTCGCATCGAAGTGCGGATGCGTGGTCGGGGGCGCTCAGGGAGAACACGTTCACACCGCGGAGAACATCAGGCGCGGCGTCGAGAACAGCCTGCGCCTGCTCAAGACGGACCATCTGGACCTGGTGCAATTCCACCGCAGTCTCACCCGGCACGAGTTCGAGAAGGACGGGGCGCTTCAGGAGGCGCTGAAGCTACGGGGGGAGGGCAAGGTGCGCTTCCTCGGCGTGTCGGGGACGCTGCCCAATCTGGTGGAGCAAATCGCCATGGGTGTGTTCGATGCCTTCCAGATCCCGTACTCGGCCCTGCAGCGCGAGCACGAAGAGGCGATTGCCCTCGCCGCGCGAAACGGCGCGGGCACCATCATCCGTGGCGGCGTGGCACGCGGAGCACCCACGGACTGGCAGCGCACCAACTACATGGTGCCAGGGACGACGATGCGCGACCGCTGGGAACGCGCCGCTCTCGATGACCTGCTCGACGGATCCACACGCATCGAATTCACGCTCCGGTTCACGCTCTCCCATCCTGGTTTGAGCACGACGATCGTGGGCACCCGAAATGCCGCGCACCTGCGTGACAACATCCGGGCTGCCAGGAAAGGTCCCCTTCCGCCGGATGTGCTGGCCGAAGCCAAGCGACGCCTGGCGGCAGCCGGATCGACCTCGGATCCACTGCCTGGCCCGGCGAAGAGCGCGGTGAACGAGAGCGCCCGCGGCTGACCGCCAACCGCCCGAAGGAATTGCTTCCGATGCCGCTCTCGATCGCGCCCCTGTTCACTCCTTTCACGGTCGCGGGGCTCACGCTCCCGAATCGGATCGTGATGGCGCCAATGACCCGCAATCACTCGCCGGGTGGCGTGCCGGGGGACGACGTCGTCGGCTACTATCGCCGCCGGGCCGGCGTGGGGCTCATCATCACGGAGGGTACCGTGGTCGCCCACCCCGCGTCCTCGGGCGGTCCCCGCGTCCCCCGCTTTCACGGCGAGGACGCGCTGGCGGGCTGGGCGAGGGTGTCTCGCGCCGTGCACGATGCCGGCGGGCGCATCATGCCGCAGCTCTGGCACGTCGGAATGGCACGAAAGCCGGGGAGCGAGCCCAATCCCGAGGCACCCCCCGTCGGCCCGTCGGGGCTGGACTTGACCGGCAACCCGACCAGCGAGCCTCTCACCGAAACGCAAGTGAAGGGCCTCGTCGAGGCCTATGCACAGGGTGCGGCGGACGCGATGCGGCTCGGGTTCGACGGCATCGAGCTCCATGGGGCCCACGGCTATCTCATCGACCAGTTCTTCTGGGAACGCACCAATCGACGAACGGACCGCTACGGGGGCGACTTCGTTGCGCGCACGCGCTTCGCCGCCGAGGTCGTCCAGGCCTGCCGCCGGAAGACGTCGCGCGAGTTCCCCATCGTGCTCCGTTTCTCGCAGTGGAAGCTGCAGGACTACGACGCGAAGCTGGTCCGGTCTCCGGACGAGCTCGCGCGATTCCTCGCGCCGCTGGTCGACGCGGGCGTCGACGCCTTTCACTGCTCGACGCGGCGCTTCTGGCTTCCGGAGTTCGAGGGCTCCAAGCTGAATCTCGCCGGCTGGACGAAGAAGCTGACCGGGAAGCCCACCGTCACCGTCGGGTCGGTGGGCCTGGACAGCGAATTCGTGAGCAGCCTTCGTGAGGGGAAGTCCGCCGAGAACGCCGGCCTCGAGGATGCGGTCGCCATGGTGCAGCGCGGCGAGGTCGACCTTGTCGCGGTGGGTCGCCTGCTACTCGTCGACCCGGCTTGGGCCGAGAAGGTTCGCGACGGTCGGTTCGCGGAGCTCCTGCCTTTCCGGCCCGACGCGCTCAAGACCCTATCCTAGCCTCGATCCCTTCAGCCCTCGAGCCAGGCGTCGCGGAACTCCGGGAAGCCGTGTGAGTCGATGACCACCCCGTGGACGCGATCGGCGGTGACGAGGTTGTAGAGGAGCACGTAGATCGGGATCGCATAGGTCTTTTCGATGATCTTTCGCTGGGCGCGGAGGTAATACTCCGCTCGCGTCGGCCCCTCGGGCTCGCGCGCCCCCTGCGTCAGCCACTCGATGATCTCGGGGTCGACGACCTTGTTGGCCGTCACGGCGGACCGTATGCCCGGCAAATAGGCCTGCCTCAAAATGTCGGGATCGCTGTGGAAGCTGGCACCGCCCGCGAGATCGTAGTCGTTGTTGGCGATCTTCGTGGTGTAGGCACCGAGGGCTTCGCTGTCGAGGGAAAGGGCGATCCCGGTCGCGGCGAGCTGGTGGCGCACGAGCTGGATCACGTCGAGCCGCTTCTCGCGGTTTCCCTGCGTATCGATGAAGCTGATCTTCAGGCTCTTCCCGTCCTTTTCGCGAATGCCGCCGGCGCCTGACGTCCATCCCTTTCCTGCGAGGATCGCGATCGCACGCGCCGGGTCCGACTTCCACGAATGGGCGAGATCCTTCTCTCCCGAACCGAACATCGACGGCGAGAGGGGCGACCACGCCCGTGGGAGCGTGCCCAGGTAGATGGTCTTCACGATGGTGTCGATGTCGAGCGAAAGCCGAACGGCCAGGCGAACCTCTTCGTCGTCCCAGGGCGCCTTGGCGACATTGAGGGCCAGCGAATAGTTGGTATTGAGCAACTCTTTCTCGAGCAGCCGGTAACCGGGGTTATCGCGGAACGACGGCAAATTTTGCGGTGGAATGAGGTCGGCGGCTTGAGCCTGGCCGCTCATCAACACGGCTACGCGCGTCGATTCCTCCGGCACGTTCCTGAAGATCAACCGTTCGAGGTGGGCGGGCCCCGGGTTGGCTGCGGTGGAAGGCCCCCATCGGTAATCGGGGTTGCGTTCGAGCCGGATCTCGGTCCCCTGGGTGAGCCCGATGAACCGGAAGGGTCCCGTCCCCACCGGATTCTGCCCGTACACTTCGCCGTGCTTGGCCACGGCCGCCGGCGAGACGATGGCGAGCTTGGTCATCGAAAGATTGCGAAGAAGCGGAGTGAACGGCTCCGACAGGGTGACCCGCAGGCGGTCGTCGGCGATGACCTCGGAGCTGACCACCGGACCGAGGCAGGCCTTCGAATAGAGCGCCTTGGTGGGGTCGCGAAGTCGATCGAAGTTCGCCTTGACGGCCGTCGCGTCGAACGCGGTCCCATCGTGGAACTTCACGTCGCGGCGCAGCTTGAAGACGTAGGTCTTGCGATCCGGGGAAATGTCCCAGGATTCTGCCAGCCACGGACCGACCGTCTGGTCGGGCCAGAGCAACGTGAGGTTGTCGTAAATCGAACGCATCACGCGATTCTGCGGCGCGAAGCCGGAGTTGTGCGGGTCCAGCATGAAGGTCGAAGTCGCCGTGCCATCGAAGGCGACGACGAGTTCTCCGCCCGACCGCGGTGGAGCAAGGGATTCCGGTCCGCTCCCGACCGCTCTTCGCGCCAGGACGCTGCGCAGGCCAAGGGCACCGGCGGCCAGGGCCGCCGCTCCGCCGAGGAGCAAACCGCGGCGGCTGGGCGAGGGCAACGCGATTTCCGTGCGGGTCTTCATGGCCGGGCGCCTCCTACCGTTCAGTCCTGTATACAGGACCTTCGTCTCCGTTGATAGGCCGCAGGCAAAGGGTCGCGGCGAGCGGAACGTTGTCGACTGGCTCGCCGCAGCGTACGTTCCCTGTCCGAAAGAAGGTCGACATGTCTGACAAGGCAGACCAGAGAGCGGCTCACGGCGGCGAGGATCCCTGGAAATACGGCGGCGTCCGCGTCATCCCGGGCGACTCGCTGGACACGAATGCTGCTCAGACGCCCGGCATGAACCGCGCGGCGGCGATCAACTTCGCCCGGGTCGGGGCGCAGAAGATCTGGGCCGGGACGGTGCACATCCACCCGGGAGCGAAGACCGGCGCGCATCACCACGGACCGCTCGAGAGCGTCATCTACGTGGTCCGGGGAAAGGCGCGCATGCGCTGGGGCGAGCACCTCCAGTACACCGCCGAGGCGAACCCGGGCGACTTCATCTACGTGCCTCCGTACGTCCCGCACCAGGAGATCAACGCGTTGTCCGACGAGACCCTGGAGTGCGTCCTGGTGCGTAGCGACAGCGAGGCGGTGGTGGTCAACCTGAACATCGAGCCGGTCGAGGCGCCTGTGGTCGTCCCTTGGGTCGACCCGATCCACAAGGCCTCTTCCTGACGCCGGCCGGGGGCTCCCATTTCAGCGCACGAGGTGTCGGGCGCAATCAGGACGCCGACCCGGCGAGTGCGTGCGCACCCTGGCGCGTCCGACGCGACAGGGCGAATGCGGCCACCGCGCAGGCCATGATGCCTCCGGTCATCGGCCGCGCCGTGCCGTCGAGAAAGAGGCCGACGACGGCGATGACCCCCACACCCACGACGCTCTGCATGGTGGCCAGCAGCGCCGACGCCGTGCCCGCGATGTCTCCGTGCTCCTCGAGAGCAAGGACGGTGGTGGTCGGCACCACGAGGCCCAGGAAGCCGTACCCCACGAAGAGCAGGGTCGCGAGCACCGCCAGACTATCGACGCCCGCCAGGGTGATCACGAAGAGGGTGATCATCGCCAGCGCAAAGCCTCCCACTCCGACACGAACCACCTCACGGAGGCCGAATCTCGCGCCGAGGCGTCCGGCGAACTGGGAGGCTCCGATGAACGAGACCGCGTTGATCGAGAACGTCAGGCTGTAGAGGCGCGGCGTGAGCCCGAAGTGCTCGATCAAGAGGAAGGACGAGTTGGCGAGGTAGGCGAAGAAGCTCGCCACCCCGAACGCCACGATCAGCGCCAGCCTCAAGAAGTTGCGGTCGGCCAGGAGCGTCCGGTAGCCCGCCAGAGCGCTGGTGACGCCGCCATCGCGCCGCATCTCCGGGGGGCGCGTTTCGGGCAAGAGCGTCGCGACGAGAACGGCGCCGAGTGCGGCGGCGATGGTCACCGCCCAGAAGATGCCCCTCCAGCTCCAGACGTCGACGATGAACGTCCCGAGCAGCGGTGAGAGGATCGGCGAGACGCTGAAGACCAGCATGAGGAGGGACATCAATCGGGCCGCCTCTGCCCCGGTGTGCAGATCCCGCACGACGGCGAGCGGGATGACCATCCCCGCGCAGGCACCCAGGCCCTGCAACAGACGAAAGACGACGAGCGTCTCGATGTTGGGCGCCAGGCTGCACCCGACGCTGGCGAGGGCGAAAACGGCGAGCCCGAAGTAGAGCGGCCGCTTTCGGCCCAGCATGTCCGAGAGCGGCCCGTACACCAGCTGCCCCAGGCCGAGCGTGACGAGGAATGCCATCAGGCTCAATTGCACGGCGGCCGTGCTCGTACCGAGGCTCCGTCCGATCGACGGCAACGCGGGCAGGTACATGTCGATCGCGAATGGCCCCACGGCTGTCAGGAGCCCGAGGACGGCAGCGAGGCGGAGGCGCTTGACGGTCATGGCGCACATGCCTCCCAGAAAAGACCGGTGACCGCAACAGGATGCCGAACGGAGGCGCGCGGTAGTGCGCGCCCGGCGCGGTCACGGCGAGCGCTGTTGGATGCGCCGCCGGCGCCAGCGGAGCGTCGCGAGCGCGAGAAGGAGCGACGTCGCTCCGACGGGGGGCCCGCGGTCGGATCCGGCCGCCGAATGGCACGAGCATCCGTAGGTGTTGTTTCCTTCGCCGGTGGCGTTGGGAGGAAGGGTCGCGTCAAAGGTGGAAACGATCGTGGAGCCCGCGTCTCCCGCGTCTCCCGCGTCTCCCGCGGCCTCCCCATCCGCCGCGGCCTCCCCGTCCGCCGCGGCCTCCCCGTCCGCCGCGGCGTCCACGGTCGCGTCCCCGGGGATGCCCGCGTCGCTTGCCGCCTCCGACTCCACATCCGGACCGCCCTCCCCGCCGTCGTCCGCGGCTCCGTCCGAGGGGCCGAGTGTGCCGCCCTCCGATGCAGCCGCGGCGTCGCCGGCGGGCCCGCCGTCGTCCGCCCACGCGGAAGGCGTCGTGAATACGACGGACAGCGCCAGGGCAATGCAAGGCGCCACCCGGAAAACCGTTGCAGCAACCGAGGGGGGCGGCCGGCGAGAGCCTTGGTGGCGGCTCACGTCGGCCTTTGCGCCCAGCTCGCGCGAAGCTCGAAACCAGATGTCCATATGTCTTGCATAGAAGACGACGCCCTGATAATCAAGGCGTCTCATTCGCGGGCACATCGAATTAACTTTGCCTCCCGAAATAATAACGTTCCCCCCCGCAATATGTCGGGTGGGCACTAGCTGACTTGCCTGCTCGTTTACGTCGAAAGGTCGAACGCCATGATGTCTGGACCGAGGTCCCGCTCTTCCGGTGCTCGGTACGATCGGTGGGCACTACGTGGCCTGACCGTCGCCTTTGCGCTGGTGCTCTTCAGCCTGAGCGGCCGTGCCGCTTACGCCGACCCAAACGGTCCCGTGACCGATGCCGGCGACGGAGCGGTCGGTCGCGATGCTGGCAGCGACGAACACGCGCTCTCCGACGGGGCGACGTCGCCCGCGAACCAAGGCGCGGCGCAGGACGGAGGCACGTCGCCCGCGAACCAAGGCGCGGCGCAGGACGGAGGCACGTCGCCCGCGAACCAAGGCGCGGCGCAGGACGGGGGGGGGACCGGCTCCGTCGCAAGTGACGCGGCGGCGCCTGTCCCCGGCCTCCTCACCGACGCAGGGGCTGGCCTCGACGCCGCTTCCGTGGACGGTCAGGCGCCGGAGACCCCTGCTGCTCTCGGCGAAGTCGTCGTGACGGGCGTGCGCGGCAGCCAGCCGCGGTCCGTCGCCGACAGTCCGGTGCCCATCGACATCATCAACCACGAGGAGCTCCAGGATACCGGCCGTACGGGTCTCAAGGAGATCCTCGGGGGCGTCACACCGGCGTTCGACGAGCCGGCACAGGCCGGAGGCGGCACCTCCGCCAGCGTCCGCCCGTATTCCTACCGGGGTCTTTCAGGCGACTATCTGCTCGTGCTGGTCAACGGCAAGCGGCGGCACACCACGGCGCTCATCAACAACCTGGCGCTCATCTCGGGGGGCAGCACGCCCGTCGACCTGGACCTGATCCCGACCAGCTCGGTGTCCCGGATCGAGATCCTGCGCGACGGGGCAGCCGCACAATACGGCTCGGATGCCATCTCGGGCGTCATGAACATCATCCTCGATGACGATCCGCACGGACTGAAGCTCACCGAGACCGCCGGCTCGACGTACCACCAGGCCGGTCAGCTCCTTCAGCAGACCGCGAGCTACGGGGTCCCTCTCGGCGACCAGGGCGGCTTCCTCCGGCTGTCGGCCGAGGGAAAGCTGCACGACCCGTCCACATCCTCGGCTTCGCCGCTTCCAGCCGTCAATGCGCAAGGGGGCCCCAACTACTACTATACGCCGTACGCTGCGGGCGTTCCGAACGTCCGTGAGCCCGAAGCGGCCGGCCGGGTCTTTGCGGGAGGCTATGGCCGGTCCGACCGCGACATCATCCTCAATACCTCGTACAACGCAGAGCTCCCGGTCGACAAGGACTGGAGGCTCTACAGTTTTTCGACGTTCAGCTTTCGCGACGTCAAGGACGCGCGGGGCGCCTTCTCTGCCAACAACATCAACTCGCTCCCGCAGATCTATCCCGATGGATTCCAGGCCTACCGCCGAATCTGGGAGTTCGACGGCCAGGCGGCGTTGGGCGCGAAGGGAGACGCCGCTGGTTGGGACTGGGACCTGAGCGGCGCCTTCGGTCGCGACAACGTGAAGCTCGGTGCGGAGGACACGCTCAATCCGTCGCTCGGCCCCTCGAGCCCCACGACCTTCTTCATGGGACGGCAGATCCAGAATCTATTCGTCGACAACCTCGATATCAGCAAACCGGTTCTGATCGGCTTCGCCGACCCGCTCCAGGTCTCGTTCGGGGTCGAGCATCGGTGGGAGGAGTTTCAGAACCAAGCCGGTGAGCCGGACAGTTATTTCAACGGTGGCTACGTCATCCCCATCTTGCCTTGCGGGGGAACGGCGGCCACCTGCCCCAATCCTTTCAACCAGGTTCCGCTCGCGAAGGGCGTCGGGGGCTTCGGCGGTCTCGCGCCCTCTCCAGGTCTCGCGTCCTTCTCTGGAACGACGCCCGCGGACGCGGTCACCCTGACCCGCAACAACCTCGCGGGATACGTCGACCTGTTCACCAAGGTCACCAAGGCCTGGGAGGTCGGCCTCGCCGGTCGAGCGGAACACTACACCGACAGCGCCGGAAACACCGCCGCCGGAAAACTCTCGACCCGCGTCGAGCTCGCCCCCGGTCTCGCGCTCCGCGGCGGTGTCAACAACGGATTCCGCGCCCCCGCGCTCGCGCAGACGGGTTTCTCGACGACCCAATTCACTGCGACAATCATCCAGGACCAGCGGGTGACGACCGTCTCCAAGTTCTTGCCGGTCGACAGCCCGGCGGCGATCGCGCTCGGCGCGCAACCTCTCAAGCCAGAGCACTCGGTGGACGCGACCACGGGCATCACCTACGAGCCATCGCGTAATCTTCGATTCACCGCGGACGGATATTTCATCCAGATCGACGACCGGATCGTGAAGACCGATTTCATCGGGACATCCAACAACGGCGGAGCGGCGATCAAGTCGCTGCTGGCCACCTACGGTGTCACGGGAGTCGACAGCGCGCAGTACTTCACGAACGCGATCAACACGCAGACCTGGGGCACGGATATCGTTGCGGAGTACACGCTGCGGTCGGACACCTTCGGAACGTTCCGGCCCAATGCCGCTCTGGCCTATGCTTCGACGCACATCACCCACGTGATCGCCACGCCGCCTCAACTGGCGGCCTTGAACGTCGTTCCCTTCGGTCGTCAAGGACAGATCGACCTTGTCCGAGGAACGCCGAGGGACAAGGTCGTCGTCGACCTCGACTGGAAGATCGGTCGAGTGCACAGCAACCTTCGCTTCTCCCGCTATGACTCCTACATTGAAGCCAGCACGACGGCGGGCTTCGACGTGACGTACGGAGCGAAGGTCATCACCGATCTGGATGTCGCGTACCAGCTCACCGACAACGTGACCTTCGCGCTCGGCGCGTACAATCTCTTCGACGTCTATCCCGACAAGAATGGCCCCATCTCGGCTGTCGATGGCTCGGGACAGTACGGTTCATTCTCTCCCTTCGGCTTCACCGGTGGCTTCTACTACGCCCGACTGAGTGCCGAGTTCTGAGCCCGCGCGCCGCGACGGCAGGTGGGCACCACTGGCCGGTGATACAGCCTCGCTGCCCATTGAGGACGGCTCAAGTCAGCGCCCCGGGCTTCGACGGGGTGGAGATTCATGGGGCAAACGGATTTCTCATCGATCAATTCCTTCGTGACGGCGCGAACCGTCGCAGCGATCGCTATGGCGGTTCGATCGAACAGCGAGCCCGTTTCCTGCTCGAAGTGGTGGACACGGCGATCGACGCGTTCACGGCGGCGCGGGTGGGCGTACGCGTCTCGCCCCACGCCCGGCAAGATGGCATCGACGACTCGTCCCCTCGCGAGACGTACCGCTATGTCGCGTCGCGGCTGAAAGCTCGCGGCATTGCGTATCTGCATCTCATCGAGCCGGCGGCGACGCCCGAAGACCAGCGCTTTGCGCCCTTGCTGCGCGAGGCCTTCGGTGGGCCGATCATCTTGTGTGGCGGCTTCGTCCGAGATTCCGCGTGGCAGACCATTGCCGGCGGTCGTGCCGATCTCATCGCCTTCGGGACCGGATATATTGCCAATCCCGATCTGGCCGAGCGCCTTCGACTGGACGCGCCCTGGAATGCTCCGGATCCCGCAACGTTCTACGCTGGCGGGGACAAGGGATACGTCGACTACCCTTTTCTCGCTCCGGCGACGGCTCCCGGCTGAGCCGCTCTGCGTCGTGGACAGGCTGCCCGGCGCGAGCGAGCCATGGCGCACCGGGATGCCTTGCGGGCGCATCCTGCATCGGCGGCGCGCGGCACAGGTGTGCCTCGCGGATGGGTCGAGGATGGAGGACGGCTGCACCATGTGCCCCCGGTGGATCCACGAGAGATGGATGGCGGGAGCGCCCGAGGCTCGAGCTGGATACAGCCGGCATGGACGTGGGGTGCACGCCGCAGGGACGACGGGTGCTCGAAGGATGCTTCGTGGACGCACCCACGACGGGACGAGGGTGCACGAAGACGAGTGCGCGGGTGCCACCCGCCTGGCACGCGCGCGCAGGAAGGAACCTGGGTGGACGCGCGACGGGACCATGCTGCGTGGTCGGAGGCGGGATGGTAGGTGCGAGAAGGAATCAGGCCGGGATCGCGCGCCGCGCGACATGGGCGCCCTCGGGAGCGACCATCGGCCCGGGAGGAAAGCAGGGCGGCCGGGGAAACGACGCCAGGAGGGATGGCGCGGATCGCCGTCTGGACGCACGAGGGACGCATCCGGGCGGGGGAACGAAGACGGGCGGCCTCGACTCCGGTGCGGTCGATTCTTGGAAAATACCTGACGGATCCGGACCCCCCCTGCGTCTTCCCCCCGAGGACGGCGAGAACATCATCTCCGGGGATTCGCTCCGGCTCGACGTCGTCCCGGGTCCCGGCAGGACCAGAGAGGAGACTTCTACGATCATGGTTACCAAGCAGAACAAAAGCATCGAGGCAGCCTTCGCGACGCAGCTCGTCGCGGGGACCCAGAAGCACTTCGCGACCGTCGCATCTCTGACGTTCGCGAGTGATTCGCTCACGCCGGCCCAGATCGAGGCGCAGCTGCAGCAGCTCGCCACGCTCCGGAACGAAGTGGAAAATGCCAAGGCCGCCCTCAAGGCGAAGCTTGCCACGGAGACCGTCCAGGCGCCCTCACTGCGCACGTTGCAGCGTGCGTACGTGCAGTTCGTGAAGACGACCTTCAGCAAGTCGCCCGACGTCCTCGCCGACTTCGGCATCCGGCCGAACAAGACGAAGACGCCGCTCACTGTCGAGCAGAAGGCGGCTGCGGCCGCGAAGAGCAAGGCCACTCGCTCTGCGCGGGGCACCAAGGGACCGAGGCAGAAGCTGGAGATCACCGGCGACGTGACAGGCGTCGTCGTGACTCCGGCGACGGCCGCGAAGCCCGTGGTGGCGACGGCGAACGGAAACGGTACGGGCGCTCCGGCCACGAGCGCACCCACCGCCCCGACGCCGCACAGCGGCTAGCCACGGTGCCGTGAAAAACATGGGACACGGGGAGCGTCTCCGGAACGGGAGGCGCGCCCCGGCCCCGCTTCATGTCCGTAGGGCGCTTACTCGTTCGCCGTGAGAACGGAGAGCTTTGTCACGCCAGCGCGGTCGACCGCGCTCATGGCCTTGGCCACGAGCCCATAGTTGACCGCTTGGTCCGCGTTCAGATGCACGGAGATGTCCGCGTCGGCGTGGTGCAGCGCCGTCAGCTGATCCTCGAGGGCGGCGAGGGCGACCTCGTCCCGATCGAGGTACACCTTGCCCTGCGCGTCGATGCTCACATTCACCGACCTCTTTTGCTCGATGGGTGAGGTCGTGGAGGTCTGGGGCAAGTTCACCTTGACCGCGTTGTTGAGAAGCGGGGCGGTGACGATGAAGACGACCAGCAGGACCAGCATGACGTCGACGAGCGGCGTCACGTTGATCTCGCTCAAGACGTCATCGGCGTCTCCCTGAGATTGGATGGCCATCAGGCGCTGGCCTCGCGGCGGACGGAGATAGGTCGCTCGAGCGACTGTTCGCTGGGGCGATCGGAACGGAACGCGTTCGCGATCGCGCTGCTCACGAAGGTGTTGGAGAAGTCCTCGAGGTCCGCCGCCAGGGACTTGAGCCGTCGGACGAAGAAGTTGTATGCGAGAACGGCAGGAACGGCGACGGCAATGCCGATGCCCGTGGCGACCAGGGCCTCTCCAATCGGGCCGGCCACGACGTCGAGACTCGCCGAGCCGAGCGCGCTGATGCGGGCCAGCGCGTGGATGATGCCCAGCACGGTGCCGAAGAGGCCCACGAACGGTGACGTACTCCCGATGCTGGCCAGGATCGCCAGGCCGGCCTCGATTCCCCGCCGCTCGCGCTGGATCTGCTGACGGAGGCCGCGCTCGAGGATGTCGCTACGGACCTCCAGATTGGCGGCGTCCGAGCCCACCGTCTCGAGAGAGCCATCCCAGGCGTCGACACCGGCGAGCGCGACGCGCGCCGTAGGACCCGCCTCCTTGCTGAGGCCTTCTGCCGTGGGCAAGCGCTTGATATCGGGAAAGTGCTCCGCGAAGCTCTGATTCTGTCGCGAGATGCGCCACTGCTGCAAGCCCTTGGCAATGACCACCGTCCAGGTGACGGCCGAGAAGAACGCGAGCAGCGCCAGAGTCCCCTTGACGATCAAATAGGTAACTGCGTCAGACATTTGTGTTCCTTGCTCTTGTGCCTACTGGAGGCGAAACTGAATCGGGACATTCACCCATCCGGCGATCGCATTCCCGCCCTGCGTTGCCGGCACGAAAGTCCATCCTTTGACGGCCTCGACGGCCGCAGTGTCGAGGACGGTCCGGCCGCTCGACTTCACGACGTTGATCGCTTCGGATTGCCCGTTCGGCAGGACGCGAACGCGGAGAAGAACGGACCCCTCCCAACCTTCGCGCAACGCCAGCCGCGGATAGGCCGGTCTCGGGTTCTTCAGGTAGTTGGCGCCCTCCCTCGCTTCGACGACGGGCGCCGGCGGGGGAGGGGGCGGCGCCGCTTGCACGACGGGTGCCTCGGCCGTGCCGGTGCCGGCGGGCGCCGTCCCTTGGTCGTCGTGAGGCGCATCCGGAACAGGCTCGTCCGTCTGCGCCGCAGGGGCCGCGTGGACCGGGTCCGGCAGCGACAGATGGGGCTGAGGGCGCGACGCCGCCACCGGCTTCGGAGGCGGTGGTCGGTCGACCTTCGGCGGGACCACCACGGGCGTCGGCGGCCGAGTCATCTGAATCTCGACCTGCGACGCCTTTCGGGTCCCCGTGTGCGCCGTGCGGCTCGTCTGCAAGCGCAGGAGGAGCGCAAGGTGGAGCAGCGCCGAGGCGAGGAAGATCGCGCCCAGCAGCGTGCGGTTGGTCGACTCGGAGGCCCGGCGAGGCGGGAGGGTGCGGAATAGAACGGGAGCTTCCGCCATGCCGGCGGTCACCGGCTGCAACGAAACCGCTCCAAAATCAGTGGGATCCATGTCGTCGCCGTCCTCCGAGCCTCAGGGTGCCGTAAACGGCGCCGCAACCTCGACAAGTGGACCCACTGTGGTCCTGCCTCGTCCCACGGTCAAGACGCAAATCCCCTATAAGAGACATGAGGTTCTCGCGGCGGCCCCTGCCGCCACGACCGCCACCACCAGCGCGCCGGTGCAGGCCAACGCGAACCTCATCGTGCTCCGCCCTCACCCTCGCGGGCTCGCCGAAAGACTTCGCCCATGTACCAGTGCTGGTTCTTGTACCGAGCATCGGACGACCACTCGCCCCATCCATGGTCGCGCCGAAACTGTCCAAGCAATCCGGACGCGACAATCGCCGCTTCATCGACGGGCTCCGGGTGAGCACAGTCCGAGGCCACGAAGAGTGCGTCCACCGGACAATAGAGCTCGCACATGTAACAAGTCTGACAATCGCTCTGGCGCGCGATCACCGGCACCTCCCCCGGCGCCTCGTCGAATACGTTGGTCGGGCATGCGCGGACGCAGGCGTTGCACTTCGTGCATCGATCTTTCACGAGTAGCTCGATCATCCTGTCTTCGCCTCGGCTTGTCCGGAGTCCCTTTGAAAGCTCGACCGGATTCGGTCGATCCCGCTCAGGCTTTGACGCTGCGCGAATCGGGGCAGCATGTCGGGGGCGTCCTCGCGCTGATGCTGGCCGCGCGTCTCCGAACGGTGAAGCGCCGCGGTGTAGCTCCACCGGGCCGATGCGACGATCGCGCAGGCTTCCCTTGCGCGCACCAGCCCGACACCCTCGCCCTGGAGGGAGTCGCGAAGTTCGCGCCAGAGGTCGTCGAGGCGCTCGAGCGATCGCTCCAGCTTCGGGCCCGAACGGAACAGATTCTTGTCGTAGTGCGTCGCTTCGTCGTGAGCGGTGGTGATCACCTGACCAAGGTCGATGGAAACCGGCTCCCGGCGCGGCCGGAACGCTGGCTGTCCGATGGGCTGGGCAGGTTGGTTCGCCCGCCTCCCGTGCGTGAGCGCTCGCCGCGCGGCAGCCCGCCCCGACCAGCAGCCTGACGAAAGGGCCCAGGCCGAGTTGATTGCCCCGCCGCCCGAGACGGCCCCCGTGACCAGCTCGCGCGACGCCGCGTCGCCCGCCGCATAGAGTCCGCCGACCGCCGTCTGGCAGTCGTCGTCGACGACCTTTATACCGCCCATGCCGCGAATGGTTCCCTCGGCGATCAAGGTGACTGGAAACTGGTCGTTGAAGGGATCGATCCCACGCCGAACGAAGGGCAACATCACGTTGGGCGAGATGAACGGGAGCCGTGCCCGGATGTCGAGCGGCATGCGACCGAGGTCGCAGTAGACAGGACCACGGAGCATGTGGCGCGCGAGGGCGCGGTTTCCTCCGGCTTGCGTGGGGATGTCGAGGGGGCGCCGGTCCGGACCGTAATACGTGGCGTACGCGTAGGACATTCCGCGCGCCATGGTGGAGAACGCGGGGGCGACGATGTATTGGCTCGAAAACTCCATTCCCGAGAGCTCGACGCCAGCCTCTGCGGCCATCAGGTAGCCGTCCCCGGTGTTGGTCCGGCTGCCGAGCAGTCGCGAGAAGAAGGCGCAGCCGCCAGTCGCCAGCACCACCCCCGCCGCGCGCACGGTCCAGGCTTCGTTCCTCTGCCGGTGAATGCCGCGCGCTCCGGCGACCGAGCCGTCGTGGTGAAGCAGGAGCTCGAGGGCCGGGCTTTGGTCGAGGATGCGGACGCTGAGAGCTTCGGCCAGCTGGCGAAGAGCCCGCATGTACTCCGGCCCTCGAACGGCGCCGTAGATCTTGATCCCGGCGTCGTTGATCCCGAATTCGTAGTACCCCTCCAGCTTGGGCAGCTGCTGCCAGGTCTCCTCGAGGATTCGCGCCATCCATCGCTCGTCCGCGATGCCGCAGGCGATGGCCTCGCGCTGAGCGACAGCGGCCGCCCTCTTCTCCGGGTCGGGTGGTACGAACCAGTGCCCCGGTCCCGCTGTCGCCGTCACGCCGCTGGTCCCGACGTACCCCTTGTCCACGAGAACGACGGAGGCGCCTTCCCGCGCGGCGGCGATCGACGCCCAGGCCGCCGCCATCCCGCCTCCGATGACGAGAACGTCGCAGTTGATGCGCGTCGACGACGCAACGCCAGGCAGCGGCCGGTGCTCGCTCATCTCCGGACGCGGAAGCTAACGCCGCGGGCATACCCCGAACAGTGAGTTTTCTTAAAGCGAGCTTGAGAAAGGCCGCGCCGTCCGGTCGCGACGGCTGAGGTCGAATGACGCCGGCCAGGGCGGTGAAGGCGCGCACCGGCCCTCCGGACCCCACCCCGAACCACGTCTTGCTGGAAGGACTCTACGATGTTATGTGAGACAAAGGTCATCGCTCATGAACGCGCAGCTCACGGACACCAGGTGCAGGACAACGCACACGGGCGCCGAGGAGCTGCTCGGACAAGCGGTGCGGAAGCGAGGTTACCGCCGTGCCGAAAGTGGAAATGCTACCAAGATCGAGACCGCATGATCGGGCGCTGGGAGCCGCGGTCGCGGCGCGGCCACGCGTCCAGGAACCGGTACCTGCCGCGACGCGCACGCTGCGCGCGCTGACGCAACCAGGGTCCTCCCAGGGGGCCGGTCGCCCCATGAACGTGAACCTACCCACGAACTTGCTTCGAAGCTTCGTCGCGATCGTCGACGCGGGCTCGATGCTCAACGCAACGGAGCAGGTGTTCGTCACCCAATCCGCATTGAGCTTGCAGATTCGGCGCCTCGAGGAGCTCGTTCAGCAATCCCTGTTCAAGCGCGAAGGACGCCGTCTCGCACTCACGCCCGCAGGAGAGGTCCTGCTGGCCTACTCGCGGCGTATGCTGAGCTTGCACGACGAGGCCATCGTCGCCATCAGCGCCGGCGACTTCGCGGGTCCCGTCAGGGTCGGCACGGTGCAGGATTTCGCGGATACCCTCCTCGCTGGCTCGCTCGCCCACTTCGCCGAGCTCCATGCAAACTCTCGCATCTTCGCTCGCGTAGCGGGGACGGCCGAGCTACTCCGGATGCTGGAGCGCCATCAACTGGACATTGTCGTGGGGTTCGATGGGGTCGACGCTCCATCGGCGATCCGACGCGCGCCGATGATCTGGTACGGCGACGAAACCCTGGCGTCGCAGGACGTCGTGCCGCTCGCGGTACTCGAGAAGCCGTGCCGTTTCCGCGAGGCGGCGATCGCCACGCTGGAGGCCGCCGAGCGGCCCTATCGGATCGCCGTCGAGACACCCAATCTTTCGACGTTGCGGGCCGCCGTTCAGGCGAAGCTCGGCGTCGCTTGCCGGACCCCTCTCTTTCCCGTCGACATGGCGACCCTTCCCTCGCACGTCTTGCCCCCCTTGCCCGCGGTCGCATGCGTCATCGCGACGGCCGACAAGCTGGGGCCGGCGACGGCGCGGCTTCACGAGGTGATTGTGCAGGCCGTTCTCGCGCTGTGACGCGCTCTGAAACGAGCTCGAAAATGATGAGGACCGCTCAACGTCATGTTCCAATTTCTCGTTGGTCTTCGGGGCAAGCCGCCACTAAGAACTGCATCGCAGACTGACGTTCAATTGTCGTGGTGAGAAAGCGGCTTGGGGAGTCGCGGGGCTCGGTCCGATTCGAGCTCGGGACGCCGCTGCGACACGCGTCAACCGCCGGGGTTCAAGCATGAGCGTCGATTCGCAACTCGATATTTTGTGTCTCATCGCCACGCGCTGCGGAGCGGAGACCCATGGTGTGAGCGATCCGGTCCTCGACACGTCGAACCTTCCGGACCTGTCGGAATGACGTCGACCGTCTCGCCGCAGGAGGTTTGCTCGGCGCTGTCGACGCGCCGCGAGATCGCGCTGATCGACGTTCGCGACGAGGCGCTCTTCGCAACCGGCCATCCGCTCTTCGCGTCCCACGTGCCGGTCGACGCGGTGGAAGAGGAGGGCGTGGAGCGCATCCCCCGCCGGGACGTCGCGGTCGTGGTCTACGGCGACGGGGATGGGCGTGCGGGCGAAGCGGCGTTGCGCTTCGGGAGGGCGGGTTACTCGAACGTGCGACGTCTCGAGGGTGACCTGGCAGGCTGGCGCCAGGCGGGGCTCGAGTTGTTCGAGGACGTCAACTCGTACAGCAAGGCATTCGGCGAGCTCGTCGAGGAGCGGCGGCACACGCCTTCGATTGCAGCCGACGACCTCTACGCGCTGATCGAGTCGCGTGCCGACGTGGCGGTCGTCGACGCTCGCCGCGTCGACGAGTACCGCACCATGAGTATTCCGACGAGCACGAGCGTCCCCGGCGGCGAGCTCGTTCTGAGGGCGGCCGCGTTCGCGCCTCGAAAGGACACGACGATCGTCGTCCATTGCGCCGGTCGGACTCGCAGCATTCTCGGCGCGCAGTCGCTGATCAACGCCGGGGTGCCGAACCCCGTGGTGGCGCTTCGGAACGGCACCATGGGCTGGATGCTTGCCAAGAGAGCGCTCGAGTCGGGAAGGGACCGGGGAGCGCCGGCGGTCGACGAGGTTGCCCGGGAGATTGGCCGGCGACGCGCACGCGATGTGGCCTATCGAGCGGGGGTTCGCGACGTCGGCGCGCAAGAGGTCGACGAAATGCAAAACGACCGGGGTAGGACCCTCTACCGGTTCGATGTGCGGACCCCCGAAGAGTACGCCGAAGGGCACCTGCCGGGCTTTCGCAGCGCTCCTGGCGGACAACTCGTGCAGGAGATCGACTTCTTTGCGCCGGTCCGCGGCGCCCGCGTCGTTCTTGCCGACCCCCTCGGCGCACGCGCCGACATGACCGCATCGTGGCTCGCGCAGATGAACTGGGAGGTCTATGTCCTCCGCCACGCCTTCGAAGGTCCGCTCGAGCACAGCGCGCTGGTGAGCGCGCCGCGTCGCCCCGCCCGCGGTCGATACAGGCGGCCGTACGAAGGAACCGACCACCCCGAGGCCGCGATGCGAGCGTACCTCGAATGGGAGGGCAGGCTCGTCCAGCAACTAGGTCGCGATCGCACGCACGGCTTTTTCGTCATCTGACTCCGTCGCGAGGACATCATGAGCGTCAAGTTCATCGGATACATCGGATTCAACAACTCTTCGGAGGTCCATCCCGACGCTGGCCGTCATATCGACCGACGCCACATCGAGGCTGCGGCGCTGGCCCAGGAACGGGGAGGCTTCGACCGGGTCTTGATCCCGTTCGGCTCGTCGAGCCCGGAGAGTCAGACCGTCGCCGCCCATGCAGCGGCCCTCACGACGAAGCTTGGCTTCCTCGTCGCCCACCGGCCCGGATTCACGCAGCCGACGCTCGCGGCGCGCCAGTTCGCGACGCTCGACGCGCTGAGCGAAGGGCGAGTGGCCGTTCACATCATCACGGGCGGCGCCGACGACGAGATGGCACGGGACGGCGACGTCTCGAACAAGGCCGACCGCTACGCCCGCACCGACGAATACCTGAGCATCCTGCGCCGGGAATGGACGGCCGACAAACCGTTCGATCACTCCGGGCGCTTCTACAACGTCCGCCAGGGCTACAGCGCGGTCAAGCCGACGAACCTGCCGGTCTTCTTCGGCGGCTCGTCGGACGAAGCCATCGATGTCGCCGGCCGGCACGCCGACGTCTACGCGTTCTGGGGCGAGTCCCTGGACCAGGTGCGTGAGAGCGTCGCGCGCGTTCGTGCGTCGGCCGCGCGGTACAAGCGGCGCATCGGCTTCAGCATGTCCCTTCGGCCCGTCGTGGCGGGAACGGAGGCCGCTGCCTGGAAACGGGCCGACGAGATCGTCGAGCGAGTCCGCGCCCTCCGCGAGTCCACGGGCAACGCGACGAGCGGCCACGCGCCACCCAACGTAGGGTCGCGGCGCCTCCTCGAGACCGCGGCGCTCGGGTACCGGGTCGACACGCGCCTCTGGACGGGGCTCGCGGCGGTCGGCGGCGCCCGCGGCAATTCGACCGGTCTCGTCGGTACGCCCGACCAGGTCGCCGATGCCTTGCTCGAGTACTACGACCTCGGTGTCGACCACTTCTTGATCCGGGGCTTCGAGCCGCTCGAAGACGCGATCACGTACGGACGCGACCTGTTGCCGCTCGTCCGGGAACGCGTGGGCCGCCGAGAACAGCGGCTGGTCGCCACGGCGGTCTGATTTCGCCCCGAAGGGAGACGAAACCGATGTCCGAAAGACAGCTGAAGCCTGGGGCCATTCTTGCCGGCGTGGGAACGACCCAGAACGCGTGGCGCGCTCCCGACGTGCCGGGCGACGCGAGTATCGACATCAACTGGTACGTGGCACAAGCCCGAAAGGCCGAGGCAGCCAAGTTCGATCTCGTCTTCATCGTCGACAGCCCGTACATCACTCCAGATTCGGCGCCGCATTACTTGAATCGTCTCGAACCGCTGACGCTCCTCTCCGCAGTGGCGACGGCCACCTCGCGTCGCAACGAGGCCGATGCGACAGCGAGCCGTTCAACTACGGTCGTGACGAGCACTTTCCTCACGCGGCGCGGCCTCTTCCGAACGGAGTATTCTCACGATACTTTGCGGGGAAATCTCGGTCTGCCGATACCCGCGAATCGCTACAGCGTAACTCCCACCAACGCCGCAGCCGCACTGCCTCCGAGCCAGACGGTCGCCGCCTGAAACCGGAACCCTTCGCGCAACTCCAAGGAGAATCATGAGCCCTCAGAAAGAGTCCCTGCACCAGATCTTTCGCGATCTTCACGCTCAACGCGTCGCGACGATGAATCCGGCCACCCTCCAGATCAACATCGACCAGCGCAAGACCTTGGTCGAAACCGCGGATCGCTCGCGCTTCGTCAAGGCCGGCGACCGCGTCGCGCCTTTCGAGCTGCCCGAGGTCGACGGCGGCAAGATCAAGCTCGACGCGATCACGCAGAACGGTCCAGCCGTTCTCATCTTCTTCCGATTCGAGGGCTGTCCCGCCTGCAACCTGGCGCTCCCGTACTACCACCGCAACCTCTACCCGGGCCTGCTGGACCTGGGGGCCACCCTCGTCGCCATCAGCCCCCAGGTGCCGTCGAAGCTGGTCGACATCAAGCGCCGCCACTCTCTACCCTTTGCCGTGGCGTCGGACCTCGACAATGCACTGGGACGGAGCTTCGGGATCCTCTACAGCGCCGACGAGGCCTCTCGCCAATCTGCGCTGGCGAGCGGCAGGCCGACCATCGGCGAGGTTACCGGAACTGGAACGTGGGAGCTGCCGATGCCGACCGCCGTCGTCATCGACTCGCGCCGGGTGGTCCGCTTCGCGGACGTGCATCCCGACTGGCTGGTACGAACCGAGGCCGACGCGATCCTTGCTGCCGTAGCCGGCATTTCCACGGAATCGCGCCAACGGACAGCCACAACGCAGGCCGGCGCATGACGAGGAGATGAAGGCGGCCCACCAATGAACATGAGAATGTATCACTGGACCACGGCCTGTCGCGCCTCTAGAGAGAGTGCGTCCGCAGCGCTTTGCGCCGAGGTTATCATGAAAGGAATCTACCAATGACCGCAGCCCTGAATCTCCAATCCCAAGTCTCCGGCGACATCGTGGTTCGCCCGCTCGAGCCGACGATCGGCGCCGAGATCAGCGGAGTCGACCTGCGCCAGCCCCTCTCCGACGCCGTTCGCGACCAGATCAGAGCAGCGCTCCTGCGACACAAGGTCATCTTCTTCCGTGACCAGGACTTGACACCGGAGCAACACAGCCTCTTCGCCGCGCGCTTCGGACCGCTCTACACCCACCCTTCGTCGACCCGCGACGACAAGGTGACGCAGATTCACAAGATTGCCGCGGCTGACTTTGCCAAGTATGAACGCCCCAGCGATCCGACGACCATCGAAGCGGGGTACCACACGGACACGAGCTGGCGGCTGGTGCCGACCTGGGGTGCGGTTCTGCGCGCGGTCCACCTCCCCGAGGTCGGCGGTGACACCATCTGGGTCGACGGCGGCGCCGCCTACGACGGCCTGTCCGACGATGTGAAGGCTCGCCTCGAGGGGCTGCATGTGAGCCACGACTTCCGACAGGCGCTGAATCGCGCCGGTCACGACTACCCGATCGTCGCGCACCCCATCGTCCGTACCCACCGCGAGACGGGCAAGAAGGTACTCTGGGTGAACTTCACGCAGCGACCCCACGTCATCGGGCTCGATCTTGCCGACGCGCGCGCCCTCCTCAACGTCGTCCTCGATCAGTACAAGAAGCCCGAGTATCAGGTCCGTTTCTCGTGGCGCCGGAACTCGATCGCGTTCTGGGACAACCGGGCGGCGGTCCACTATGCCGTCCGCAACTACGGGGACTTCCCGAGGGTTCTCGACCGGATTCTCATCGCCGACGAGCGACTCTACACGGACCTATGATCCGACTCCGCGCACTGTTGACCCTCTTCGCCGTTCTCGCCGTCGGGGCGTGCGGCAAAGGCAGCTCTGGCGGGGGCGGCGCCGGTGGTGGCGCCGCCTCCGTGCAGCCCATCGGACAGCCCGTATCGGGCGGAGAGCTGGTCTTTGGGTTCGACGGAGCGGCGGTCACGGACTTCGCCCTCGATCCTCACAAGTCGGCGTTCGCGCCGCATCATCGTGTCTTGCGTTCCATCTTCGACAGCCTCGTCGTCGCGCTTCCTGCCCACCGCTACGGTCCGTGGCTCGCCAAGAGCTGGCAGATCTCGCCCGACGGCCGGAGCTACACGTTCCAGCTCCGCGACGACGTGAAGTTCCACGACGGGACCAAGTTCGACGCCGAGGCCGTCAAGTTCAACTTCGACCGAGTCAAGGACCCCAAGAACGCCTTCTTCAGCACGTCGGACATCGGACCGTACGTGTCGACCACGGTGGTCGACGCGTACACGGCGCGGGTCGAGTTCTCCGAGCCCTACGCGCCGTTTCTCGCGAATCTCGCCAAGTCGAGCCTGGGCATCGTCTCCCCGGCGGCGGCTCGCACGTACGGAGATCAGTTTCCTCACCATCCGGTCGGCACGGGACCCTTCCGCTTCAAGTCGCTCGACCCCGCAACCGAGATCGCGCTCGAGCGGAATCCCGATTACAAGTGGCCGCCCGCCGGAGCGGCCCACGAGGGCCCCGCCTGGCTCGAGCGGCTCACCTTCAAGAACGTCCCGGAAGAGGCGACACGCGTGGCCGTTCTCCTGAACGGTCAGGCCGGGGCGGTCGACCTCATTCCGCCGCAAAACCTGGTGGAGCTGCGCTCGTCGGCCGACTATCAGCTGGTCGAGGGAGAACTCCTCAACCACAATTATTCGCTCTATCTCAACGTCCAGCGGGAGCCGTGGAAGGATCCTCGCATGCGAGAGGCCTTCCGCAAGTCTCTCGACCTCGACGCCGCGGTCAAGACGGTGTACCTGGGCACGGCGGCCCGCGCCTGGTCGCCGCTTTCGCCATCGATTCTGGGTTACGACGAGTCGCTCGAGGGGTCATGGAAGCCCGATCGCGCCGGGGCAGCCGCTGCGCTCGACGAGCTGGGGTGGAAGACGGGGCCCGACGGAGTTCGCGTCAAGGACGGCAAACCATTGACCGTGGTGTTCGTGGATACGCAAGGAAATCGAGAGAAACGTCTCGACCTGATGACCGTCCTGCGCCATCAGCTGCACGACAACGGATTCGATCTTCATACCGACAGCGAGGCGTCGGGGGCGTACCTCGCCAAGTCGGCCGCCGGCGATTTCGATCTCTTGGCGGGCAGCCTTTTCGCGCCTGATCCCGACGTTCTCCGCCGGATCAACTCGCCGTCGTTCCGGTCGGTCGGCGGGATCTCGAAAGTCGACGACCCCGCGCTGAACGCCTTGCTCGATGCGGGCTACCGCGAGATGGATCCCTTGGCGCGCACGAAGATCTACGAGACGGCGCAACGGCTGATCGTCGACAAGACCTACGCGATCCCGGTCTACGTCCTCATCTACTCGGTGGCGGCGAAGCGCGACGTTCACGGCGTCGCCATCGACGTGAATGGGTTTCCGGTCTTCTACGACACCTGGATTCAGTCGTGATTCGCCTCGTCTTGGAGCGCACGGTCGCTTCGCTGGTCGTGGTCCTCGGTGCGGTCACCCTCATCTTCCTCATTCTCAATTGGTTGCCGGGCGACCCCGCGTCGCTCGTCGCGGGGGAAGGTGCAAGCGCGGAGACGATCGAGCACGTGCGGATTCAGCTCGGCACCGACCGCCCCCTCCTGCGTCAGTATCGCGAGTATCTGGTCGGTCTCGCACACGGTGATCTGGGCCGGTCGTACGTGACGCGCGAGCCGGTGCTCGCCAAGATTGAAAGTCAGTTCCCTTCGACGGCCTGTCTGGCGCTGGCCTCGGCGGCCGTGGCCGTGGCACTCGGCATCGGGATGGGGGTCCTCTCGGCAGTCTATCGGGGCCGTTGGGTCGACCAGGTGTTCCAGGTCGCCGCCCTGTTCCTGGTGTCGATCCCGCCGTTCTGGCTGGGCTTGCTGGGCATCCTGCTCTTCTCGGTGAAGCTTCGGTGGTTGCCAGTGATAGGAAGAGGAGGTGTCGCGCCATCCGTCCTGCCGGTCGCGTGCCTCGGCCTGATCTTTTCGGTTCCGCTCCTCCGCATGGTACGGAACGGCATCATCGAGGCACTCGACGAGCCTTACGTGATGACGCTGCGCGCGAAGGGACTTCGGGCTCGCCGCATCGTCTATGTGCACGTGCTTCGCAACGTCCTCATGTCGACCGTCACGCTTCTCGGCATCCTCGTCGGGGAGCTTCTCTCCGGCCTCGTCATCGTCGAGATCCTGTTCGCGCGGCAGGGCCTCGGACGGCTTGCAGTCGAAGCGGTCTCGAACAAGGACATGCCCGTCGTGCAGGGCGCGATCTTGCTCACCTCGGTCGCCTACGTCGGCATCAACTTGCTGGTCGACATCTCGTACGCATGGATCGATCCGCGGGTGCGCGTCGCCGCCGCTGGAAGGGCACGATGAAGGCGGCTGCCGAGAGAGTCGTGGGGTCGGCGGAAGGGGACCCGTCGTTCGGTGCGGCTCCTCGCGCTCGGCCCGGACCGCGAGCCGCGAGCGCCGTCCTGCAGCCTACGCCGCCTGTTGCCGACGTTCTGGCGACGAGACCGAGCGGCGTGCGCGCGCGGCTCGAAGTCTACCTCGTACGAGTGTCGGCGCTGGTGGTGCTGTTCTTCCTCGTGTGCGCCTTTTTCCCGGTAATCGTCGCTCCTTATCGCGCAACGGACATGCTGAGCGACGCCATCCTGGTTGCACCAAACTGGCGGCACCTCTGCGGGACGGACCAATTCGGCCGCGACGTCTTTTCACTCATCGTCTATGGCGCCCGGCAGTCGCTCCTCGTCACCTTCTGCGCCACCGTCGTCGCCTCGGCCGCCGGTGCCTTCCTCGGCCTCCTGTCGGGTTACGCCGGGGGCTGGGTGGACATGGTCGTGATGCGAATCATCGACATGTGGATGGCGATCCCGTCCATTCTGTTGGCCATCGCCGTGTGCACCGCGCTCGGGCCGAGTCTCCCCACGTTGGTCCTGGCCGTCGGCGTCGCGCTGATCCCGCGCTATGCGCGGGTGCTCCGAGCACAGGCGCTCGCCGTCCGGGTGCGCAGCTACATCGAGGCGGCGCGCGTGTCGGGCGCGTCGCACGCGGCCATCCTGCGACGGCACGTGTTGCCTCAGTGCCTGGGGCCGATTCTTGTCTTGGCCACCCTCGGCGCGGGATGGTCGATCCTCATCGGGTCCGGGCTCAGCTTCCTCGGATTCGGGGTGAACGAGGAGAGGCCGGATTGGGGCTATCTGGTCTCGGAGGGCCGGAGCTATCTGACCGTGGCCTGGTGGACGGTTACCTGCCCGGGCCTCGCGATAGCCGCGCTCGTCGTGTCCGTGAACCTCCTCGGTGACGCGCTTCGCGGCGCCCTCGCTCCGCGATCGAGCGGGACCTGAGAGGGTGTACCCATGATGTCCGTCCAAGTCGACTCGAGAGCTCCGTCTGGCCCGCGTCCGTCCCTCGCGGCGCCGGTCCCCCTCCTGCGGGTGGCTGGACTCTCGGTGCGGTTCGGCGACGACGCCGCGCCGCTGACCGCACTCGACGGCGTCAGCTTCGACGTCATGCGGGGCGAGACGGTGTGTCTCGTCGGGGAGTCCGGGAGCGGCAAGACCGTGGCCGCGCTCTCGATCCTTCGCCTGGAGGGCTACAAGCAGGCCCGGATCGTGGCGGGGGACATCGTCTTCGACGGGGTCAACGTCGTCAGTCTGCCGGAGGGAAAGCTCCACGGGCTTCGGGGCAAGCGGATCGGGATGATCTTTCAGGAGCCCATGACGGCGCTCGATCCGGTCTTCACCATCGGAGAGCAGATCGTCGAGACGATTCTGCGTCACGAGCCGACATCGCGAGCCGATGCGTGGGACCGCGCCGTTGCCCTGCTCGCCCGCGTGAAGATTCCCGATCCGCATCTCCGGATGCGCCAGATTCCCCAGGAACTGTCAGGCGGGATGCGCCAACGCGCCATGATCGCGATGGCGCTCGCCTGCGGCCCGGACCTGCTCATCGCCGACGAGCCGACGACGGCGCTGGACGTCACCACCCAAGCGCAGATTCTGCTTTTGCTGAAGGACCTTCAGAGCGCCAGCGGAATGGCGATTCTCCTCATCACGCACGACCTCGGAATCGCTGCTGCGATCGCCGACCGCGTCGTAGTCATGTACGCGGGCCGCGTCGCCGAGAAAGCTCCCGTCGACGAGATGTTCGAGCAGCCGTGGCACCCGTACACGCGCGGACTGCTTCGATCGGCCGTTCCACTCGACGGAGAGCGCAGGAAGCTGCCCGCGATCTCGGGGGCGATACCGCGCCTCGACGCTCTCCCGACGGGCTGCCGCTTCCATCCGCGGTGCCCCCTGGCCGCGCCGGCATGTCGTGCCGAGTCGCCGGCCCTCCAGCGCGTGGGTGGCCGTGAAGTGGCGTGCTGGTACGCATTCGAAGGCGAGGCCGTAGTGGCCACTGCCGAGCCCGCGCCCGTACTCGCACCGGCGGCGCCGGCAGGGCCGCCGCTGCTCCGGCTCATCGAGCTCAGCAAGCGATTCGAACTGCGCTCGCGGCTCTTCGCCAAGCCCCTTCAGGTGAGCGCGGTGGACGACGTGTCGCTGGAGATCACCCGCGGCGAGACCTTCGGCTTGGTGGGCGAGTCCGGCTGCGGCAAGTCGACTCTCGGCCGGCTCATCATGCAGCTCGAACGTCCGAGCTCCGGAGAGATCTACTTCGACGATCTCTCGCTAATCGACCCGCGGGGAGCCGAGCGCAAGCGCATACGTCGTGAAATGCAGATGGTCTTTCAGGACCCGTCTGGATCCATCGATCCCCGCTGGACTGTGGAGGACGTCGTGGCGGAGCCGCTGGTTTCGCACGAGCGTCACGATCGCAAGAGTTTGCGCTCTCTTGTCGAAGAGCTCCTCGTTATCGTCGGCCTCGATCCGACCGCCCGCACCCGTTACGCCCACGAGTTCTCTGGCGGCCAGCGGCAGCGGATCGCGATCGCCCGCGCCATCGCGCTGCGCCCCAAATTCTTGGTGGCAGACGAGGCGGTGTCTGCGCTCGATCTCTCGGTTCAGGCGCAGATCGTCAACCTCCTCGACGACCTTCGCGCGCGCCTCGGATTGACTTGCCTCTTCATCGGCCATGGACTGCACGTCGTGCGGCACCTGTCCGACCGGATAGGCGTCATGTATCTCGGGCGCCTCGTCGAGGTGGGGCCCGCCTCCGAGGTGTTCCGGCGCCCCGCTCACCACTACACGCACGACTTGATCGCATCGATTCCGTCTCCCGATCGCGGCCATCGAAAGGACCTCGCGAGCCCCGCCGGCGAGCTCCCGTCGCCGACGGCTCCCCCTCCAGGGTGCCACTTTCACCCACGATGCCCGGCGGCGACCCAACGTTGTCTCAGCGAAGCGCCGCCCCTGCTCGAGCTGGCGCCGGGTCGGCGGGTGGCGTGCCACTACCCGCGGGTCTGAGCGCGAGACGAGTCGCCGCCGGCGCCCTCGGAAGGGCTGCAGGACTCGCCGAACGATGCCGACGTGCTGCAGCCGGCGTACGGGCCCCATCGGGGCCCAGCTCCGGCTGCAGGACTCGAACCTGCGACCCGGCGGTTAACAGCCGCCTGCTCTACCAACTGAGCTAAGCCGGAATCGGGAAGCACGAGCTTCTACCGTCCACCCTCGGTCAGGTCAAGGAAGCCCTTTGGTACACCGGCCCCCGCTCAAACCGTCGCGAACGCTGCATCCTGCAGGTCGATCGGCGTCGTGTCCTCTTCGGCCATGAGCTTGCCCTTCAGCTCGACGCCCGGGAGTACGTTGCGCGCGTAGTACAAGGCCGCGGCGACCTTCCCCTCGTAGAAAGCCACGTCGGGGTGCCCCTCGGCGACGCCCTTCTTCTTCTCCAGCGCCACCGCCGCGCCTTCGAGCAGCAGCCACGCCACCGTGGTCTCCGCCATCATCTCCAGGTAACGGTTCGCGTGCAGCGGCACCATCGCCAGCTTGCCGGTCTGGAACCACATGAGCAGACGCATGGCGCAGCCGGCCAGCGCTTCCTGGGCGAGGCCCAGCGTCTTCACCGCCGGGCCCAGCGTCGCGTGGCCGCCTTGCTTCTGCACGAACCGCGCGATGTCCGCCAGGAAGGCCTGCAGGTTGGCGCCGCCCGCCTGGCCGAGCTTGCGGCCGACGAGGTCCATCGCCTGGATGTGGTTCGTGCCCTCATAGATGCTGAAGATCTTCGCGTCGCGGCAATACTGCTCCACCGGGTAGTCGCGCGTGTAGCCGGCGCCGCCGTAGGTCTGGATGGCGGTCTCGCACACGCGGAAGCCCTGGTCGCTGCCGTAGGCCTTGACCAGCGGGACCAGCAGGTCGACCTGCCCCTGGTGGAAGGCGAGCTTCTGCTCGTCCTTGCCCTGCAGGGCGTGCACGTGGTCCTGGTGGTGCGCGAGCTTCACCGCCAGCGCGCGGATCCCCTCCACCCGCGCCTTCATGTCCAGCAGCATCCGGCGCACGTCGGCGTGCTCCAGGATGGCCACGCGCGGCGCCGTCGCGTCCTTCCAGTGCGTGATGGCGGAGCCCTGCTTGCGCTCGCGGGCGTATTCCAGGGCGTTGAGGAACGCGCTCGACGCCACGCTGATCCCCTGAACGCCGACGGCGATGCGCGCGCTGTTCATCAGCCTGAACATCTGCGGCATGCCCTGATTGAGCTTGCTCTCGCCGCCCACCGGCCAGCCGATGCAGCGGCCGGCATCACCGAAGTTCAGGATGCAGGTGGCCGACCCGTTGATGCCCATCTTGTGCTCGATGTTGGCCACGCCGACGTCGTTGGCTTCGCCGAGCACGCCTTCGTCGTTGGCGCGGATCTTGGGGACGATGAAGAGGGTCAGGCCCTTGGTCCCGGCCGGCGCTCCTTCGACGCGGGCCAGCACCAGATGCACGATGTTCTCGGCCAGATCGTGGTCGCCGCCGGAGATGAAGATCTTCGTCCCGCGGATGGAGTAGCTCCCGTCGGGGTTGCGCATGGCCGCTGTCTTGGCGCTGCCCACGTCGCTCCCGGCCTGCGCTTCGGTGAGGCACATGGTGCCGCCCCACTGGCCGCCGAACATGCGCGAGCAGTAGAGCTTCTTCTGCTCGGGCGTGCCGAATGACTCGATGACCTCCGCCGCGCCGAAGGCCAGGCCGGAGTACATCGCGAAGGCCGTGTTGGCGCCGCTGATCATCTCCTCGACGATCACCTGCAGCGAATGGGGCGAGCCGGCACCGCCGTACTCGGCGTCGACCGCGATCTGCTTCCACCCGGCGTCGTAGAGGCTCTTCCACGCTTCCTTGAAGCCGTGGGGGGTCACCACCTTGCCGTCGACGACCTGGCACCCCTCGGCGTCGGCCGGAGCGTTGAGCGGGCCGATGACCTCCCGCACCCAGCGGTAACACTCGGTCAGGGTGGCGCGGCACTCGTCCGGCCCCCACGCCTCGAAGGGCTCCTTGCCGAGAAGCTCGTCCACTCGGAACTGCTCGAACAGCAGAAAGGTGAGCTCGCGGAGGTCGGCCTTGTACCGGTTGATGGCTTGGATGGGCTTGGACACTGGGCGTCTCCTCGGGCACGGGCTCCCGACTCGCTCGAGGCGGTCGTGTGAGCCCCGAATGAACCGCCATTCAGTGTAGTGCTGCGGCGCGGCATGCGCCAGGGCCCCCGCCGACGCCTCCCGGACCGCCGCGGCCCCTTACAGCTCGGCCCGCACCAGGATGAACTTGTTGCAGAGGGTCTTGTCCGTCACCTCGTCGTACTTCTTCGCGGCCACTTCGCTCTTCAGGCCGCCGAGGCGCCCGTGCTCGGTGATGAAGTACATGACCTTCGCCCCCTCGTCGCGCTTCTTCTTCATCCAGCTGGTGAAGGTCGCGCCCGTCGAGACGAAGGCCGGAACATGGTTGCCGGTGTAGAAGTTCTCACCCTTCCAGTTCATCTGATAGGCGACGAGCATCTCGTCGGCCGAAGCGCGGTGCTCGTAGTACGCCTCGATCACCTCGTGCTGGCCCCAGTGCTGCGCCGTCTTCTCCATGTAGACGTCCAGGCCCCACAGCGCCCAGACCAGCGAGAAGGCGCACATGGCGACCACGGCGTGGTGCCGGACCGCCCGCACCGCCAGCGCGAGCGAGAGCAGCACCGCGAGCGCGCCAAACCCCGTCAGCGCGGCGGCGAAGTCCAGCGACTCGGGCCACGCGCGCCGGTAGTTGTAGGTGAAGAGCTGGAGGAGACGGATGGCCCCTGGTTGATCGGCCCCCTCCGGCTTGAGGATGAGATCACGCGCCACCAGGACGAGAAGGAGCGCGCCGGCCACGCCCCCGGCCGCCAGCATGCGTGAAGCGTGGGCCTGCGCACCGTCTTCCTCGACGGGCGGGGTGTCGCCCGGCACGCGGAACTGCCAGACGGCGGCCGCCACGACCGCGATCCCCACGCCCAGCAGCAGGATCCCCACCGGCAGCGACGGATCGCCCAGGCGTCCGTCGGGCTTGGTCCCGAAGAACGAGCCGGGAAGCATTCGCGCGACGCCGAGGGTCATGAGCGCAACGCCGCCGAAGAGTCCCGCCGCGTAGACGGCGAACGACGCGCCCTCGGCCAGAGGCCTCTTCCCGAGCATGTCGTCGAGGACCACGCCGATGAGCATGGCCACCGGCGGCACCGCCGGGAAAATGTAGTGGTGAAACTTGGTGCCCATGAACGAGAACAGGGCGAAGGCGAGGAGGAACCACATGCACAGCAGCACCGAGGCGTCCGCCCGGTCGTTGTCCTCGCTCGACGTCCCTCGTCGCAGCCACCAAAGCAGCCCGATGGGGGCGAGCCCGGTCCACGGAAAGAGCGCGTAGCCGAGCTGCCACACGTAAAAGCGGAAGCTCGTGTCGTCCCCCTCGTTCGTGTCGTGAACGTGGTGAAACGCGCGGTTGAACATATCGTGGAAGATGAGCCGGTCGGTGAACGGGCTCCCGTGGCGCACGTACATGGCAATGTACCAGGGCATGGCCACGGCCAGGATGATGAGGAGCCCTCCCACCAGCTCGAACTGCGTCAGCTCGCGGACGATTCGCTGAAGCCGCGCGTAGATCTCCTCGCCCGGGCGCGAAGCGCAGAGGTAGGCGAAGGTGATGAGCATGGGGAGGCCGAACCCCGCCGGTCCTTTGCCCAGCGTGGCCACCGCGGCGAAGAACCAGGCCGCCAGGTAATAGAGGCGCCGGGTCCGGCGCTCGCCCCAGCTCATGTAGAGCACAGCGCCCAGCACCGCGGCCCAGAGCAGCCCTTGCAGCGCAGGCTCGAACGCGCCCACCGTGCGCCACACCGACGGCAAGAACCCGTCCGGCGTGGCCCCCGTGGAATGCGGGATGCTCGCCGGGGTGGTCAGCCGGCAGTCTTCGTTGCCCGGCAGGCCGCAGTTGCCACCGCCCGAACCGCTCCAGAACTCGTCCCAGTGCGGGCGAAAGCCGTGCGACCCCGGCTTCCACACCAGCTCGAAGTTCCGCGACACGAGGTAGAGGATCTGCGGGAGCGCGCACACCAGGATGGTGCCGAAGACCAGGTGCCACGCCGTGAGGCGCCAGCGCGTGTGTCCGGCCTTGACCTCGTAGGCGCGCGCGTCGAGGTCCTCCGGCGTGCGCAGGCCGAGGAGCACCAGGCCCATGCACGCCGTCATCGCGCCGACGAACGGCATGTCCGTCATGGTCTGGTGGCCGATGAGGAACCAGTCCGGCATCGTCGCCAGGACGACGCCGCCGAGGAACGCCGCGCGCCGTCCGAAGGTCTTCGCGACGCCCTTGTAGAGGATGTAGAGCGCGACGATGGTCAGGAGCACGACCGGCGCACGCACCGCCCACTCCGGGTGAAAGAAGGGCTTGGTCCCGTCGCCCACCAGCATCTTGTCGGGCTGGTAGTGGACGCCGAGGGTTGCCATGGCGATCGCCTGCATCCACATGTCGAGGACCGGCTTGCTCCAGAACCAGCCGTCCTGCGCCCACCAGAGGCTGATCCAGTCGTCCTTCGCCAGGATCTCCCGCGACACCTCGCCGTAGTGCGTCTCCCACGGATCCCACAGGGCGTAGCTGCCCATGCACGGGAACATGAGGACGGCGGCGATGACCACCAGCCAGAAGCCGTGACGCTTCCAGAGCGGGCGCTCCTCGCCGTTCTCGTCGATCCGCCACGCGCCGAGCGCCTGGCCCAGACGGAAGAGGGTGACCACGCCCAGCACGAAGGTGGCCGTGACCAGCAGGCCCCAGCCGATCTGCGGCAAGACGCGCCCCGCATGCGCGAAGCCCAGCGCGAGACAGAACACCACGAAGGACACCAGGAACCCGAGCAGCGGAGCGGCGAGCTCGCCGAGCGCGTGCGATCCCGCCACCCGTTCGTCGCCATCGTCGAACGTTCCCAGGAAATCCATGACCCCCCAGGAGGCGATGACGATGAACAGCGATCCGAGGGGGACACCCCAGCGCAGCTGGCCGGGATGGGCCATCATCAGCAGGGCGAGGAGGGAGGCCACCAGCGCGGTGACCCCGCCGCGCGCCCAGCGCAGGGGATTGCCGCGACGCAGCAGGGGACCGGCATCGTCGCCGTCGGCCTTCGGCTTCTCGCCTTCGCGCCACGAGGGGTCGGCGCCCTCGGCCCCGGGCGACTCGTCGTGCGCGTCCGACGGCGGGTCATCCCGGACTCTGGCGACGGGCTCGGCGGGCAGCGACGCGCCGGGCGGAGGACGGGAGGGCCTGGCGGGCGGCGACGGCTCGACGTCCCTGCGGTCGGCCGGCTCCATCATGAAGACGACGAAGGCACCCAGGAAACACGCCGCCGCGCCCCCCCAGACCAGGGCGGCAAGCGTCGTCCCGCCCGCGACGGCCGCACCGGTGAGGGCAAGGACGAGGTTGGTCGCGGCGAGCGCGATTCCCCCGATGGTCAGCCCGCGCCGCGCCATTCCCAGCGGGAACGGCCTGGGAGGCTCGCTGCTTTTGGTGTCGCTCATGGGCGGCGCCGGAGGGATTAGCAACTTTGGGCTCCCGGTACTAGGAGACTGTCGGTCAAAGCACCGACCGACTCCGTCGTGATGGTCTCGTTCGAGGGGAGCGCAGCCGCTCAGGCGGATGGTCCAGCGACGGGGGATCGGGGGGAGCCGCCGGAACATATCGACGACGCGCCCTCCTGCTCAGCCCTCGTACGCTTCCTGGCTCTTCCCGTTGAACCGCCAGCCACGGATGCGTATCGCCGGAGAGACGACGGCGCCCGCGTCGCTCCACCACGTCGGAACGGCCTTGCGCTCGCGGGTCATTCCGTCGCAGCGGGCGAGGCCCTCCAGCAGGCTGTCGGTGAAGCGCATGTTCCCGACCGGCCGCGCGATCTTGCCCTTCTCGACGAGGAAACAACCGTCGCGCGTCAGGCCCGTCATCACCGCGCGGCGCGGCTCGAGCAAGCCGTTGACGTAGTGCAGGCGGCACACGTAGAGGCCGCGTTCGACCCCCGCGAGGAGCTCGTCCACGCCGGCAGCCGTGCCCGCTCCGAGCATCAGCGAGGTCGCGCCTACACCGCCCGCCGTCCCCTGGGCGGGGAGCTGCGCGCTCCCGGTCGAGGCGGCTCCCATGCGCGCGCCGCAGGTGCGGTCGTAGAGCACGGCGCGGGCCACGCCGCGCTCGACCAGCGGCACCCGGCTCCTCCAGGTGCCCTCGCGATCGAAAGGGACGCCGAAGCCGAGCGCGGGATCCTCGCAGAGCGGGTCCTCCACGAGATCGATGCCCTCGCCGGTGATCCGCTCGCCCAGGCGGCCGGCCATGGGGCTGGTCCCCTGCTCGACCTCGGGGGCGGCGAAGGCGATGGCGGCGAGCCACTCCAGGAGCTCGGTCACCGCCTCCGGTTCCATCACCACGTCGTAGGTCCCCGCCTCGAGCGATGCGGGCTGGCGTGACATGCGGCACACACGAAGACTACGCTCGGTCTCCTCCGCGAGCCGCAGTTCCCGCACGTCGCGGTGCACGTGCCCGCCGTACCCCGCCGCACCGCCTGCGCCCGGCGTCTCCAGCGCCCATACCCGAAAGCTGGCCACGCTGGCGTCGTGCGAACGCGCGCAGCCGCCGGTGGTCGCCATGGCGTGCGCCACGGAGGTGGTCTCCAGCATTCCGGCGCTCACCAGGCCGGCGCCCCGGATGGCATGCAGCACCGGCGCGAGGCGCTCCACGCGCTCTTCGGGGGTGGCGCGCGCGGTGGCCTCGACGTAGCGAGGCGGGTCTGTCCCCGCGGGCTCGTCGTGGCCGGTGAATCCCGGGAAGCTCTCCACCTCGGGCACCAGCTTCGCCGCCCGTCCCGTCGCGCGCACCGCGTCGACGAGCGCCTCGCGGTCCAGGCGGCTGAGCACCGTCTCGGCCACCCGCGTCCCGTGCGCCACGCGCACCACGGCCTGCGGCTCGGCGATCTGCATGTGCTGCCCCAGCTCCCCCATGGCGAAGCGCGCGCAACCGCGCTCCGCCACGCGCAGGGTGAGCTCCGCCTCCGCTTGCCCTGCCACTGCCAGCACGTCCTTGCAAAGCGCGAGGAGGGCGCCCGCCGTCGCCGTCGTGGTCACGAGGCGCTCCCCACGGCGACGTCCCGGAAGCGCGCCGGGCTCGAGCCGTGGCCCACGTGCATCGTTTGCATGGGGTCGCCTTTGCCGCACGAGGTGATGCCCCACAGGCGCCAATCGCGCTCGTCGCAGACCGCGTCGCAGGACCCCCAGAAGCGCGGCGTGATCCCCGTGTAGAATGGATCGCGCAGCATCCGCGTGCGCTTGCCGTGCCGGATCTCCCAGGCCACCTCGCAGGAGAACTGGAAGTTCAGGCGGAGGTCGTCGATGCTCCAGCTCTTGTCGGTCGCCATCAGCAGGCCGTCGTCGGTCGAGGCCACGAGATCCTCCAGCGTTCCGGAGGCGCCCGGCTCGAGCGAGACGTTCACCATGCGAATGATGGGCGTGCGGTTCCACCCGTCGGCGCGCATCGTCCCGGTAGAGACGCGTCCCAGCGCCGCCGCCGTCTCGCGGCTCGAGAGGTAATCCACGAAGAGACCGCGCTCGACCAGCGCGCGCTTGCCCGCCGGGACGCCCTCGTCGTCCCAGCCGAAGGTCCCGTTGCCCCCCGCGCGGGTGGCGTCGGCCACCAGGGTCACCTGCGGCGAGCCGTAGCGCAGCCTTCCCAGCATCGCCGGCTGCATGAAGGAGCCGCCCGCCAGGGAGATCTCCGATCCCAGGACGCGATCGAGCTCCGTCGGGTGTCCGCACGACTCGTGGATCTGCAGCGCCATCTGGCTGGACTCGAGGAGTAGCGTGCGCGAGCCGCCAGGGCAGGGCGGCGCCGTCAAGAGTGCCAGCGCTTCGTCCTTCACCCGGTCGACGTTCCCCGCGAGATCGAGGGCCGCGACGCGCTCCCAGCCGGCCTGGAACCCGTCGCCACCCTGCCAGGTGGGGTAGCTCCTGCGCTGGGAGTCGCCGCCGGAGGAGCCGGCGAACACGTGCATACCGCAGGCGCCGAAGGTAAACGTTTGCGCGACGTCGGTGCCCTCGGTGGTGAGCAGGTGCTTCTTCTGTCGCGTCCAGTCCATCCAGGCCTCGGCGGACTTCAGGCGTGCG